>JACCDI011349557.1_pt1 | contig 32522 bp, 29 predicted proteins | sample 7442791 | NCBI WGS metagenome assembly JACCDI01 (sample SAMN15323434, study PRJNA562643) | freshwater metagenome | isolation source: river surface water | place: USA:Blue River Watershed | collected 2017-08-15
ACCAAGTGGTATAATCGTTATCCAGATCCTTATCAAAAAGAGATTAAGGAAAAATTGGCGTTCATTAAAAAAATTCCATCTTCTCAAATTTTTTTAGGAAATGGTAGTGATGAAATTATTGATTTATTATTTCGTGCATTTTGTGAGCCTGGCAAGGATAATATAATTATTTGTCCACCTACATATCCCATGTATGAAGTAGGTGCAAATATTAATAATATAGCCATTCAATCGGCTCCTTTATTGGAGGATTTTCAGTTGAACGTTGCCCATATTGAACAATTGGTGAATGATAACACAAAAATTATATGGATTTGCTCACCAAATAATCCAACTGGTAATTCCTTAGATAGAATTGATATTGAAACTATCTTAAATCATTTTAATGGTTTAGTCGTAGTAGATGAAGCTTACATTAATTTTTCAAAACAAAAATCATTTGTTCAGTCATTAGAGGACTATCCGAATTTAGTGGTATTGCAAACATTAAGTAAGGCTTGGGGTTTAGCAGGATTAAGAGTAGGCATGTGCTTTGCTAATGAAACTATTATTGGTTATTTAAATAAAGTAAAGCCCCCCTATAATATTAGTATTGTTGCACAGGAGTTAGTGGTAAAAGCGTTGGATGAAGTGGGACAAGTAAATGATATGATTCAACATTTAGTTGAAATGCGTATAGCTTTAGGAGAAGTGATAGCATCTATGCCTCATGTCCAAAAAGTATATCCATCTGACACTAATTTTTTATTGGTTAAAATACCAAAGGCTACCGAATTGTATAAATACTTATGCAATAAAGGTATCATATTACGAGACCGTTCAACCCTTCCAAATTGTGAAGACAGTTTGCGTATTACGGTGGGTAATGAGCAAGAAAATACCGAATTAGTGGACGCCATGGCGGAATGGATTGAAAAAACTTTCCCTTCTTAATTTATTATTCAAGCAATTCGTATATTGAGTCATCATCAACATTAAATTATAAATCATCATTTAACCTTTCATATGAAAACAATCAAACAAATTTTATGTATTGTTTTGTTGGCATTTACTTTCCAATTGCAGGCACAAAACAATGCGGGCTTAAAATTACCAAATGGTTTTAAAGCAACTTTATTTGCTGACACCATTGGAAGCGCAAGACACATTTCGATTACTCAAAATGGTGTTTTGTTTGCTAAATTAATGTATCCAAATAAAGCGGGTAAAAGTATTGTTCGTTTAGAAGATGCCAACAATGATGGAATTGCAGATAAGGTATCAGGTTGGGCCAATTACGGAGGTACAGGTATTTTTGTAAGAGGGAAAAATTTATATGCAACATCGGACAATGATGTTTATTTATATCAGTTAAATGATAAAGACGAAGTGGTAAATCCATTAAACCCTAAAACAATCGTGAAAGGGTTAATTGCCAGAAATCAACATGCCTCCAAGTCAATCACATTAGATGGTCAAAATAATGTTTATGTAAATATTGGTGCTTACTCAAATGCATGTCAAGAAAAAGACAGAACTCCAGGTTCTAAAGGAATGATGCCTTGCCCTATTTTAGATTCTGCGGGGGGTATTTGGAAATTTGATGGCAGTAAGGAAAATCAAGTATATGGTGATGGTAAGAGATATGCAACGGGTTTAAGAAATGTAGTAGGACTAGATTGGAACACTGAAACAAATTCATTGTTTGTAACACAACATGGTCGTGATCAATTAAATAGCTTCTACCCTAAATTATATACCGATGCACAAAATGCAGAATTACCTGCTGAAACAATGTATGAAATGAAGGAAGGTGATAATGCGGGATGGCCTTATGTATATTTTGATCCTTATCAAAAAAAGAAAATTCTTTCACCTGAATATGGAGGAGATGGTAAAAAAGAAGGTGGTGAGAACGCACTTAACCCAACTGTATTTTTCCCAGCACATATGGCACCGAATGCGTTGTTATTTTATACAGGGAATCAATTTCCGGAGAAGTATAAAAATGGCGCATTTATTGCATTTCATGGTTCTTGGAACAGAGCGCCTTTACCGCAAGAGGGATATTTCGTAGCATTCGTGCCTTTTAAAAATGGAAAACCTAGTGGAGAATGGGAGATTTTTGCTAATGGATTTTCAGGTTTATCAGGCGATGAAAAAGTAACAAATCCACGTAAAGCTAAGGCTAGACCATGTGGTTTGGCGCAAGGCCCTGATGGATCATTATATGTGAGTGACGACAGTAGAGGTTCTATTTTTAAAATAAGCTACTCGAAGTAGCATATTAAAATAAATAAATTAAAATTTAGCGTGTATGAATTTTAAGCAATGGTCAATTTCATTTTTGTTTTTGTTTAGTTGCATGATAAGTGCCAAAGCACAAGACATTGCGAAAGGGAAAAAAATATATGCAACAAGATGTTTGGTTTGTCATCAGGCCGATGGTGGTGGCGTTCCCAATATGAATGCACCCTTGGATGGAGCAAGTAATGTGGTAGGAAATAACATTGCGAGGTTGGTCCACATTATAAAAAAAGGGTACAACGAAAAAGTGGCGTTGGATGGTTTTTATTATAGTAATGCAATGACAGCTAATCCAGATTTAAGTGATGCCGATATTGCAAATGTATTAAGTTATATAAGAACAAGTTGGTCAAATAATGCATCTAAAATTACAGTGGCTCAAGTCCAAGCTGCTAAAAGTAAAAAGTAACAAGAAACGCTGAATTAATAATGCTTATGAAACCAGTTTTATTTATTGATAGAGATGGAGTGATTTTAGAAGAGCCTAAGTCGGATTTTCAAATTGATTCCATTCAAAAAACAAGTTTTATTCCCGGTGCTATCAGTTACCTAGGTAAAATTGCTGTTGAATTTGGCTTTCATAAAGTAATGGTAACCAATCAGGATGGGTTGGGTACAGCAAGCTATCCAATGGAAAGTTTCGAGCCTTATCAGTCATTGATGTTACGCACATTAGCTGGCGAAGGATTTGTATTTGATGAAATATTTATTGATGATACTTTTGCAGCTGATAATAAACCTACACGCAAACCAGGGACAGCAATGCTTAGTCATTTGTTAAACAATCCTGACGTTGACTTAAATAATTCTTTCGTTATTGGAGACAGGTGGAGTGATATAGCACTTGCAAAAAACATTGGGTGCAAAGCGATTTATTTAAAATCAGCTTTACATCATTTAACTCCTGATCAAGAGTTGGAATTAAGGCCTTTCATTGCCTTTGAAACTGAAACTTGGTCTGATATATATCGTTTCTTAAAACTAGGTTTAAGAAAGGTTTCCCATGTCCGACATACCAAAGAAACAAAAATCTCGGTTGAATTAAATTTAGATGGTAAAGGGGACGCACATATTGAAACAGGATTGGGCTTTTTTGATCATATGTTGGAACAAATAGCGCGTCATGGTGCTTTGGATTTAAATATAAAGTGTGATGGCGATTTACATATTGACGAACACCATACCATTGAGGATGTAGGTATTGCTTTGGGGGAAGCATTTGCTTTAGGCTTACTAGATAAGAGGGGAATGGAGCGTTATGGGTATGCTTTACCTATGGACGATGCAGAAGCGAAAGTATTAATTGATTTTGGAGGTCGAAATTGGATAGTTTGGGATGCTGAATTTAAACGTGAAAAAATTGGTGAAATGCCAACAGAAATGTTTTTTCATTTTTTCAAATCATTTAGTGATGCTGCAAAAGCAAATTTAAATATCAGTTGTAAAGGTGATAATGAACACCATAAAATAGAGGCTATTTTTAAAGCTTTTGCAAAATCAATCAAAATGGCTGTTAGGCGTAATCCGGATAGTGACGCATTACCAAGTACAAAAGGGGTTCTTTAATCCACTAACGGCCGATAGCATTGGATTTTTCTTTCAAAACTTTGACACTGAGATTTTTTTTGGCAAGGAATGGTCAATGTGTTAAATTTGTGACTGATAACAAACTAATATGATTAATTCAAACAATATGTGGTGGTGGCATACAAACTCCGTTGGGGTATTGTAATGACATTGCTATTATTGTCAATATATAAATAAACCCCGACATACTATGTCGGGGTTTATTTTTTTTAGCGATTGAGTTGATTAAATTATAAAAAGAAAGAATTAAGAATAGGCAATGCAAAAAAAGCAAATAACAACAACGGTCACAAGAATGCTGGCCGATACTTACACACCAGTTGGTATCTATCTTCGTTTGAGAGATCGATTTAGAGATACTATTTTATTAGAAAGTACTGATTCACACGCTTCTGAAAATAGTTATTCATTTATTGGCGTAAATGCTATAGGTGGTATTGAAATTTCATCCCTCAATGAAATTGAATATAAATACCCAAATCAAGACCCTGAAAAAGAAACTATTCAAAATGTTCATGCAGCCCCAGATCGCTTGTGGGCATATATGCAGCAATATGAAATGAAAGGGCAGGAAGTGAAGGAAGCTGCATTTGCGCAAGGACTATATGGCTATACTGCCTATGATGCAATACCTTTTTTTGATACCATTCAATTTAAGGAAGGAATACCAGTGGTTCCATTGATGCGATATCGTTTGTATCAATATGTAATTGCATTTAATCACTTTAAAGACGAAATTTTTATTTGTGAAAATAAATTAGAAGGAATTGCTTCAGAATTTGATGCCTTGATTTCATTTATAAAAAGCAAGGATGTTCCTCAATATCCATTTAGTTTGGTGGGAAGTGAGTCGTCTAATTTTACTGATGAAGCTTATCGAGAAGCTGTAAAAAAGGGCATATACCATTGTATGCGTGGCGATGTTTTTCAAATAGTATTAAGCCGTCGATTCCAACAATCTTTTCAGGGGGATGAATTTAATGTATATCGTACCTTAAGAAATATAAATCCTTCACCTTATTTATTTTTCTTTGACTATGGTGACTACAAATTAATGGGTTCGTCACCAGAAGCTCAAATAATTATAAATAATGGGAAAGCCATTGTACATCCAATAGCCGGAACCTTCAAAAGAACCGGAGATGCTATTGTCGATGCGAATATGACGCAGAAACTATTGGACGATCCTAAAGAAAATGCTGAGCATGTCATGCTTGTTGATTTAGCGCGTAATGATTTAAGTAGAGTTTGTACTGAGGTTCGAGTAAAACAATATCGACAAGTCCATTATTACAGCCACGTGATACATTTAGTAAGCGAAGTGGAAGGTAAGGTTGCAGAAGGGTCTAATCCTTTTCATTTAATTGCAAAAACTTTTCCTGCAGGTACTTTAAGTGGGGCGCCTAAGTTTAAGGCCATGCAAATTATTGATGCTATCGAACCAACTAAGCGTTCCTATTATGGGGGTTGTATAGGTTTTGTTGGATTTAATGGCAGTTGTAACCAAGCTATTATGATTCGTACTTTTTTGAGTCAACAAAATACACTCACTTATCAAGCTGGGGCTGGGGTTGTTGCGGCTAGTGTTCCTGAAAATGAATTACAAGAAGTAAATAATAAATTAAATGCGTTAAAAACTGCAATGGTTTTAGCAGAAAAAATTCACGATTAAGTAATGATAATAAGTAATATTAATATGTAATGATATTAAGGGTGTCTAAGATCAAAGGGGTTCATAAAATGAAAAGATAAAAAAGAAGAAATGAAAATATTAGTTTTTGATAATTACGATTCTTTCACTTACAACTTAGTGCAATTGATTAAAGAAATTGCAACAGATGCTAAAGTGGAAGTATTCCGAAATGATGAAATTCCTTTAGAAGATGTGAAGGCTTATGATAAAATTTTATTATCACCAGGTCCGGGCATCCCATCTGAATCTGGCTTGCTTTTGCCTTTAATAAAAGAATATGCTACAAGTAAATCTATATTTGGAGTTTGTCTAGGACAACAAGCTATAGGAGAAACCTTTGGTGGAACTTTAAGTAATTTGAGTAAAGTGTATCATGGGATTGCGACAGCTGTGCATTTAACAAACCCATCTTCATTATTTGAAGGGTTACCCAATACATTTAACGTTGGCAGGTATCATAGCTGGGTAGTGAATGAAAAGGATTTGCCTTCGGAATTAATCATTACCTCAAAGGATGATGATGGTTATATAATGTCTTTAGAACATTCCACTTATGATGTGAAAGGAGTTCAATATCATCCAGAGAGTGTATTAACGCCGGAAGGTGCAAAAATCATTTCGAATTGGTTGAAAAAATAAAATCTAAGATATTTTAAAAGACGATAAATGAAAAAATTATTACAATATTTATTTGAACACAAGACCTTAACTAGGGAGCAAGCTAAGGAAGTCCTGGTTCAAATTTCGCAGGGTGCCTACAATGAACATGAGGTTACTTCATTTGTGACGGTTTATTTAATGCGCAGTATTACCATTGAAGAATTAATGGGTTTTAGGGATGCCTTGTTATCATTGGCAGTTAAAGTGGACTTAGGGGTGGATAATGCGATTGATATTGTTGGTACAGGTGGTGATGGAAAAGATACTTTTAATATTTCGACCCTTGCCTGTTTTATTGTTGCAGGTGCAGGTCAGCCAGTGATAAAACATGGTAATTATGGTGCTTCAAGTGTGAGTGGATCTTCGAATGTAATGGAGCAATTGGGTTATACATTTAAAAATGATCAAACCCTATTAAGTAAGGAAGTGAAGGAAGCGGGTATTTGTTTTTTACATGCTCCTTTGTTTCACCCTGCATTAAAAACGGTTGGCCCTATACGTCGCAATATTGGGGTACGCACTTTTTTTAATATGTTAGGCCCCATTGTTAATCCAGCACAACCTAAGTATCAATTGATTGGTGTTTACAATTTAGAAATGGCAAGAATATATAATTATGTGTTACAAAGTTTAGGTAAAGAGTTTACTTTAATCAATAGCTTGGATGGGTATGACGAAATATCATTAACCACCGATACTAAAATTGTAACGAATAAGGGTGAGTTTACAATGTCTCCTTATGCATTAGGTAAGCGTCGAGTATTTGCCGAGGAATTAAGTGGGGGTGATACGGTACAGGCTGCTGCATTAATATTCAAAAATATTATTCAAGGCAAAGGAACCTGGTCTCAAAATAGTGTGGTATTAGCAAATGCAGCTATGGCATTGAACCTTACTGGTAAATATGAAAATTACGAATTGGCTTATCAAGCGGCTGTGACCAGTTTAGAATCAGGTGCGGCCAATAATTGTTTACAAAAATTAATAAGTCTACAATCATGAGCACTAATATTTTAGCAAAAATTGTGGAAAGTAAATTAGGAGAAGTATCCGAGCGTAAAAAGCAAATTAGCGTAGCTCAATTGGAAGCCATGCCTTTGTTTGAACAAAAAACGTATTCTTTAAAATCTAATTTATTAGCTACTTCTAAAACTGGTATCATTGCCGAGTTCAAAAGACAATCTCCCTCAAAAGGAATGATCAATGCAGTTGCAAATGTTGCTGAGGTGACAGGTGCATATACTCAGTTTGGAGCAGCAGGTGTCTCGGTATTAACAGACGGCCCTTATTTTGGAGGAAGTTTAGAAGATTTGTCAATTGCAATTCAAAATAATATACCCGTATTACGTAAAGAGTTTATCATTGATGAATTCCAAATTATTGAAGCAAAGGCATTTGGTGCCTCGGTTATTTTATTAATCGCTTCTTGTTTAACACCCATCCAAACTAAATATTTAGCGACTGTCGCAAGAAAATTAGGCATGGAAGTATTATTAGAATTACATGATGAAGTTGAATTAGGACATATTTGCGATGAAGTGGATTTTGTAGGTATCAACAATAGAAGTTTAAAGTCCTTTGAAGTAAACATTGAGCATTCATTAAAATTAAAAGACTTATTACCTAAAGGGAAGCTGAGTATTGCAGAGAGTGGCATTTATGATATAGAGACTTTTAAATTATTGAAAAAAGAAGGCTTTGATGGATTTTTGATGGGGGAGTATTTTATGAAACAAGAAAATCCTGCAAAAGCATTTGAGGAATTTAGTAAACAAATAAAATAACTTTTAAACAAAGCGCAAAGGATTAAAATATCATAAAAATGAGGAGATTGAAAATTAAAGTTTGCGGTATCACGGATATAAAACAGGCCATTGCTTTAGAAGCAGTGGGGGTGGATTATATTGGCTTTATTTTTTATGCACCTTCGAAAAGATACGTATTGAAAAAATTATCCTTAGCGGATTTAAATTCATTTTTACCAGCGCATGCTAAAAAAGTAGGTGTATTTGTAAATGAACCCATTGAAAATTTGGTGCAATTAGTGAAAGAAGCTGGACTAAATATGATACAATTGCATGGTGATGAGGATGTGAATTATTATGAGCAATTAAAATTAAGCTTAGCAAATGCTTCATTGGTCCAAGTAAAATTGATAAAAGTATTTAGGGTAGGAGCTAAAATGCCTGAGTTGACAATATTTGAAAATAGTGCCGATTATTATTTATTTGACACTGATAGTAAAATGTACGGAGGTACTGGCGCGCATTTTAATTGGGAATTATTAAAAGGAAACACCATAGGTAAACCCTATTTTTTAAGTGGAGGAATTGGACCCAATGATATAGGTGGGATAGAAGTAATGGAAAAAACAAAAGCAGGTATGGACTTATTTGCATTGGATATTAATAGTCAATTCGAAATAGAGCCCGGTATTAAAAATTTAGAAAAAATAAAAACCTTTATAGATGCACTCGTTTAACAAATCGATTAATTATCAAAATCCAAGTGCCGAAGGCTACTATGGTGATTTTGGAGGTGCTTACATTCCAGAAATGTTGTACAGTAACGTAGAAACTTTGAAAGCACAGTACATACAAATTATGCAGGACCCTGAATTTCAAAGAGAATTTCATGCATTGTTAAAAGATTATGTTGGAAGGCCCACACCCTTATTTTATGCGGAAAGATTAAGCAAAGAAATTGGTACCCAAATTTATTTAAAGCGAGAAGATCTTTGTCACACAGGGGCACATAAAATAAACAATACCATTGGGCAAATTATATTGGCACAGCGTTTGGGTAAGAAAAAAATTATCGCCGAAACTGGCGCAGGTCAGCATGGTGTAGCAACGGCAACCGTTTGTGCATTAAAAGGAATGGAGTGTGTGGTATACATGGGTGAGAAAGATATTGAAAGACAGGCACCCAATGTTGCTAGAATGAAAATGTTAGGGGCAAAAGTAGTTCCTGCGACGAGTGGGAGTAAAACTTTAAAAGATGCTACTAATGAAGCTATTCGCGCTTGGATTAATGAACCTAATGAAACCCATTATATTATTGGTAGTGTAGTAGGGCCTCATCCTTATCCCGATATGGTGGCACGTTTTCAAAGTGTGATTAGTGATGAAATACGTAAACAATTAAAAGAAAAAACAGGATCCGAATTGCCTACGCATGTCGTTGCATGTGTGGGTGGAGGTTCTAACGCAGCTGGCGCCTTTTATCATTTTTTAAATGAAGCAACAGTCGAATTGGTTGCAGTTGAAGCAGCTGGTCATGGTGTAAATTCAGGAATGAGTGCGGCTACAACACAATTGGGAAAGCCTGGGATATTACATGGAAGCAAAAGTATATTAATGCAAACAGCCGATGGTCAGGTAATAGAGCCGCATAGCATTAGTGCTGGCTTGGATTACCCGGGCATTGGTCCCTTGCATGCATTTTTATATGAAAGTAAACGTGGAACTTTTACAAGTGCTACTGATGAAGAAGCTTTAGAATGGGCTTTTCACTTATCTGAAATAGAAGGTATCATTCCTGCACTTGAAACAGCGCATGCTTTTGCAATTCTACCAAAAATGAATTTTAAACCAACGGATGTAGTGGTGGTTTGTTTAAGTGGAAGAGGTGATAAGGACCTAGCTACGTATATGCAAGTAATGGATTTGAAAAAATAAATATCATTTAAAGAATTAAATATGTCAAGGTTATCGGAATTATTTAAAAAACAAAATGAACGTGTACTCAATGTGTATTGTACTGCAGGTTTTCCGCAGTTGAATAGCACTTTAAAAGTAATGGAAAGCTTGCAAGACAATGGCGCAAATATTATTGAATTGGGTATGCCCTATAGCGATCCTTTGGCTGATGGTGAAGTTATTCAGTCAAGCGGCAATGTTGCCATTGCAAATGGAATGACCATTGATACTTTATTTGAACAATTGACAGCAATGCGAAAAACCATTCATATTCCAGTTGTTTTAATGGGTTACATGAACCCCATTTTGCAATATGGATTTGAAACATTTTGTAAGAAAGCAAAAGAAGTAGGTGTTGATGGATTAATTCTGCCGGATTTGCCATTATTTGAATTTGAAAATATATATGGGAAAATGATTCAAGATAATAACTTGGATTTCGTATTTCTAGTAACTCCAGAAACGCCTGAAGATAGACTTAGAAAACTAGACGCATTAAGTAGCGGCTTTTTATATGCAGTGAGTTCATCAGCCACTACGGGAAAAGACAAAGACTTTTCCAAAGTTGCTTTGTATTTACAAAAGTTACAAGCAATGCAATTGAAAAATCCCGTATTAGTTGGCTTTGGAATTAAAGACAAAGAAACATTTAACGCTGTTTGTGCTTATTCCAACGGTGCCATCATTGGATCGGCCTATATTAATGCATTATCAAAAGGAACAGATGTAGAAGCGACAACTGCTGAATTTTTAACATCAGTTTTAAATTAATATGAAATAGTAACTAATAAATGCCAAATCAGCTGATTCAGTTAATCAGTATTAAATTATGAACATAGTAATTATACAATATAATGCAGGAAATATTCAATCAGTGCTTTATGCACTGGAGCGATTAGGTGTACAAGCAACAGTGACCGATCATGTGGAGGCAATACAATCAGCAGATAAAGTAATATTTCCGGGTGTGGGGGAAGCGAGTACAGCTATGCATTATTTGGAAGAAAGAGGATTAGATAAGGTAATAAAAAATTTAAAGCAACCTGTATTTGGTATTTGTTTAGGCATGCAATTAATGTGCACCTATTCTGAAGAAAATAATACAAACTGCCTTGGCATTTTTGAAGAACAGGTGAAATTATTTAAGCCAACTGATGCGACCATTAAAGTGCCTCAAATTGGTTGGAATACAATTAGTAATTTAAAAACCGATTTATTCAAAGGGGTGACTGACGAAAGCTATGCTTATTTTGTTCATGGCTATTATGCAGCAATAGGTAGTCATACTATTGGCACTACGAATTATGTGCAGCCATATAGTTGCGCTTTGCATAAAGGAAATTTTTATGGCGTACAGTTCCACCCTGAAAAATCGGCAAAAGTAGGGGAGCAAATTATTCAAAACTTTTTAAGCTTATAAATAATGCAAATAATTCCAGCAATTGATTTAATAGAAGGCAAATGTGTTCGTTTGACAGAAGGGGACTATGCGCAAAAAAAAATTTACAATGAGGATCCATTGGAGGTTGGTAAAACTTTTGAGGGCATTGGTTTAATGCGTTTGCATTTAGTGGACTTAGACGGCGCTAAAGCAGGTGAAGTAGTGAATTGGAAGGTATTGGAAAAAATGGCCAATCAAACAAGCTTGAAAATTGATTTTGGAGGTGGGATAAAAAAGGAAAGTACCTTAAAAACAGTATTGGATACGGGAGCTACCTATGCTACCATTGGAAGTTTAGCGGTAAAAAGCCGAAATATATTTGAAGAGTGGATCGAGCGTTTTGGAGCTAAAGTATTCATGCTTGGAGCCGATGTTTTTGAAGAAAAAATTGCCATTGGTGGATGGCTGGAAAAAACAGATATAGATGTTTACAGTTTTATGGAGTCCTACATGAATAAAGGGGTGACTCAAATGTTTTGTACCGATATTCAGAAAGACGGAAAATTACAAGGGCCATCAATTGATTTGTATAAAAAAATTATTTCAAAATTTTCAACGCTTCAATTAATTGCGAGTGGTGGTGTCAGTAATTTAGATGATTTAAAGGAGTTACGTGCCATTGGTTGTTCGGCAGCCATTGTAGGTAAGGCTATTTATGAAAATAGAATCACTTTAAAGGAGCTTGCAAAGTTTCAAGAAACTAAATAAAATTGGGTATCATATAATAGAATAATTGAATTCAACGCACTATGTTAACTAAAAGAATCATTCCTTGTTTAGATATTAAAGATGGACGCACTGTAAAAGGCATCAACTTTGAGCAAATACGTGATGCTGGAGATCCTATTGAATTGGGTGCTTTTTATGCTGAACAAGGAGCAGATGAATTAGTTTTTTTAGACATCACTGCTACTATTGAAAAAAGGAAAACTTTAAGCGAATTGGTGAATAAAATTGCGCATCGTATAAATATTCCTTTCACTGTCGGAGGAGGTATTAAAACAGAGGAGGATGTGAGTGTGTTACTGCAAAATGGTGCAGATAAAATTTCGGTGAATACAGCTGCATTTTTAGATCCGACGATCATTCACAGATTTGCCAAAAATTTTGGAAGTCAATGTGTGGTATTAGCAATTGATATAAAATGTGAGGACGATAATAATTGGTATGTTTATTTAAACGGTGGAAGAACTAAAACCAATAAGTTGGTGACAGACTGGGCAAAGGAAGCCGTTGATTTAGGCGTAGGGGAAATTTTATTGACCTCTATGAATCATGATGGCACCAAACAAGGGTTTGCATTAGACATCACTGCACAGTTGGGAGAAACATTGCCAGTCCCTATTATCGCTTCGGGTGGTGGAGGAAATGCACAGCATTTTTATGATGTATTTACACAAGGGAAAGCCGATGCTGCATTAGCCGCTAGTATATTTCATTATAAGGAAGTTGCGATACCTGACCTAAAACAATATTTACATCAAAAAGGAATTTCCATAAGATTATAAACATTTATTAATTTCAATTATGAATATCAATTTTTCAAAATACACAGACGGTTTAGTGCCTGCCATTGTTCAGGATGCAAATACCAAAGTAGTATTAATGATGGGCTTTATGAATCAAGATGCCATTGATGCCACTTTATCTCAAAAAAAAGTGACCTTTTTTAGTAGGTCTAAATCAAGATTATGGACAAAAGGAGAAGAGAGCGGTCATTTTTTAAATTATGTAAGCATGTCTGTTGATTGTGATGAGGATACGATTTTATTGCAAGCTATTCCAGTAGGTCCTGTATGTCATAATGGAACGGATACCTGTTGGGGTGAGGAAAATACAGTTTCTAATACCGAATTCCTTAATACTTTAGAAGCCATCATTACACAAAGAAAAAATGCAGCACCTGAAAGTTCATATGTGGCGAGTTTATTTGCAAAAGGAATGAATAAAATTGCTCAAAAGGTTGGTGAAGAGGCAGTTGAGGTTGTTATAGAAGCAAAAGATAATAATGAAAAGTTGTTCTTGGACGAATCAGCTGACCTGCTATTCCATTATTTAATCCTTTTGCAAGCAAAGGGTTATACATTACAGGATGTGGTTAAGGTATTATCAGCTAGACATGCTGCAAAGGATACTAATCATGTCTAATTTGGGCAATGCATTTAAGTTCTTATCTTTGAATAATCAATTCACTATATTTTAAGATTGGTGATAAAAATAAAACAAAATGAAAAAAGTATTTATTGGAATTTTAGCATTCCTTTCTATTTCTCAAATTCAAGCGCAAAAGCTTCAAATTGACGGCGATATCAAAAATTTACCTGAAGGCACAACTGTATCATTAATTGATGGTATGGCTAATAAGGTAGTTGATTCTGCAAAAATGGTTGATGGCAAGTTTAAATTGAGTAACCAAGTAACCGATCCAGGTCTTTATGTATTAAGCTTTTCAGCATTACAAGCAAAAATTCCAGTATTTGTTGACAATGATCAGTTGACAATTACAGGCGATATTAAACAACCCACTTTACTTCAGTATAAGGGGTCGGCTACGCAGGATTTGTATTTGGAATATTTGAATGCGCTAACACCTAGAATCGAAAGTTTATACGCTACAAAGTCTTTACAGGGAACTGCTCCAAGTAATGTTAAAGACTCTTTATCAAAACAAGTTGACGCCAAGGAGGCGGAATTAACGAAAACCATTACTGATTTGTTGAAGGCGAATAATAAGTCGCCTGTTTCTACTTTATTCCTAATTCAAACTACCAATTTTGTTCCTTACATTAAAGATCATATTGCAGATTTATATGCAACATTAGAAGGACCTGCTAGAAAAGGTCAATTAGCAGCATTAATTGAGAAGTCTGTTCAGACTGCTACTATAGGTAAAGTTGGAACGGTGATACCTGAATTCAAGCAAAATGATGAAAACGGCAAATCAGTGAGTATCAGTTCTTTTAAAGGAAAGTATGTATTGATAGATTTTTGGGCAAGCTGGTGCGGACCTTGTAGAGCAGAGAATCCTAATGTTGTAAAAGCATATAATGCATTCAAATCAAAAGGATTCACCATTTTGGGTGTTTCATTAGATCAGGATAAAGCAAAATGGATAGATGCCATTAAAAAAGACGGTTTAACATGGACTCATGTAAGTGATTTGAAATTTTGGAACAACGCAGTAGCACAACAATTTGGCATACAAAGTATTCCAGCTAATTTTTTGATTGATAGAAATGGTGTAATTATTGCTAAGGATTTAAGAGGAGCAGATTTAGAACGTTTCTTAGCAGCAAATGTCAAGTAAATCAATAGATTGATATTCGTTACAATAGCTATTGCTATTTATTTAATCAAATGTTATTGATAAAAAAAGCCCTAATTATTTTAGGGCTTTTTTGTACTCATTCTCGTCAAATCCAAGTGTTAATATTTTTCCGTCCTCCTCAATTAATGGGCGTCGAATTATGGAGGTCTTATCTATCATTAAATTTATTGCTGCTTTTTGCGAAGTAATACTTTCTTGTGTTTCCTTAGGTAATTGTCTCCATGTTGCCCCCTTCTTGTTAATCAATGCTTCCCATCCAATTTGCTTGGACCATGAGGTTAATTGCGTTGCCGTAATTCCCTTTTTTTTGTAGTCATGAAATTCATAAGCTACTTTATGAGCCTTTAACCAGTCTAAAGCTTTTTTTACTGTATTGCAGTTAGGGATTGCATAAACAATTTTCATGAATCGTAAATTTTACATTTTTAATGAGGGTCTATTTTAGATATTTTTTTCCTAACCAGCTTTCACTAATAGGTTGCAACCATTTACTTTCCATTTCAGCTTTATTAGCCACCAAATTGTTAAAGTATAATGTATCTTTTTGCAGTATGCCATTTTCTAAAGCGTATGCTACTTGTGCCATTGGAATGGTTTGTACTTTATCCTTAATCCAAAATGCAAGTAATTCTCGATTAAACATTTGGACACCTGTCATTTTTTCAATTTCCTTAATAACATGCACCGAACTATCTGTGCTACATCCACCAACAGTTGTAAAAGATTCGTCCGCCATTAAAACAATGAATTGGCCATATAAAGCCGTGCCAAATCCTTTAACAGGGTCGCCGTGGCTTTTCCATATAGCAGTAAAATTTTCAAGCAATTCTTCAATCTTGAAAATTTCACCCATTGTAAAGGTTCGGTTTGCTTGATAAATCCACAATTTAGATTGAGGATGAAAATCAGATGGCAATATGTTTTCTAATGCTACAGTCATTTTTTTTAATATTAATTTATCTAAAATTTTATAATTTGATTTGCATTATCTGATTGCTAATAAGGCATTGACTATTCAAGTCCAATACTTTTAGTTACTATACTTATTGTATTGCCTTTGCTATGATCTCGGCAATATCTAATACTTCAACGCCAACTTCTTGATCACGATTTTTAATTCCATCGGTCAACATAGTATTGCAAAATGGGCATGCACTTGCAACAAAATCAGATTTGGTTTCAATAGCTTCATCGGCACGATCCATATTTACTCTTTTGTCACCTTTTTCTTCTTCCTTAAACATTTGTGCACCGCCTGCACCACAGCACAAACCTTTGGACTTACATCTCTTCATTTCTCTAAGTTCCATATCCAAGCTTTCCAATACTTTACGAGGTGCCTCATAAATTTCGTTAGCCCTTCCTAAATAACAACTATCATGATAAGTTATGGATTTGCCTTTCCATTCATTGCTATCTGTAAATTTTATTTTTCCTTGCTCAATTAATTCTTGTAAAAATGTAGTGTGATGAATCACATCATAATTACCACCCAGCGCCGGGTATTCATTTTTAAGGGTATTAAAACAATGCGGACAGGTAGTTACAATTTTCTTAATCTCATACCCGTTTAAAACTTGAATATTTTGGTAGGCCATCATTTGAAACATAAATTCATTGCCAGCTCGACGAGCTGGATCGCCAGTGCAGGCTTCTTCTTTACCTAATATTGCATATTTAACGCCAGCTTTGTCTAATATAGTAGCAAATGCTTTGGTTATTTTTTGCGCTCTTTGATCAAAACTACCTGCGCAACCTACCCAAAATAATACTTCTGGTTTTTCGCCTTTTGACATGAATTCGGCCATTGTGCTTACTTTCATACTAACTATTTTAATTTTAGTTTTTCCCTTTAATTATATTATATTCTTTTCTTTTCTCTTCTCTTCACCTTTATTTTATTTCCTTCTTTGTATCACTCTTATTTTATTGTTGTTTTGTCCATGCGTCTCTATCATCAGGAGCAAATTTCCAAGGCGCAAAATTATTTTCAATATTACTAATCATGCCATTCCATTCCGCTTGCGCATTACTTTCCGCCATAACCAACGAACGTCTTAATTCAACAATAATGTCTAAGGGCGAAATGCTTACAGGACACTCTTCAACACAAGCATTACAAGTGGTGCAGGCTCTTAATTCTTCGACACTAATATAATCATGTAATAAGGATTTGCCATCATCCACAAATTGTTTATTGGTTTCAATGTTTTTACCTACTGCCTCTAATCGATCACGTGTATCCATCATTATTTTTCGTGGGCTTAAAAGTTTGCCTGTACTACTAGCAGGGCATGCGGTGCTGCATCGCCCACATTCGGTACAACTATAGGCGTCCATTAAATTTTTCCAACTTAAATCCATAACATCGCGTGCACCAAATTTTTCGGGAGCAGCAGCGTTAGTAGGAGCTAATTCAGGCTGCATGGCATACAAAACTTCGTTTTGAACAGAGACCATATTATGCATAGATCCTTTAGGTTCCAAAGATGCATAGTAGGCATTGGGAAATGCTAAAATAATATGCAAATGTTTTGAGTAGGGTAAGTAGTTCATAAAAGCATAAATGCCCAAAATATGAAGCCACCATGCAGTATGTTCGATACTACTTAATTGAGCTTCAGAAAAGCTATTTAACAATGGTTTTAATTGCGATGAAATTAAAAAATCGCTAGTATGATCAGCAGCGTTCATGAGTAAGAACAAACCCATTAATACAATCTCAATAATTAAAATAAAATTTGCATCGCTTCGAGGCCAACCATTTAGATCCTTGCTGATAAAACGCTTTAGTTTGATTAAATTTCGACGTGTTAAAAATACAACACAGGCTACTAGGACTAATAAAGCCAAAATTTCAAAACTGTTAATTAAGTATGCATAACAAGCACCTAAATAAGGTGCAAATACTCTGTGACCTCCCGAAATGCCATCAACTATAATTTCTAATAATTCAATATTTATAATAATAAATCCTACGTAAACAATTAAGTGTAAAATAGCAACTAAAGGATTGCGAAACATTTTCTTTTGACCAAGGGCTAAAAGAAATACATTCTTCCATCTTTTAGCGGGTTGATCATTAAGGTTTATATCTTTTCCTAAAAGAATATTTTTTCTAATTGACAATATTTTTTTGCCAAAAAGGAAAAAAGCTAAAATGGTTACAATGACAAATGATAATGATGCAAATATTGGCATAAAATGAATTGATGATGCAATAATGGATACAAATTTAATCTTTTTATGAGTAGTAAAGAATACTAAATATCCTCAAATTTCCTGCTTTAAAACTATTCATTAATTTAGGGGGATAATTAAGGGGATTTATTTAATTTGCTGTATATTCTAATATTATAAAAATTGTTTCGATATGAATGAAGTAATAGCACAAAAAGTAGCCAGTTGGTTGGCGGGCAATTATGATGAAAATACAAAAAAGACCATTTTACAATTACAGGAAAATGATCAAAATGAACTAGCGGAGTCCTTTTATAAAAATCTTGAATTTGGTACCGGAGGTTTGAGGGGGCTCATGGGGGTAGGTACAAATAGAATTAACAAATATACCATTGGGATGGCTACCCAAGGCTTTTCAAATTATTTATCAAAAGTATACCCTGGTGAAAAAATTAGTGTTGCCATTGCACATGATAGCAGGAATAATTCAAGGTTTTTTGCTGAAACAACAGCTCAGGTGTTTGCAGCGAATGGATTTAGCGTATTCTTGTTCGAAGCTTTAAGGCCGACACCTGAATTGAGTTTCGCCATCAGAAATTTAAATTGTAAAGCAGGTGTTGTTTGTACTGCTTCGCATAATCCTAAGGAGTATAATGGGTATAAAGCTTATTGGAACGATGGTGGACAATTAGTGCCTCCACATGACAAAAATGTAATTATTGAAGTGGAAGCCATACAATCAGTGGATGACGTTAAGTGGACAGGAGGTGAGGCTAATATTCAACTATTAGGTGCAGCTATGGATGAAAAGTACATTCAAATGGTAAAATCATTAAGCGTTTATCCTGAAATTATCGAGCAACAAAAGGATTTAAAAATTGTATACACACCCATTCATGGAACGGGTATTACCTTGGTACCAAAAGTATTATCAACCTTTGGATTTAAAAATGTACATGTTGTTGATGAGCAAGCAGTTCCTGATGGAAACTTTCCAACAGTGAACTACCCCAATCCTGAAGAAAGTGACACGATGAGTATTGGCCTTCATAAAGCTAAGGAATTGGACGCCGATATTTTATTAGGCACTGACCCTGATGCAGACAGAGTGGGCGTTGGCGTGAAAAATCATAAAGGAGAGTGGGTTTTAATGAATGGTAACCAAACTGCTGTTTTAGCATTTGCATATTTGATAGAAGCAAGAAAAGCCAAAGGTGTAGCTAAAACAAATGATATGGTAATTACCACCATCGTTACTTCGGAAATGATTAATGAAGTTGCGAAGCAAAATAAGGTGGCATGTTATAATGTATTAACTGGCTTTAAATGGATTGCTGAACTCATTAAAGAAAAAGAGGGTAAAGAAAATTACGTGATAGGGGGCGAGGAAAGCTTTGGATTAATGATAGGTGACCAAATTAGAGATAAAGATGCGGTGAGTGCTGGCGCATTATTATGTGAAATGGCTGCTTATGAAAAAAGCAAGGGGAAGACATTATTTGATAAATTGATCGAATTATATGTGCAATATGGTTTCTACTATGAAAATTTAATCAGCATCACCAAAAAAGGAATGAATGGCCAACAAGAAATTGCCAATATGATGGAAGGATACAGACAATCCCCGCCTAATACTATTAATGGTTCGAAAGTAGCTACCTTATTAGATTATGAATTGCAAAAAGGAACTAATTTAATAACGGGTGAAAGCTGGAAAATTAATTTGCCAAAAAGTAATGTATTGCAATTTATTACCGAGGATGGAAGTAAAATTTCAGCAAGGCCAAGTGGTACCGAACCTAAAATAAAATTTTATTTTAGTGTAAATGCACCTTTGGAAAATACAGCAGCATTCGATCAAGTGCATGCTATTTTAAGCAAAAAAATTGAAGGTATTATTTCAGATATGCAATTAAACTAATTATTTTATGCGACCATTATTAGAGGATAGGTATATGCATAAAAAGCTAAGAGAGCGATTAGTTGAAGAATTGAAAGAAAAAGGAATTGTTGATCAGCATGTGCTTGATGCAATTGGTAAAACACCAAGACATTTTTTTCTTGATTCGGCATTTGACAAAATTGCTTATGAAGATAGGGCATTTCCTATCGAGGCCGATCAAACTATATCCCATCCTTACACGGTAGCATTTCAAACACAATTATTGCAAATTAAAAAAGGGGATAAGATATTGGAGATTGGAACTGGAAGTATGTATCAAACAGCAATACTAGCTGCATTAGGTGCGCATGTTTATACTATTGAAAGGCAACAGGCACTGGTTGATAAAACCAATCAGTTTAAATTATTAACTGACAATCAATACGAAAATGTATTTTTCTATTACGGGGATGGTTTTTTAGGATTACCGACTTTAGCTCCATTTGATAAAATCATCATTACTGCAGCAGCTCCTAATGTACCAGAAAAGCTATGGGAACAGTTAAAAGTAAAAGGTATAATGGTTATACCTGTCAATGAAACTGAAACGACACAGCGTATGTTTAGGCTAACCAAAAAAAGCAACGGGATGGCTAAAAAGGAAACCTTTGAGGAGTTTTCGTTTGTGCCAATGCTAACAGGTAAAGGGCTTAAGCCGGACGAAAAAAAATGATTTAGTAATTTTATTCACTAAATCATTTTATTAATTTATTATTTCAGCTAGCTAAATTATTGAGGCATTTGATCCATTCCACCGCCTTCATCACCTTTAGTGCTTTTTCTTCTTAATAAGTTTACATCAAATTTGCCAAAGCGGTATGAGAAATTCAATCTGAAAAATTGCTGATCTCTTGTTCTTGATACATTCTGTGTAAAGTATAAACTTTCTGAGTAAGTCTGAATAACCCTTGTTTTAAATAAGTCACTTACACTAAACGTTAAGGATGCAGTTTTGCCTCCTTGTAAAGTCCAGTCTTTTCTAATGGATAAATCAAATTCATAGTTAGGTAAGTTATATCCTTGTGCTGTTGATTGTGGGCCACCAAATCCACCACCGCCACCGAATCCACCACCGCCTCGGCCACCACCGCCACCGCCACCAGAGTTTCCGCCTGGAGGAAGGACTGTTTTAGCTTGGTATTGACCGCTAAATTGCAACGATAATCCTTTTGTGATTTTAAAGTTGTTATTCATTTTACTGAACCAACTAGTTAGGTTATTGTTAACGTCTTGACCAGGAATAGTAGCGTTGATTTCAGATTTAAATAAGTTAAAGCTTACATTCAAATCCCACCATTTTGTGATAGCTGTTTTGTTACTTAACTCTAAACCATAAACAGTTGAAGTATTTGCATTAATAAATGAACTATAAAATGCGCTATCGTTAGTAATAGGATTAATGTCCTTATAAATAAAGTTAGTAATCAAATTAGTGCTGTATTTATAATATGCGGTTACTAATAAATTAGAACCTTTTTTATAAACATTATTATAAGCAACCTCAAATGAGTGGGTAAATTGCGGCTTTAATTTTGGGTTACCAACTGATATATTCAATGGATCACTATAGTCAGCGAATGGTTGTAATTGAAACGGATTTGGTGCATTGATACGTTTTGAATAGTTTAATTGAAAATCATTTTTGTCATTCAACTTGTAGCTTAAAAATGCACTTGGGAATAATGATAACGGCAATTTTATTCTAGATTCTAATGAATCTTGACCTTGTTTATTCAACACATTCACAGTATAATCTCTATTTTCAACCCTGAAACCAAGTTGGTAACTAAGATTTTTATTTTTTCCACCTAAGTTGGTATAGGCTGCTAATACTTGCTCATTGTACTTTAATTGATTACTGATGCTATTTACTAATATTTCATTTCTATATTGGTCACGAGCATTAAATTCATTACGATTATTCATTCTCACACCAGCTTCAAACTTGGCATTATTTTTTAATAGTTTTTCATAATCAATATTGGAAGTATAATTTTTATTATACCCTGAACCTGTTGTTCTTTGATTGATAATGGATGAATTGATTAACGAGTTGTTATTGTTAGTGCTTTCATTGTAATTAAAATCAGCGCTCAATTCATGGCCAGTTTCTGCAAACAAGTGTTTAAAACTTGCTTGACCACCCTTGTTTAGAAATGAAAATTTAGAGCTATTGTCTAAGCCGATTGATGGCGAAGTAATGCCTGATAAGATTGAATCAATTTTTTGCGATGAAGTATTTTCAAATTCTCCTTTTACAATGTTACCTGAAAACGATAATGTGTTTCGGTTGTCAATTAAATAATCAAGTCCGCCTCTGTAAAATGAAAATAAACTATTGCCAATGCTGTTGGTATAGGTGTTCACACTTGTCGGAGTAGGAGTAAGTAATAAATCTCTAAGGTTGTCGGAAGTGCTTAATGACTTGTTATTTCTTACATTGCCACTCAATGAAAAATTTATTTTATTGTCTCTTACATTTAAATCACCACCACCATTGAATTTTCCTCTCATATCAACGCCAGTTCTTAAGCCACCATTATATCCGTTCTTTTTATTCTTTTTCAAAACAATATTTAAGATACCAGCGTTTCCGCCCGAAGCATCATATTTTGCAGAAGGATTGGTGATAATTTCAACTCTATCAATGATGTCTGCTGGAATTTGATCCATGGTTAATGTAGTAGGGCGATTATCAATCAATAATGTGGGAGTTGCATTTCTTAAAGTAACGTTGCCATCAATGTCCACATTTAAGTTGGGGATATTTTTCATTACTTCAACTGCAGTTTGTCCTGTACTGGACAAGTTTTTATCTACATTGAATATTTTTCGGTCAATACCCATTTCAAATTGAGATTTTGCGGAGCTCGTAACAGTTACCGCTTCCAATTGTTTAGGATCTTCCTCCAATTTTATATTTCCTAAGTCTTTATCAACTAAAGCCATCATTTCCTGAGGACTACCATTTGGTTTAAAGTTGAAACTTATTTGCTTTTCAAATTTTTTGTATCCAACACCCGAAACAACAAGTTTGAAATTGCCCATGATGGATAAATTTTCAAAACTAAAGTCACCATTCGCGGAGGTAATCATGGTACCCAAAATCACTTCTGTTGCTTTTTTGGTAGCAGGGTCAAACTTGCTTCCTTTTAATTGAACGGAGGCGCCATCAACTCCTTTTTTATTGGCATCTACAATTTTACCATAAAAATGGCCCATATTACTGGAAGCTCCGGCACCTCTGGTTGCTGCTCCAGGGTATTGTGCGAGGCTGGTAGTACTATAAATGGCAAAAATCAGTAGTATTGATATATATTTCATAATAAGTTTGACAATGGGCTTTTTATTAAGTTTAAATCCGGGTGCAAATATCCTACTTAAACAACAGGAAGGGGCTATTGTTTATATGAACGGCAATTAAAGTGCCTTAATGAGTAAGAATAGGAGGATGCCCCACAGGAATCCTAGTATAAAAGCGGCAATTCTAATTTTCGAAGTTGCCCTAAAAAAGGCAGATTCTATGGTCTTTATCCATTTTTGGTCTAAAGTTTCTATTTCTTTAACGCTGCCTTTTATTAGTTTTTGGATAAGCTCAGGGAACATTAATTTCAGTTCTTCAATAAATACCTCTTTCAGCTGGTCAATTGTTTTATTACCAATAAACATAGCAATCATTGGCATTTTTTGAGTTAGTTTATGATTGAAAAAATCGTCTAGCTGTTTATCTAAAGTGGGCATCAACAAATCAAACTGTTTAAGACTAGCTTCATTTGTAATGAATTGATCAATATTTAGGTTGGCAATAGATTGATTCAATCCGCTTTTCCAGTTCAGGAATAATGCCTTTACAAATAGCCACGCAATAATCCAGCCAAATATTGCAGTCATTAAGGGGATTATTAAAAATTGCATAAGCTATTTTTTATGAAAAAACCTACCCCAAATTGGGATAGGTTTTTTGGGAGAGTAATGGGTCTCGAACCCACGACCTACAGTGCCACAAACTGTCGCTCTAACCTACTGAGCTATACCCTCCATTTAGGGACGCAAAAATACACTAAAACAGCTATGTATAAAAGTAGAATTGCATCTTTTTATAAAATTATGGTAAAAAAGGGCCACATTATACTTAATTGTATGCTTAGATAGTCAATTTGCGCTATTTTTGAATTTCTTCATGTATACGATTATGACATATGTAAAACAAAATAAGTGGAAATTTCTAGCCACTGTGGTATTTGTAGGAGGCTTATTTTTCGCGTTTAAAACTATTAACAACGATCCTGCTGAGTCACTTGAATTAAGACATAGAAAACTTTTGACTACCATTGGCCACTTGTTAGAGAGTGAGCATTATAATCCACGTAAAATTGATGATTCATTTTCGGGGGAGGTTTTTGAAGCTTACTTGAAAGCTTTGGATCCTGAAAAAAATATGTTCATCCAGGCAGACATTGATTCTTTGGCGCAATTCAAAAAAACAATTGACGATGAAATTCATGGGTCTAAAATTGAATTTCAACCTTCCGTTAGTAAAATTTATGATCGACGTTATCAAGAAGTTAAACAAATTTTCGAAACTATCATCAAAGCACCTTTTGATTTCAGCATTGATGACTCGATTAAATTAGATACCGATAGCATTAACTATGCTTCAAATTTGGATGACAGGTATAAAAGATGGTATCAAATCATAAAATATAAATGTCTTGAAAGATACGCAACCTTAATAGAGGATAGAGCTTCACGTGAAAAAAGCAGTAAGCAAACGGATACTGCAAAAACGAAAGCAGCGGATAAATTTGTTTACAAATCAGACGCTGAGTTAGAAGTAGAAGCAAGAAATACAATTGCAAAATCATATCGTAAGCGATTTGAACAGCAAAACAAAACGTTCAATGACGAGAAAAAATTTGATTTGTTCTTAAATTCCATTACTAGTTTAATGGATCCTCACACGGATTATTTTGCACCTGTTGAAAAAAGATCATTTACCGAACAAATGAGTGGTGTAATTTATGGCATTGGTGCACAATTAGGTGCTGATGATAATGGTGTTAAAATTGCCGTTATAACGCCTGGAGGGCCAGCTTGGAAGTCTGGACAATTATTAGTCAATGATGTAATTGTAAAAGTTGCACAAGGTAATCAGGAGCCTGTTGATATTGCTGGGTATGAAGTCACTGATGCAGTAAAATTAATCAGAGGTGATTTAGGAACAGAAGTAAGGTTAACCGTTAAAAAACCTGACGGAAGTATAAAAATCGTTGCATTGAGAAGAGAAAAAATTGTCTTAGATGAAGGGTATGCTCGAAGTGCAGTGATCACAAAGGGCACTGAAAAAATCGGATACATTTTGCTACCTGATTTTTATGCTGATTTCGAAAGAGAGGATGGGCATAGATGTTCTAAAGACGTTGCGGAAGAAGTTAAAAAATTAAAGGCTGAAAAAGTAAGCGGCATTATTATTGATGTTCGATATAATGGTGGAGGATCATTATATGAGGTTGTACAAATGGTTGGCTTGTTTATTGATAAAGGTCCAGTTGTTCAAATTAGAGACAAGGAAGGACGTTCGCAAGTATTGGCGGATGAAACTCCTGGAATATTATATGATGGGCCATTGGTCGTTATGGTAAATGAGTTTAGTGCGTCGGCTAGTGAAATTTTTGCTGGAGCTATTCAAGATTACAAGAGAGGCATCATTGTTGGAAGTACCTCCACTTATGGAAAAGGAACGGTACAACGAAATGTAGCATTTGGTAAGCCCTTGGACTCCTTAGGTATCCAAACGGAATATGGAGCAGTGAAGTTAACTTTCCAAAAGTTTTATCGTGTTACGGGTAGCTCTACACAAAAGAAAGGGGTAGTGTCTGATGTTGTTTTCCCTGATGAATATGAGTTATTAAAATACCGTGAAAAAGACAATCCATCTGCATTAAACTGGGATGTTATTCAAACGGTACCTTATAAGCCATGGGTATCCAATTATAACATTACTAAAATCGCGTTGGATGCTACCAAAAAAATTGAGGCTGACACGAATACTGCTAAGTTTAAAAACAACTTAAAATGGATTGCTGCGCAAATGAATCATCCAGCATATTTAAAATTAGATAAATACACACAATATAAGAAGCAAGTACAATCAGTGATTCAACAAAATGAAGGAATTTTGAAATTAAATAAGTTGATGCAAGTGAGTGCTACGAAGGCGGATTACGACAAATTTTATAATAACCCTGATAAATCAAAACAAGATCGTTATCAAGCATGGTTGAAATTAGTGGCAAAGGATATCCAAATTAATGAATCGAGTGATTTGTTAAATGCTTTCGGAACAGCGAATTCGGCAGTAAAGAAAAGTTAAGATGGAAACTAAAATTAGTAAGCCTGCCATAAAACAATGGCATGTAATTTATACGAAGTCGAAATGGGAGAAGAAGGTCGATCAATTACTGACTGATAAAGGATTTGAAAGTTGGTGTCCGGTTCAAATGCAAGAAAGATATTGGTCAGATCGAAAGAAAATAATTTATACGCCATTATTTAGATCCTATGTATTTGTGAAAGCTTCAAAAGAAGATTACACAAATATCCTGTCCACTTTTGGGGTAGTTAATTTTTTATACTTCGAGAAAAAGCCTGCCATCATTCGTGATAATGAAATTGAGGAAATTAAAAAGTATTTAGGATTGTCAACGATTTCAAATATTGAAATTGTGGACATGTCTAATATGGCTCCACAAACAAAAGTGGCTATTAATCAAGGTTTATTCATGGGCCGACGTGGCGAAGTGATAAAAGCAAGCAAAAGCAATGTTTTTGTTAGGTTGGAAAGCTTAAACATGATGATGATTGTTGAATTTAAGCTACATGAAGTGTCGCCAATATAAATTGGCAATTCCGCTAACTAATTTATTTTCCAATCTATAATCTGATTACTCCATTCCTCCCTGTAAGGTGTTACAATTTTAATATAATTATCCGTGTAACCTTCAAGCATAGGTATGTCATTTGGATCTTTTTGCTTGATGGATTCAAATAAAACAGCTCTTGTTTCGCCAATATGTTGCGCATTGAAAAATTGCTGCTTTTGATAAGACAAGTTTCTAAGTATTTTATTACGGTCGTTTCTCACTTGAATAGGAACCACTGGTTTAATATCCAATGCCTTTGTCATTGCACGTTCGGAATAAGTGAAAACATGCAAGTATGAAATATCTAATGAATGGATAAAATCAAAACTCTCTTTAAAATAATGTTCGGTTTCGCCAGGGGAGCCAACAATAACATCCACACCAATACATGCATGTGGCATAACTGATTTGATGCTTTTTATTCTATCTGCATACAATTCGCTATTGTATCTTCTTTGCATTAATTTTAAAACCGAGTCTGACCCACTTTGTAAGGGTATATGAAAATGGGGCATAAAGCTTTTACTTTTTGCAACCCATTCAATGATGTCATTGGTTAATAAGTTTGGCTCGATGGAGGATATTCGGTAGCGTGGTATAGCTGTTTCGCTATCCAACGCTTTCACCAGTTCGAAGAAATTTTCATTATGTTTTTTACCTCCGTCACCCCCTTTGCCAAAGTCTCCTAAATTAATACCTGTTAATACAATTTCTTTAACACCATTTGCTGCTAGGCCTTGGGCTTGTTTCACAACATTTTCAATACTATCACTTCGACTTTTGCCCCTAGCCATGGGAATGGTACAAAATGTACAGCTATAATCACAACCATCCTGTACCTTCAAAAAAGTACGTGTTCGATCATTCACTGAAAAGGAGGTATTAAATCCTGAAACTTCTTCAATATCACAACTGCAAATTTTGGTTTCTTCCCCTTTGGTTAAAGTGGACAAATGTTGGACTAGATTAAATTTTTCAGCAGCTCCTAAAACCAAGTCAACGCCAGGAATAGTAGCAATTTCAGTTGGCTTCAATTGAGCATAACATCCTGTAATGACAACAAAACTATCCGGTGCATTCCTTTGTATGCGCCTCACCAATTGTCGACATTCTTTATCGGCATTTTCAGTTACCGAACAGGTATTGATAACATATACGTCGGCTTTGTCTGTAAATTGTTTCTTTTCAAATCCAGCCATTTCCAATTGCCTGGAAAGGGTTGAAGTTTCTGAAAAGTTCAGTTTACAGCCTAAAGTATGGAATGCGACAGTACGTGGGTTACTCATGGGGTGCAAAGATAAAAAACCTAAAGGGAACCCGGAAATCTTAAAATATTCATAAACCGGCCTTGGATTTCCCTTTTTGGTTAGATTAAGTTAAGTTTGCAACTACAAAAATTGTCAAAATGGACTTTAAAAAAGTGAATAATTGGACGGGGTGGATAGTAACCCTTATCGCATGTACTGTTTATATCATGACCACTGAGGCTACCGGTAGCTTTTGGGATTGTGGTGAGTTTATCAGCAGTGCGTATAAATTACAAATTCCGCATCCTCCTGGGGCTCCTATGTTTGTATTATTAGGTCGAATTTTTATCATATTATTTGGTGACAACCCTTTAACTGCTGCGAAGGCAGTAAACATTATGAGTGCCATAGCTAGTGGATTTACCATTATGTTTTTATTTTGGACCATTACGCATTTTGCAAAGAGAATTGTTCAAAAAGGAAAGGAAGCTTTAAGTAATGCTCAAATTTTATCGATTATGGGTGCCGGAATAGTAGGCGCTTTAGCTTATACCTTTTCAGATTCATTTTGGTATAGTGCAGTTGAAGGTGAAGTTTATGCTTTAAGTTCATTTTTCACAGCATTGGTATTTTGGGCAATTTTAAAATGGGAACATAGCGCCGATCAGCCTGGTGCTGACAAGTGGGTGATTTTTATATTTTATATGATGGGTATTTCAATAGGTGTTCACTTGTTGAATTTATTGACGATCCCTGCCATTGTAATGGTTTATTATTTTAGAAATTACAAAGCAAGTTGGAAAGGGGGTATTTACGCATTTATTATTGGTGTCATCATTACAGGATTTATTCAAGTTTTTCTAATCCAATATACTATCAAATGGGCTGGTGCCTTTGATGTTGCATTTGTAAATAATTTTGGATTACCATTCTTTAGTGGATTTATTGCATTTTTTATATTAGTTGCAGCTGCATTAAGCTTTGGAATTTACTATGCGAATAAAAAAGGCATGTATTTTTTGAAACTAGGTATTTGGTCAACAGCATTTTTCTTGTTGGGATATACAAGCTATTTGACAACTATGATTCGTTCAAGTGCTGACCCTTCAGTTGATATGTATAATGTTGATAATCCAGTAACACTTGTAGGATATTTAGGAAGAGAGCAATATGGAGATTGGCCAATATTATATGGACCAGACTATATTGATAAAGTAGATAATATTGAAGGAAGTGACCAGTATGTAAAAGGGGTTAATACATATGATTTAGCCGGTAAGAATTATAAAAGAGATTGGAGTTCAGCACCTTCGTCTCACTTATTCCCAAGAATGTGGGACGGTGACAACGATCGTGGTCAAATGGATAGCTACAAGGCATTTGCTGGAGTAGTAGATGGCGAAGATCCAACCTTAAGAGACAACATTAAATATTTTGCTACCTACCAATTTGGGTTTATGTATATGCGATATTTTCTTTGGAATTTCGCTGGCAAGCAAAATGATTTACAAGGCTTTGGTAATGTTCGAGACGGCAATTTCATTACCGGTATTTCATTTATAGATAATTTGTTTTTTGGAGATCAATCTAAATTGCCAGATTCAATCCGTGATCAAAATAAAGCGCATAATACTTTATTCATGTTGCCTTTTATTTTAGGCATCATAGGTTTTGTTTATCAATCCAAAAAAACCAAAAAGGATTTTGCAGTAACTGGTTTATTATTTTTCTTCACAGGTATTGCTATTGTTATTTATTTAAATCAAGTAAGCTTACAACCACGTGAACGTGATTATGCATATGTTGGTTCGTTTTATGCATTTGCTATATGGATTGGATTGGGGGTACTTCAGATTATTGAATGGTTTACCAAATTTGTAAACCAACAAGTGGCTGCTATTTTAGCAACAGTAATATGTTTATTAGCAGTGCCTACTTTAATGGCGCAACAAGAGTGGGATGACCATGATAGAAGTCAAAAAACCTTACCTCGTGACTTGGCGCGTAACTACTTAGAAAGTTGCCCTCCTAATGCAATTTTATTTTCATTTGGTGATAATGATACTTATCCATTATGGTATGCGCAAGAGGTAGAAGGTATACGCCCTGATGTTCGCGTTGTTGTAAATAGCCTTTTGGGTTCCGATTGGTATATGAGAGAATTGAGATATAAGGTGAATCAAAGTGAAAAATTTGACGTTATTTTTTCTGAAGAGCAGGTTGCCGGTAACAAATTAAATGTCGCTTATTACAATGACTTACCTGAATTTGGTGAAAAAAGATACCATGATTTAGATTCCATTTTAAGATATGTAATTGGGGATCCTGCTGGAAAATACATGGCTCAAACAAACGAAGGCCCTGTTAATATTTTCCCTACACATAAATTCAAAGTACCTGTAAATAAAGCAAATGCAATTGCAGCAGGAATTGTGAAACCTACTGATAGTGTTGTTAACGAAATGCTGATTGACTTTAATCCGAATCGTCAATATTTAGTGAAAAATGAAATGGCCATGTATGCCATTATTGCAACTACTCAGTTTAAGCGTCCTGTTTGTTTTACTTCCTTACAAGAATTAAAGGAATTAGGCTTGGATAAATATGTACGTCAAACAGGTATGTCATATCAATTAGTTCCAGTAGTAGGTGAAGGTTCAGTTAATACAGATGTTGCTTACAATAATATCATGACTAAGTTTGCATTTGGCAATGCTAAAAATCCAAATGTTTACTATGATGAGGAAAATAGACGCCATTTAAATTCCATTCGCTATTCAATTGCTGAAATTGCACAAGCGTTGGTTATGGAAGGCAAAAAAGACAGCGCTAGAAAAGTACTTAGAAAAATGGATGCTGAAACCCATCAGAAAAGTTTCCCTTACGCTATGACTTCTAATAGAGGAAATCAACATGATTATTTCTCTTTTGTTTTCTTACAAGCTTGCTATGCTGCTGAAGACATTGAATTAGCGAAAAAGGTTTCAACTGCTCTGATGAAGGACCTTAAGCAACAAATTAATTATTATAAGTCAATGGGTGATAATATGAGCGAGGATCAGTTTATTCAAAACTTGGAATTAGCATACCAAGGCAAACCAAGCGGATTGAGTAATAAGCAAATGTCTTTCGTGCAAGAAAGTTTAAGCTCTTACCAATTAATGAGCACTATTACAAAAATGGAACAGGATTTCGCTAAATTAAAAGCGTCGAATCCAGCTACAAAATAAATTACTACGTAATCATAAAAAAAGGTCCCAATGATTTGGGACCTTTTTTTATGCTACAATTTTTTGTGTATCGTATTTAGGGCTCTATTTATAGCAGTTCCTTAAGCGTTTGAATGACTTTGTCAATTTCATTCTTGGTATTATTTTTTGAAAATGAAAAGCGAATGGTAGCGATATCATTGCCCTTATTCAAAGCATTGATAACATGTGATCCTTGTTGCGCTCCACTTGAGCAAGCACTTCCTCCGCTTGCACATATATGATGAATGTCTAAGTTAAATAACATCATTTCTGATTTCTCATTCTTTGGAAAATTTACGCTCAATAATGTATACAAGCTATCACCAAAACTGTCTCCATTAAAACTGACGCCAGGAATTTGAGCTATTAATTGATCATGCATGTATTTTTTTAATGCATTAATATGGGCACTATCTTTTTCATAATTTTCAGCAGCTAATTCCAAGGCTTTAGCAAATCCAACAATACCGTATAAGTTTTCGGTACCTGCACGCATGTTTCTTTCCTGTGCGCCACCATGAACTAGTGGATTGATTTTAATATTTTCATTAATATATAAAATGCCTACACCTTTGGGTCCATGAAATTTGTGTCCAGCACCGGTGATAAAATCAACAGGTGTTTCTTTTAAATTGAAAGGAAAATGGCCTACCGTTTGAACCGTATCACTATGAAAATATGCGTTATGTTTTTTGCAAATTTCACCGACTTTAAATAAGTCAATCATATTGCCTATTTCGTTGTTAGCATGCATGATGCTTACAACGGTCTTTTCATGATTAGTTTCAAGTATTTGTTGCAAATGATTTATATCAATATGCCCATTTGGTAATATGGATACATAGCTAAGTTTAACACTTGCAGATTTGGCCAAATGTTCGACGGTGTGAAGTGTTGCATGGTGCTCAATAGGTGAGCTTATAATATGGCTACAACCTAAATCATGAATACATGCATTTAAAACGGTATTGCTACTTTCTGTTCCGCCACTTGTGAAAAATATTTCTGATGGTTTAGCGCCTAAATTTTTTGCTACCGATTTGCGCGCTTGTTCAACTGCCATTCTTGATTCTCTACCATAGCTGTAAATGGAAGAGGGGTTGCCAAATTTTTCTGTTAAATAAGGCATCATGGCTTCAAGCACTTCTGGGGCAAGCGCGGTAGTTGCCGCATTGTCAAAATAGATTCTTTGCATGTTTGCTAATTTACTGAATTTTAAGAATTAGCTCAATTATTTTATCAGCTAATTGATCTGCTGCATCTTGTGATTTCGCTTCAGTATA
>JACCDI011361660.1_pt1 | contig 32521 bp, 30 predicted proteins | sample 7442791 | NCBI WGS metagenome assembly JACCDI01 (sample SAMN15323434, study PRJNA562643) | freshwater metagenome | isolation source: river surface water | place: USA:Blue River Watershed | collected 2017-08-15
CAGTCAGATGCTCTAACCAACTGAGCTAAGGAGGAAAATGTTTATCTTTTTAGCGAGTGCAAATATAAACTGATTTTTTATTACCGCAAATTATTTGCTGTAAAAATTACAAAAGTTTATCCATTATTAACTGGTAAATGTCTTTTCCAAAAGTCAAAGCCATCAAAGACAACAATAGTATCATTCCTGCGGTTTGTACATGACCCATTGCTTTGTCGGATAATTTTCTTCCGGTAATCATTTCAGCAATCGTAAATAAGGCATGCCCCCCGTCTAAACCAGGAATTGGCAACAAGTTCATGAAGGCCAATCCAATCGAAAATAAGGCGGTGAAATTCCATATAAATTCCCAATCCCAAGTGTCGGGCAAACGGCGCGCAATTCCAATCGGACTTTGCACATGTTTGTACGCCTCGGTTTTCGGACGCAGTATTAATTTAAACTGTTTTACGTTGTATACCAATAAGGCCCATGATTCATTCACGGCAGCAGGTATGGCTTGTCCTAAGGTCAATTGATTGTTTACTTCATAGTCGAGCTTATCGATTGGTTTGTTGACAAATCCCAACTTTCCATCTTGACCTACTTTAGCTTTTAATTCAATTGTTTCAACGCCTCTTACCACTGATAAAGAAATGCTGTCATTTTTATGCTTCGAAATGGAATCTTTAAATTCATCATAAAACGTAAATCCAGTACCATTTATCGCTTTGATTTTGTCGCCTTTCTTTAGTCCGGCTTGATCGGCCAATGATTTTGGAATCACCGAATCAATAACCGTGTTAGAAAAACGGGGACCAACAAACTCTTTTCCTTCTTTGCTGATGATTTCACCCTTCATTTCGTCGGTTAATATCAACTCCTCTTGAACGCCTTTGCGTTCAACCGTTACTTTATCTCCTAATAATACATCCAATGTCATTCGGTTGAAACTAGGCTGAAATTTGCCATCAACGGCTAGAATTTTGTCGCCATTTCTAAATCCTGCTTTCTGACCCACTTCTCCAAATGCCAATCCGTTTTCCTGTATTTTTTCGGTGGCAATAAATTTTTGTCCCACCGTTGCATAGAGTACCGTGAAAATAAACCAGGCTAAAATTATATTTACAATAATACCTCCCAACATAATGATCAAACGTTGCCAAGCTGGTTTTGATCGAAACTCCCAGGGTTGTGGTTCACCACTCATTTGCTCGGTGTCTAAACTTTCGTCGATCATGCCTGATAGTTTCACATAGCCGCCGATAGGCAACCATCCGATGCCCCATTCGGTATCCCCAATTTTCTTTTTTACCAAAGAAAACCCTGCATCCATAAACAAATAGAATTTTTCAACGCGTACTTTAAACATTTTGGCCGTAAGGTAATGTCCAAATTCGTGCAGAATTACTAAAACCGATAATATGAAAATTATTTGTGCTACTTGAATCATTTTTATGCTTTTAATTGAATCGCAAAAGTACGGTTTTCGCCTTACTTTTTACGTGTATTTTTATGGGGTCTTACTTTTTTATAAAATTTTTATGAATTACGCCTTCCGAAGTGCTAATTTTTAACCAATGCACCCCCGAGGCCAAATCAGCTATCGAAAAATCAACCGAGTTTTTTTCACCAACCCGTTGCCCTAAAGTATTGTATATCTCAACTTTCTCTAATTGGATCGAAGCAGGCATCATAATATGCAATTGATCGTTTGCAGGATTAGGATATACCGAAATAGTGGCTTCCCACGGAAAAGATTCGGTACCCAATGTAACCACATTGTTTTTGGAAATAATATGTTTATTGGGGTCAAACGTAACACCCGTAACCACAAAAGGAACCGAAACCATAAACTGTTGGCCGTTTGTGGTGTGATTAACAACTACATCTTGTGTTACTCCTCCTGCGCCAGACAATCGAATTTCTAAGGGCATCTCAAAATACGTTACACTAGGGTCCGATTGCGTTTGACTAACCGTAATTTTTGCTTGTCCCGCGCCCCAATTCTGTGCTGTTATGGTATACGTGGGATATCCTTGCATGTATACCCAATCGTTAAAAAATTCGTTCAAACTAGCTCCATGAACCGCTTCCAAATGGCTTTTCAAATCGGAAGTAATTGCATATCCAAAAGCCAAATTAGAATCGTTCAAATAATTCCGAAGGGCTTGAAAGAAATTGGCATCCCCCATTTTCCATCGCAACATATGAACCACCATTGAGCCTTTATTATACGTTATACGCGAGCTAAAAATTCGACTTACATTCAATGCTTCTGCTTCTGTTAAATAAAGGGCACCATTCGAGGCGGAAGTAATATTATTGATCTTCATAGTTTTCCAAGAAAGAAAACTAGCAGGCCCATCCAAACTTTCCACTACCAATCCCGCCAAATACTCCGCAAAACCTTCGTTCAACCAAATGTCACGCCAAGTCCCACAGGTAATTTTATTCCCAAACCATTGGTGGGCTAATTCATGTGCAATCAAACTTCTACTCCAACCACCCATTGAAGACATAGTCGTGTGTTCCATGCCACCACCCCAACTGAATTGAACATGTCCGTATTGTTCATTTCTGTACGGATAAAATCCAAATTTTTCTTCAAGAACGTTCATTACAGGAACGGTTTGATTGATGGCCGTTTGCACGGTTGTTGTATTTCCTTCGGGATACAAATAATTATTTACTGGGAAAAAAGGATTTTGTGCCGTACCAAGACCCGCTTGAATATTGTACGTCACATAGTTTGTAACATTCAGCGAAATCAAATACGCCGGAATGGGATAATTGTGTCTGTAATGGCGTGTGGTATTTCCGCCAGAAGTAGTACTGCTTTGCAACAACCCATTGGACACCCCAATGTAAGCTGACGGACAGGTGATATAGATGTCAAAACTGTCAATTTTATCGTTTAAATCTTGCTTACACGGCCACCAATCTCTCGCACCAAATGGCTCCGAAAGGGTATAAATAACCGGTGTTCCCGCATGCGTATTTCGCGTGAAAGCAGCCTCGGCCTGAGGAGGTGACCCCGCATAGGTTATGATAACTGTTGCCGTATTCCCAGTAATTAATGGTGTTGGCAATGTAATGTTTAACTCATAATTGCTTTGAGAGAACGTCAAGCCCACGTTGTTTAAGGTTACAGAACTCACATCCAGTTCCATTGCCATATCAAATGTAACAGTAGTCATATTGGATAAAGCTCTAAAAGTTGTGGTTACTTGACCATTGATAAAAGGTGTCGTATTATCTGGATTTACCGTAAAGCGCAGTTCGTGGTAGGTTACATCATAATTTAAAGTATTCGGATTGACCCGAAGATTTTGAACCGATGAAGCCGATTTCATCTCTGCTGCAACCATACGATCAAAATCGGAGGTTTCTGATTGCGAAAATCCTAAAAATCCTAGTAAAAGGAATACGGTACAAATATATTTTTTCATCTTGATGACGGAATGTAAATTGTGGGGCGTTATGTTGTTTCTACATTCAAAAAAAGGGAAACAACAACTTTGTTTTTAATAATTTTGTAGCGAATATATTATAAAATATTGATTTTTTAAAAACTTTCCTCCTTGAAATTCACGGTTATACATTATCCCAGGTGGTTTTTGTTTTTTTAGCCGTAATCTGAATCCAATTTCTTAAATTTGTACCATTAAAATCCAAAAGACCATGTTACAAATAGCATACATTAGAGAAAACAAAGAAGAAGTAGTTCAAAAATTGGCAAAAAAAAATATAGATGCCAAAACTGCGATTGATCAAGTCATTGCTCTCGATGAAAAAAGAAGAGCTACTCAAGTAGAATTAGACACGATCAAATCCGAATCTAATAAGCTATCCAAAGACATTGGCGATTTGATGAAAAGCGGAGAAAAAGCCAAAGCCGAAATTTTGAAAGAAAAATCGGTGCAACTGCGCGAAAAAGACAAAGAACTGACCGAAGTGTTAAATAATTATGCCGGTCAACTACAAGACGAATTATATAAACTGCCAAATATTCCAGCAGACATCGTGCCGGTTGGAAAAACGCCCGAAGAAAACCTCAACGTTTTTGAAGAAGGGGATATTCCAAAATTATTTGAAGGTGCCTTACCGCACTGGGAATTGGCAAAAAAATACGATTTAATTGATTTTGAATTGGGAGTAAAAATTACGGGTGCTGGTTTTCCGGTTTACAAAGGAAAAGGAGCAAAATTACAACGTGCACTAATTACTTATTTTTTAGATAAAAATACCGATGCCGGCTACTTAGAATACCAAGTGCCTCATTTAGTAAATGAAGCCTCTGGTTTTGGAACCGGACAATTACCCGATAAAGAAGGGCAAATGTATCATGTTGGATTGGATGATTTGTATTTGATTCCTACAGCCGAAGTGCCTGTGACGAATATTTTTAGAGATGTTTTGTTAAACGAAAGCGATTTGCCAGTGCTTTGTACAGGTTACACGCCTTGTTTCCGTCGTGAAGCAGGTTCGTATGGCGCTCATGTTCGCGGATTGAATCGTTTGCACCAATTTGATAAAGTGGAAATCGTTCGCATCGAGCACCCGGAAAAATCTTATGAAGCTTTAGACGGTATGGTGGCGCATGTGAAAGGGATTCTTCAAGAATTGAAATTACCTTATAGAATTCTACGTTTGTGTGGGGGTGATATGAGCTTTGCTTCTGCCTTGACCTATGATTTTGAAGTCTATTCTACAGCACAAGAACGTTGGTTAGAAATTAGTTCGGTTTCAAATTTTGAAACGTTTCAAGCCAACCGTTTGAAATTGCGATTCAAAGACAAAGAAGGGAAAAACCAATTGGCGCACACCTTAAACGGAAGTTCGTTAGCATTACCACGAGTATTAGCCGGAATCTTAGAAAACTATCAAACCCCTGAAGGGATCGTTGTTCCTGAAGTATTGCGAAAATACACAGGATTTGATATCATTAACTAAACCCATCCAAAGCATAAAAATGTACTAATTTGACGCTAAAAAGTGTTACATTAGTACATTATTTTTTTATAAAAATGAAGCAAAAAGTTTTTCTCATATTGGTTTTCTTGTCCTCACTTTGGGTTTCGGCGCAAAATGAGCAACTTGCCTTTAACTATATTGAGGCTGGAGAATATGAAAAAGCAATAACTATATTAGAAGAACTGTATACAAAAAACAAACAAGTCTACGCCGATAAATTATTGGATTGCTATCAACAATTGCAACAGTATGACAAGGCCTTAAAACTTATTAATGAATTAAAAGGAAAATACAACAACCCTACACTTTTAGTAGACGAAGGGTATGTATATCAATTGCAAAAAAAACAAGAAGAAGCGGATCAAAAATATGAAGAAGCGCTCAACGAAATTGACAAAAACGCAAATTATGCCTACGCCCTAGGGAGTGTTTTTGAACGAAAAGTATTGCTTGAATGGGCTTTAAAAGCCTATGAAAGAGGTCAGAAAATAAATCCCAATTTAAATTTTGATTACCAAGCGGCCTTACTCCATGGGCAATTGGGAAATTTAGGCTTAATGCTGGAAAAGCTACTCGACTATGGCTACAAAAACCAAGAAAACACCCCACTTGTTCAAAACCAGCTGAGCCGTTTTTTAATGGACGATGCCGATGGCTCGTTTGCCAGAGAAATAAAAAAAGGCTTATTGCTTAAAACACAACAATCGCAAGACGTGTATTGGAACCAATTTTTGAGTTGGTATTTTGTGCAACACAAAGAATATGGCAAAGCATTTGTTCAAGAGAAAGCGGTATACAAGCGCAATCCCGATAGTTTTTATAACATCGTAACCCTTGCCCGAATGGCAATGGAAGAAAAACAGCAGGAAGAGGCGAAAACCATAATCAGTTTTGTGCTTGAAAACACTCAAGATCAAGAATTACAAATGCAAGCCCATCACTTTTTGCTGTCTATGGATATGGAAGCGGCGGCAGCAGACGAATATTTAGCGCTCGATTTGAAGGCGCAAGAATTGTTGAAAAAATTTGGTAGCACCCCCTTTTCATTGGAGCTTCAACTGCTAACAGCACACTTTGAAGCCTTCTATTTAAAGCAACCGGATCGTGCCATTGCCTTGCTTAAAAATGCACTTCTTTTGCCGCTAAGTGTTAGAGAACAATCAAAAGTTAAAATGGAATTGGGCGACATCATGGTGTATGATGAGAAATTCAATCAAGCAATATTGAATTATGCACAAGTAGAAGAAAATTTAAAAAATGATGTGTTGGCACACGAAGCAAGTATGAAACTTGCAAAAGCCAATTTCTATAAAAAAGATTTTGAATGGACCCTACAACAAGTAAAAAACCTCAAACAATCGCCCAGCTTGTTAATTGCCAATGATGCTGTAGAATTGTTTTTACTCATCCAGGACAATTCGGCAGAAGATAGTTTGCGTGTGGCTTTGCAAGCGTATGCTAAAGCTGATTTTCAGTTGTACCAAAAGAAAAATGAAGAAGCCTTACAGTCCTTTTTAACGATTTTAGAAAAGCACAAAGGCGAAAGCATTGAAGAAAGCACTATATTTAAAATTGCTAGGCTCTACGAAGAGAAAAAAGAGTATGCTACTGCATTGCGCTATTATCAAATTTTAATGGACCAACATAAAGAAGGGATTTATATCGATGAAGCGTTGTTTTTTTCGGCAGAGGTTTACCGCAAATACCTACTGGACAATGAAAAAGCAAAACTATTATATGAAAAAATGGTGTTGGAACATCCCGATAGTTTGTATTTTACCGAAAGTAGAAAACACTACCGAACGTTGCGGGGCGATACCACAATTTAGAAAAAAGAAACAAGAGAAAAGCTATTTTAGTGCAACAACTAAACCGTGAAATAATTAAATAGAACTAATGATTATATACAACGTAACGATTAACGTAGACGAAAGCATTCATCACGATTGGTTAAAATGGATGCAGCACAAACACATAAATGAAGTTTTGGCTACGGGATTATTTACCCAAGCAAAACTTGTAAAAGTGTTAGTAGAAGATGAAATGGGAGGAACTACTTATGCCGTACAGTATTTTACCGATTCGAGATCAAAATTAGAGGATTATTACCACAATCATGCCCCAAGATTACGTCAAGAGGGCTTGCAATTGTTTGGCGATAAAATGTTGGCGTTTAGAACAGAATTGGAAGTAATGGAAGAATATTACAGTTTAGGAAATTAATATGGAAAAAGTAAGCGCAAAAAAACACTTAGGACAACATTTCCTAAAAGACGAAAGTATCGCTAAGGATATCGCCGATACACTAGCACTTGAAGGCTATTCAAAAATTTTAGAAATTGGTCCGGGAATGGGTGTTTTAACCAAATACCTTTTGGACAAACCTACGGAAACCTTTGTCATTGAAATCGACAAAGAATCGGTAGAATACTTAGGCGTTCACTTTCCAAAATTAGACAACCATATCATTGCTAAAGATTTTTTAAGATATGATTTAAACGAAGTATTCAACAAAGAACCCTTTGCCATTATCGGTAATTTTCCATACAATATTTCGACCCAAATTGTATTTAAAACGCTGGAAATGCGCGATCAAATTCCAGAATTTGCAGGCATGTTTCAAAAGGAAGTAGCCGAACGAATTTGCGAGAAAAAAGGCAGTAAAGTCTATGGTATTTTATCGGTACTCACGCAAGCATTTTATGAAGCCGAATATTTATTTACTGTCCCACCTAGTGTATTTAATCCGCCGCCAAAAGTAGATTCAGGAGTGTTGCGCTTGAGAAGAAAAGCAAATTATTCGCTGCCCTGTGATGAAAAATTATTTTTTAGAGTGGTAAAAACAGCTTTTCAACAACGAAGAAAAACATTGCGTAATAGTTTAAAATCATTCAATTTTTCTGATAATTTAAAAGAAGATAGTATCTTTGACCTCCGTCCGGAGCAATTAACGGTGGATCAATTTATCAGTATTACTCAAAAAATAACAGCCGATGGAGTTTAAAATCAGCAGAGAGTTTCTAACTGAAATAGAACAACTTATTAGTGAAAACAAGGCGCAAGAGCTTCTTTTGCTTCTTGAGGATATTCACTTTGCTGATATTGCCGAAATCATGGAAGCACTCGATGATTATGGTGCGGCTTATATTTTTAACACCTTAGATTCGGAAAAAACAGCCGAAATCTTATTGGAATTAGACGATGAAGTTCGGGAAAAAATCCTGCACAACTTATCGCCCAAAGAAATTGCTGAAGAGTTAGACGAACTTAGCACAGACGATGCAGCAGATATCATCGCCGAATTACCCCAACACAAAAAAGAACAGGTAATCTCTGAACTTGAAGATGTTGAACACGCCAAAGACATTGTAGATTTATTGCGTTATGATGAAGATACTGCGGGGGGTTTGATGGGAAAAGAGTTGGTAAAAGTAAATGAAAACTGGAACGTACTCACCTGTGTCAAAGAAATGCGATTGCAAGCCGAAAATGTATCCCGAGTACATTCAATTTATGTAATTGATGACGAAGAACGATTGAAAGGCCGTTTGTCGTTAAAAGACCTCTTAACAACCTCAACCAAAACGCCTATTAGCGAAGTATACATCAAAAAAGTAGACTACGTAAAAGTAGATACCAAAGATGTAGAAGTAGCGCGCATCATGCAAAAATATGACTTGGAAGCCATTCCGGTCGTAGATGAACTAGGTCGTTTAGTAGGCCGCATTACCATTGATGATATTATCGATGTAATCAAAGAAGAAGCCGACAAAGATTACCAGTTGGCAGCGGGTATCTCCCAAGATGTTGAGGCCGATGACAGCATTTTGGAACTTACAAAAGCACGTTTGCCTTGGTTGGTATTAGCGCTGTTTGGCGGATTTATTTCTGTACACGTTTTGGGTATTTTTGAACCCATCATGAAATTACACCCCGAATTGTTTTTCTTTACACCACTTATTGCGGCGATGGCCGGAAATGTTGGAGTCCAATCCTCTGCGATTATTGTGCAAGGTTTGGCCAACAATACCATCATCGGACCCATAATCGAGCGATTGCTTAAAGAGCTTTCGTTGAGTTTATTGAACGGTGTTATCTTATCAGTCATCTTATTAGCGGGCAGCTATTTCCTTTTGGGTTATGAAATTCATGTAGGCTATACCGTAGCCATTGCCTTATTAACCGTAATTATTATTGCTTCATTAATTGGTACCTTTATTCCCATTATATTGAACAAAAACGGAATAGATCCAGCATTAGCTACAGGACCGTTTATTACAACCAGCAATGACATTATTGGAATTTTAACCTATTTTACTATCGCTAAGATAATATTAGGAATTTAAGCTCCAAAGCCCTTTCCGCAACAACCAATTTCAGCCCTGAATTTTTCCCTTCTTGCATTTTAAAAAAGCGGAGTATCATAAATCTTCATAAGATGTTATTCGTTTTTTAAAACTGTAAATTGCTGGTTACTAATGAATTTAAAATAAATTGCTTACATTTAAAAACTAAAAACACACCCTAATGAAAAAAATGCTGCTGTTTAATTTATTGCTATTGTCAATAATTGGGTATTCTCAAACCATTTCTTTACAATCGTTTGGAACCGGTTTTGTTAGTCCGGTTGAAATTACAAATGCTGGAGATACTAGATTATTTGTAGTCCAAAAAGGAGGCTTAATCCGGATTTTAAATGCAGACGGAACTGTTAATGCTACACCATTTTTAAACTTGTCTTCTTTAGTTACTACGAATAGTGAACGCGGTTTATTGGGATTGGCTTTTCATCCAAACTATGCAACTAACGGCTATTTTTTTGTAAATTATACCAATTTAGCAGGAAATACAGTTATTGCAAGATATACTGTAAGTGCGACTAATCCAAATATTGCCAACACCAGTGAAACGGTATTAATGACAATCACGCAGCCGTTCTCTAACCATAACGGAGGGACCCTAAAATTTGGTTCTGATGGTTATTTATATATAGGAATGGGCGATGGAGGAAGTGGTGGTGACCCTGGAAATCGAGCGCAAAATATCAATGAAAATTTAGGTAAAATGTTGCGCATTGATGTCAATGTTTCCGCAGCTCCTTTTTATGCAAGTCCCAGTTCAAATCCCTATGTAGGCGTGGCTGGAAATGATGAAATTTGGGCCATTGGACTAAGAAATCCATGGAAATTTTCTTTCAATAGACTAAACGGTGATTTGTGGATTGCCGATGTTGGACAAGACGCAATTGAAGAAATAAATAAAGTGGTAAGTCCTTTACCCAATTCTGGAATTAATTTTGGTTGGAGGTGTTATGAAGGCAACTCAACTTATAATGCCTCAGGTTGTGCACCATCTAGTACTATGCGTTTCCCTTTTGTTCAATATGCTCGTTTTGGAGGGGCTTGCTCGGTAACCGGAGGTTATTATTACTCGGGTACTGCCTATCCAAATTTTCAAAACAAATATTTTTTCACCGATTACTGTGACAACAAAATTAGAATGGTAGATAATGCTGGGGTTATTACAACAACTGCTTCATTTTCGGGGAACAATTTTGTAACGTTTGGCGAAGATGTAAATGGGGAATTATATATTGCAGGGATTACTTCGGGAACCGTTTATAAAATAATTGATTCCTCTTTAAGTGAATCAGATTTTAAAAATAATGGGTTTTCTATTTATCCTAATCCAGCGAAAGGTTTCTTCGTTGTAAAAAGTGCTGAAACTAATTTAGCAACCAAAATAGCACTATTTGACACTACCGGAAAGTTACTTTTTTCAAAAAAATTAATGCCAAACACAGAAAACGTAATTGACACAAATTTGTTGGCTAAAGGAACTTACTTCGTTTCGGTAGAAACCACAAACGGAACAAATTATGACACAAGGGTAATTGTTGAATAATTAAGGCGCCGGATTGGGAATCAATTCTTGAATTTTTTCAATTTCAGCAACTAACTCATCCGACAAAACAGTTTCAAACGCACGAATGTTTTCTTGCAATTGCGCCATGCTTGTCGCGCCAATAATTGTTGACGTTACAAATTGTTGGCGATGCACAAAAGCAATGGCCATTTCGGTTAGCGTCAAGCCATGGGCCTCGGCTAATGCTTTGTATAAGGTGGTGGCTTTATAACAATTATCATTGGTATATCGTGTAAAACTTCGGAACAAATCCAATCGGGAATTTTTTATAATACCCCCTAAATGTTTGCCCGTTAAATACCCAAACCCCAGTGGAGAGTAGGCCAATAATCCAACATTTTCACGCAGGCCAATTTCCGACAACCCTACTTCATACAACCGGTTCAATAACGAAAAAGGATTTTGAATGGTGGCTATTCGGGGCAATCCATGCTTTTCACTTTCCATTAAAAATTTCATCACACCCCACGGATTCTCATTAGAAACTCCAATGTGTTTGATTTTTCCCTCTTTAATTAATCCGTCAAAAACCGTCAATACCTCAAAAATATTGTCTTGCCATTTGGGGTCCAATTCCTGAACACCTCGCTTCTGAAACATGTTCATCACACGTTCGGGCCAATGCATTTGATACAAATCGATATAATCGGTCTGAAGGTTTTTCAAACTCAATTCCACCGCTTCGTGCAGGCTTTTTTTAGAAAAATCTAGCGGCTGACGAATGTATTCCATGCCGCGATTGGGTCCCGCAATTTTAGTAGCAATCACCAATTTTTCCCGTTCCGAAGAGCCAATTTTTTGAATCCAAGTACCCATAAACCGCTCGGTACTTCCAAAAATTTGCGCATTCCCACCTATGGGATACATTTCGGCCGTATCAATAAAATTGATGCCGTTTTCAACCGCAAAGTCGAGTTGTGAATGGGCTTCACTTTCGGTGTTTTGATTGCCAAAAGTCATGGTTCCTAAACAGATTTTACTGACTTTTAGTGCGGTATTGGGTAGCGTGGTATAGTTCATTTCAGGATTTGAATTTTTCATGTCCAAAGTTACAAAGTTTCCTCCAAAAAAAAGGCTTGAACATACAACTCAAGCCTTTTTTATACATCTTTTAAGAAATGTTATAGTGCATTCAACATTTTAGAAATCTCATCCAATTTAGGAGTTAAGATGATTTCGATTCGTCTGTTTTTTGCTTTTCCATCAGCTGTTTCATTGGATAATAATGGTGCATATTCTCCACGACCCGCTGCAGTTAAGTTTTCTTTCTTCACTTTAGCATTTGCTGAGAGTATTGTAACGATCGCCGTTGCACGCTTGGTCGACAAATCCCAGTTGTTTTCAACGCCACCCCCAATTGTTCCGGTAATTTTGTCGTTGTCAGTATGGCCTTCAATCAATACCGAAATGTCTGGATTATCGCCCAACACTTTTCCTACTAAATCCACTGCTTTTTTACCTTCAGCACCTACAGTCCAACTGCCCGATTCAAACAACAATTTGTTTTCCATAGACACATACACTTTGCCGTCTTTTTCAGTAACCGTTAGGCCTTTCCCTTCAAAAGCTTTTAAGGATTTGGTTAGTGTTTCTTTTAGTTTTTTCATGGCAGCATCTTTATCGGCCATCATTTTTTCTAATTCAGCTAAACGTGTAGAAGAAGCCTCTAAATCTTTTTTCAATTTTGTCAAACGATCTTGTTCGGCAGTTAGCACTTTTTGTTTGGCTTCTAACTCGGCCAATAACTGACGGTTTTTATTGATATTGGCTTCTAAAGCTTCGTTGCTGTCTTTTTCTAAAGCTGCATATGATGCTTTTAAATTGTCTAAACTCTTTTTGGTTGCCGCATAATCAGAAGCCAATTGGTCGCGCTCTGATTTTGTTTTGTCCAATTCGGTTTGCAAATTGGCTTTGTCCAATTCCAATTGGTTCTTACTGGTTTTTAACGCCCCGTTTTCATCCGATAACGTGTTATGTTCTTTCTTTAAATCGGCATATTTATTTTCTAAATCTTGATAGATTTTTTTTGAAACACAAGAGGTAGTTAGACTCAATACTACACAGGCAAGGGCAATTTTTCTAATCATGTTATATTTTTTTTGATGAATGAACTAATTTGGTGTTATGGAAACTGTACTTATTATGAATTGTTATTTGATTTCTACAAAAACCGGACAATGATCGGAATGTTTGGCTTCGGGTAAAATTAATGCCCGTTGAATTTTATCTTTCAAGGGTTGGGCCGCCAAGCAATAATCAATACGCCACCCTTTGTTGTTGTTTCGAGCATTGGCTCTGTAACTCCACCAACTGTATTGGTGTGGCTCTTTGTTTAAATGGCGAAAGGTATCTACAAAACCACTTTTTAAGAAACCGTCGAGCCAAGCGCGTTCTTCGGGTAAAAAGCCCGAAACTTTTGCATTGCGTATCGGATCATGAATATCGATTGCCTCGTGACAAATGTTATAATCGCCACAAATAACCAAATTCGGAATTTCTTTGGTGAGGGCATTGATGTAGTTTTGAAAATCTTCCATATACATAAACTTGTGTTCCAATCTATCAATATTCGTACCAGAAGGCAAATACAAACTCATGACCGAAAGGTCTTCAAAATCGACACGCAAATTGCGTCCTTCAAAATCCATGTGTGGAATACCAGTACCAAAAACAACATTTTTGGGAGCGATCTTAGACAATATTGCCACGCCGCTGTATCCTTTTTTTTCTGCTGGAAAATAATATTGGTAAGGATATCCTGCCGCCTCAATCTCAATTTTTGGAATTTGATCTTCGGTAGCCTTAATTTCTTGCAAACAAATAACGTCGGGATTGGCGTGTTGTAACCATTCTAAAAAACCTTTAGTGATGGCAGCTCGAATTCCGTTGACGTTGTAAGAAATGATTTTCATGTACTTGAGTAGCTTTCGACCAAAAGTAATAAAAAGGTTTCTAATAATAAAGATTCCCGGCTACGATTTTTCAAAAGAAAATTTGGCTTTTGGTTGAAAAAATATCACAAATTTATGGATATAAATATAATTTCTATAGGAGATCTATTCGATAGAATTGTTATCTTTGTTTCTTGCCAAAAAAACTAAATTAAATGGGGTTAGTTACTGCTAAAGAAGTTGCCAAAGCGATTAACGCTGATAAATATGGGATTTTCGGAACCTTCACGGGCTGGGTCTTAATGAAAGTGCTGAAGATATCGGCACTCAATAAATTGTATGACCGAAACAAACATTTGAACGATGTTGCCTTTTTAAACGCCATTCTAGATGATTTACAAATTAAGTTTGAAATTCCAGAAGAAGATTTAAAACGATTCCCTAAAGAGGGCGCATATATCACCATTTCAAACCACCCTTTAGGAGGTGTTGACGGGATATTGTTGTTGAAATTAATGCTAGAACGCGAACCTAATTTTAAAATTATTGCCAACTTTTTACTACACCGCATTGCTCCTTTGAAACCCTTTATCATGCCGGTAAATCCGTTTGAAAACCATAAAGATGTCAAATCAAGTGTTGTAGGAATCAAAGAAACATTGCGTCATTTAAGTGATGGCAAACCTTTGGGTATTTTTCCAGCCGGAGAGGTATCAACCTACAAAGACGGTAAACTAGTAGTAGATAAGCCCTGGGAAGAAGGCGCATTGAAAGTAATTCGAAAAGCTCAAGTTCCTGTGGTTCCTATTTATTTTCACGCTAAAAACAGCAGTTTGTTTTATTTCTTGTCAAAAATAAATGACACGCTTCGAACCGCTAAATTGCCTAGTGAATTGCACACCCAAAAAGACAGAGTCATCAAAGTGCGTATTGGAAAAGCCATTTCAGTAGCCGAACAAAATGAATACCAAGACCTGGAAGCCTATGGCGAGTTTTTGAGAAAAAAAACGTATATGCTTTCCAATGCATTTGAAACAGAAGATTCCAAACTTCATTTGCCCAAATTATCTTCGCCCAAACCGCCCAAACAAATTGTAAAGCCGGCGAATCATGGAGAAATAATTGAAGAAATAAACACCTTAAAAGAAGGCGATTTTAGACTGTTACAGTCAAAAAATTATCAAGTTTTTTTAACTACGGCGGAAAAAATTCCGAACATATTACACGAGATTGGACGTCTGCGCGAAATTACGTTTAGAGAAGTCGGCGAAGGAACCAATGAAGCCATTGACTTAGACAAATACGATCAATACTATCACCACATGTTTTTATGGGACGACGATGCCCAAATGATTGCAGGTGCCTACCGAATGGGATTGGGAGATGGTATTTACAAAAAACACGGGATAGAAGGTTTTTACTTGCACGAGTTGTTCCGTTTTGAACCTGAATTGCATGGCATGATGAGCCAATCCATTGAAATGGGAAGAGCCTTTATCATTTCGGAATACCAACAAAAACCGATGCCGCTCTTTTTATTATGGAAAGGAATTGTGCACACCACATTACGTTATCCAGAACACAAATATTTAATTGGCGGGGTAAGTATTAGCAATCAATTTTCTGATTTTTCAAAATCGTTGATGATTGAATTTATGAAATCGCATTACTACGATCCGTATGTGGCGCAATATGTACATCCCAAAAAAGAATATAAAGTTAAACTTAAAGACGCCGATAAAGATTTTGTCTTCAACGAAACAGAAGCCGACTTGAATAAGTTTGATAAAATTATCGACGAAGTAGAGCCGGGTAGTCTTCGCTTACCGGTGTTGATTAAAAAATACATCAAACAAAACGCAAGAGTAGTCGCCTTTAACGTGGATCCTTTGTTTAACAACTCGGTAGACGGATTGATGTATATTAAGATTGCCGATCTTCCGGAAAGTACTGTTAAACCAGTTATGGAAGAATTTCAAGCAGAATTAGAGAAAAAAGATAAAGGCTAATTAATTAGCCTTTATCTTTTGTTTGAAATTTTCAAATGCTGCTTTGGAAAGAATTAATTTGGATTCAATTTTTTTTCCTTTTAAATAATTGAGCATGTATTTTGCTCGGTCTTCCGATTCCGGGTGTGTAGTGAGCAGGTAGGTATATTTATGCATTTCATTATCTAGCGACAATTCATACATGAAATCGGCAAATGGTCGGGGATCAATTTTAGCCTTTAGTAAATATTGAACACTAACCATATCGGCTTCTCGTTCCAAACGACGATCATAAGCCGAAGATGTAAGTGTATTAACCACTTGACCCAGCTGACCACTATTGGCTCCGGTAGCGAGTGAAAGCAATACCGAAAAACCAATTTCTTTGGACAATTTTTTCATGACATGATTTTGTTCAATATGTGCAATTTCATGGCCTAATACCCCCAGTAATGCTTGTTCGCATTTGCTTGCTTCAATTAATCCGGTATACACCACCAAATGATTATCCGGCATGGCAAAAGCATTGATTTGGCTGTTTTTAACAAGGTGTACTTTCAGGCTGTCTCGTTGAATAGCATTTGCTTCACACAAAGGCAATAATAAAGAATCTAATGTTTTCACAAGTTCATCGTCATAGAGCACTTCTTCGCTTTGTTCCATTTCAGACCAAATGATATCTCCAAGACTTTCTTCGGCAAATACTTTCTTTTGTTCGATTTCGAAATAAGTAACATAATCGAGTTGTGCCAATAAGAACCAACATAAAAAGAATCCGCCATAAACGACTAGAGCTCTACTTATAATTTTCATCTTTTTTAATCATTAAATTGGTTAAATCACTAAATAAAAATAGTTCAGCATGAATTCCTTTTCTGGTTTTTGAAGCCAAAATTATAGTTGAGATAAATTCAACCAGATTAAAAAGCACCAAGGTAATCATGTACCCCACATAATAATTGGTTACCTTTTCATCATCAAATACAATTGAGAATGACCACCAAAATCCTGTGCTGTTCAAAAAGAACAACCCAAATTGCGAGAGTAAATTTTGTGTACAATGCCACTTTACAAAGGGTGTGCTTTTTCGGTTTCCCAAATAAAAAAAGAGTGACGCTAATAAATTCAATATGGGTAACGGCAAGCCTCCAATAACGGCTACTAATGACATAAGATAGCTGTTGGAAGCGCGTTCTAGTTCGGACTCATTTGGCCGGTAATAAAACGTAGAATTAGATATCATATTACAGATTTTTTTTAAGGTTCCAATACCAATTTAGAAGTACTAATACTACTAAAATTAGGGCAACGGGTTTTTTTGAAATGAATTTTTCTGCGAGCAAATAAACACGGTAAAAACTTGCGGTTTTTTTCACCAAATCGATTCCAATCCATAGGGGAATGACAAGCATTAAGGCTGCTACAACATACCCGAAGGGATTCATAACAGCAGCTTTAAAAAAGTTGCCTTCCATGAGCAATGAAACCGATCGAGTCGTGCCACAAGAAGGACAAGGATAGTTTGTTACTTTTTTAAAAACACACCCTATAGGCTGTTGGATATTTTCTTTATGATTGAAAAGAAAAAGCCATCCATAACCCAGTCCAATTAGTGCTAATAAAAAAACATACAATCTATTTTTCTTCATTTGGAAAAGAGAAAATGGTTAAAAAAACCACATATAAAATGTGGTTTGTTTTTAGTATAACATTGCTTGATTGAATTTTTCAAGGTTTTTCTCTTTCGTCGCTCCTTGAATTAAGAACCAGTCTACAATAGCCCAAATTCCTAAACCACCACAGGTTAATAATTTTCCTACTCCCATTCCTGTATCTCCTATATAAAATCTATCGATTCCATAAGCTCCCGCAAAAATAGAAATTAGTAATGCCGTTGTAGGATCTTTAAATTGAACCATTTGAATCATTGGCCATTTTTCATCGTCTAAAGCCAATAATCTTTCACGAATGGCATGTAAGTTGTGCCCTTCAAAAAATTTAGAATTTGACATCATGAACATGTCAACTTTGTTTGCATCCATTTTAGTTAGTTTTTAGTTAGTTGATACGAATATAAGAATTAATTGTATAAGTCTAACCTATTTGAATTTGTTACAGTTTATTTTGCATAACCCGCACAAATTTTATCCACTATGGTTTGGGCTAATTTTTGATGGCTTTCAACGGTCCATCCCCCAATATGAGGGGTTAAAAGCACATTATTTGCTTGGAGTAAATAATCAAAGGCTGCTGGTTTTTCCCCTTCAAACAAGGTTTCAAACGATAATTTTTCATATTCTAATACGTCCAAACCGGCGCCCAAAACTTTTTTCGTTTTCAAAGCGGCCACTAGGTCTTCTGTAACAACTGAATTTCCTCGAGCGGTATTGATAAACCAAAAGGGCTTTTTAAATGTAGAAATAAATGCTGCGTTTATCATTTTATCCGTCTCGGGAGTCCAAGGCGTGTGCAAACTGACAACATCGGCTTGTTCTTGAAGCGTTGCTAACGAAACTTGGGTTGCATTTGCATCGCCTACATTGGGTAAAATATCATAACACAAAGTGGTTACATCAAAGCCGCGCAATTTTTTGGCAAACGATTTTCCCATATTTCCATAACCGATAATTCCAATGGTTTTTCCTTCCAATTCCTGTCCGCGGTTGCCTTCTCTGATCCATTGACCCGATTTGACTTCGGTATTGGCTTTATTCAATTGATTAAAAAGCGACAGCAACATACCTAAGGCATGCTCCCCCACGGCATTTGCATTGCCTTCTGGAGCTGCAATGAGACGAATTCCTTTAGCTGTGGCATACTCACAATCGATGCTTTCTAAACCAGCACCTACTCGTGCGATAAATTTCAAATTTGTGGCTTTGTCTATAAACGATGCGTCTATTTTAAATCGGCTTCGGATAACGATACCTTGATAGTTTTCGATTTTAGCCTCAATATCTTGTTTAGAAGATGTAAAATCGGCCTCGTTTTGAAAACCAGCTTGTTGCAATTGGTCCCAAAGAAGAGGATGATTGCTATCGAGATGTAAAATTTTAAGGGCCAAATCCATGCTGTTGATTTAAAGGATAAAAATACAAGAAAATAAAGTACAAAAAAAATGAGGCCTTTCGACCTCATCATTTGTTACATATTTAACCAAGCGGTCGGATTTAAGGTCGTTGTATTTTGTAATACTAAAAACTTAATCACGGCTTTGCCTGAGGCATCGGTGTGAATTCTTCCTATGCTTTGTTTGATGCTTACTTTTTGTCCTTTACTCACGTTCACGGAAGCTAAATTTAAATACACGGTGATAAAATCTCCATGTTGGATGTAAACTGCTTTATTGTTTGCTGAAATGACTTGTACTTGCAATACCTCACCAGCAAAAACAGCTCTAGCTGAGGCGCCGGCTTCTGTAGTAATTTCAATTCCACTGTTGTGAACCGTTAAGTTTTTGTGCACGGGATGGGGTTGATCACCATAATATTGAGAAATACTACCATTAACAACTGGCCAAGGCAGTCTACCTCTGTTGGCTTTAAAATTGTCAGAGGAAACTTTTCCTTCTGCTGACAACACAAACTTAGTAGCTTCTTTTGTTCCTGCTTTAGGGGCTATAGTCCCTGTTTTTGCTGCATTTCTTTTATTCGCTGCGGCGATTTCATCGGCAATAATTTTCTTAATTTGACGGTCAATTTGTTTGGCCTCTTTTTGTTTTTTGTCGATTTCGGCAGCAATTTGCTTTTTATCTTTCTGAATCGATTTTACCAAGCGCTCTTGCTCTTGTTTTTCTTTTTCCAGTTCTTTTTTCTCTTGTTCTGTTTCTACTAAAACCTTTTCCTTTTCTTTTTTATTGGTTTTAAGGTTTTGTTCGGCTTGTTCTAATTTTTGTTGTTTGGTACGAATTTCTTCGCCTTGCATTTTCCTAAAATCGGCATATTGTTTCATGTACTGAATGCGCTTGTAGGCCTGAAGGAAGTTTTGGGAAGAAAGGACAAACATGACCCTGCTTTGTTCGTTTCTACTTTTATACGATTTCACGATCATTTTTTCATAATCTTCTTTCAACACGGTCAACTCTCTGTTCAATTTGTTCATTTCGAGTTGGGTCAAATAGATATTATCCGACAACATTCGGGTTTGTTTTGCGGTAGTATTCAATAATTTTTGACGCAAAGCTATCAATCCTTTTTGTTGATCAATTTGTTTTAATACCGATTTTTCTTTTTTCTTTTCCGATTCTAGTCGTGCTCTCTTTTCGGCAATTTCGTTTAGAATTTGCTCTTTTCTTTGCTCTAATTTTTGTTGCTCAGAAGGTTGCGCAAACGCCATTGAGGTGATGAAAAAGAAAAGTAGTGTTTTTAAAAATTGGTTCATGCACTTTGGTTTTTTACAAAGGTAGTTTTGTTTTACTAAAATAAAAAATTAATCGATTTGAATTGCCTTGTAATCGCTAGGAATCGAATAGGAATAACTCAAATTTTCATTAAATGTTGTGTTTTTGTATTCAATAGCAATCGAAATTTTATCTTTTTGCGTGGCTTTTATGTTGATGGCGTTTGGCAAAAACATGCGTTCCACTTCACTGTAAGAGGGGTATTGAATCTCTAATGCTCTGTTTTGACTGGTTTGGGTGATGGCTTCTTTTTTTAATAAATAATTGGCGGCTTCAAAATAAAATTCTTTGGTAATGTCTGTTGTAGTTGCTGGAGATAATTTGAATAATTTCTCATTGATTTCAGAAATCCACTTGCCTTTTGACAAATCATCAATAGCCTTTCCGAGCAATAAATTTTGTACTTTTTGAAAATCGAGGTCGGTTCCAAGCCAATTACTGAGCATGCTAAAATCGCCCTCAAAATAGGTGCTATTGATTTTTTCATAGTAACTCACTTTTGTGGGAGTAATCAAGGCTTTGGCTACCGGAAAACCAAGTATTTTAATGTTGATCCAAATGATTTCATTTTTTTTAATGCGTATATCTGCATTCATAGAATGGGATTGCGTACGATCTTCATACTTGGCATTTGCTTTAATATTTAGGGTTTTAAAATCGGATCCGTTAGCATAATGCCCGTTGATGATTTTGGTGATTTCTGCAGTATCTTTTGCCGCAAGAGTAGCGACGGCTTGTTTTGATTTACAGCCGATTAAAAAACCCGCAAAAACAACTGCTAGAATATATTTCATTATTTGATTTGTTTTAATTTACTGGAGTACCGTTGTTTACCAGTTATGTCTTTTAGATTTTCACAACTGATGATTAATTGCTCATAAAAAAGGACTTCAAGTGGTTGATCGTCTACTACAAAATCCAGACCGTTTTCTAAATATTCTTTAGCTTTTTGATAATTCTTTACTTGATTGCAACCCCATCCGGCGTAATAATAATAGTTGGATTGTGTAGGAAATAATTCTGAAAATTCAATGGCTTTACGCACCAAACGTTGGAAATCTTGTTTTTGTTGTAGCACTTCCAAATAATAATTGATGCTTTCTACTGCATCGGGTTTTTGTTGTATTGCTTTTTCAAAATAATACGCTGCTTTATCCAAATCCTTTTTTTTCCAGAAGAATTTTGCTACTTCACTCGCAACCGAAAGGGAAGTGTCTGAATCAAAATAGGGAATAGCGGCATCAACTTCTTTAAAATAAACCGGATTATTGACCGTAAAAATCAAAAATTCATTAAAAACACGGTGCTTGATTTTGAAATCCATTTTAGTACTTTGCAATACTGTAAACATGGCTTGGGAAGCTTTAGTGCCATCGTTTGCATTCAAATAAAATTTTACCAAACTAACGGCCGCCCATTCCGAACTTGGAATCTCTTTTTCCAATGCTCTTGCTACTTCAAAAGCTTTGTCTTCTTGGTTAAAACTGAGGTATAGGTTGATTAAGTCAATATAATTTTGTTCGTATTTGGGATGTTCTTTAATCCCTAGTTCTAAGGTTTCTTTTTTAGGTGCGGCAAATTCGGTAGAACGTTCCAATTTTAACTTATAGAATTCCATGGTTTTCGTCAAATGAGCAGTCGCTTCCATTTCTTTTAACAAGGCAAGCGCTTTTTCTTTTTGATCGGTAGTCATGTATAAAGACACTAAATCTTCTCGCATATTGGGGTCAAATTCAACCAATTTTTGAACCACCCCAATCGCCTTATCAAAGGCTTTGGTTTGGTAATAAATATCGTACAATCCGTTCCAATACCAGCGCTGTTTCGCGTCGATTTCTATAGCGCTTTTAAAGGCCATTTCGGCAGCAATATAATTTTTTACGTCCAATTGATTTTTGCCCAATTCAAACAAAAAAGCTGCGTTTTTTGGTTCTTTTTCAAGGGCTTTTTGGAGCGCAATTATGGCTTTATCATAATTTTCAATGCCTCGCTGTGTAAGGGCTTCAAAAAAATAATCTTCGGTTTTATTTTCTTCTAACGCAATGTCTTCTGGATTTTGTTGCGCAAGAGAGCGACTTCCAAAACCCAACAGGAAGAAAACCAATAAAGCGATATGGCTGTTTTTTGACATTTATTCTAAAACCGAATAATCCCCAATACTAATGCTGGTAAAATGTCCATCAAAATTTACATGATTTCCAATCATAGCATTGTCCAAATTTGCATTTTTAATGTGTGCGTGCGTTTGCACCAAACTGTTTTTTATGGTAGAATCAATAACATGACAGCCTTTGCCTAACGAAACATTAGGACCGACAGTCGCGTTGATTAACACCACATCTTCTCCTATGTAACAAGGTGGAATGATCGTCGAATTTTCTTGTTTTACACCATAATCGATCAAATGTTCGCCATCGTTATGTAAAAATCCAAGCATTCTAGTATTCGTTTCTACTGTAACATCTTTATTCCCGCAATCCATCCATTCATCCACTTTCCCGGGAACAAATTTCATCCCTTTGGCCATCATTTGTTTGATCCCATCGTTAATTTGGTATTCGCCACCGTGAATAATGTTGTTGTCTAACACCGATTGCAATTCGTTTTTCAAAACGGCCACATCTTTAAAATAATAAATTCCAATCACGGCCAAATCGGATACAAATTCTTTTGGTTTTTCAACCAATTCGATGATTTCACCTTTAGGGTTTAAATTGACTACACCAAAAGCTTCAGGTTGGTCTACTTGTTTTACCCAAATCACGCTATCGGCTGATGTGTCCAAATCAAAGTCGGCACGAATTAACGTATCGGCATACGCAATAACCGCTGGTCCGCTCAAAGAATCTTTGGCACACATGATCGCATGACCCGTTCCTAAGGCTTCATTTTGATAATATATGGTTCCTTTTGCTCCTAATTTTTGGGCGATCGCCAATAAATCTTGTTCGACTTTAGCACCAAAACTTTCATGTATAATAAAGGCAACTTCGTCTATTTGCTCATTTAAAACACCGGCAATATCTTCTACTAATCGGTGGACGATTGGTTTTCCTGCCACTGGAATTAATGGTTTTGGAATCGTTAACGTGTGTGGGCGAAGACGAGAACCACGTCCTGCCATTGGTACTATTATTTTCATATAAGCCCCCTAACCCCCGAAGGGGGAATTCCTATTAGGGGTCAATAGGATTTTATTAATTAATTTATAAACTATTTACACCATTTTGTCAGTTCCCCCTTCGGGGGTTAGGGGGCTCTTTACTTCACCCCAGTACTGCCAAAACCGCCTTCGCCTCTTGAGGTTTCAGATAATTCGGTTACTTCAAGCCATTCGGCACGTTCGTGTTTGGCGATGATTAATTGAGCGATGCGTTCTCCGTTTTCAATTACGAAATCTTCATGGGATAAATTTACTAAAATCACACCAATTTCTCCTCGATAATCCGCATCAACTGTTCCGGGCGAATTTAAAACGGTGATTCCTTTTTTGGCTGCCAATCCGCTTCTAGGTCGCACTTGCGCTTCATATCCAATGGGTAATTCGATAAAAAGTCCGGTTTTTACGATGGTTCTTTCTAATGATCTTAAAGTGATGGGTTCTGAAATATTTGCACGTAAATCCATTCCTGCCGAAGCAATGGTTTCATAATTGGGCAACTCGTGATTGGATTTGTTGATGATTTTAATTTGCATATTATTTTCTTCTGATGATCTTTACAATAGTTTCTTTTTCGTTTCGGTACACAAAGTACGCAAAAAACAAGATTGAGGCAATACCAAAAATATAGGTCTCTCGCAAAATAGTGATGTAGAATGATATTCCGGACAATACAACCGCCAACCCTAAATAGGTAAAAATGGCTTTAGTATCATACGGAATGGGATACTTCTTTTGTCCCATTGCATACGAAATCATCATCATGGCACCATAAGCAATGATAGTGGCTATTGCCGATCCCATGTAACTAATTATTGGAATTAAAAGTACGTTTAACGCTAAGGTAACTATTGCCCCTACGATTGATATATAAGCTCCAATCTTCGTTTTATCAATCAGTTTGTACCATACGGATAAATTGGTGTAAATGCCTAAGAAAAAATTAGCCAATACAATTAAAGGCACAATCTCCATTGCAGTCCAATAGCTTTCTTTGGGCACTAAAAATAATTTTAATACATCGGCAAAAACGATGACTCCTAAGCAAATGAAGGATCCAAAAATGACAAAATATTTTGTTATCGTAGCATACGTTTGTGGCGCGTTTTCATTACTGGCATGACTAAAGAAAAAGGGTTCGATTCCTAAGGTATAGGCCGTTCTGAACAACACCATAAACATCCCAATTTTATAACATGCCGAATAGGCTCCAATATCGGCCATATCCACATGCATCCAATCCAAAAGAATTTTATCAAAGTGTTCGTTGATGGCAAAGGCAATTCCGGCGACTAAAATCGGTAAGCCATAGCGCATCATTTTTTTCCAAAGTGCTGCATCAAACTGCCATTTTATTTTGAAATAATCGGGCAAAACAAACAACAAAGTGACCAAACTTGCCAACAATCCCGAAATAAACACATAACCAACTTGAAAATCATTGTAATAGATGGTTTGTAGCAATAGATTATTTGAATTGGCAGCTAATTTGGGTAAAAACGCCAAGAAAAAAATGTTCAATAACAAGTATATCAACACATTAGAAATCTTGATGATGGCATACTTTATTGGTCTTTTTTCGGCTCTAATTTTAGAAAATGGTATAATTGCTAAGGCATCGAGTGCTAATATCCAAAGGGCAAAAACAACATATTCTACATTAATTTCAGACCAAAGCGCCAAGTTTTTTCTAAAAAGCAACAGTATAGCAAAAAAAGCAATCGTAGACCAAAACATCGAAATGGTCGCGGTGGATATGACCTTACTTTTGTTGGATTCTGAATTATAAAAACGGAAAAAGGCCGTTTCCATTCCGTAGGACATCAACACGTTGAAAAAAACCAAGTAGGAAAAAATAACGGAGACTTTTCCCATTTCGCTATTATCGGTTAGATAATAAACGAGGATTGGATTCAGAATAAAACTAATAATTCTGGGTAAAACGGTCGCTAAACCATAAATAGCTGTTTGTTTAAAAAGACTTTTATAAAGACCCATTCCTAATTTTTAGATAACAAATGTAATTAAAACTTTGGTTTTGCCGAAGGATATTCGAGCATTGGTTTTTCGGTAACCTGTTTAATTTTAACATTAAATTCTTTTGCCTTTTCTGAAAACAGTAAAATGGCTTCGTTTTCACCTAATGTTAACGCATTTTTAGGACTGGTGTAAATTTGAGAATCCGTGCCATCTTGTTTTTGCTGATTGCCTTCGGTTTTTATTCTTGCTACGAAATGTAGGTCATCTATTTTCTCGAAAGGAACCTCATAGCCTCTGAAAATTACTTTTTTTAATTCGATTTCTTTATGTAATGGTGTTTTTAAATCCACATAAAAGTTGATGCCGCTTCCGCCACCTCGCACTCCTGCCACCCATGTTTCATAAGAAGCTTGAAGGTTTTCTTGACGAGCTTTTTTCTGACTTGAACAACTGATCATTGTTATCGAAAAGAGTAGTAAAAGTAATTGCTTCATGTCTTTTTTTACTTTAAAAATTTGATGAAATGAAATCCTTTGGGCACAAACCCGTGGTTCATATAAAATTTGTGTGCCCCAAAATTTGTGGAAAAAGCATCTAAAACAATCATGTTGCACTGTTCGTCCATTGCCTTCTGATTCAAATAATCGGTCATAATGCTTCCAATGCCTTTCGAACGAAAATCTTCATGCACCACTACATTATCCAATTCTAAATATTTGCCACTCCACAGCTTGGTTCCTATCCAAAATCCTGCCAACCCTATCGTAATTCCGTTTGCTACAACAATTAACTGTTTGTAATTATTCGGAAGCATCGCGCTCAATAAATCATGATACTTTTCGGTCGAATAATCGGGGTAGAGTTGTTGAATGAGCGGAAATTGCTCCATCATTTCATCAATTGTAGTCAATTCAATTAACTGTTGCATTTTATTTTTCTAATAAATTTTCGTTGAATAAATTTAAAATTCTTCGGTATTCGTCCACCCAAGAATACGTTCTTTTAAATCCGTGTGCTTCCACTGGAAAAACGGCTAAATCCCAGTCTTTTTTCCCTAGTTCAATGAAACGTTGTGTCAATCGAACAATGTCTTGAAATTGCACGTTGTCGTCTACCATTCCGTGGAGCATTACCAACTTATCTTGTAAATTATCCGCAAAATAAATCGGCGAACTTTTTTTATAAGCCTCTGGATCGGTTTCTGGGAAATTCAAAATGTTTGCCGTATACCCGTGATTGTAATGCGCCCAATCGGTTACCGAACGCAAGGCTGCTCCCGCTTTGAATTCACCTGGTTTCGTCAACAATGCCATCAAGGTGATGAATCCGCCATACGATCCGCCATACATTCCCACGCGGTTTGCATCAATGCCTAAATTTTGCACCAAATAATTCTTTCCATCCAATTGATCCGATAAATCTTTTCCGCCCATGTGACGGTAAATTCCGGTTCTAAAATCGCGACCGTAACCATCACTCGCTCTGTAATCGATATCTAAAACGGTGTACCCCAAATCGGTTAACAAATTATGAAACATGTATTCTCTGTGATAGGTGCTCCAATAATTGTGTGCGTTTTGCAAATAGCCCGCGCCGTGCACAAAAATAACCGCCGCTTTGTTCTTGTTTTCTACTTTTGGTTGGTACAAACGGGCATAAACTGTCGTTCCATCTTCGGCTTTAAACGTAATGACTTCAGGTGTTTTCCAATTGTATTTTTTGAATTCAGCAGTTGTCGAAAACGTAATTTGTTTCAATTCGACATTTGGTTTATTCGCTCCCACATACAATTCCCACGGTTTGTTTTTATACGAATAGCGCACCAAAAGCGTTTTTTCATCGGGAGATACTTCTACTTCGTAATTGCCATCGTTCGTTAGAATTCCCGTCATTTTTTTAGAAGCGATGTCTAATTTGTAAAAACTTCTGTTGCCGGGATGCGTTGTCGTGGTGGTGAGGTAAAACGCTTTTTTATCGTTGGATAATGTTACTTCACGAACTTCCCAATTGCCTTTTGTTAGTGCTTGTTTTTGTTTGTTTTTCAAATTATACGTGTACAAATGCGAAAAACCTGTTGCTTCCGATTGAAAATAAATCGTCGAATGATCAATGAACCCTAAGGTTCCACCACTAAAACTATAGCCCGGAATTCCTGGACCGCCAATCCATGCTTCGTCGTGTTGGTGCTCTAATTCGGTGATTGTTCCTAAAGCTACATCCAATTGCACGATCCAGCGGTGTTTGTTGTCTTGACTTCTGATTTCTAACACCGCATTTTTTCCGTCTTGGCTGTACAACGGACTCATCATGACAATTGCGGTTTCATAATCCGATTTGTCTTTTAGATTTTCGTAGTCTTGATAGTATTTTGGTGCGTCTTTGATCCCGGTTAAATGGGCAAACGAAACGTAATACGTAGTGTCTTTTGCTACATTGAAAATTCCGAATTTGTGTTTGCTGAAATTAGCTGTCGAAACTTTTGCCCGAGCTTTATCACTTTGGGTAAACCCGTCAGCGGTAATAAAATTTTCAACATTAGTTGCAGTTTCAGTAGGATAATCTGAAAGTCGAAACGTTACAAATTTTCCATCGGGAGATGCTTTTACTTGTTCTACTGCTGATTTATCATAGAAAATTTCTTTCGGAAACTTCTCTTTTTTGGATTTGGATTGTGCTGCATACCAATCGTCTGCTTTTGCTTCATCGCGCACAAATTGAAATAATTCCTTTTGTTGGTCTTTCAAAAACGAATCGTCTGCTTTTGCTTTATTTTCTTTTCCCGATTTAAAATTGGTCAACATCACCATCGAAAAATCTTTGGTATTGAATTGGTATAGATTTCTGTTTTGCTGAAAAAATAGGATATCTGGATGGCTACTTCGTTGCACGGCACTAATTCGGTCAGCAGATTGGATGATTTTCTTAGCCTTTTTTGTGGATTTGGTATACGCATACAAAACCCCTTGATTGGTATAATACACCACATCATAGTCTTTTTGCGTGGGCATGAAATCAACATCATAAACAGGGTTTGATGCCGTTACTTTTTGAGGTGTTTTTAACGATTTATTCCAGAAATAAGCACTATTCCCTATTTCGTTATTTGGATTCCAATCGAATAAAACGGTTTGCCCATCGATAGACCAACGGTGATTTGAAGGTTGGTGCCCAATGAATTCGTCGCCTTTCATGATGTCTTCTAAACGAAGCTGTTGCGCCTGACCAAAAATGGTGAAAAGTAAGAGGAAGAAACCGCAGTATTTTTTCATTGGAAAATAGTTTGATTCTTACAAATATACCAATAAAAGTAAATGCGGGAAAAAGGTTTTGAGAATTGAAGTGTTTTTGAGAATTTTTTTTGGGGAGGAATGGGGTTTTGGGATATCGGGTTATAGTTATTATCCTTTTGAAAAAATATAAAGAGAGAAGAAAAATAAAATTGTAGAAAACACATCATATAAATCGTATACAATAGTTTTATATTTTGGTGTTTTATTAAGTATAGCTTGTCTTTGTTCTTCATTTAGTTTATAATAAAAATAATAAGAATTAATAAGACACAATAAAATCACTGGCAAAAAAAGAATTATGAAATTAAGTCTTATTGAATAAAATAAATATAAAGCTATTACTAATAATGTATTAAAATTAACTGCTTGAGTAAATGATAGATGCAATACAATACTTATTGGTGTTTCATTAACTGCATTTTTTTTAAGTCTTCTGTAATAGGCTGCAAAAAAATCTAACCAAAATTCCTTGACAAATTGTATATTTTTCATAATATTATTGTTTTCTTTTTTTGCTCGCACTAGTTGTGTTATTCTTTTACAATTAAAGGAACTATGTTTGATTTAATTTCCCCGTTAAATAATTTTATATTTTTATCTTTCAACTGTTTTTTATCATCTTTTGTTAAATATTTAGAAACCTCTAAACTATCTATTTCTAATATTAATTGAAACCCATATTTACATTTCTCATCTGTAGAGTACATTGTAATGTCTTTATTTGGGTATATAAAAGTTCCTTTAAATGTTTCAGAAGGTTTTAAATAAATAAAATTATCTTTTATATAATTTCTACTCATTTTAAATTGATACTTTAATCTTAATTGCTTAATCAAATTAGTTTCAGTAGTATCTCCATTAACTTCTGATATTAGCTCTTTACTTGGTTTAGCATTTTTATAAACTATATATTTTAAAAATAAATATCTTGAATTTGATTTATCTTCAAATTCACCTAAAAAAGGTGTAATGATATCTGGAAATAGTGAAAATGCAATATGTTTATCAGATGTGTTTTTAATTTCATAATGTATTTTACTTGAAATTGTATTATTTATTTGAGAATTATGAATTTTAATTTCAAGGGTTTTTTCATTTTTTGAAGTACAACTGTTTACTATAATTATTGTTAAAAATACCTTGATGTAAATAAATATTTTTTTCATTGGAAAATAGTTTGATTCTTACAAATATACCAATAAAAGTAAATGAGGGAAAAAGGTTTTGAGAATTGAAGTGTTTTTGAGAATTTTTTGTGGACACGGAATGCAATTCCGCGCTATCGGGTTATTGTTTCATAATTTTAAGGAGCATAACAAGAGTTTGTTACCCATAAATATAAAACAAAAAAGTCCCGATTTACTCGGGACTTCTTATAAATATGTGAATTAAAATTAATTATTCAAAGCTTCTGCTCCACCAACAATTTCAAGGATTTCGTTTGTAATAGCTGCTTGACGCGCTTTGTTGTATGTTAATTTTAATTGGTCTCTTAATTCTGTAGCGTTATCGGTAGCTTTGTGCATTGCGGTCATACGCGCTCCGTGTTCTGCTGCAAATGAATCTCTAATCGATTTGTACAATTGTGTTTTTAATGATTTTGGAATCAAAGTCAACACAATTTCTTCTTTAGAAGGTTCAAAAATATAATCGGAAGCAACCACTTCGCCACCTACAATAGGCGCTAAAGGTAAAAACTGTTGTGCTCTTACAATTTGAGTTGCCGCATTTTTAAATTCGTTGTACACGATTTCGATTTTATCGTAATCACCGGCAACAAATTTATCCATTAACTGTTGTGCAATGTCTGAAGCATTTTCGAAAGTTAATTGGTCAAAAATGGTGTTTTGAACGTCAATTACATTGTATGTTTTGCGCAACACGTCGTTTCCTTTTTTACCGATAGCAAAAATATCTACTTGTTTGCCTTCATAAGCATCTGCTACGACTTTGACTTGCTTGATTACGTTTGTATTGAACGCACCACACAAACCTCTGTTTGAAGTAACCGCAACAATAAGTACTTTTTTTACTTCTCTTTGAGCTGTAAAAGCACCACCTACTTCTCCTTCAAGGGTTGCACTTAAGTTTTGTAATAGTTCGGTTAGTTTTTCTGCATAAGGGCGCATTGCAGTAATTGCATCTTGTGCCTTTTTTAACTTTGCAGCAGAAACCATTTTCATCGCCGATGTAATTTGCATCGTAGATGAAACAGAAGTAATCCTATTACGTATTTCCTTTAAGTTTGCCATATTAATTTGGAAATTAGAAAATTTGAAAATTTGAAAATGAATTAATCCATCTTCAAATTCTGAAATTCTCAAATTGTTATTAATTATATTTCGCTGAAATTTCTTTCGCTACTTTTTCTAAAACGTCAGTGATGTTGTCATCAAATTTACCTGCTTTAAGCGCATCTAATGTATCTCTGTGTTTTGCGTTTAAGTATTCTAAGAAATCTTTTTCAAATTCTTTAACTTTATCAACGGGTACATTACGCAACAAGTTTTTAGAACCTGCATAAATAATAGCTACCTGATCTTCTACTGTAAAAGGAGAGTTTAAACCTTGTTTTAAGATTTCAACGTTTCTTTTTCCTTTTTCAATTACGTTTAAAGTAACGGCATCTAAGTCAGAACCAAATTTCGCGAAAGCTTCTAACTCACGGAATTGTGCTTGGTCTAATTTTAATGTACCTGCTACTTTTTTCATGGATTTAATTTGTGCATTACCTCCCACACGCGATACCGAAATACCTACGTTAATTGCAGGACGAACTCCCGAGTTGAATAAATCACCATCTAAGAAAATTTGTCCATCAGTAATCGAAATTACGTTGGTTGGGATATAAGCAGAAACGTCACCCGCTTGTGTTTCGATAATTGGTAATGCTGTTAACGAACCACCACCTTTAACGATTCCTTTGATAGAATCTGGCAAGTCGTTCATGTTTCTAGCGATTTCGTCGTTAGCGATCACTTTACAAGCTCTTTCTAATAAACGAGAGTGTAAGTAGAAAACGTCTCCTGGATATGCTTCACGTCCTGGTGGTCTTCTTAATAACAAAGACACCTCACGGTACGCAACAGCTTGTTTCGATAAATCATCATAAACAATTAAAGCTGGACGACCAGAATCTCTAAAATATTCCCCAATTGCAGCACCTGCCATAGGAGCATATACTTGCATTGGAGCTGGATCAGAAGCGTTTGCAGCAACAATAACGGTATACGCCATAGCACCTTTTTCTTCTAACATTTTTGCGATTCCTGCTACCGTAGACGCTTTTTGTCCGATGGCAACATATATACAGAATACAGGTTGACCTGCATCATAAAATTCTTTTTGATTTAAGATGGTATCAATACAAACGGTTGATTTACCTGTTTGACGGTCACCAATACCCAACTCACGTTGTCCACGACCTACTGGAATCATAGCATCTACTGCTTTTACTCCGGTTTGTAATGGTTCAGTTACGGGTTGACGGAAGATAACTCCAGGAGCTTTTCTTTCTAATGGCATCTCAAATAATTCGCCACCGATTGGCCCTTTACCATCAATTGGTTCTCCTAGTGTGTTTACAACACGACCTACTACTTGTTCTCCTACTTTAAGAGACGCAATACGTTGTGTTCTTTTTACTGTTGAACCTTCTTTGATTCCTGTTGAAGGTCCTAAAAGTACCACCCCAACATTGTCTTCTTCTAAGTTCAATACGATCGCCTCTAATCCGTTTTCGAATTGCACTAACTCTCCATATTGAGCGTTTGATAATCCGTAAACACGAGCGATACCGTCTCCAACTTGAAGTACTGTTCCAACTTCTTCTAACGATGCACCAGATTCAAAACCTGATAATTGTTGTTTTAATATTGCTGATATTTCAGCAGGTTTAATTTCAGCCATTGTGATATATCTTTAATGGGATA
>JACCDI010730949.1_pt1 | contig 32467 bp, 26 predicted proteins | sample 7442791 | NCBI WGS metagenome assembly JACCDI01 (sample SAMN15323434, study PRJNA562643) | freshwater metagenome | isolation source: river surface water | place: USA:Blue River Watershed | collected 2017-08-15
AGCTGCTGCAAAGAAGGCTGCTCCAAAGCGTCGCAAGAAGGCTGCTGCAAAGCCAGCTGCTGCAAAGAAGGCTGCTCCAAAGCGCCGCAAGAAGGCTGCTGCAAAGCCAGCTGCAAAGAAGGCTGCTCCAAAGCGCCGTAAGAAGGCTGCTGCAAAGCCAGCTGCAAAGAAGGCTGCTCCAAAGCGTCGCAAGAAGGCTGCTGCAAAGCCAGCTGCTAAGAAGGTTGCTAAGCGCAAGCCAGCAGCTAAGAAGGTTGCTAAGCGCAAGCCAGCAGCTAAGAAGAAGTAATTTATTACTTATAAAAAACCCCGCCACTGTATGTGGCGGGGTTTTTTATTGCTCAAATATTTTCTACTTAATATCTTTAATGCGCAGGGCAACTCTTTCAAAGATATCTGCTAGCGCCTTCTGATCGCCTTTATCGAGGACATCTAAAAAGCGGCTCCGCACACTGTTTACATGGTCAGGGGCTGCAGCAACAATTGCCTTCCATCCCTTAGGGGTCATAATTGCAAATGAGCCTCGCCTATCATCAGGACAGGCTTCGCGGCGGACCCATCCCTCCTTCTCCATCACCTTGATACGGTGCGATAAGCGCGAGCGCGAAATCATCGCAACCTCTGCCAGCTCAGACATTCGCATCGTGCGATCAGGGGCATCGCTGAGTTGGGCGAGAACTTCATAATCGGCCATTGAGAGATCATGGGCGGCAAGGTCCTCATCGAGGGCATCTAAAAGACGGCGGCTAGCAATAATGTATTGTCGCCAAGCTTTCATTTCAGCTGGGTTGAGCCACTTAGGTGCTGTAGCGTTTTTCTCTGCCATAGGGCAATGATACGACAATAGTAAAACTTTCAACTATCTGCGTACTATGAGCCCTAATATAAATCCAAGACTTCGGATAGGAATTTGCACTGATGACTCAGACTGGTTTAGACCACTCATATATCGATCCACAGGTTCGTCCTCAAGATGACCTCTTCCGTCACTTCAATGGCAAGTGGATCAGTGACTATGAAATCCCTGAAGATCGGGCAAGTGATGGAGTATTCCGCGCTATCTACGACAAGGCTGAGGCCCAGGTCCGCGAGATCATTGAAGGCGCTACTGGCTCAGATGAGGCGCAGAAGATCTCTGATCTCTATCTCTCATTCATGGATACCGATGCGATTGCAGCTCGCGGTATCTCGCCACTGACTTCAGATTTAGCAGCCATTGATCAGATCAGCGACCTTGCCAGCTTTATCTCCACCATGTCCGCCTTTGAGATTCAAGGAATCGGTGGTTTAACGGGTGCTGCAATTTACTCAGATCCGATGAACTCATCTTTTAACATCTTCCATATCGGCCAGGGCGGAATCTCACTTCCCGATGAGGCCTACTACCGCGAAGAGCAGTACCAGCCAATACGTGAAGCCTTTATCGCCCATATCGAGAAGATGGCATCACTTGCGGGGATCTCTCTTTCTGGCAGCGATATCTTGGCGTTAGAGACTGAGATTGCCTCCCACCACTGGGATCAGGTGAAAGACCGCGATGCCAATGCCACTTATAACAAGCTCACATTGGATGAGTTCAAGGCCCTCTCCCCCAACTTCCATTGGGACCTCTGGTTTACAGGGGCACAGATTCCATTGGGCGCTCTGACCGGAATCAACGTGCGCGAGCCCAGCTTCTTCTCTGGGGTGTCGCAGATGTTGGGCCGCTTTGATAGCGAGATCGAAAATTGGAAGGCATGGCTTAAGTGGAATGTCATCACATCAAGTGCTGCATTCCTCACAGATGAGATAGTTCAAGAGAACTTTAACTTCTTCAGCACAACCCTGACAGGCACTCCTACATTGCGCGAGCGCTGGAAGCGTGGAGTAGGGCTGGTGCAAGGCTCCCTTGGTGAGGCAATCGGCAAGGTCTATGTCAGCCGCCACTTCTCACCAGAATCAAAGAGCGCCATGGTCGCCCTCGTCGATAATCTCATCGAGGCATACCGCCAAGGTATCAATGAACTTCCATGGATGTCCGATGCCACTAAAGAGAAGGCTCTGCTTAAGCTCTCCAAGTTCAATGCAAAGATCGGCTATCCCGATAAGTGGCGTGATTACTCAAGCCTTGTCATTAAGCGCGATGATTTGATTGGCAATCTTCGCCGCATCTCTGAGTTCCATCATGCCTATGAGATTGCCAAGATCGGCCAGCCGGTCGATATCCATGAGTGGCATATGACCCCACAGACCGTAAACGCCTATTACATGCCAGTGATGAATGAGATCGTATTTCCTGCGGCAATCTTGCAGCCACCATTTTTTAATCTCGAGGCAGATGCCGCGGCAAATTACGGCGCAATCGGTGCCATCATCGGCCACGAGATCGGCCATGGCTTTGATGATCAGGGCTCAAAATACGATGGCGATGGCAATCTTGTTGATTGGTGGAGTCAGAGCGATCGCGCCGCATTTGATCTCTTGGCAGGAAAGTTAATTGAGCAGTATGACGCGCTCTATCCAGTTTCTACCCCGGATACCCACGTCAATGGTGCATTTACCGTTGGAGAAAACATCGGTGATCTATCGGGCTTAGAGATTGCCCATAAGGCCTACAAGATCTCGCTCAATGGCCAAACAGCACCAGTTCTCGATGGCCTTACAGGAGATCAGCGATTCTTCTACGCCTTTGCTCAGGCATGGCGAGGCAAGAACCGCCCAGAAGAGACCAAGCGTCGAATCGCAACTGACCCGCACTCACCTAATGAGTTCCGATGCAATCAAGTAGTTCGAAACCTCAACGCCTTCTATGAGGCATTTGAAGTCACCGATAAAGATGCGCTCTGGCTCGATCCAGCCGAACGCGTGCGCATCTGGTAGCGGTACTTCTCCTTCATAACCTCTGCGACAATTTGCACTATGTCAGGTAGCGATAAGGGCTTTAGCTATGCCATCGAGCATGCGCCAGAGAACGGTCTGGCACGTGCTGGTCGCATCACCACCCCGCACGGAGAGATAGCAACACCTGCCTTTATCCCTGTCGGCACTAAGGCGACCGTGAAGTCGGTACTGCCAGAGGCGATGGCAGATCTAGGAGCACAGGCGCTCTTATCCAACGCCTACCACCTCTACCTCCAACCTGGTCCAGATGTGTTGGATGAGGCAGGTGGCCTTGGAAAGTTTATGAATTGGAGCGGGCCAACATTTACCGATAGCGGTGGATTTCAAGTGCTCTCACTGGGCGTTGGATTTAAGAAGGTCTTAGCAATGGATGCTCAGACATTTAGATCAGATCAGGTTATTGCTGGAAATAAAGAGCGCCTTGCCCACGTCGATGATGAGGGTGTGACATTTAAATCTCACCTCGATGGATCCATGCATCGATTTAGTGCAGAGATCTCAATGCAGATTCAGCACAAGATCGGTGCCGACATCATCTTTGCCTTTGACGAGTGCACAACCCTTCACAACACTCGCCCCTATCAAGAGCTTGCAATGGAACGCACTCACAACTGGGCTATTCGATGCCTTGATGAACATCAGCGCCTTACAAAAGAGCGTTCTACTAAGCCATATCAGGCCCTCTTTGGCGTGATTCAGGGCGCGCAGTATGAAGATCTACGTAAAGAGGCTGCCGCCGATCTCGGCACCATGTCTTCATCAGGTATTGAATTCGATGGCTTTGGAATCGGTGGAGCCCTGGATAAACAATCCCTTGGCACAATCGTCGGCTGGGTAAATTCAACTCTTCCGCAAGCAAAGCCCAAGCACTTGCTTGGAATCGGTGCTCCAGAGGATCTCTTTGTCGGAGTTGAAAATGGCGTAGATACTTTTGACTGTGTATTGGCATCTCGCATCGCTCGCACCAGCGCCGTCTATTCGATGGATGGGCGCTTCAATGTGTCAAATGCAGGCTATGTCAGAGATTTCACACCGATTGATAGCGAATGTGATTGCTATACCTGCCAGAACTTCACACGTGCCTACCTCTGCCACTTATTCCGTGGCAAAGAGATGGTGGCGGCAACCCTTGCCACGATTCACAATGAACGCTTTATCGTTCGCCTTGTAGATCAGATGCGCCAGCACTTAATTGAAGGAACGTTCTATCAATTCAAGGATGAGTTCTTAGGCCGCTACAAACATCGCAGCGGACAAGCTTCTAACTAATCCCCGAAGCTAGTGTGAAAGCTTGATTTCATCGGCTTCAGAGCCGACAGGGTTCCATCCGCCAGGAATTAACTCATCTGCCTCATCCGGACCCCATGTGCCCTCAAAGTAAGGGTGGACTCGATCTGGGTGAGCTAAGAGCTCATCCAAAATTGCCCATGAGTGCAGCACTGCATCGATACGAGTAAAGCGGAAGTGATCGCCCAGCATTGCAGCGCGCAGTAGGCGCTCATATGGCCCTTGGCGATCACCGAACTCGGTAAAGAACTCCACTGAAAGATCTACCGTTTCAGAGACGAGTTTTGTGCCTGGCTTCTTGGCTTGAAGTGAGATATCCACGCCATCTTGAGCTCCAAGGCGGAAGCGAACTTGGTTGGATTCAGCCTTTCCAAAGAGAGCACGAGGTGGTTGCTTAAACTCCACGATGACCTCAAGGACGGTCTCAGGCATCTTCTTACCTGTTCGAAGGTAGATAGGAACGCCTGCCCAGCGCCAGTTATCGATGAAGAGCTTCATCGCAACGAAGGTCTCTGTATCAGAGTTTTCGGCCACACCTTCTTCTTCGAGGTAGCCCACAAATTGGCCACGAACCACATCGCTCTTCTTTATCTCACGAATTGCAGAGAGAACTTTGATCTTCTCATTCTGCATATCTTCAGAGCTCATACTTGTGGGTGGCTCCATTGTGAGCATGGTCAAGACCTGCAAGAGGTGGTTTTGCAATACATCGCGAGTAGCACCGACTCCGTCATAGAACTTTCCACGGCCATCGATTCCAAAGCTTTCAGCCATCGTGATCTGAATATTTGAAACGTAGTTGCGGTTCCAGACTGGCTCGAAGAGAGTGTTGGCAAAGCGGAATACCAAGAGATCTTCTACCGCCTCTTTACCCAGGTAGTGATCGATACGGTAAATCTGCTCTTCAGGAAGAAGTTTCTTCAGGTCAGCATCGAGAGCTTTCGCAGATTCAAGGTCACGACCAAAGGGCTTTTCCACAACAACGCGAGCGCGATTGGTAATACCTACTGCTGCAAGTGATTCTGTGATTGTTGCAAAGAACTCTGGAGCGATAGCAAGGTAGATGACGGGGAGCTTGTAGCCCTTAATGGCCTCAGCGAGCTCTACAAAAGTTTCAGGGTTGTTGTAATCACCAACGATGAGCTGAACTTCATCACGAATCTTGACCAAGATATCTTCTTCAGCTTCGGGCTTTCGTGCACGAATAGCTGCCTCTACATTGTTACGAAAAACCTCTTGCGTCCACTTTGAGGATGCGACTCCAATAACGGGCATATCTAGCTGCCCCAGCTCCTCTAGGTCATAGAGTGCTGGAAAGAGCTTCTTCTTCGCTAAATCTCCGGTGGCACCGAAGAGAACCAGTACATCAGCCTTCATTACTTCGCCTTATCTGCAGAAGACTGTGGCTTCTCGTTATGGCCACCAAACTTGTAGCGCATTGCGCTGAGTACTCGGTTGGCAAACTCATCATTATTACGTGAGGCAAAGCGTGAATAGAGCGATGCTGAGAGAACATGGGCAGGAATGCCCGCCTCAATTGCTGCCTGAACTGTCCAGCGACCTTCACCGCTATCACTGACTTGGGCAGAGTATTCGGTGAGCTCTGATGATTCATTCAGCGCCTGAGCTGTCAGATCTAGCAGCCATGAAGCGACAACGCTTCCACGACGCCAGACTTCGGTGATCTCTGGAATATCTAACTCATAGGCCGGAGTCATCTCATCTGCTGCTTCAAAGATTGCAAGACCTTCGGCAAATGCTGCCATCATGCCGTATTCGATTCCGTTATGGATCATCTTTACAAAGTGACCAGAACCGGTTGGACCGCAGTGCAGATATCCGTACTCAGCTTGAGATGGTTCTCCGCTACGACCCGGTGTGCGCTCTGCTGCCGCAACACCTGGGCAGAGCGCCTTAAAGATGGGATCAAGGGATGCGACCACATCACTATCTCCACCGATCATCAATGAGTAACCTCGCTCAAGGCCATAGACGCCGCCAGAGGTTCCAACATCGACAAAGTTGATTCCCTTTGCCTTCAGAGCCTGTGCATTCTTGAGGTCATTCTTGTAATAACTATTTCCGCCATCGATGATCGTGTCACCTGGAGAGAGCACCTCTGCAACGGCCGCGATTGTCGAATCTGTGACGCCAGCTGGAACCATCACCCAGACGGTGCGAGGTGCTGTGAGCTGAGATGCAAGATCTGCTAAATCGGAGGCACCGATAGAGCCTTCACTGACGAGAGCGGCAACTGAGTCAGGTGAGACGTCATAGACGACCGATGTGATCTCGTGGCGCGCAAGCCTGCGAACAATATTTGCGCCCATACGGCCGAGTCCGACCATGCCAAATGTAGTTGTGCTCATAGTGATTGCCTTTTTCGTAGTGCGAAATCCTCGACTTTGAGGCGTATTTTCGGTGCGATATGGCCCTTAGTCTAGTCGATAGCCCCTTATTCGGCGAGGAAGGCCTCTTGATCGACAATCAGGCGGGTGCGATTTACTGCGCTGACAAAGCTTGCGGGGATAGATAAATCACCCTCGATAATTTTGGCGACCGCATCAGCCTTTGCAGCTCCTGTAGCAACGAGCCACACCTCTCGAGATGCATTGATGCATGCCATCGTAAATGAGATTCGAGCAGCTGGTGGTTTAGGAGAATCTGTAATTGCAAAGATGACACGAGGGTCATCAATATCTGCAATGCCTGGAAAGAGCGATGCAACATGACCATCAGGACCCATGCCAAGGATGTTGAGATCGATAACAACGCCCTCTAACTGTCTTTCGTAATCTTCAACAGCTTCATTGATAGAGGCGCTGTTATCAGATGCGCGCGCCTCATGGATGACGATATTCGTATTAGTTACTTTTCCATGCAATGGATATGCGTTGCGCTCGGAACTATCTGATGCCACATATCGCTCATCGCTAAACCAGATATGAAGCCCTGAATACATCTGTGGTGCTTTATTCCAAATTTCTAAGAGGGCTTGCGAGATTGCCACACCCAGAGTTCCGCCAGTAAGCACAAGATGGAACTCACCGCGCTCTAGAAGGCCTTCTTCAATGGCAAGAATTATCTGAGCTGTGACCTCTTCAATTAATTCATCTGAATCGATGTAAATTGTGAGATCGAGTGAATCATCGATTTCACCTACAAGGTCATCAAACTCATCGCTCATAGCGCCAATAGTAGTCGAGCGACGAATCTGGTTAGAGCAGGTAGAGGGTTTTAGCTTTCTCCACTGCATCTGTGCGCCCGTCTGCGCCGAGCTTCTTATAGAGGTTCTTCAGGTGGGTCTTCATCGTATTTTGAGAGATATGAAGCTCGCCGGCAATTACCGTCAAAGTTCTTCCGGTAGAGAGCTGCCTTAAAATCTCAAGCTCTCGCTTAGTCAACGTTGGAATACCTTCTGTCACCGCATCTCCTCGCTCTCTCATTCTCTCGGCCATCGCACTAGCCAGGGATTCGTTGTAAATGGTCGGCGATTGATTTGCCACTTTAAGAATTAAATTACCTATTTGATCTATCTGTCGAAGGAAGGTCTCTCTAGCACCAACGGTGGAACCGACCTTAAGTGCCTGCTCCACATGCTTAAAGGCAATGCTTTCTGAACTTATATTGTTAATTGCCAGAGAGAGGTGTTTCCAAATCAAATCACGCGGTGTGCGCTCAGAAAGGTTTGCAACTTCTTTTGCAACAACTTTAAACTCCTTAGTGCCGTCAACAAATAACTTGTATTGCAGCACATCACGGGTCTGAGGGGTCCGAGAGACCAAGACTTCAAGCCGGTTTAGGTCATTGAGTACAAATCTGGGATAGAGCTCATTGATGTCAATGAATGCCTCAAGCTTATGCTCGGTATCAAAGCTTTGAATAAACTCTCTCTCGCCCTTGATTCGCTCGAGTACTTGAGTTTTCTGACCTTTACTCATTAACTCCTGGAGTATGTGGTTTTCTGCAGTGAGATACCAATGCCATTGCTTCCACTGAAATGCGAGATTTCGAATCTGTTCGAAGATAGAGATAGCCTCACTGATTCTGGAGAATTCCAAGAGACATCTTGCCTTTACATACATGACATCCAGAGGTCCATGGTTTCCTACATACCCGTGCCTCTTATACTGCGCAAGCGCATTTACTGCGATATCAAATGCCTTCTGAAATTCACCTCTGAGATGCAATGACATTGCCTGTATCGATAACAAGAATGTGTGTGAGGTTGTTAGCACGGTCTGCTTGCCGAGTTGCTCGGCGATAGCAAAGACTTCATCTACCTTCTCTGATTCATTCCAAATGTATCTCTTTGTTGCCAATACTCTCAGTAGGCTAATCTGATCATCAACGCCAAGATAGCAACCGCCCAATCCTGTGTGGCTTGACTCGATACATGCCTCAACCTCGTCAAACTTTCCAAATGCCAGGTTTACATACGATTGCCCACCTGCAACAAATTGAAGGTAGAAATCTTTCTGAATTGAGTTGTGTGCTGCTAGTTCCAGTCGTGATAGCTGAGCACTTGCCAAATCAAAGTTCAGATTGGCAAGAAAACCAGCAATCTCAATAGTGCTCTTGCCAAGCTCTCCATCAACTGATCCATCATTGACTGAAACGGCCCAGCGAATAAGGTCATCGCCATGGCCTTTCGCTTGCTTGACTCGAGCAGCGGCTGGAAATAGCTCTCTAATCTTCTCGGTATTGCCTGCGTGAAAGGCTTGCTCGAGGGCAAGGCCTGGCTCTCCGCGCCCAATGAAATACTCGGTCAATCTCTCATGGAGTTGAAGTTTTTCGACTTCACGCTTACGAAATTCCTCGCTAAAAATCTCTCGCATCATGGGCGAGAAGATAAATCCTGCCTCAGGATCTCGTGAGATAGAAAATATTTCGCCTCGAAGGGCAACTTCATTGACTCTCTCATATGAGAATTGATCACCCAGAATTTCGCGCGCCAGCTCAAGAGTAAAACTTTCGGTAACGGAGAGTTTTTCACACATGGAACGTATATCTTGATCAAGATTTCGTATCACAAGAAGTGCAAGGGCTCGTAGCGGTTCAACTTCCGTGGCCAAGATGCTCTCAACATCTTTCATCTGCCCTCGTAGGTGCAAATGCTCGACCAGCAGCGATGTGGCTGATGGCCATCCATTTGCTACCTGAAGCAGCTTCGAGAGCGCTGGTGTGAGCTCAAGTCCTGCACTCGTTGCGAGCAAGTACTTTTCCTCGTCACTAAAGCGAAGATCTTTACTTGTTACAACCTTAATTGGCCCACGCGAACTCAACGATGCGAAAACGGATTCGCTCTCTTCTGCTCTGATGGCCACAAAATGAACATTCGAAGGAAATTGCTCAAGTAATTTGCTGGAGACATCGACCTCTTGTGTGCTTGCGTTTCGAAGGTTATCTAAAACAAATGTGTACTCCCGGCCCGTTTGAAGAAGTTCATTTCCCCATCTGCGAACAACCTCTGAAGGGCGAAGTGGCTGGTCACGCTCAAACCATGGAGCAAATTCTGGAATCAAATTTCGAGTAGCAGCGATAAACATTGCTGACATGTCATTAAGGGAATCTTGATTTGAGACGGTGAGCCAGATGACTGAGTCAGGTCGAGTTTGCGCCCATTCAGCAACCAGGGTGGATTTTCCATACCCCGTTGGCGCAATGACCATGGTTGCCCCTGGAGCTCTATTTTCGATCAGAGGAAAGAGGTGTTTTCGAGAGAGAAAGTGTGAGGGAAGGGTGGGGATCAAGGTCCGCGAAAGCGTCACCCCTAGACCTGCCTCACCTGCCATGGGTGAAGAATCTCCCAGTTGACTCCAAAATGAAAGGAACAATCACCCCTTCTGGGGTGAGATTGCCGGGTGAAGTTAGAGGCTAGGCGACTGAGTCAAATGCCTCTGCAAGAACGCTGAGCGCATCGGTGAGTAGTTCATCTGTGATGACCAGTGGCGGCAAGAAACGGATGACGTTTCCATATGAACCCGCTGTCAAGATCAATACGCCCTTGCTCTGGCAGTACTTAATGACCTTTGCCATCAACTCTGGATTGGGATCCTTCGTTCCGGCCTTCACGAGTTCAATAGCAACCATCGCACCGCGACCACGGATTTCCCCGATTTCAGAATGCTTGGCTTGAATCTCGCGAAGTGCAGCAAAGAGAATTGTCTCAAGGTGGCGAGCGCGCTCTACCAACTTCTCACTCTCAATGATTTCAATAGCAGCAAGTGCTGCAGCACATGCGATTGGATTTCCACCATAGGTGCCACCAAGGCCACCGACGTGAGAAGAATCCATTATCTCGGCACGGGCGGTAACAGCTGCAAGCGGAAGTCCGCCAGCGATTCCCTTGGCTGTCACGATCATATCTGGCTCGACATTCTCGTTATTGACCGCAAACCAATCACCCGTGCGAGCAAAGCCTGCCTGCACTTCATCGGCAATAAAGACAATCTTGTTATCTGTTGCAAACTTCTGCAGACCTGGCAAGAAACCCTTTGGTGGAACGATAAAACCACCTTCACCCATGATGGGTTCGATCAAGATTGCTGCAACATTGTGTGCACCAATTTCTTTCTCGATCTTTGTTGTGACCATCTTTAGAGCATCTTCTGTAATCGTAGCCTGCTCGCCCATCCAACGATATGGATACGGCATTGGCATGCGATAAATCTCATTGGCAAAAGGACCAAAACCTTCCTTATAAGGAACGTTCTTTGCAGTCAGTGCCATCGTCAGGTTTGTTCGGCCATGATAAGCATGCTCGAAGACAACAACTGCAGGTCGCTTTGTGTAGTGACGAGCAATCTTGATTGCATTCTCAACTGCTTCAGCACCTGAGTTTTGCAAGAGTGACTTCTTCTTAAATGATCCTGGGGTTAAACGATTGAGCGCTTCGCATACCTCGATATAACCCATGTATGGAGCGGTCGTGAAGTTTGTATGTGTAAATGCAGCCACAGCCTCTTGCACGCGCGCAACAACGAGAGGCGCAGCGTTTCCAACGTTTGTAACACCAATTCCTGCGCCAAGGTCGATGATGCGATTGCCATCGATATCTTCAAGAATTGCATCAGATGCACGCTTAATAATGACCGGAATCGCAGTTCCTAGCCCACCAGAGACCGCTTCTTTACGACGCTGCATGGCAGCAGTGGAAAGTGGCCCTGGAATCTCAGTGGCCAAGTGGCGCGATTGTGGGAGCTTTTCTGTCATGGCATAAGTCTAAGGCCTGACAAATACTGCGCCAGCCCAACTGCTAGCCAGAGGCCTATAGGCTTCTCACATGAGTGACCTACGTGACAGCGCCCCTCTTCTCGATGCCTATCTTTCCTACTTCGAGAGCACTCGCACCCCATTTACGATTCCAGGACATAAACAGAAAGCTTCACGTTTAGATGCTGGCCTCGGGGCTGTCGTTGATAGTGATACTCCTTTATATGGCGGCCTTGATGAAATCAAACTCACCAATCAGACCTTGAAGAAAGCTGAATCACTAGCTGCCCAACTGTGGGGGGCTGACTTTGCGAGATTTTCAACTGGTGGCTCCACCCATGCCAATCAAGCGATCGTTCTTGCACTAGGACAACCAGGAGATAAGGTCGCGGTCTCTCGTACTGCGCACCGCTCAATACTCAGTGCCCTAGTTCTAGCAGGGCTTGAGCCAATATGGATGTCACCTGAGATTGATTTGGCAACAGGTGTTCCAATCGGTATTAGTGCAACAGAGTTAACGCGCGCACTCCAAGCAAAACCAATAGCTGTGCTCCTGACAGAGCCTGGTTATCTTGGAACTATCTCAGATCTTCCTGCACTTATAGAGCTCGCTCATGCACAGAGCGTTCCCATAATCCTCGATGCCGCATGGGGTGGACACTTCGGGTTTCATCCAGAACTTCCGCGCCACACCTTTCAACTCGGTGCAGATGCCCTGATTTCCAGCACACATAAAGCACTTCCCGGATATAGCGCATCTGCAATTCTCTTAGCTCGCAGAGAATTTCTTGATCTGGACCGCATAGAACAAAGCTTTGAAACAACCCATACAACTTCTCCTGCCGGAGCTCCCCTGGCATCTATTGATGGAGTGCGCGCGCTTTTACAAAGCCGTGGTGAAGAGCTGATTACTCAATTGTTAGCCAATATCGCTAGCTTCAAAGCTATGGTGCAGGGCGAGTTCGCTCTACCTATCTTTCTCTATCCTTCCGATTTCCCAGCATCTCGCTTTGATCCAACCAAGATAGTTCTTCGTGTTCAGCAATTAGGGGCATCAGGTGTTGATATTGAGCGCGATCTCCAAAGCTCTGGAATCCGAGTTGAGATGGCAGATAGAGACACCATTGTCTTCCTCGCCACCTTGGCAGATCGCAAAGAAGATTTTGATCGCCTTGCAGATGTCTTAATACCTATTTTAAAGAAGCGCCAAGAGCAACGCAGAGAGAGCGCAACTGCCCTTTCTTGGTCCGTTACCCCTGAGCGTGGTATCTCCATGCGCGATGCCTACTTTGCAAAGACAGAGATGGTTGCAGCAGATGATGCAACAGGTCGCATTTCAGCCGATTTGATTGCTCCCTACCCTCCAGGAGTTGCAGTCGTTGCACCGGGTGAAGTTCTTACCAAGGAGATTCTCGACGGTCTTCGTGCTTCCAAAGAGGCAGGAGTTCGCATCGCTTATGCCACAGATGCAACGTTAAGTACTTATCGCGTCGTGCGATGAACTTTGTGGTTGGCAGCCTGTGCGAGTGGGCGAATCACCATGCTGTCCACATTGAAATGTTCTGGCAGAGTCACAGACCACCTAATTGATTCAGCAACATCTTCTGCAGTAAGAGGGGCATCAACGCCTTCATAGACCTTTGCCGCCTTTGCGGCATCTCCATCAAAGCGGTTGAGTGCAAATTCATCGGTCTTGACCATGCCGGGGGCAATCTCTGTAATCCGAATTGGAAGTCCATTGAGTTCAAGGCGCAGAGTGTGTGCCATGGAAGTTTCGGCAAACTTCGCCGCAACATAACTTCCACCGTTCTCATATGCACGATGTCCTGCAGTTGAGGTAACAATGACAATATGGCCACGACCATTGCGCTCCATAATCGGAGTAATCGCCTGTGTCACACGTAGTGTCGCAATGACATTGAGCTCATAGCTCTTTGCCCACACATCAGGGTCTGCATCAAGGACAGTCGCCGAATCAAATGCGCCACCTGCGCAATTAACCAAAATTTCAATCTTCTTATCCGCACAGAATGCCCCAAGGCGGATTACATCGCTCTGATTGGTGAGGTCTGCAACAAATGGCGAAATGAGTGGTGATTCAGCGGCAAGTGCAGCTAGGCGATCTTCACGACGTGCAACTGCAATGACAGAAAATCCATCAGCGGCGAGGGCTCGAGCAGTTGCTGCACCGATTCCACTACTAGCACCCGTGACGACTGCGACGCGTTCTCTCTCCATGCGATGAGAGTATCGAAACTTTCATCAAGGCCATAGCCTTTGCCCATGAGCAAAAACATTGAGACCCATATTGAAGTCACTTACGAAAACCGCAACCGCACCACGGTCTTCTGGCGTGGAATCCTTGTTGCCCCGGTCTATATCTTCTTCGTGACCATTGTTGGCAGCTCAGATGCTGTCGCAGTTGCCGGACTTTTTTTCATCCCTACACTTCTCGCTCTCGTCTTTCGTGGAATCTATCCAAGCTACTTCTTGCACATCAATCATGCGCTGACCGAGTTTGAGGTCCGCATTACCGCCTACCTCATGTTGCTCACCGATGACTATCCCTCAATCGAGCGCAATCCAAGAGTTGCGGTGATTTTCCCTGATGTGGAGGGTGGAAAGAACCTCAATCGTTGGCTCCCATTGGTTAAGTGGTTGCTTGCAATCCCTCTCTATATAGTCGGAATCGCCTACATCATTGCCTCCGGCGTAGTCACTTTCTTCGCCTGGATCACAACGTGGTCTACAGGTCGCTACCCAGAGTGGGCAGCTTCAATCGTTCTGGGCACAATCCGCTTCTGGAACCGCGTGGCTGGTTATGCCCTCTTTATGGTCACCGACAAATATCCCTCATTCTCTCTGAAGTAATTCGTTTGTATTGCCTCTACTATTTCTGCCATGCATGAGTTCACGCCTGAGATCGAGAAGGTCGCTCAAGAGATTCTCGAGTACAGCCTTCTTCGTTTAAAAGAGAACCCTCCTCTTGATGGACCAATGAGCGAAGAAGAACTCTTCGCAGCTGTTGGAAATACCATTACAGAAGATGGTCTTGGAGGAAGTAACGCACTGGCGCTCTTTACCCAGACACTTGCACCAGCGTGTATCTCAACGGATCATCCGCGCTACCTAGCATTTATCCCATCTGCGCCAACCGAACTTGCCAACCTCTTTGATCTTGTTGTTGGCGCATCAGCGCTCTATGGCGGTTCATGGCTCGAAGGAGCAGGTGCGGTATTTGCTGAAAACCAGACGTTGCGTTGGTTATCAGATCTGGCAGGGCTACCAGAGAGTGCTGGCGGTGTATTTGTTCAAGGTGGAACTATTGGAAATCTCTCAGCACTTGTTGCAGCACGTAAGAGTGCGCGTAAGAGCAATCCTAAGATCACTCGATGGGCAGTGGCGTGTTCTAGCGAAGCACACTCATCGATTCAATCTGCAACAGAGGTAATGGATGTTGACCTCATAAAAGTTCCTGTTGGCGAAGATGGGGTCATGCGTGGCCCAGAGCTAAAGAGTGCAATTGATCAGTATCGTGGGAAGTATTCAGATCGAGATATCTGCGCGATTGTTGCAACCGCTGGCACGACAAACCTTGGAATCATCGATGATCTTCCAACAATTGCACAGGTGGCCAATAGCCATAAAATTTGGTTCCATGTTGATGGCGCATACGGCTTGGCCGGTCTTGCTAATGAAGAGACTCGTAAGTTATTCATTGGCGTGGAGCACTGTGATTCATTTATTGTCGATCCACATAAGTGGCTCTTTGCGCCTTTCGATGCCTGCGCATTGATCTATCGCAACCCTGAGTTGGGCCGTGAAGCCCACACACAACATGCTGGTTACCTCGACACGCTGACTGAATCTCACGAGTGGAACCCTTCTGATTATGCAATTCAATTAACTCGTCGCACACGAGGCTTGCCACTATGGTTCTCACTGGCAGCTCACGGAACTAAGGCATATAGCGATGCAGTTGCAAAGACGATGGATATTGCAGCGATTGCTGCTGAAAAAATTATCGCCCATCCCAATCTTGAGCTTTTGCGCGAACCAAACCTTTCAATCGTTGCATTCACCCGTAAGGGATGGGACCTCGAGGATTACAAGGCGTGGAGTGAGAAGTTACTTGCAGATCAAATCGGATTTGTCACACCGTCTTCAGATAAGGGTCAGCCAATTCTTCGCTTTGCAATAGTGAACCCTTGGACACAAGTCAGCGATATTGAAGCGATTCTCGATACTCTCTAGAAATTCTTGAGGCTTACGAGTTGTGAAGCTTTAACTTCACGCCAACGACTGTTCCAAGAAATACAAAGGCAAAGAAGACCCAGCCCGAGAGTGCAAAGGCTTGTGTGCCAGATAGCAGCACGCCAATGGTGCAACCCAACGAAGTCATTGATCCCCAGCCTAAGAAAATGCCTCCCAGGAGAGCAGTGCCTGTATTTCGTGGAGTCAGGCGAGAGAACTTAAAGCGCCCTCCTGCCAAAGCAGCAGCAAAGGAGGCGAAGACGATTCCAAAGATGAGCCATCCGTTATTGGTGATCGCCTCTGAGACCACTGCAATACAGCCTGCCATTTGATCGAGGCCAAGGAGAGTGTCATCTGCCAAGGATTGATTTTCCATAAATGTTCTTGCACTCGTGCTGATCTGTCGCGTCACACCCAAAGGCTCAACTCGAAGGTAGGCGATCATGCCAATAACACCGACAAGTGCACCTGTAGCAATGGCATTCCAACGCTCGAAGATGAGATAGCGAAGTCCTGAAGAGATTGAGGGTGCACCGCTTGCTCGCTTGCTAATTGGCTCAGAGTTCTTTCCCCATTTGATTGCGAAGATGAAGAGCGCAGTGACGGCTATAAAGGTAATCAGAATTGATCCACCATAACCAAATGTGTGAGGCAACCAAATCGTTGGTGCATCCGCAATTGCATTGAGATAGAGCCAATTCCATGTAAGAAACGCGATTGCAAAACCAATGAGTGTTCCAAGGAGTGCAGGGATCGCTCGAAGATATCCCTGCCCTAGTCGATAAAGATGACCGCTGATACATGCTCCCGAAAGAGTCATTCCAATACCAAAGAGAAACGCTGCCAGAGCAAGAGGCCAACTAACTGGGCCAATATGAGCAACTGGAGGAAGGCGATCTGTTGATGTATCAGGCAAGAATTGACCAAAGACGATTCCGTATCCAATCGCACCTACAACAATTGCGGTGAAGACAGAGATCAATGGCGTTGAATTGCGATCTTCAATTCCATCGCGAAAAATGCAGAAGAAACAGAAGCGACCTCGCTCAAGAAGAAGGCCAAGGCTGATGCCAATCAAAAGTGAAATTGGTGCAGTACTTGCATTTTCGCCTTTGGATAGCAGAAAAGCAATTGAGAGCAAGATTGCGATGATTACGCCAGAGATTGCAGTTCGCACTTTCTGGCCAGTAGTCCAGGCAAAACCAGGGGTCCCGATTGAGTCAGGACCCCCAGCTTCGACTGTTAATTCGGTCTTTATGACTGACCCCAAACTGTTCCAGCGTTATTCACAATTGGAACTCCGACTGAGTTTCCGTACTCCGTCCAAGAACCGTCATAGTTCTTCACGTTGTAACCAAGGATCTCACTCAAGACAAACCATGTAAGTGATGATCGCTCACCGATTCGGCAGTAAGTGATGATGTTCTTGCTTCCATCAACGCCCTTATCTGCATAGAGCTTCTTCAATTCCGCAGTTGTCTTAAAGGTTCCATCAGAGTTGACGTTAAGACCCCATGGCACATTGATGGCACCTGGGATATGACCTGCACGGACTGCAAGCTCCTGGAATCCTGCTGGAGCAAAGATCTTTCCGTTGTATTCATCAGCTGAACGAATATCAATGAGTTGAGTGCCGCCAGGCTTTTTTGCTACAGGAAGAACATCACGAATGAGTGTTGCGCGAAGGCTCTTATCGAGTGCTGACGCTGTGAAGTTTCCGCTCTTAAATGTTGGAACAGCTGTTGTGAGTGGGCGTCCATCTTTCTCCCACTTAACGCGACCACCGTCAAGAATTCGAACATCCTTCTGACCATAGACGTTGAAGATCCAAGCTCCCCATGCTGCAAACCAGTTGTTCTTATCTCCGTAGAGAACAACTGTTGTATCTGCATCGATGCCAGCCTTCTGAGCCAACTTTGTAAATGCCGCACGAGAGATGATGTCGCGGTTTACAGTATCAACGAGGTCGGTGTGCCATGAGAACTTAATTGAGTTCTTAATATGGCCGCGCTCATAGACACCAGCTTCAGTGCTGACTTCGATGATTCGCACCTTAGGGTTATCAATATTCTTCTCAAGCCAATCTGCCTGAGCAACTGAACGAGATTGATTCTTTGGAGCAGCTGATGCCTCTGTTGCGCTGACGCTTGCAAGGAGGGATACGGCAATAGCTCCCACAATTATTTTCTTTGACTTAAACATTATTTTCCTCTGCTAGTAGTTGAAATTGAATAGTTAGATGACTAATTCAAGATCAGCAGAGAGTTGTGGTGATGCGGCAGAAGTCGATTGTGCGACGCTTAGTAAATGACACTTTCGACTCCCTTCAATACGTTCGGTAAAACTTTCGCCGAACTATATGGAGTAGAAATGGCATTTGCAACACGCCAATTATTTGCAAAAAGCTCAGAGAATTAATGAGAACTATTTGCAAATAGCTACTTGCACTAGCGATCTAAGACGTTGCGTGAAGGGTTGTAACTTCCACCAGTGCGTCGGAATGCAATACCGCTCAGAGCCTCTAGAACAACTCGATTTGCAAGCATCGCTGTGACGTCGGCGCTATCAAAGGCCGGTGCAACTTCAACAACATCGATTCCAACAACGGGAAGCTCGATACAGATGCGACGAACTGCCTCGAGAAGCTCGCGCGATGTGAGACCGCCCGGTTCTGGAGTACCCGTTCCTGGCGCCATTCCCGGATCGACGACATCGATATCAACGGAGAGAAATACCCCATCTGTCTCATCGGTAAGAATGGCGAAGGACTCATCAAGGACTGCCTTAAGGCCGCGATTGTGAATCTCAGTCATTTCGTAAGAGCGCATCTTCTGATCACGCATCCACTTCAGAGTTGCATCCTCTGGCCAATATCCACGAAGGCCAACCTGCAAAAAGCGATCTCCGCGAACTGTTCCTGATTCAATCAGGCGACGCATTGGGGTGCCATGTCCGACAAGTGATCCATTTTGAACATCACCAGTATCGGCGTGTGCATCGAAGTGAATCATGGAGACTTTTCCGAGACCTCGGTGATCTGCAATTCCTGCAACATCGGCAGATGTCACTGAATGATCGCCACCAAGAACCAAGGCAATTGCGCCCGCACGAGAAATCTTCTCAGTTGCCTCACGCAAGAGAGCGAGGCACTTACCCAAATCATCACTAGGCATCAATAGGTCACCGGCATCGACAACCTTGAGATCCTTGAGTCCGTCGACGCGCAAGGCCATATGTGGGCGCTCCCCATCATGTGGCAGATAGTCAGTGCCACGAATTGCTTGTGGGCCAAACTTTGCACCTGATCGATATGAAGTGCCTGCATCAATTGGCGCACCAACAATGACTACATCTGCATCACTATAGGTAGAGAGATCATCGAGATCACAGCGTGGGACGCCAAGAAAGGTGAAATCAGGTCCATACATATTGCCGATATTTACCATTGCGGAGCACCTTCTCTTTACTTCTTTGTTTTGCTTGTCTTAATCAAGCTTGCGAATGTCGCAAGTGCCAGACAGGAAACGATAACTGTCAGGCTCTGAGTAATTGAAATATCTGGATATTTCCATCCGAAGATTGTGTCGATGCCATTTTCATGGCATGCGTGAAGAAGAAGCTTGACTCCGATAAAGCCAAGGATTACCGAGAGGCCCTTGCCGATATAGATAAGGCGAGTCATCAAGCCACCGATCAGGAAGTAGAGCTGGCGGAGTCCCATGAGCGCAAAGATATTTGCAGTAATAACAATGTATACATTCTCAGTAAGTCCGAAGATCGCAGGAATTGAATCCAGGGCAAAGAGAAGGTCTGTCATTCCAAGTGCGAGAAGTGCAATCGTAAATGGCTTCAACCCCTTGGCACGTAGCCACCTAATAATCTTGCTCTCATCATCTTCTACCTCGCTGCCATGTGAGCTCTCCATAAAGAGCGTGACAGCTGTGTAGATAAGGAATGCACCAAAGATAAAGAAGACCCAGCTAAATTGATCGATTGCTGCCTTGCCCAATGAGATTGCAATGACGCGAAGGACGAGTGCAATCAAGATTCCGATCAAGAGCGCAAGTTGTTGCTTCTGCTTATCAATCTTGAGTCGAGTAAGAATAAGGACAAATACAAAGAGGTTATCGAATGAGAGTGAGTATTCAGTCAGCCAGCCTGCGAAGAACTCTTGCTGCTCAGTCTTTCCCAACCATTGGCTGAGGTAGAGACCGAATCCCACTGCGAGTGAGACATAGAAGAGGCTCCATGCTGTTGCCTCTTTCATAGATGTGTCTTTGTTGCGACGAGATACCGCCCAGGCAAAATCAAGGGCGATGATGATTCCCAATACAGTGAGTGTGATTACCCAGTTGGTTGTAGAAATCGTCTTTACGGTCTCAGTCACATTTTGAGTGACAGCATCGGCTGCGCTATAAATCATGGCGAGAGCCTAACATTGCTAATAAAGAGGCCTATCGAAAATGGGAGAATCATCCCTTTCCATTTCTTTTACATATAAAGTGGCCTACATGAGCTTGGGATCATCATTTAATCGCCTCTGGTCGGCAAGCATTCTCTCCAACCTCGCAGATGGCCTGGCGATGACTGCATTTCCTTTGCTGGCTATCTCACTGACTAAAGACCCTGTCCTTATCTCAATTACTGGCGCGCTAGTCATGCTTCCTTGGCTTCTCTTCGCCGTCCCTATTGGGGCAGTCGTAGATTCTGTTAATCGTAAATATATTGTCGCTGGCGCAAATGCAACTAGATCACTCATTGCCGCCACGCTCAGCCTTACCATCATTTTTGATGTCGTAAATATCTACTGGCTCTTTCTGATCATCTTCTTAGTTGGAATCTGTGAGGTCTTTGCAGATACCGCTTCCCAAACTGTGCTTCCTGCAGTTGTAGATAAAGAGAAGTTAGAAGTTGCCAACTCTCGAATGGAGATTACCCACACTATTGTTCAGGGCTTCGTGGGTGCTCCCATTGGTGCATTGATATATGTCGTCGCAATTGCCGCTCCATTTATTGCCAATTCAATTGGCTTCTTTGTGGCGGCCTTGATCAGCCTGACAATCCCATTGCATTTTGTGAAGACAGAACGAGAAAGTGGAAAAACAGGTTTCTCAGCCCTTCGTGAAGATATGAGAAGTGGTATTTCGTTCTTGTGGAACCACAAGGAACTACGCCGCATTGTATTAACAACATCGGCAATCGGAATTGGTTTCTCTTTTGCCACTTCAACCCAAATTCTCTTTGCAGTTGATTTGCTCAAACTTGATCCTAAGTACTTTGGTCTAGTGATGAGCGCACTTGCAGGAGCATCTCTCATTGGAGCGTTCTTGGCACCAAAGAGTGCAAAGAAATTCGGGCGAGGATCAGTCCTCCGTGCTGCGATGGTGACATCAACAGCAATCACATTTGCGACGGCGTTTTCACCTAACCTCTGGTTTTATATCGGACTTTCCCTGCTGGGTGCATTCTCCATTGTGCATTGGAATATCGTTTTGATGGCGACGTATCAACGATTGATCCCACAAGAGATTTATGGACGAGTGCATGGAACTCGTCGCACCCTGGTCTGGGGTTCGATGCCGATTGCCTCTCTTCTTGGTGGTTTTGTTGCGAAGATAGATTTACGCCTTCCATTTGTCCTCGGCGGTGCCTTTGCACTTATCCTTGCAGTCTCAAATTCCCGATTCATTAAGAGTGTCGGAGATGCTGGCGCACAGAGCCTGGAGGCTGAAGTCACCACTTAATCAGGCAGTGCCACGCTTACGGACTAGCGCTCACCCCATTATTTGGCTTGCAAATGGACCTGCCCTACGGAAAGATTGCGCTTCCGCACGGCTTATAGAGGATGTCGACTCTTTATAAGACGTGTTCACACACAATCCCTCAAGGAGGACTAATGAAGGTAACACGCGCTAAGGCCGCGTTGGCCATCGCAGCTGCAGTAGCTGTTGGTGTCTCAACTCTGTCTCCAGCAAATGCTGCAACACGTTCAACAGTGATTCTTCACGAAACAAACCCAATCACTTCATTGAACTGCGGCACTCCAGATTCAAACTCAACAACATGCGCTGCAGTTAACTACTTGCAGAGTGCTGGCTTCACTTACTACAACAACAAGAAGGTCCTCGTTCGTAACACAACATTTGGTTCATTCAAGGTTGTAAAGAACACAAAGACTGACTACCGTGTTGAGTACACAGTGAACCCAGGCCGCGTTTGGTCAGATGGCACACCAATCACAGGTGTTGACCTTCTTCTCTCACACGTCCTTAGCTCAGATGCATACTCAATCGCTGCAGGTCTTGGCGATCCAAAGGATGAGAAGACACCTCCAGCGTTTAACAGCCTTGGATACGGTGGAACATACGCAGACAACATCGTTGGCAACCCAGTTCTCTCTGCTGACAAGATGAAGGTCACACTTCAGTACAAGAAGCCAATCGCTAACTGGGACATCTACGGTCCTGGCCCATCAGCGGTTCACGCTCTTGTTCTTATGGCTGATGGAAAGACAAAGCTAGGCACAGCTGCTGAAAACACAGCTGCAAAGGCTAAGTTCCTCACAGCATTTGAGAAGCGCGACACTGCTTACCTCAAGAAGATCGCAAAGGTTTGGAACGAAGACTTCAACATCACACAGGTTGATGACAAGACAAACCCACTTCTTCTTATCTCAAACGGCGGATTCATGATTGATTCTGCAGTTACAAAGTCATCTGTCACACTCGTAAAGAACCCTAAGTACAACTCAGGTCCAGCTCTTTCAGGTGGCGTTGACAAGATCATCTTCAAGTTCATTGGTGATGGAACAGCAGCTGCTCAGGCACTTGCTAACGGCGAGCTCGATGTTTACGCAGGTCAGGCAACAGCTGACGGTGTAGCAAAGCTCAAGTCAATCAAGGGCGTTAACGTTCTTGGTAAGGAAGAAGTTGCTTACGAGCACTGGGATCTTCGTTATGACGCAGTAGCAGGAGAGGCTCCATACAACGGTCCATTCGCTGCTAAGTACGGCCAGAAGTCACTTGATCTTCGTACAGCGTTCCTCCTAGCACTTCCACGCCAGGAAATCATGGAGAAGCTCATCGCACCTATCAACGGTCAGACAAAGCCAATCCAGTCAACATGGGTATCACCAGGATCAGACCTTTACAACAAGGTCATCTCAACAAACGGTTCTGGCTTCTACCTCATTGGTAACCAGGCAGACCGTGAGCGCCGTGCGCTTGCATTGGTAAAGAAGCACTATCCAAACGCGCAGAAGGAGCCTGTCAAGATTAACGTTCTTGTTCCAGGTAACAACGCACGTCGTGCAGCACAGTTCGCAATTGCGAAGGCAGCAATGGCTAAGGCTGGATTCGAGTTGGTTGGCGAAGTTTCAACTTCATGGCCATCACTTCTCGGCAGCTCTAAGTACGATGCATTCTTCTTCGCATGGGTTGCATCTTCTGTAAACCAGAAGCAGTCAGCAGAGAACTTCATCACTGCTGGTGGAAACAACCTCATCGGATACAGCAACGCAACAGTTGATCAGATCATTTCAACTCTTGACGTTCCTATGTCAGAGGCTGCACTTGCTTCTAAGTACGCACAGATCGAAAAGATCGTAAACAAGGATGCAGTAACAATTGGTGTGTTTATTCACCCAGGCGTACTTGCGGTCAACCAAGACCTCAAGGGCATCAAGCCAAGCCCATTGTCACCACAGATCGTGTGGAACTACTGGGAGTGGACATACTAAGTCGCTAATAACGCTTAGTTTCTAGCTCAAAGCATAGGAAGAGGCACGTAGGATTTTTATCCTGCGTGCCTCTTTCCTGTATAGTCGCTCATCTCACAGGGAGAGATTCCTGGTCTCATGCAGCAGATCCGAAAGGTACGTACTTCATGGTTGCTTACATTCTCCGTCGTCTAGGAGTATTAGTTGTGATCCTCTTTGGATCCAGCTTTATCCTCTATAACTTGGCGGCTCTCTCAGGTGATCCACTTGATGACTTGCGAACAAGTACAGATCCCAACCGTGACTTCCTGATCCTTCAGCGTACTCGCGAGTTACAACTCGATGTTCCACCACCGCTGCGCTATTTCCTATGGCTGCGCGGAGTACTTGGAATCTTCATCGGACAGGCAAACTTTGGACTTACTCGCGCCGGAATCACTGTCGGTGAAGAGCTCAAGCAGGCAATCCCTACAACAATTCGCCTTGTCTTAGCTGCGACAATCATCGCAATCATCCTTGGCTTGGCACTTGGAATCATCACAGCGCTTCGTCAATACAGCCGCTTTGACTATTCAATTACATTCTTCTCATTCCTTATGTTCTCGCTTCCAATCTTCTGGGTAGCAGTTCTTCTCAAGGAGTACCTAGCGATCTCCTTTAACAACTTCTTATCCGACCCTACGATTCCGTGGAAGTTTGTTATCGGTGCATCATTTGTCGTCGCACTCTTCTGGGCATCACTTATCGGACGCTCACGGGCAACTTTCTGGAAGATTTTTGGAATTGTCTTCCTAGCAAATGCAGCACTGCTCAAAGCACTTGAAGCAATTGAATGGTTTATCAACCCACGTCTTGGTCCGATTGTCATTCTTCTCTTCTCAGTCGGAATCGCCTTTGGCGTGACCCATCTTTCAGTAGGCCTCAACAACCGAGGAGCACTCAAGGCATCTTTGGTCATGGCAGCTTCAACCCTGGTCTTCTATTACCCAGCTAACTTCATCTTCGATAGAAACATGAATATCTGGTTTATCGCATTGATGGCGGTAGTGACCATCGGCCTTGGCGTCATCTCTGGTCTTGCATTTGCAAAGGTCGATCGTGGACCAATTATCCGTACCTCTGTCATCACCGCGTTCCTGAGCGCTCTTCTTATCTTGGTGGATAAGTTCATGCGTACATGGCAGCGTTACTCAGAGACTGATGCGATTAACTATCGCCCAGTTCCAACAATTGGCCAGCGCAATGACCAGATTGATCTCAGCGACTTCTGGCTTGCAAACCTTGACGTCATCTTGCACTTGTTCTTGCCAACAATTGCTCTGACTCTCATCTCATTTGCCGGCTACATTCGATTCTCTCGCGGAACTCTTCTTGAGGTTCTCAACCAGGATTACATCCGTACTGCACGCGCAAAGGGACTCACCGAGCGCACAGTGATCATGCGTCACGCATTCCGCAATACTTTGATTCCGTTAACAACAATTATCGTTGTGGACTTTGCCGGAATCATCGGTGGTGCGCTCATTACAGAGAGCGTCTTCGGATGGTCAGGTATGGGAACTCTCTTCCGTCGAGGAATCTTCACATTCGACCTCAATCTATTGATGGGTGTTTTCTTTGTGACAGCAACCCTCTCAGTTCTTGCCAACCTAGTTGCAGACCTTCTCTACTCTGCACTGGATCCACGCATTCGAGTAGGAAGTGGTGCATAAATGTTCGGACGTAAAAAGAATGTAGAAGTAGCAACTACTACTTCAGGCGAGAACGCAATCTCCAATAAGGAGACTGAGGGTCTTAGCCAAGGTCAGATCATTCGTCGTCGTTTCTTCCGCCACAAGGCAGCGATGATTTCGCTCGTCACCATCACTCTCATCATTCTCGTAGTCTTTACCGCCCTTGACTGGAAGTTCTTGGGTAAGTGGCGCGTGCCAGGTTGGTGGAAGTGGAGCACTGAAGAGCTTCCAGAGCTTCGTTACGGAACTGATATCTGTGGTGACACAGTCGGTTGCCCAACGATCTCATTGCGTCCAAAGTTCTTAGGCGGTAATGGAATCGGTCTTGGAGAACACCCATTCGGTCAAGATGACATTGGTCGCGACTACTTCGCTCTCGTTATGAAGGGAACTCAGCGTTCCCTCTCAGTAATGTTCATCATCGGTGTTATTGCCGCGACAATCGGAACAATTGTGGGAGCAATCTCAGGTTTCTATCGCGGCAAGGTTGACTCAATCTTGATGCGCTTTACAGACTTCATCATCACAATCCCATCATTGATCATTGGTGCTGTGATTGGTTACCGTTTCGGTAATCTCGGTGCAACATTCCTTGCCTTCTATCTCGGACTCTTTGCATGGACCGGTCTTTCACGACTTGTTCGCGGTGAGTTCTTGACCTTGCGCGAGCGTGAGTTTGTTGATGCAGCGCGTGTTGCTGGTGCATCAAATCGTCGCATCATCTTCAAGCACATCTTGCCTAACGCAGTCGGTGTCATCATCGTCTCAGTCACACTCTTGATGTCAGGTGCAATCCTTCTTGAGACTTCTCTGAGCTACCTCGGATTCGGTGTTGTTGAGCCAGATGTCTCCCTCGGTCTCTTGATTAATAAGTACCAGGACTCATTTACAACACGTCCTTGGCTCTTCTGGTACCCAGGTCTCTTTATTATCGCTATCGCGCTCTCCGTTAACTTTATTGGTGACGGACTTCGCGATGCATTTGACCCACGCCAGCGTCGTCGTATTTCAAAGAAAGAGCGCCAAGAGGCACGCGTTGCTGCAAAGGGCGCACATTAATGTCAACGATTACGAGCAGCGTTCCACTTCTGGCGCGCAAGGAAGCTAGCGACTCCCGAATCACTTCGGGGCGAATCGCCATGGGCAATGCTTCCGGCAAGTTCGATGTTAAAGCCTCGGACATCCTCTGGATGGATCTTTCGGGCAGAGTATCGACTCGGAGCTGGAGCCGCCCAAGCGTTGATGGTCTTTCCATTAACGGTAACGGACATAGTGAACTTGGTATCAATGCTCTCGACCTCAAGCCAGTTGAAGCGGTGAGTACTCATCGGGTTCACAATCACGATCTCCTCATCACCAATGATGAGATGCGGGCGATGCATCACAAAGTAGAAGAAGGCAGCAACAGCGCCTCCAACTACAGCGGCGATCATGCCAGCAAACAGACCGCTCATTACGAAGGTCTGAATCACCATAACCGCAACAAAGATGTACATAATCCAGGAGTAGATAACACTGGATTTGGTTTGAAACTTCTCACCACTACTCATTCGTCAATTCTGACACAAGGAGTGCAAAATGTCTGAGCCAATTCTCAAGGTAAAAGATTTCAATGTTGATTTCTGGGTTGATGGAACCTGGTATCCAGCAGTAATCGATATGAACCTTGATCTTCATCCAGGTCGCGTATTGGCGATCGTGGGTGAGTCAGGTTCAGGTAAGTCAACGACAGCGCTCGGTTTGATGAGCCTTCTTGCAGCCAACGCTCGTATGTCAGGTAGCGTGAAGGTAAACGATGTCGAGATGCTCAATGCATCAGGCGGAACACTGCGCAAGAGTCGCGGTAAGGAAGTTGCCTATATCTTCCAGGAGCCAATGACAGCTCTCAACCCTGTCTACACAATCGGCTTCCAAATCGAAGAGACACTTCGCACACACTTCGACATGGGTCCTAAAGAGGCACATGCTCGCGCAATTGAACTCATTACTCTGGTTGATATTCCAGAGCCAGCAAAGTCAATCAATAAGTACCCACACCAACTTTCAGGTGGACAGCGCCAGCGCGCGATGATTGCTCAGGCACTTGCCTGCGATCCAGGACTTTTGGTTGCAGATGAGCCAACAACAGCTCTGGATGTAACAGTTCAGGCTGAAATTCTCGATCTGATGCGTAACCTTAAGGACAAGCTCAGCTCTGCAATTCTCTTGATCACCCACGATATGGGCGTTGTTGCCGATATGGCAGATGAGATCCTTGTCATGAAAGATGGCGTCACAGTAGAGCGCGGCACTTCACAGCAGATCTTTGCTAACCCAACTCATCCATACACACAGAGCCTTCTCGCATCTGTGCCAAAGCTTGGTAGCTCAAAGCTTCGTGTTCTCGATTCAAAGCCTGGTGCAGCACCTGTACTCAAGCTTGAGAATGTCACAATTGAGTATCCAAAGCGTGGACGTATTCCGGCATTTACAGCTGTAAAGAACTTTAATCTTGAGATTTATCCAGGTGAGATCGTTGGTCTGGTCGGTGAATCAGGCTCAGGAAAGACAACTGTAGGTCGAGCATCTATCGGTCTTCTTCCAAGCAAGGAAGGAAAGATTGAGATTGTTGGCCGCGATATCAGCCGCGCTTCTCAAAAGGAGCTCTCTTCAATTCGTCGCCACACAGGCATCGTCTTCCAGGATCCAGCAAGCTCATTGAATCCACGTCTTCCAATTGGTGAATCTATTGGCGAGCCAATCTTCCTTGCAGGTCTTGCAAAGGGTGATGCACTTGCAAAGCGTGTAGAAGAACTTCTCGAGCAGGTTGAGTTGCCACGTAGCTACCGTAACCGCTTCCCACATGAACTTTCAGGTGGACAGCGTCAACGTATCGGTATCGCTCGTGCACTTGCACTAACACCAGAGCTCTTGATTGCAGATGAACCAACTTCAGCACTCGATGTGTCTGTTCAGGCTCGCTTCCTTGATCTCCTACAGGAGCTACAAGAGAAGTTGAAGTTTGCATGTCTCTTCATCAGCCACGACCTTGCAGTCGTTGATATCTTGTCTCACCGTATTGCAGTAATGCAGAACGGTTCACTTGTTGAAGCAGGCGATCGCGATCAGATCCTGAAGAACCCTAAGAACGATTACACACGTCGTCTTATCTCTGCAGTGCCTGTTCCAGATCCTGAAGAGCAGCGCATCCGTCGCGAAGCACGTTTGGCAGCAGCGAAGTAACTTCGCTCCCCCATGTGTCGCTTACTCGGATATGTAGCAAAGTCGCCAACAACCTTTCCTGAGGTCGTTGGCGAGCACTTCTCAGGTTTTGTAAAACTCTCATCACTTCACTGTGATGGGTGGGGCGTTGCCAATGGTGATGGCCAATGCAATACCGAGATCACTGCAGCGCGCGAATCAGAGAACTTCCAGGCGATCCTGGCCGGCGCCCGCTCTGATGCTGGATTACTCCACCTTCGTTGGGCGAGCCCAGGAATTCCTGTAGACCCATCCAATAGCCATCCATTTACCTTCGAGGGGCTCTCATTCATCCACAATGGCTCTCTCCACCCCTACGACGGCCTTGATAGCCTTCTAGAGGGCAAATACAAGGCTGAAATCAAGAGTGAGAGCGATTCTCATCGCTTCTTCATGCTGCTGGCCCAGTCAATTGCAACCGATGGCTTTGAAGGCGGAATCCTGAAGGCAATAGCAACGATTCGCAGCCATGTCACCTATGCAAGCCTTAACTCAATGCTTTTAAGCGATGAGTACTTTGTCATGATCAATGAGCACGACCCAGCGAATAAGCCACCCATGCTGACAGATGAGTACTACGAGATTCGCTACCGTGCAGATGCAGATGCTGTTGTATTTGGTTCAAGCGGTTGGAACCAAGATGGCTGGACTCTGCTTGAAAATCACAAGATCCTCATTATTAAGCGCGATGACTTAACAATGAGGATCATTGAGATTCCTGCTTAATTAACTTCCCAAATTAATTTCCGGGGCTCACCGTCGACATATTGAAGTCTCGGATCACCAATGCCGGCACATGCATCTGGAAGATATCTCCCGCCCACTCACGTGGTTGGCTCCAAGAAGGCGCACTTGCACTTGCAATTCGTGAAAGCGCGCTGACTGGTGAATCATTCCAACGGAAGTTACTGGTAACTCCCTGAACTTCTCCACCCTTCACATGATAAACACCATCACGAGTAAGGCCTGTCAAAAGCAATGAGTTGGGATCAACCATTCGGATATACCAAAGTGTTGTCAGCAATAGCCCATCATCTAGGCCCGCAATCAGATCTTCAAGAGTTCCGGCGCCGCCTTCAACATCCATAAACACGTTGTCATTGACAGGTGTGAAATCTAGACCGGTAAGGGCAGCAGTTGCGCGAGTCTGAATCAAACTCTGCAAGACGCCATCCTTAAGCCAATCAACCCGAACTGACTTCTGACCGTTATCAAAGATCGAGCCATAATCAGATGATGTTGGGTGAGCAACAAAGGCAGTTCCAGGAAGTAGCTTGCTTGCAGGATCGCTATACATATTGACCTTGCGATCGCTCAGTTTCTCGCCAACGCGAGTGCCCCCACCCTTCTTTGAAAAGACGCTCTGACCATCATGGGCAGATTGAGCAGATGCTGACCATAGAAAGTAGGTAAAGAGATCTGCCACAGAACCCTGCGGAAAGATTGTGTCGTACTTACCTGCTGGAAGATCGACTTTACGAGCCTGCCAATCAAGGCGCTGGCGAATCTGCTTATCAATTGATGCAACAGAGACATTAGAGAAATCATGTGTCTCAATGCCCTCCCATGTGGAGCGTGAGCGCTCGTGAGATTTACCTGTCATTTCAACACGACCAATAGGTGCATCAGAGCGAAGGCGAAGCCCTCCCTTAGATCCAACCCATGTGCTCTCATGTTGATGCTCTGCATATCCAAAGAGTTCGATTGAGTCCTTTACAGATCGAGACAACATATCGCCGAGATCAGGAGCAAAGCTCTTGAAGACCTCAGGACCTGTTGGCTGGTGCTGCGCAGACCAATCCCCCATCACAACATCGCGTGCTAGAGGTGCGAAGTCAGCTGCCGGACCCGATGCTTTTGCAAGCACGATTGCCTCACTAAGGATCGTATCTATTTCGCTCTCGTCGAGATTGGTACGAGTGAGTGCACCCATCGCCATTCCACCATCTGTTGCAACAAATGCAATCACGGTGATGGAGCGTTCTTGAATAACACCATTTGTGGTCAGAGTGCTATTTGCCCAGCGAAGATTTGCCTGAGTCTTATCTTTGACAATAACGATGCAGTCATCGCATGCTGCCTTAGCAACTACCTTTTCAATGAGATCTTGAGCGCGCATCATTTTGCAGCCTCCGCAACAGTATTAAGAACATTGACTTTATCAAAGAGCGCAGCTGGACATCCGTGGCTTACCGCCGCAATCTGTCCTGGCTGTGCCTTACCGCAGTTAAACGCACCACCTAAGAGATAGGTAGAAGGTCCACCCACCTGCTTCATGGAGTTCCAGAAGTCAGTAGTTGTTGCCTGGTATGCCACATCTTTAAGCTGACCCGCAAGCTTGCCATCCTTAATGCGATGGAACTGCTGACCAGTAAACTGGAAGTTATAGCGCTGCATATCGATAGACCATGAGCGATCACCCAAGATGTAGATTCCATCTTCTACTGACGAGATCATCTCATCCAGGGTTGGGCCGCCTGCCTGTGGCTGAAGAGAAACATTAGGCATGCGCTGAATTGGAATATGCGCCGGTGAATCTGCATAGGCACAACCATTACTGCGATCGCGGCCAACTCGAGCTGCAATACGGCGATCGAGCTGATATCCCACGAGCTTTCCATCTTTAATGATGTCCCAGCGCTGTGCTGCAACACCTTCATCATCCCAACCGACTGTGCTGAGGCCATGTTCGGTCTCACGATCGCCAGTGACATTCATGAGATGTGAACCGTATTGAAGATTGTTGAGCTTATCTGGAGTAGCAAATGATGTTCCTGCGTAATTGGCTTCATATCCAATTGCACGATCCAGCTCTGTTGCATGGCCAATAGACTCATGAATTGTCAGCCAGAGATTTGATGGGTGAATCAATAGGTCATACTTTCCTGGAGTCACAGATGGTGCTGCAACTTTCTCTGCAAGAAGAGTCGGAAGCTGCGCGATCTCTTGATCCCAGTTCCAGATTGAATTACCCATCCACTCCCAGCCATATCCGGCAGGTTGAGCAAGTGTGCGCATGGATTCAAAGCCATGTGCACCTACTGAGATTGCCTCAATCTGCGTCTGCACGCGCACGCGCTGTTGAGTAGTGCTGGTGCCATAAGAATCTGCATAGTGCTTCTGCTCTTTGACATACATTGAGTGAGCACTTGTGTGATTAACGTTAGATGATTTCAAAAGCATTGCGCTGAGATCAGTCAGTCGTGAGATCTTCTCAAGATCTGTGACCGCAAATGGATCTATCTCATAGGCAGAGACCCATTGTTGATTTGCATAGACTGGCTCTGGTGTAAGAGTGACCTCTTCTGTCGATAGTGGCTTTGAAGTCTTTGCCATCGACACTGCTATCTCTGCCATCTTCTTGGCTGTTGCAATCGAGACATCTGGAGATGAGGCAAAGCCCCACGCACCGTTGACGATGACACGGACACCGATGCCAAAGACGGTCTCATCTGATTGGCTTTGTAGGTCTGTGTCGCGAAGAGCGAGCAACCCTGAACGAGTGCGTTCGATGCGAACATCGACATGGGATGCACCTGCTGCCTTGCCGGCAGAGATGGCAGCATCTGAGAGCGCTGCAAGTGGAAGGGCTAGGAAATCTGGATCGACTGTCTTACTCATCCGGCCACCCTATCTTTGAGCGTGTGTGAGCGCTAGAGATAAGAGGAAATTAGCTAGTCATGGCTGACTGTAGAATTTGGCCAGAAGAGTCGCCTGGATCACCGCGTTATCGCAAGATACCGAGGAAAGTCCGGACTTCATAGAGCAAGGTGGTGGGTAACGCCCACCCGGAGCAATCCGCGGGATAGTGCAACAGAAAGTAAACCGCCAATATTTAGCTTGCTAGATATTGGTAAGGGTGAAACGGCGGTGTAAGAGACCACCAATAGATGCAGTGATGCATTTAGTTTTGTAAACCCCACCTGAAGCAAGACCAAGAAGATGGTGTGCTGCTCGCATAAGCCATCGGGTAGGTCGCTTGAATCTGCAAGCAATTGCAGATCTAGATGGATGGTGATCAGTTCGCAAGAACTACAGGATCCGGCTTATAGGGCGACTCTTCTAATAAACACCATGAAGGGGCTGAATCTGAACAGATTTGGCCCCTTCTCCATTACAACTTGTTGCAAAAGATGACAAG
>JACCDI011265337.1_pt1 | contig 32442 bp, 28 predicted proteins | sample 7442791 | NCBI WGS metagenome assembly JACCDI01 (sample SAMN15323434, study PRJNA562643) | freshwater metagenome | isolation source: river surface water | place: USA:Blue River Watershed | collected 2017-08-15
CAACACGGATCGGAGCGTATCGCCGGTCGTAACATCCTGGTGCAGCCTCGCACAGGCGAGGGTAACGGTGCTGTCGGGTTGCGGGTCGATCTGCCTGCGGCCGTCAAAGATTTGCAGCCTGGGATGATCGTCAAGCTCGTGCTGGTCACAGGTGCGGCTGAGCGGATCACGGTACCCATCGCTAGCGTAGCCACTCGTGGCGAGGTGACGGGCGTCTACGTCTTCGACTCGACGAGTGGTCGCGTGGCCTTCCAGCAATTACGCCTTGGTCGAGTGATCGCCGGCAACGTTGACGTTCTGGCCGGCCTAGTCGAGGGTGAGCAGATCGCATCGAATCCAGCTACTGCGATGCGCTACTTGACGCAGCGCCGAGATCAACGATGACTCGTCGGGGTGCAGAGCAGCCACTCGGCATCTCGGGTCGGCTAGCAGGCTATTTTCTCAACAACCAGCTGACACCGTTGTTGGCTTTGGCGGCGATATTGCTCGGCTTGTTTGCCGTGTGGGTGACACCGCGCGAGGAAGAGCCACAGATCGACGTCACTTTCGCCAACATCTTCATCCCGTTTCCAGGTGCGAGCTCGGGCGAGGTTGAGTCCTTGGTGGTGGGCCCGATGGAGCGCGTGCTTGGCGAGATCGCCGGCGTGAAGCATATCTATTCGGTTTCGCGTCCGGGCATTGGTGTCATCACCGTGCAGTTCGAAGTGGGTGAGGCGCGTACTGAGGCAGTCGTGCGCCTTTACAACGCGATTTACTCAAACCAAGACTGGCGCCCCCCAGGCCTCGGCGTGCTTCAGCCACTGGTCAAGCCAGGTGGTATCGAAGACGTTCCGATATTGACGCTGACGCTTTGGAGTCGTGACGCGTCGCGCAGTCCGGACGAACTCGCTCAAGTCGCGCGTTCGTTGCAGACCGAGATCAAACGGGTCGCGGGTACGCGCGACGTCTATACGGTGGGTGCTCCTGATCATCTTGTTAAGGTCGAGCTCGATCCACGACGCGTGGCGGGTCGCGGTCTGACCTACGGCGAAATCATTCAATCTTTGCAGGCCACTAATTACGCCTTACAAGCTGGTGCGGTCGTAGGCGCCGGCGAGTACGCACCGGTACAGGTAGGTCGCTTTCTCGAAAATCGGGATGAGGTTGCAACTCTTGTCGTGGGTGTTGCTAACGGACGACCGGTGTATCTCGAGGATGTGGCAGATGTGCGTGTCGGATCAGAGCAGCCGGATCAATACGTCACCTTCAACACGGGGCCCGCCTGGCAGGGCAGCGATGCGGTCCGTGCGGCGCGCGGACACAGTGCCGTCACCATCGCGATCGCTAAGAAGCCGGGCGAGAATGCGATCGACGTGGCCAACAAGGTGCTCGATCGAGTGGATGTCTTGCGCGGGGTTTATTTGCCCGATGACGTCAAGGTGACGGTCACGCGTAACTACGGCGAAACGGCCAGCGAGAAAGCGACGCAACTGATGCAAAAGTTGTTGTTCGCCACTATCTCCGTCGTACTGCTGGTGATGCTGGTGATGGGGCGTCGTGAAGCGCTTGTCGTTGGTGTCGCCGTGATTGTGACCCTGGCGGCGACGCTCTTTGCCTCGTGGGCTTGGGGGTTCACGCTCAACCGAGTCTCGTTATTCGCATTGATCTTCTCGATCGGCATCTTGGTCGACGATGCCATCGTCGTGGTCGAAAATATTCATCGGCATCGTCTGTTGTATTCCGGGACGCTCGAGTCCCTCATTCCCCGCGCGGTCGACGAAGTCGGCGGACCGACGATCCTCGCCACCTTTACGGTCATTGCGGCTTTGCTGCCGATGGCCTTCGTGAGTGGCTTGATGGGACCTTACATGAGCCCGATTCCGATCAACTCCAGTATGGGCATGCTGCTCTCGCTGTTGATCGCGCTGATTTTCACTCCGTGGCTGTGCCGAAAATTACTTGGTACGCATCATGAATCTTCAGGTCACGGCAATGGATCGTGTGAGTTCGATCAGCGTGTTGCTGCGTTCTTTGAACGTTCGCTGCGCCCGTTTTTGACGGGTGATGATCCGCGCCAGCGACGGCACAAGTTATATGCGGGCATTGGGCTCGCCATCCTCGGTGCCGTGGCGCTTGCCGTCGTGCAACTGGTCGTGTTGAAGATGCTTCCCTTCGACAACAAGTCGGAGTTTCAGGTGGTGCTCAATATGCCCGAGGGCACGCCCGTAGAGACAACCTCCAAGGTGCTCGACGAATTAGCCGGTGTGATCGAGGCAGTGCCTGATGTCACCGATTAGCAGGTTTCTGCCGGCACGGCAGCGCCGATTAACTTCAATGGGCTCGTTCGTCAGTATCGACTGCGTCGTAGTGCAGAGCTCGGTGATATCCAGGTTAATCTATTGCCGAAGTCTGAGCGTGATCGATCGAGTCATGAGATCGCCTCCTCAGTGCGCGCGTCGCTCGCGGCAATCGGAGAGCGCTATCAGGCGTCTGTGCAAGTTGTTGAGGTCCCGCCGGGGCCACCCGTTCAGGCCCCAATCGTGGCTGAAATTTATGGTTCGAGTGCCGAGGAGCGAACTGCGCTTGCTCGAGAAGTCCGGACTGTTTTCCACAATACAGCTGATATCGTTGATATCGACGATACCTTGCCTGCGGAAGCGCGGCGTTGGGTGCTCGACATCGATCGCAACAAGGCCGCGCTACTCGGTGTGAGTCAACAGCAGATTGCGGAGATCGTGACAGCAGCCGTTGGAGGCTACGACGCCACCTTCCTGCGTATCGGTGGTGGGCAAGAACCCATGCCGGTGCGTCTCGAGCTGCCTTTCGGTGATAAGGCGCGAGTGCAAGATCTGCTGTCGCTCGAGATGCGCTCGCAATCTGGGGCACGCGTCCGTCTTGGCGCTGTCGCGTCGGCGAGCGAGCTGCCTTGGGATGGCGATATCCATCATAAAAACCTGCTCCCAGTGGCCTATGTCACGGGTGATATGGCGGGGAAACTCGATAGTCCGCTGTACGGTATGTTCGGGATCATCGGCGCGCTCGACGGTTTAAATATCAATGGTGTCGAGCCTGTGCAACGCTTCATTGGGCCGCCCGAAGATCCGTCGGAGCTAGCGATCAAGTGGGATGGCGAGTGGCAAATCACCTACGAGACCTTCCGCGACATGGGCGCCGCCTATGCGGTGGGCTTGGTGCTGATTTACTTGCTCGTCGTGGCGCAGTTCGGTTCGTACTTCGTGCCGCTCATCATCATGGCGCCGATTCCACTCACCATTATTGGTGTGATGCCAGGGCATGCCATTTTGGACGCGCAGTTCACGGCAACCTCGATGATCGGCATGATCGCACTCGCCGGCATCATCGTGAGAAATTCGATTCTGCTCGTGGATTTCATCAATAGCGAGCGTGCGGCAGGGCGCGATCTCGCCGATGCGGTAGTAGCAGCGGCGACGGTACGCGCGAAGCCAATTGCATTGACGGCACTCGCAGCGATGATCGGGGCATTTTTCATCCTTGATGATCCGATCTTCAACGGTCTCGCCATTTCATTGATATTCGGCATCTTCGTCTCCACCGTATTGACGCTCGTCGTCATCCCGGTGGGGTATTTCGCCTACCTCTCGAGGAGAAGTTGACATGGCTCACATCGTCATCGTGGGTGCTGGGATCGGAGGCGTCCCAGCGGCTTTTGAACTTCGCAAGAAACTCGGTAAGGAACATCGCGTGACTTTGCTCGGCTCCTCACCGTACTTCGAGTTCACACCGTCGAATCCGTGGGTCGCGGTCGGTTGGCGTAAGACCGAGCAGACTAGGGTTGAGATGCGTCAACCGCTTGAATCGAAAGGGATTCAATGGATTCCCGAAAAGATCGTCGCGATTGACGCGACCGGTAACAACGTGACGACGACGAGTGGTCATCGGCTCGACTACGACTATCTCGTTATCGCGACCGGGCCGAAGCTCTCGTTCGAGGAGGTGCCGGGTCTTGGTCCCCAGGGTGGCTATACCCACTCGATCTGCACGCATGAGCATTCGGAGACGGCATGGTCTGCGTATCAAGAGTTTTTAAAGAATCCCGGTCCGATCGTGATCGGCGCGGCGCCCGGTGCCAGTTGCTTCGGGCCAGCTTATGAATTTGCGATGATTCTCGATGCCGATCTGCGCAAGCGAAAAATGCGTGATCAGGTTCCGATGACCTATGTCACGAGCGAACCTTACATAGGCCATATGGGCTTGGGTGGCGTCGGCGATAGCAAAGGGCTCATGGAGTCAGAACTGCGTCAACGTCATATCAAGTGGGTGACCAATGCCAAGGTGACGGAAGTCAAATCCGGCGAGGTCTTGGTGACCGAGATGGACGAGGAGGGCAAGCCCAAGAAAGAGCATGTGCTGCCGTTCAAGTTCTCGATGATTCTGCCGGCATTCAAGGGTGTTGATCCGGTTGCGGCCGTCCCCCATCTTTGTAATCCACGCGGCTTCGTTTTGATCGATGAATATCAGCGTTCAAAAGCCTACCGAAACATTTTCTCGGCAGGTGTTTGCGTAGCGATCCCGCCAGTCGAAGCGACGCCAGTGGGTACTGGCGCTCCCAAGACCGGTTATATGATCGAGTCAATGGTGAGCGCGATTTGCGAAAACATCGTCGCGGATATCAAGGGTGAGCCGGCTGACGCGCGCGCCACCTGGAACGCGATCTGCTTGGCTGACTTTGGTGACACTGGAGCGGCTTTCGTGGCGCTGCCGCAGCTTCCGCCACGCAACGTCACATGGGCGAAGGCGGGCAAGTGGGTGCATCTGGCCAAGCTTGCTTTTGAGAAATATTTCTTGCGCAAGGTGAAGACCGGTTCGTTGACGCCCGTATATGAAACCTATGTGTTGAAGGCGCTGGGTATCGTTTCCTTGCGAGAGAAGAAGTCTTGATGCGACTACAGGTCTACAAGTTAGCGCTATGCTTGACGGTGGCGGGTCTCATGCCCATCACCGCGAGTGCCGATGAGTCCTTAACCGAGGCCTGGAGTAAAGCGTTGGCGGCGGACGCCGGGCTTGCGGCTGTCAGTCTCGATGCCGAGGCCGCCCGTGCGAATGAACGAGCCGCCAAAGCGGCTCGGTTGCCGCAGCTCGAGGTCGGTGCGTCTTATACGAAGATGGCGGATGCGCCGGCCTTGTCGATCATCACCCCTGAATTCGCTTTCGTGTCGCCGCGTATCTTCGATGGTGACGACTTCGTGATGCGAAATGCACAAGTGACTCTGCCGATCTACGCAGGCGGACGTTTGTCGGCGGGTGTCAAGGCAGCGGGATTGGGGCGCAGTGCAGCCGAGGCTGATGAGCGACGAGCGCGCGCGGAGCTCAAGATCGCGGTGGCAGAGAGCTATTTAGGCGTTTTGCGCAGCGAGCGAGCACTTCGTGCGGCAGAGGCTAATGTGGCTGCTCTCGATGCCCACTTACAAGACGTAAGCGCAATGGTCGAGGTACAGGCGAGGGCCAATACGGATTTGCTGGCCTCACGCGTGGCTGCGTCGGCGGCAAAACAGCAACTCGCTAGAGCACGACTCGCGTATGCGAGCGCTCTGGGTCACTACAACCGGCACTTGGGTGAGCCGCTCGAGCGCAAAGTGGAGCTAGAGCCCGTGCCACCGGCGGTTCTGGAAGTCGCTAATTCCGCGGTGGTTGATTTGCAGAATCAAGCGGTTCGTCAGCGTGGCGAGTTAGCGGGGCTCGAAGCCCGCGCCGATTCGCTGAAAGCGGCCTCGAAGGCAGAATTCGGGAAAATGTTGCCGTCGGTCGCCGTGACGGCGAGTTACCAAGAGCTTGAGAACACGGTGCTGGATCGACAAGCGTTCTCGATGGTCGGCGTCGGTTTTCGCTGGGCCTTGTTCGATGGCGGTCAAGCACGACATCGTGCCGCAGCCTTGCGCCGCTCAAGCGAGTCAGTTCGGCAAAAGCGCAACGAACTCGAATCGATCGTTCGGCTAGAGGTGCAACAAGCGCAGCTCGGCATTGAAGCGGCGGATGCGCGTGTCGCGTTGACGCGCGATGCGATCGCCGAAGCTAACGAGAATTTGCGTATCACGCGCGAGCTCTACAACGAGAGTTTAGTAACGAATACCCAAGTGCTGGAGGCTATTGCACTGCAGATTGCTGCCGAAGGTCACGCGGCGGATGCCGTTTTCGATGCCGCGATCGCACGGCTGCGTTTGTTGAAATCTATCGGAGAACTTTGATGTTCGTTCATAGCCGCCGAGTCTAGTCGCCGCTGTCGGTGGTGGTGTTGCTGCGCGCAGCGCTGGCGACGATACTGAGTCGCTATGGATGACATGACCGGACCGACCCAGCCGCTAGAGCGAGCCTCGACGCTCGCGGCGCGAGCGTATGTCGACGCAGAGATTTTGGCGCAAGAGCAGCAGCGGATCTTTCCGCGTCACTGGCAGTTTGCCTGTCACGAGTCGCAACTCGATCGAGTGGGTGCAAGCCTCTTCGTCGACATCGCAGGCGTACGACTGGTGCTCGTTCGGACTGTCGCAGGTATCGGTGCTTATGAGGCGGTGTGTCGTCATCGGGCTGGCCCCCTCGATGCGTGTCGATCCGGTGGACAAGATTTTTTTCGTTGTCGCTATCACGGTTGGTCATACGATCTTGAGGGTCGGTTGATGGCCGCCACCGAAATGCAAGGCTGCGAAGATTTCGACCCAAGCTCGATCGCGTTGCCGCGTGTCGAGTCGGCGGTTTTCGATGGCTTAGTATTTGTTCGGCGATCGGTAGGCCCGGCGGAGTTCTCCGCTCTGATGGCGGGTATCGGCGATCGACTCGTTTTATCTGGGCACGGGCTGTCTCGATTGCAGCATCACGCAACGGTGAGTTACGAGATCGACTGCAACTGGAAAACCTACGTCGATAACTTTCTCGAGGGGTACCACGTGCCATTGGTGCATCCCTCGCTCAACGACATTCTCGACTATCGCTCTTATCGTACCGAGTTGGCGCCGTGGTATTCGCTGCAGTCTAGTCCGCTCGACAGCGCGCCGACGGCATACGGTAGTGGCGAGGCGCTGTACTACTTTATCTATCCAGCGACGATGCTAAACATCCTGCCGGATCGCCTGCAGACCAATCGGGTGATTCCGCTCGCGCCTGAGCGTTGTCGAGTCGTCTTCGATTTTTTTTATCCCGCTGAGTGGTCATCGGCCGAGCGATCTGCCAAGTTTGCGAGCGACAGCGAGTTTTCAGAGCGCGTTCAACAAGAAGACATCGCCATCTGCGTGGATGTTCAGCGCAATTTGGCCAGTGGCAGCTATGTTTCCGGTCGGTTTAACCCGAGACGAGAGCAAGGCTTGCATCACTTTCAGAGGCTTTGGCTCGGCGATGTATCCTAAGTGGCGCTACAAGAAAACGTCACCACCGTTCGGGCTGAGGCATTGTCCTTGATAGTGTCGAGCCGCATCGCTCGCTAAGAAAACGAAGCTGGGAGCAATGTCGTCGACTTCCGCTATACGGCCGAGCGGAATCGCCTTTCGAATTTCTTCAAGCACATCAGCGGGTACATCATCGAGAATCGGTGTCCGAGTCGCACCGGGTGCCACGCAGTTGATGGTGATGTCGCCTGCGCCAAGTTCGAGCGCAACGCTGCGGGTGAAGGAGAGTATCGCGCCCTTGGCTGCCGTGTACGCCGTGAATCCTGGCGCGCCCTTGTAGGCGAGTTGTGAGGCCGTATTGATGATGCGTCCGTAACCGCGCGCATACATCTGGGGCAGCACGGCACGTGTCATGAGAAAAGTGCCGCGCAGGTGCACGGCCAGTACACGATCCCATACGGCGACATCGAGTTCGTGAACGGGCGCTGCCGCGGCGATACCCGCGTTGTTGACGAGGATATCGATCTGGCCGAATTCGGTGGTGGCACGATCTACCATCGACTGCACGGCGCCTTCGTCGGCGACGTCGGCTTCGATCACGAGAGCGCGACGTCCTAGGGCGCGGACCGCGCTGGCAACGTTCTCGGCTGCAGCAGCGTCTCGAGACGACGGGTGGTTGATGACGATATCGGCGCCGGCGGTCGCCATCGCGACTGCCACGCCTCGACCTATACCTGAACTGCTGCCGGTGATCAGAGCGATTCGATTGAGTAGTGCCATGATTTTAAAACCCCCGAAAGTCGACGAGTTCATCGAGGCTGATACGCGATCGAATGAACTGATTTACTGGGTTCAGGCGCTGTGGGAATCCCACTGCCATACCGCAATAGACCATCTCTGTTGGCGGCAATGCGAACCGCTCGGCTAGCTGCGGACGGAAGGAGGCCCAGGCTTCCTGCATGCAGCTGCCGAGTCCGCGTTCCTCGAGGAGTAATGCGACCGTTTGGATGAGCATCCCAAGATGCGCCCATTGACCGTGTGCGACGCGGCGATCGATTACGAAGAAAAGCCCGACCGGCGCGCCAAAGAATTCGAAATTCCGCGCGACGTGGCGTAGTCGAGCCGGCTTGTCTTCGCGCGGAATCCCCAGGGCGCGATACATGTCTTCCGCCAGAGTGTAGCGACGAGTACGCAGCGGCTCCCAGAGTTCCGGCGGATAGATGGGAAAATCATCTTCCGTCCTCCCGAATCCGGGTGTGGAGGATGCATTGCGTGCCATCTCGACGATGGCATCTCGCTCAGCGCCAGCGACCGCGATGATGCGCCAGGCTTGGATGTTGCTTCCCGAGGGCGCCCAGCGCGCGGCGTCGAGAATGTCGGCCAGAAGCGCGCGCGGTACTGGGTCCGGACGGAAGTCGCGGATGGAACGCCGCTGACGCACGGCATCGGAGACGTTCATCGGCAGAACTCCCGAGAAAATGGTGGAGGCGGCGGGAATCGAACCCGCGTCCGCAAGCCCTAGACTTCAGGATCTACGCGCGTAGCTCTCTCATTGGATCTCGCCTCGCGCTACCCGAGGAGCAGGGAAGACGCTCAGCCAGCACACGGTGACTCTTAGCGGGACTGCCCCGTCGCACGGCAGCCCGCGATCCTATAAGCGCGTCCCCTGATTCGGTGTTATAGGCACCAGCCGGTCAGAGGTTAGGCGGGATTAAGCCGCCAGAGCGTAGTTGTCGTCGTTGGCAACTGTGATTTGCAGCAAAGTTTTACGAGGTTCACTGCACCTCGGCACGCCCCTGAAGGTTCGCAACCCACGTCGAAGCCGGTCGCCCCCTTCAAGATACCCATACAGTATAGACGAAACCGTCGCTTTCAAGTGCCGATCAAGATCGGCGTCCCGCGGGTGCCGCTCGTCCTACCGACGAGCGGCATCGCGTAGGGTGTTCGACAAACGCCCGATCAGTACGCGCGTGATGGCAAGAGCGATATTGGCATCCTCTTGAACCAGTTTGATGAAAACATCCTGTCTAATCGCGAGCATTCGGGTGTGGCTCTTGCAGCGAATCGAGGTGGTGCGTGGCTGCGACGCTAGCAGCGCCATTTCGCCAAATATTTGAGTGCTACCGAGCGTAGCGAGCACGGTCTCGCCTTGGGGTTGTTGCAATACGACGTCGACTTCGCCCTCCAGAACGACATAAGCCCTATCGCCCGGATCCCCCTGTCTGAACACGTATTCGCCAGGCTCACAAGTCAGCCAGTCGCTCGTGAATGCGAGCAACTTCAGTTTGGCGCGATCGATCGAGGCGAAGAGCGGAATTTGCGACAGTACCTCCGCCGTTGCACCAAGGCCGGCGCGACTCGCCTGTGTCTCGGAAGATGGCGATACACTTTCCGTCAAAAGCTTGCGTTCAAACAGTCGCCCCTGTTTCAGTTCGAACAACACAGTGAATTCGCTGGTACGACTATCGTCCGGTTCGATGATGAAAAAGCTCGCCTCGCTCATGAACGATTTGATCTGTCTGATGATGGTTGACTGTCTGGATGGCTCGATCGCAGAAAACGCTTCTTTGGCGATCAGTAATGATGGGCGTTTGATTAACGCGCGAGCGAGAATCAACCGTTGTCGCTGTGAGGCTGTCAATCGGGCACCGCCGACGCCGATGTCGTACTGCAAGCCAAGGTGGGCGATCCCGCTCGCCAGTCCGCAGGTCGTGGCGACCTGCCGGATGATTTCATCCACCTTGGCCAGTTGGTCGGGGTGAGCGGCCACCCATTTTCCGTAGGCCAGATTGTCGCGAATCGTCAGCGCGGTATTGATCGTTGAGGGATCAAAGAAGCTGATTTGTCCCTCCAGAGCTGCCGGCAGGCTGTCGCGGAACATTCGACGGGCTTGCACGATCCGATGACGAAATTCGCTATCGAATTCGCTGATCGGATGTTTGGCGGGGATCAGTTTCAGCGACAGTTGTAGAAGCTTCAAACGATCCGTACTTCCGAGCTCGCGTCGCAGTAGGCGCTCGTAGTCGGGCATTTCGTTCGGACTGATGAAGTTGAAGCTTTGGAAGAACGTATCCGTTGGATCCAAGTCGCGGAACATTTCTAGCATCAATTCAGCGGTTTTTCGTCCTCGCTCAACCAGAGTCTCGGTGAGTCCTGCGCGATCGATGCATTGCAGAACGTGCGACTCGAGTAGTTGCAGCTTCTCGTCGCTGATGGCGCCGAAAAGAATGTTCTCGAGAAGAGAGGTGTTTTCCACGAACCGCTCGGGATCGAACGATTCGATCGCGTCGGCCAGATTCGATTCGTCAAGCACGCGGCGCAGTTGTCGTCTCGCTGTCAACAGCAGGGAATGCGTGTTCTCGTCGAGTCCATCAGCGGTGCGTCGGATGCCCCAATCGAAGGTGTCTTGATCGAGCCCGGTGGTCTGCAGCACGGCGTCGATATGGGTTTCGAGACTCGTAGGTCTGTTATCTCCGAGCACGGAATAGTCGAGCCAGTCAGCATCAGGGTCCAGCGACGAATTGCCCGTCAATGCCGCCTCGCGCGCGTGGCGGGCGTCTTGCAACGTCTTCGACGGTTGTCGAGCCAACGGATAGAGCAGGCTATCGCGCAGTGTCCCTCTGCCGGGTGACGCATCGGGTCCCGCATAGGCAATGGTTCTGCCGATCACTCGATCCGAGAGAGCGGTGATCGTGGCATCGCCGAGGCGAGCTTCACCGGATGAGGGAGTCGTTTGTCGCTGCAAGACTCGAGCGAGTTCATCTCGACTGTTGCCGCTGCCGCCGATGAATGCGACGTGAGCGGGCAGCGGTAGTCGAAGGTTTGCGCCGTCAAGTGGTTTGGCCCCGTCGCCTGCATCAACGACGACATTGCTCAAGAGCAGATAACTGTCTGTCAAAGCGGAACTCGGTGAATCGCCAACGATGACATTGCGATCCATCAGCGAAGGAGGGGTGAAAAACTCGCTCAGCTGCTGATACTTGACGCTCGAGTCTGCAGCCTTCTGGTAGTAGTCGATCAGATCTTTCCAGGGCGCGTACATATCTTTATGCGCGGCCAGAACGGCGACGAGTGAGCCCAAGCTGATCTCATCTTGGATCACCAGGTATCCGCCGATGGATAAGAAGAAAAACGGAGTCAGTTGCGAGAAAAATTGGTTCAGTACATTGATCGTGTATCGAAGCGTCGCGATTCGTACCCGGATGTCGAAAATGGTCTGCAGGCGTTTGCCGACGATGGCGAGTTCTAGTCTCGATGTGTCGTGGCCGTGGATTTCGGCCGCATTGGTGACGATGTGCTCGACGTTGTCAGAAACATGTCGAAGTTCCAGGGCGCGCCGGCGTTCGAGTTCGTTCAGTTGGCCTTGGATTCGGGGGATCAGATACAGCTGCAGCGGGTACAGGGCCAGTGCGGCCACGCCCATCATCCAATCCTGCATGAAGATGAACAGTAAAACGGTGAACAAAGTCCCCGCTGCGACGGTCGGAACCGTAAAGGCTTCCGACATGAATAGTCCGAGGGGCGAGGTTTCCGCAGCAACCATCGAGACGATTTGCCCGGATGATTGGGTTCGAAAGTCTTTGACAGGAAAACGAAGTAAGCGTTCGACCAGGTCGTAGCGTAGACGGCGTAGCAATCGGTCGCCAACACGATATCGATATGTCGAAGTCAGGAATTTGAATGCGCCGCCGATCAATACGAGTGCTAGGAACGCTGCACTCAGGGTTAATAAGAAAGGGATCTGATCGAGCGAAACGCCGAAAAATGGTTTGGGAAACTCGCCGTTGGCAGCGAGCGCCTCGTTGATGATGATTTTTGGCAGCTCGAAGGAGTAGTAGAGGATCGGCATCCCGGCGAGCGACAGCAGTACGAGCGCGATTTGATCTCGTCTGCTGTGCCGCAGGATGAATCGATAGATACCCGAGTCCACGATAGACCGGTGTTTGTGTGGTTGCTCGACCGAAGTATCAACGAGTCGGCGACAAGGAAATCAGTGGGGCCATTCGCGCGGTGTCGCCACTTTGTAGCATCAACATCATGCTAAGTAGCGCGAACGTGGTACGCGAGTCCGGATCTTTCGATGGAATGTAAAACCATTGATCACGATAACGAACTTTAACCGCCGCATCTGCAGGCTTGCCTGTAGAGGTTTGCACGCGAAACAGATCGCCATCCCGATCGAACACGCCGCCATCCAAACGGCGTCGCTGCAGTACGCCTTCGCTCAAGTCGCCCGCGGGTGCTTCGACACCGTTGGATAGGAAGTAAAAGGACGAGTACAGCGAGCGTGTTGCCAGAAAGACGTAGGAATTGGGGTCTGGGCGATCGCCGATGCCAAGCTGAACACGGATCGGGCGCCCATCCGCTGGGAAGTTCATCAAGCGACAAGCTTCTCGGTAAGCCTCACTCGAAAGGGCGGCTGTGGTCGGAATCATTGCCAAGATATCGACGTTGTTATACGTCTCAAGCGCGAATGACAGTTGATCGGCACGTTGCAGCGTGCGCAGGTGATCAACCAAAGCACGGTAATCGCCGGCGCCGGCCGTGGTGTTCTTGAGGCCCGCAAATGAGTCGCCGGCGACGAGCAGAACGCGTTCGATGCTCCATCCGGACTGCAGCAACAAAGAAATCGTGCGCAGATCGATCGGGGTCAGGATCTGGCGAACGAATCGCTCGCCGGTATTCGGCGAATAGAAGACGAGCGGGGAGTCGCTATAACTTCCGCCCAAACCGCCGTTGTAAGAGTCCGGGCTACCGCCGCCAGGGAAGAAGCCCGAGAGGTTCAAGCTCGCGGATCGCGAAATCGAGCTCGAGACGGAGGCGACCTCGAGAAACATCACCGGGTCGTTGTAGCGCTGACGAACGATATTCAAAAGTAACTGTTCGCCGTCGGTCCGTTGAATCGCCGAGTTGAACTCCGTGCGCGACAGCTCAAGACCTCGAGGTCCGATCGAGACGCATCCAGCTAATAACAAGCTGGTACCAACGAGTGTGGCGATGGCGAATCGATTTTTGAGGCTGGCGTATTGCATAGGGGATCCGTGCGCGAGTCTGATTTTTATGAGGGATTGATCAACGGGGCCACGCGACAACGGGGATTGGGTTCCCCCAATCCCCGTTGTTATTCAGGCGAAAGCCTTAGCTGAAATTAGCCGCCGGGCGGCTGGTTCGGCGGCGGTGGCACCGAACCACCCGGAGGCGGCGGCGGACCGACCGGGCCACCTTGCGGCGGCTGCTTCGGTCCACTCATCGGTGGCATGACCGGCGGCTGCGGGGGCTTGGCACCGCCTTGGTTCGGCGCGCCCGTCGGCGGCTGATTCGACGGCGGGTTGTTGCCCTGCGGTGGGCTACCCGGCGGCGGTGGCACCGAACCACCCGGAGGCGGCGGCGGACCGACGGGGCTGCCCTGCGGTGGCTGCTTCGGGCCACTCATCGGCGGCATCATCGGAGGCTTCTGACCACCCTGGGGCTGACTGCCCGGCTGTGGTGGGGTCGGTGGGGTGGGCGGTGCCGGTGGCTGGGCCTGATCGGCAAAAGCGAGGCTTTGCGGTCCGGTGAGGTTAGCACCGGTTGCGAAAACCAACGCGGTTGCCGCAACAGCGACACCCAAGCGGATAGGTTTCATCAGGGAACTCCGTCGTGGTTGTTATTGGAGAACCTAATGGGTAACTCCATTTTGGAACGGAGTCAACGAAACGCAGGTGACATCGCCGTAAGGCGCGTGCGAGATAAAACTTGTGTGCGCCGCGCGCACGTGCACGAGGTCAACCGCGTCGCAACAATCTCGCCTTGTCGCGCGACCAGTCGCGCTCTTTTTCCGTTTCGCGTTTGTCGTGCTGCTTCTTACCCTTGGCTAAACCGATACGAAGCTTCGCTTTACCACGCTGCCAATACAGCTCGAGCGGCACGATGGTGTATCCCTTACGCTCGACCGCGCCGATGAGATGAGCGATCTCGCTGTGCTTCATGAGCAGTTTGCGCGTGCGTATCGGGTCGGCGATGACATGCGTGGATGTCGTCTTCAGCGGATTGACGTGCGCGCCAATCCAGAACACTTCACCATCGCGCACGAACACGTGCGACTCGGTGATCTGCGCTTTGCCTGCGCGCAGTGCCTTGACCTCCCAACCCTCCAGAACGATACCGGCCTCGTAGCGCTCCTCGATGAAGTAGTCGAAGCGTGCACGACGGTTTTCGGCGATCGTTTTTGGTCCGTCGTTGGTATTCGCCTTGGTCTCGGTCTTCATGGTCACCAAGCATTCTATACAATGCTCCGATGCGCGAAGTCGTTCGTTCTGCCATGGTCGCGGTTTCGGCCGAAAAGCTCTACGAGCTCATCAACGATGTCGAGCGCTATCCCGAGTTCGTTCCCGGATGCCGAGTCGCTCGGGTCGAGGAGCGCGGTGAGGGCTATGTCGTCGCCACACTCGGCGTGCAGCGCAGCGCACTCAACACCGAATTCACGACTCGCAACGAGCTCGAGCCGGGTCGTCGTGTGACCATGCGTCTCGTGAAAGGGCCGTTCCGTTTCCTCGAAGGAGTTTGGGATATCGCGCCCATCGGCGACCAAGGTTGCTCGGTCACGCTTCGCCTTCGGTTCGAGTTTGCCAATCGATTGGCGGGTGCGATGTTCGCACCGCTTTTCGAGGAGACCGCCGCTTCGTTAGTTGATGCCTTCGTGCGTCGTTCGCGTCAGCCATGAAGTGTTTCTTCGCGTGCGCGCTAGCCGATTGGCAAGGGCAGTTAACGGTCGTTCTCGATTCGGGTGCCACCGTCGATGACCTTTTGAGCCAAGTGCGCGTCGAGCTCGAGCAGCGGCTCGCAACGGAGAATCAGAGCGCGAGCGAAGCATCTCCGCTTGATGAGGCTTGGTGGCGCAGTGCCCCGGTCGGTATTTTTGGAGAGCGTTGCGATCGGTCGCGTGTGCTCGTCGACGGTGATCGCGTCGAGATGTATGTCGCTTTGAAGGTGGATCCGAAGGCAGCGCGACGTGAGCGTGCGCAACCGCATCAAACGGAAAAAGGCCGCAATCCGCTGACGCGTAAACCCGGTCGTTGAGACTTCGGATTAGGGAGTCTTGGCGGGCGGACTCTCAGCAGCCGGCGTGCTAGCCGCCGGTGCTTCGGTGGCCGGAACTTCGGTCGGTGCCCCGACGTTCTCTATGCGGCTCACTTTGTCGTCCGTGAAGTAGATGGTCAGCCGTTGTTCTTCCGCTTTTTGCAGGCGACCGACTTTCAGGTAGTAGAGGTAGTCCCAGCGGTCGCGGTCGAATGCATCGGGCAGCATAGGAGTGCCGAGAAGAAAGCGAACCTGCGCGCGTGTCATACCTTCCTTCACCTGCACGACCTGACGGGCGTCGAGGAAGTTGCCTTGCTGCACCGTCATTCGATAAACGCAGCCTGAAGTGAGCAGCGTGGCGAGCAGAGCCGCGAGTAAGGTCAGGCTCGGCAGGCGGGGACGAAAAACTGGAGCAGTTCGGTGGCGCTGTACCATAATCCACGCATTCTAACTCAACCCGTTGGGGCTCACGTGGAAAGCAAGGATCTACGCAAGGCTGGACTGAAGGTGACGTTGCCGCGCGTCAAGATTCTCGAAATCCTCGAGAACAGCGGCAATCGGCATCTGTCGGCTGAGGATATCTATCGACGGTTGGTCGACTCGCGCGAAGACATCGGGCTCGCAACCGTCTATCGCGTGCTAACCCAGTTCGAAGCGGCTGGGCTCGTCACCCGCCATCACTTCACTGATGGCATGGCGGTCTTCGAGCTCAACGAGGGGGCCCACCACGACCACATCAAGTGCGTTGATTGTGGACATGTCGAGGAATTCATCGATGAGGACATCGAGCGTCGGCAGCATGCCGTCGCCGAGCGTCACGGTTTTGAAATCACCGACCACGCGCTCGTGATTTACGGACACTGCCGGAAGACGAACTGCCCGCATCGCGCGAACGCGGCGGACTGACGCCGCCGCGCAGCATTTCCGCGGCGTGTTCACGCGCCGTGTCGGTGATGGTGACCCCGCCCAGCATTCGAGCGATTTCTTCGACACGCTCGGATCCTTGCAGTTCGCGGATGCCGGTATGGGTTTGTTTGCCGTCGCTCGCTTTGCGCACCTGCAGATGTTGAGTACCTAGCGCGGCCACCTGCGGCAGATGTGTGACGCAAAGTACCTGAGCGCTATGCGCAAGCGCGGCAAGTTCACGACCAACGATTTCGGCAACGGCGCCGCCCACACCGGAATCGACTTCATCGAACACCATGCAGGCGGCGGAGTTCGACTCGTTCGTCGTGCGGGCGGCGAGCGCCACCTGAACCGCGAGTGAGAGGCGTGACAGCTCACCGCCCGAGGCAACCTTGGCGAGGGGGCGGGGTGGCTGACCTGCGTTGGCCGAGACTTGAAACTCGACGGTCTCGCCACCGTGTTGTTGCGTTAAGTCAGGCGACGATGGCGAGTTCAGTGCGATACGAAATTCGCCGCCGACCATGCCGAGGCCCTGCATGCGTTGCGTGATGTCCTTGGCGAGCTCGGCTGCGCCTTTGCGACGTAACTTGCCGAGCTGCTCAGCCACCTTGCGCCATTCGGCGACAAGCCGGTCACGCTCGGCGGTCAACGAGCCGGAGTGTTGCTCCAACTTCTCGAGCCGCTCGAGCTCGGTGCCCATCTCGCTGAACACCGACGCCAATCCTTCTGGCGCGACCCGATGTTTTCGAGCGAGTGACTCTATGGTCGCGAGGCGCTGCTCGACGAGCTCCTGTCGGCCGGGGTCTGCTTCGAGTTTGTCGAGGTAACGCGTGAGATCGCCGGCCACATCGCGAAGACGGATCACCGATTCTTCGAGCGCAGGCAGGGTGTCGGCCAAGCTCGCATCGAGATGCGCAACCTGACGAACTTGATTCAGTGCACGAGCGGCGAGTGCATGGGCGTTGGACGACTCGTTGGCGTCGATCATCTCTAGCGCCACGCGCGCGGCGTCGGCGAGCTTTGCACCGTGCGTCAATCGGTGACGCTCTTCCATCAAAGAGGCTAGCTCGCCGTCTCGCAGCGCTAGCGATTCCCACTCGCCCAGTTGATGACGCAGCAGCTCAAGTCGCGCGTCGCGATCGCGTGCGGCGTTCAAAAGATCGTCGAGTGCCTGGTCAACTTTCACGCGCTCTCGATGCAGATCGCCGACCTTTTGGCAGAGCTGCGATGTGGCCGCGTAGGTGTCTAGTAAGTCGCGCTGCGCATTGGAGCGCATCAAAGATTGAAATTCGTGCTGGCCGTGGATGTCGGCGAGCCATTCGCCCGCTTGACGCAGTAATTGCACGGCGACGGTTTGACCGTTGAGATAGGCGCGGGATTTGCCATCGCGCTGAATGACCCGACGGACGACAAGCTCGTCGTCGATCTCGATGCTCTGCTCATTCAGCCACTCGCGTAAGGCCAGAGGTGCGCCGGTCATGTCGAAGGTGGCGGTGATCTCCGCTCGATCCGCGCCATGTCGAATCGCCTCCGCCCCAGCGCGACCGCCGATCGCGAGTTGCAGTGCATCGACCAGAATCGATTTACCCGCGCCGGTTTCACCCGTGAGCACCGTCAGGCCGCGACGAAGATCGAGTTCGACGCTCTCGATGATCGCGAAATCGCGGATGTGTAAGTGGCTCAGCATGATGGGCGCTCGTCAGCGGACAGCATCGAAACTGCGACGCCCCCAGTTGAGCTTGCTGCGCAGCAATCGGAAATAGTCATAACCGGCCGGATGCAGCAGTGTGACGCGCTGCGTGGCCGGTCGAATGGCGAGCGTGCCGCCCGGCGCCAAGCGCCCGAGCGCGTGTCCGTCGCAGGCGATTTCAGCGATGGAATCGGGGCGATCCAGCATCCGCACTTCGACGATGGATTTGGCGCCAACGACGATGGGTCGATCCGACAGGGTGTGCGGGCAGATCGGCGCAACGACGAGGACTTCGAGATCCGGATCCACGATTGGGCCGCCGCAAGAGAGCGCATAGGCCGTCGAGCCCGTCGCACTCGCCACGACGAGGCCATCGCCACCGTGCGCGTTGACGAAGCGACCATTGATCCAAGTTTCGTAATCGACGAGGCGACCGATCTGGCTCGTTTGCAGCACGATGTCGTTGAGTGCGAGACCGGTCTTACGTTGGCCATCGTGGGTGGTGAGCTCGGCCGCGAGCAGAGGGCGCGAGTCGCGCGCGCATCGTCCTTCGATCGCATCGTCTACCGAGGCCAGCATGTCTTCGGGCATCACGTCGGTGAGGAAGCCGAGCCGGCCGCGATTGACGCCGAGCAGAGGGGTGTCGGTGCGAGCGAAAAGCCCAGCGGCATGCAGCAAGGTGCCATCGCCGCCGATCGCGATGACGAGATCAGCGTCATCAGCGAGCATGTCGTCTGGGACGAAGCGAACCGCGAGATCGGGCAGACGCTCGGCCTCGGACTCGAGAGCGAGAACCTCGATTTGCCGTTCACTCAAATGACGAGCGAGCAGGGCGGCGCTTTCGGCGACGCGAGCATCGGCGAAGCGGGTGACGAGAGCGCAGCGACGGATTAACGACATGCGGAAGCACCGGGTAAAAGCTGCGCCGTTTTATCACGGACCTCGCGGCGGCACCAATTCGCAAAACGGGTCGCTTGACGGGATTCGTCATGGGTCGGTAGCGTTTTACCCATGGCCCACGATTACGACTCCCTGAACGACCGCGCCCAACAGCTCTTGAGGGTGCTCGTCGAGAGCTATATCCGGGATGGCCAGCCCGTCGGTTCACGCGCTTTGTCGCGCGATTCGGGGCTTAGTCTGTCATCGGCGACCATCCGTAATGTGATGGCCGATCTCGAGGAGCTCGGCTTCGTCGTCTCACCGCACACGTCGGCGGGGCGCATCCCGACCGATCGTGGATACCGCTTCTTCGTCGACACCTTGTTGCGATCGCGGCCGCTCGAGGGGCTGGCGGTCGATGAACTGCGTCAGCAGTTCGGCCCGAACCTCACGGGTGATCCGAAGGCGTTGGTGGCCAATGCGTCGCAGTTGCTCTCGAACGTGACACGGCTCGCGGGTGTGGTCACCGTGCCGCGCCCGAAGGTGGCCTCAATCACGCAGATCGAGTTCGTCGCCTTGTCAGAGAATCGCGTGCTGGTGGTGATGGTCTTCGATGATCGCGAGGTGCAGAACCGCATCATCCACCTGTCTCGGCATTACACGGGTGAGGAGCTTCGGCGCGCAGCGCAGTACCTTAACGAGCAGCTCGTGGGTCGTACTCCCGACGAGGCGCGGCGGGAGATTCTGCAGCAACTGCAGGACGCGCATTCGCATATGAACGCCTTGATGCTCGATGCGATCAGTGCAGCCCAGCAAGTGGTCGATCAGGCGCCGACGCCGACAGCGGGGCTTGAGTACATTGTCGCGGGTGAGACCAATCTGATGGGCGTAGCCCAGCTCTCGAGCGTTGAGAAGCTCAAGCGGCTCTTTGAGGCGTTTAACGAAAAGCGCGACTTTCTGCACTTGCTCGATCAGAGCTTGCATGCCGAGGGTGTGCAGATCTTCATCGGACAGGAGTCGGGCTATCAGGTGCTCGACGACTGCAGCATCGTCACGGCACCCTATAGCGGTGACGATGGCGTGATGGGTGTGATCGGGGTGATCGGCCCGACCCGTATGGCCTACGAGCGCGTCATTCCCATCGTCGACATGACGGCGCGGCTCTTAGGCTCCGCCTTGAATTCCCGCCGCTAGACCCCATCTAGCCCGTCAGGGAGTGGGTCGAATAGGGGCAGTCAAGAGCTGCCTTATTTTCTAATTTCCCATCGTAAATTATTGTTTTTCAAGGTGATATCTCATGAGTGAATCGCCAGAACAGGTGGCTGCAGCCAGCCCGGACATCGAGTCTTTGCGCGAAGAGCTCAACGTGACTCGAGCGTTGGTGGAACAGCTGAAGGACGAAAAGCTGCGGGTCCTTGCCGAGCTCGACAACATCCGCAAGCGCGCCCAGCGCGACGTCGAGCAGGCGCATCGCTACGCGCTCGAGAAGTTTGCGGGCGAGTTGTTGCCCGTGAAGGACAGCTTGGATTTGGGCGTCGAGAACGCCGGCAAGGCGGATGCGGCAGCGTTGGCAGAGGGCCAGGCGGCCACGGCCCGATTGCTCGCCAAGGCAATGGAGAAGGCCGGGATCATCGAGCTCAACCCCGTTGGCGAGCCTTTCGACGCCAACCTGCACGAGGCGATGGCAGCCCAGCCCTCGGATACAGCCGAGCCCAATTCGGTGCTCGCGGTCATCCAGCGCGGGTACACCCTGAACGGTCGATTGCTGCGCGCCGCGCGCGTCATCGTCGCGCGAGCCCCGGGTTGAATCCCGCACGAACACCCCCATTTAAAGCGGCATAACGGGCCGGTGGCCCCACGAAATCCGCAACGGAGCACACAACATGGCAAAAGTTATCGGCATCGATCTCGGCACGACGAACTCCTGCGTCGCCATCATGGACGGCGGCAAGCCTCGCGTGATCGAGAACAGCGAAGGCGATCGTACGACCCCCTCGGTTATCGCCTTCACCAAGGACGATGAGGTTCTGGTCGGTCAGTCGGCCAAGCGCCAAGCCGTCACGAATCCCTCAAACACGCTTTATGCCGTGAAGCGTCTGATCGGTCGTCGCTTCGACGAGAAGATCGTGCAGAAGGACATCGACATGGTCCCCTACAAGATCGTCAAGGCGGACAACGGCGATGCCTGGATTGAAGCGCAGGGCAAGAAGATGGCGCCGCCGGAGATCTCTGCGCGTGTGCTCATGAAGATGAAGAAGACCGCCGAGGAATTCCTCGGTGAGGAAGTGACCGAGGCCGTCGTCACGGTGCCGGCTTATTTCAACGACTCACAGCGTCAGGCCACGAAGGATGCTGGCCGCATCGCGGGTTTAAACGTCAAGCGCATCATCAACGAGCCGACCGCGGCTGCGCTCGCCTACGGTCTCGATAAAGACGGTGGCGATCGCAAGATCGCGGTGTACGACTTGGGTGGTGGCACGTTCGACGTGTCGATCATCGAGATCGCTGAGGTCGATGGTGAGCGTCAGTTCGAAGTGCTCTCAACGAACGGCGATACGTTCTTAGGTGGTGAGGACTTCGATCTGCGAGTCATCAACCATCTCGCTGACGAGTTTCAGAAAGAGTCCGGCGTCGATGTGCGCAAGGACCCGCTCGCCATGCAGCGCCTCAAAGAAGCGGCCGAGAAAGCCAAGATCGAGCTCTCCTCGAGTCAGCAGACCGACATCAACCTGCCGTACATCACGATGGATGCGACGGGCCCCAAGCACTTGGCGGTGAAACTCACGCGTGCCAAGCTCGAGTCGCTGGTCGAAGATCTCGTCAAGCGCACGATCGAGCCCTGCAAGGTCGCGCTGAAAGACGCCGGTCTCTCGGCGGCTGAGGTCTCCGAGGTGATCCTCGTCGGCGGCCAGACTCGTATGCCGCTGGTGCAGAAGTACGTCAAAGAATTCTTCGGTAAGGATCCGCGCAAGGACGTCAACCCGGACGAGGCGGTGGCCGTCGGTGCGGCGATCCAGGGTGGTGTGCTCGCGGGCGACGTGAAGGACGTGTTGCTCCTCGACGTAACACCGCTGTCGCTCGGTCTCGAGACCTTGGGTGGCGTGATGACCAAGCTCATCGAGAAGAACACCACGATCCCGACCAAGCACTCGCAAGTGTTCTCGACCGCCGAGGACAACCAGACCGCCGTGACGATTCACGTGTTGCAAGGCGAGCGTGAGCGCGCGCTCGATAACAAGTCACTCGGTAAGTTCGATCTCACGGACATCCCGGCAGCGCGTCGCGGCACGCCGCAAGTCGAAGTCACGTTCGACATCGACGCCAACGGCATCCTGAACGTGTCGGCCAAAGACAAGGCGACCGGTAAGGAGCAGCGCATCGTGATCAAAGCATCCTCAGGCCTCTCCGAGGATGAGATCAAGCGCATGGTGCGCGATGCCGAGGCGCATGCCGAAGAGGATAAAAAGTTCCGCGAGCTCGTCGAGACGCGCAACAAAGCCGATGGCATGGTTCACTCGGTCGAGCAGACGCTCAAAGATTTGGGCGAGAAGGTCGCCACCGAAGAGCGCGTCAAGGTCGAGAACGCCCTGAATGACCTCAAGGCCGTCCTGAAGGACGACGACAAAGACAAGATCGAGAAGAAACTTGAAGCGCTGATGCAGGCTTCGAGCGCAATCGCCCAGCAGGCCTACGCGCAGCAATCCGGTGAGGGTGGCGACCAGGCGGGTGCGGCGGGTGGTGCCGAAGGCTCGGGCAAGGATCGTGGCGATGTGCTCGATGCCGAGTTCGAGGAAGTGAAGGACAAGGATCAGGATCGCAAGGCGTCCTGATCGGCCTTGGGCCGATCGAACTCACATGGCTAAACGCGACTACTACCAAATCCTCGACGTCGCCAAGGGTGCGTCGGAGGCCGACATCAAGAAGGCCTACCGACGCCTCGCGATGAAGTATCACCCCGATCGCAACCCGGGTGATGCCGAGGCTGAAGAGCGCTTCAAAGAGGCCAAAGAGGCCTACGAAGTGCTCTCAGACGCGCAGAAGCGTGCCGTCTACGACCAGCACGGTCACGATGGTATGGAGGCCATGCGTCAAGGTGGTGGCCCCGGCGGTGCCGGTTTCGGCGGGGCGGACTTCGGCGATATTTTTGGTGAGGTATTCGGCGATATCTTTGGTGGTGGTCGTCGTGGCGGTCGCTCGCAAGTTTTCCGTGGCGCGGATCTGCGTTACGAGCTGGAGCTCGATCTGTCGCAAGCCGTGTTTGGTTACACCACCGAGGTCGAGATTCCGCGCCTCATGGAATGCGAGACCTGTCATGGCAGCGGTTGTGCCAAGGGCTCGAGCCCCATCACGTGTGATCAATGTCAGGGAAGCGGCCAGATGCGGATCTCGCAGGGCTTCTTCCAATTGCAGCAGCCTTGCAACAAGTGCCGCGGAACCGGACGGGTCATCAAAAATCCGTGTGATACCTGTCTCGGGCAGGGTCGTGTCCGTCGAACGCGCAAGCTGTCGGTCAAGGTACCGGCGGGTGTGGCGACCGGAGATCGTATTCGCTTGGCCGGTGAAGGCGAGGCGGGCCGCAATGGGGGGCCACCGGGCGATCTGTACATCGAGATGAACGTCAAGCCGCACCCGATCTTCGAGCGCGAAGGTGACGATCTGTCTTGTGAAGTGCCCATCAGTTTTGCGACGGCGGTTCTCGGTGGTTCGGTGAATGTGCCGACACTCGAAGGGGAAGTCTCGATCAAGATTCCGGCCGAGACCCAATCGGGTCGTGTCTTCCGTTTGCGCGACAAGGGCGTGAAGCCCGTGCGCGGCGGCAGTCGAGGCGACCTGTTCTGCCGCGTTGTGGTAGAAACGCCGGTGAAACTGTCGTCCGAGCAGCGCGATTTGCTGCGCCGATTCGATGAGTCGCTGCGCGGTGATGGCGAGGGCCATACGCCGCGAGAAGAGGGCTTCTTCGAGGGCGTGAAACGCTTCTTCTCCGGCGGCAACTAAACCGCCAGGAGAATTCGTATGCGAGTGGTGATCGTCGGAGCCTCGGGCCGCATGGGGCTTGCCATCACGCGCGCTGCGCTCGAGATGGGTGATGTGATGTTCGTCGGTGCCATCGATCGTGAGGGCGCTGCTGCCGTGGGTCGTGATCTCGGCGAACTCGCGGGTTTGCCCGCGATCGGCACCCGCGTCACCACCGATCTGGCGGCCGTGTTGACGGACGCCCAAGTGGTCATCGATTTCTCGTCCGCGAGCGCGACGCGCGGCAATCTCACCATTTGCGCGCATGCCGGTGTGCCCATCGTCGTCGGGACGACCGGTCTCGATGCCGACGTGTACAGCGCTGCGGATGCCGCGGCACAGCACATCCCGGTGCTGATCGCAGCGAACACCAGTCTCGGCGTCACGTTGCTACTGGAACTCGTGCGCCAAGCAGCGCGCTCGTTACCGGCCGACTTCGATATCGAAGTCGTCGAGGCGCATCACAGGCACAAGCAGGATGCCCCCTCCGGCACTGCGCTCGCTCTCGGTCAAGCCGCATCGGAGGGGCGTGGAACGGCCTTCCGACGCGATGCGGTACGCCACCATGCCGAGGGCGGCGCGCGCCCTGTCGGTGAGATCGGTTATGCGGTTGTGCGGGGCGGGGACGTGGTGGGTGATCACACGGTCGCCTTCTTGGGAGCCGGCGAGCGCGTGCTGCTGTCCCATCAGGCCACAGACCGGGCAATCTTTGCCCGAGGCGCCTTGCGGGCGGCGAAATTTTTGTTCGAACAGGTGCCTGGTCGGTATGAAATGGGCGATGTAATTAGTTTGAAAACAAAGACTTAGAAGATTCTCCCGGTGTTTCGTATCGGTGCGATTTCACCCCGAATCTCATGGACAGGATGGGGTCCGAAAACATAGAATTTCCTTCTAATCCGATAGCCGGGTTAGTCCTAGCAAGGCGGGAGACATTCGCGAGAGTGTCTCCCGTTTTGTCAATGCGATACCCGCGCTCTGCGTCGGAGAGTGTTTTTGCAGAGCAACGGGTGACTGAGTGAGCGAAGCAGTGCTGGCGCTCGCGGATGGTTCGACCTTCCGCGGCCTTTCGATCGGTGCAACAGGGAATACCTCCGGCGAAGTCGTTTTCAATACCGCTTTGACCGGTTATCAGGAAATTCTTTCCGACCCGTCTTACTCGCGGCAAATCGTCACTCTCACTTATCCTCACATCGGCAACGTCGGCACCAACGACGAAGACATGGAGTCCATTGCAGCCTATGCAGCCGGACTCGTGATTCGCGATCTGCCGCCCCGGCTCAGCAACTATCGCTCAAAGCGCAGTCTTCCCGAGTTTCTCGTGCACCACGGTGTCGTTGCCATTGCAGATCTCGACACGCGACGTCTGACGCGCATTCTTCGTGAGAAGGGTGCGCAGAATGGCGCCATCGTCACGGGCGCAGCGAGCAAGTCCGGTGATGTCGCCTCTCTGGAGGCTGCAGCGCTCGAAGCGGCGCGTGCCTTCCCCGGATTGAAGGGGATGGATCTCGCGAAGGTGGTGTCGGTTCGCGAGCGCTACGATTGGACCTCGGGTTCGAGCTTCGATGCGCCACCCGCACGCACGGGACACAAACCCTATCGCGTTGTCGCGTACGACTTTGGCGTGAAGTACAACATTCTGCGCTTGCTCGTTGATGCGGGTTGCTCGGTCACGGTGGTGCCAGCGCAGACGCCGGCATCTGACGTGCTCGCATTGCAGCCCGAGGGCGTATTCCTCTCGAATGGTCCGGGTGATCCCGAGCCTTGCGACTACGCGATTCGTGCAATCGGCGAGATTCTTGCGGCCAACGTGCCCCTATTTGGTATTTGCCTAGGGCATCAGTTGCTCGGTCTCGCGAGCGGCGCGCGCACGGTGAAAATGAAGTTCGGTCATCACGGCGCAAATCATCCGGTGCAGGATCTCGCGAGTCGCCGAGTGTTGATCACCTCGCAAAATCACGGATTCGCGATCGACGAGGCCAGCTTGCCGGCGAATCTCGTGGCCACGCATCGCTCGTTGTTCGACGGCACTTTGCAGGGCGTGGCGCGCACCGATCGCGACGCGTTCAGTTTCCAGGGGCATCCGGAAGCGAGCCCCGGCCCACACGACGTCAGCCATCTGTTCGATCGCTTCACGGCCGCCATGCAACGCCGTCGTTCGGCTTGATCGAGAAACCGAGTCCGCCATGCCGAAAAGAACCGACATCCAAAGCATCCTGATCATCGGCGCAGGTCCGATCGTCATTGGCCAAGCCTGCGAGTTCGATTACTCGGGCGCGCAAGCCTGCAAGGCGCTAAGGGAAGAGGGGTACCGGGTCATCCTGGTGAACTCGAATCCCGCCACGATCATGACCGACCCGAACATGGCCGATGCGACCTATATCGAGCCGATCAATTGGCGCACGGTCGCCCGCATCATCGAGAAGGAACGTCCGGATGCCGTGTTGCCCACGATGGGTGGTCAGACGGCGCTCAATACGGCCCTCGATCTCGTGCGCGAGGGCGTGCTCGAAAAGTTCGATTGCGAATTGATCGGCGCCTCGCGTGATGCGATCGATATGGCTGAAGATCGCGAGCTCTTCCGCAATGCGATGCGCGAGATCGGTCTCGAGTCAGCGCGTTCTGCGGTCGCCAAAAGTTTGGAAGAAGCTTTCGCCATCCAGTCGACGCTCGGCTATCCCTGTGTGATTCGACCGAGCTTCACGCTCGGTGGCTCCGGTGGCGGTATCGCCTACAACCGCGAAGAATTCGAGTCGATCGTGTTGCGCGGTCTCGATGCGTCGCCGACGAGCGAGGTGCTGATCGAGGAGTCGATCCTCGGTTGGAAGGAATTCGAGATGGAGGTCGTGCGCGATCGTGCCGACAACTGCATCATCGTCTGCTCGATCGAGAACCTCGATCCGATGGGTGTGCACACGGGCGACTCGATCACGGTGGCCCCGGCACAAACACTGACGGACAAAGAATATCAACGCATGCGCGACGCTTCGATCGCCGTGCTACGCAAGATCGGCGTCGACACCGGTGGCTCGAACGTGCAGTTCGCCGTCAATCCGGAAGATGGTCGCTTGATCGTCATCGAGATGAACCCGCGCGTTTCGCGCTCTTCGGCGCTCGCCTCGAAAGCGACGGGATTCCCGATTGCCAAAATCGCGGCGAAGCTCGCCGTGGGCTACACGCTCGATGAGTTGCGTAACGACATCACCGGTGGTGCGACGCCGGCGTCGTTCGAACCGACCATCGATTACGTCGTCACCAAGATTCCGCGCTTCACGTTCGAGAAGTTCCGTGGCGCCAACGATCGACTCACCACGCAGATGAAGTCGGTGGGCGAAGTGATGGCCATCGGTCGCACTTTCCAAGAATCGCTGCAGAAGGCCTTGCGAGGTCTCGAGACCGGCCTGGACGGGTTGTCACCTGTCACTCAACTGCCGCTTGGCGAGGAAGCAGTCGCTACGCTAGCGCACAACTTGCGGATGCCGGGTCCCGATCGTTTGCTGCAGACGGCAGACGCGTTTCGCGCTGGATGGACCTTTGATCGCGTGCACGAACTCACCCGCATCGATCCTTGGTTCCTCGCGCAGATCGAAGAAATCGTGAGACTCGAGGGTGAGGTGGCCAACGGCAAGATCACGGCGCTCGATGCTTCGCGACTGCGATACCTCAAGCGGCATGGCTTCTCCGATTCGCGTTTGGCCAAACTTTTGGGTGTCACCGAGGGTGAGATCCGCGCCCGTCGGCAGTCTTTCGGGGTTCGCCCGGTCTACAAGCGTGTCGATACCTGTGCGGCCGAGTTTTCGACGTCGACCGCGTATCTGTACTCGACCTACGAAGAAGAGTGTGAGGCGGCGCCGACGAATCGACGCAAGATCGTGATCTTGGGTGGTGGCCCCAATCGAATCGGTCAGGGCATCGAGTTCGATTATTGCTGCGTGCACGCAGCGCTCGCGCTGCGCGAGGATGGTTTCGAGACCATCATGATCAATTGCAATCCCGAGACCGTCTCCACCGATTACGACACCTCCGATCGTTTGTATTTCGAGCCGCTGACGCTCGAAGATGTGCTCGAGATCATCGATAAAGAAAAGCCTGAAGGCGTGATCGTGCAATACGGCGGTCAGACGCCGCTCAAGTTGTCGCGCGCACTCGAGAAGGCTGGTGCGCCGATCATCGGTACATCGCCCGAGTCGATCGACGTGGCCGAAGATCGTGAGCGCTTTCAAAAGTTGGTTCAGGCGCTCGGACTGCGCCAGCCAGCTAACGCGACGGCGCGCACTGAATCGCAGGCGCTCGCGCTCGCTCGTGAGGTTGGTTTTCCGTTGGTGGTTCGCCCCTCGTACGTGCTCGGTGGTCGTGCGATGGAGATCGTCTTCAACGAAGATGATTTGCGCGCTTACATGACCGATGCGGTGAAGGTCTCGAACGAGAGTCCGGTGCTGCTCGATCGATTTCTCGATGACGCCATCGAAGTCGACGTCGATGCGGTTTGCGATGGTCGCAACGTACTCGTCGGCGGCATCATGGAGCACGTCGAGCAGGCAGGCGTGCACTCTGGCGACTCCGGGTGTTCGCTACCGCCCAATTCTTTGTCAGCCGAGTTGCAAGATGCCTTGCGCGAGCAGACCAAGCAGCTGGCGCTCGCACTCAACGTGGTCGGTTTGATGAACATTCAGTTTGCCATTCAGAACGGCGTGATCTTCGTGCTCGAAGTGAACCCGCGTGCATCGCGTACGGCGCCCTTCGTTTCGAAGGCGACCGGCCTTGCGCTCGCTAAGATTGGCGCTCGCGTCATGACGGGGCGAACGCTGTCAGCGCTCGGCGCGACGAAGGAGCGTGTGCCGCCGTACTACTCAGTGAAAGAGGCGGTGTTCCCCTTCGTCAAATTTCCAGAAGCCGACCCGATGCTCGGACCCGAGATGAAATCGACGGGCGAGGTGATGGGTACCGGTCGCAGCTTCGGGGAAGCCTACGCCAAGGCTCAAGCCGCCTCAAGCGTCGTGTTGCCGCGATCGGGCACTTGCTTCTTGAGCGTGCGTGAGCGCGACAAGCCTGGGGTGGTTCAGCTGGCTCGGCGTCTCGCCGAAAGAGGGTTCGATCTCGTCGCGACCGAAGGGACGGCTGCCGTCATCGCAGCAGCTGGGATTGCCGTTCGCAAGGTCAACAAAGTTCGGGAGGGTCGTCCGCATTGCGTCGACATGATCAAAAACGGCGAGATCGTGTTGATCGTCAACACGACCGAGGGTAAGCAGGCCGTGCAGGAGTCACACTCAATCCGGCGCGAGGCGGTGCAGCGACGTGTGACCTACTACACGACGCTGGCGGCGGCGCTCGCAACGTGCGAGGCTCTCGACTCGCTCGACCAAGTCGATGTCAACCGGTTGCAGGATCTGCATCAGGAGCTGCCCGCATGAAGCGTAATCCTTTGACCCTGCGCGGCGCTGAGATGCTGCGTGCCGAACTGAAACGCCTCAAAAGTGAGGATCGTCCGAACGTCATCAAGGCAATCGCCGAGGCGCGAAGCCATGGCGATCTGTCGGAGAACGCCGAGTATCACGCAGCGCGTGAGCAGCAGGGGTTCATCGAGGGTCGCATTGCCGAGCTCGAAGCCAAGCTCTCGACGGCCGAGATCATTGATGTCGCTCAGCTCACGCCAGGTGACAAGGTCGTCTTTGGCGCGACGGTGGATCTCGAAGCCGAGGAAGACGGCAAGCGCGTCACCTACACCATCGTGGGTGATGACGAGGCCGACATTCGTGCTTCACGAATTGCCATCACATCGCCCATCGCCCGCGCGCTGATCGGCAAGTCCGAAGGCGACGTCGTGGATGTGGCCGCGCCCGGCGGCGTGCGCTCCTACGAGATCGTTGCCGTTCGTTACGAGGGCTGAGGAACTCGCGGTGCTGCGCGGCGTTGCGGCCGCGCATTTATCAATCGGGCAGCACGATCCTGCGTAAATCGGCGCGCGGTTTGTATAGCGTGGCGACGTGGCCGATTCGGCCCACCAACGCGCTGTCGCATTGCTTGGCGAGATCCTCGAGCGCCGCGTCACGAGCTTCGCGATCCGCACCGGTCATTCGAACTTTGATGAGCTCATGGTCATGCAGAGCACGTTGTGTCTCGGCCACGACGCCGGGGCTGACCCCCGCGTTGCCAATCAGGATGACGGGTTTGAGCGGGTGGGCAAGGCCGCGCAGGTAGCGGCGCTGTTTTTCTGTTAGTTTCACGGCCGCCATTCTACCCCCTTCGATCATGGTCAAACGTACGCAAAGCAGCCGCGAGTGGCTGAAAGAACATTTCACCGACCCGTTCGTGAAGCGAGCCTGGGCCGAGGGCTGGCGCTCGCGTGCCGTGTTCAAGCTCGAGGAGATCGATCGGAAGGAGAAGTTACTGAAGCCGGGCATGGTGGTGCTCGATCTCGGTTCCACGCCCGGTGCGTGGAGCCAGTATGCGAAACGCAAGGTTGGCAAGAACGGCACCTTGATCGCGAGCGACATCCTACCGATGGAACCTATCGCCGGGGTCGAGTTCATCGAGGGCGATTTTCGTGAGGAGTCGGTTTTCGAGGCCATTCTGGCCAAGGTGCCAGCCGGTGGGGTCGATGTAGTGCTCTCGGACATGGCGCCGAATATGTCAGGCGTCCCGGCGATCGATCAGCCAAGTTCGCTGTATCTGTGTGAATTAGCGCTGGATCTCGCCAATCGGGCCTTGAAGCCGGGGGGCGACGTCCTCATCAAGACCTTTCAGGGCTCGGGTTTCGATGTGTTCGTTGCGGAAGCGCGAAAGCATTACACCCGAGTCAAGTTCGCCAAGCCCGCAGCCTCGCGCTCGCGCAGTCCCGAACTTTACCTGCTCGCACGCGGTCGAAAGGCGGTATAGCGGCCGTTTCGACTGGTTCAGCGGCCCCTGTTCGTGTAGTTTGATCGAGGCGGGGCGAGGGAACGCGCCTTTGAGGTATTGGTAATGAACGATCTGATGAAAAATTTCGTGGTTTGGGCCCTGATCGCGTTGGCGGTCTTGGTGCTCTTCAGCCAATTCATGCCCCGCTCGGGCCCCGTCGCCGAGATCAGCTACTCGACCTTCCTAGGGGAAGTGCGCAACGGTCGCATCGAGAGCGTCGTGCTGCAGGGCGATACCATCATCGGTACGCGTAAAGACAAGTCCACCTTCGAGCTCTACAACCCAGAGACCGACAACACCGCCCTGATCGGCACGTTGGCGAAGTCGGATGTGGCGATCATCGGTCGTGCGCCGAAGCAGCCTAACTTCCTCGCGCAGTTGATCCTGCAGCTGGCGCCGGCGTTGCTGTTGATTCTGGTCTTCGCGTGGATGCTGCGGCAGATGCAGGGCGGCGGTAACGGCCGCGGGGCGATGTCGTTCGGCAAGAGTCGCGCGCGTCTGCTGAGTGAAGATCAAGTCGCGGTGACCTTCGCCGATGTGGCGGGCGTCGACGAGGCCAAGACTGAAGTCGGCGAGATCGTCGACTTCCTCAAAGATCCATCGAAGTTCCAAAAGCTCGGCGGCAAGATTCCGAAGGGCGTGCTGATGGTGGGTAGCCCCGGTACCGGTAAGACGTTGCTCGCAAGAGCGATCGCCGGTGAGGCTAAGGTTCCGTTCTTCACGATCTCGGGATCTGACTTCGTCGAAATGTTCGTGGGCGTGGGCGCTTCCCGCGTGCGCGACATGTTCGAGCAAGCCAAAAAGCATGCGCCTTGCATTATCTTCATCGATGAAATCGATGCCGTCGGTCGCCATCGCGGTGCGGGTCTCGGTGGTGGTCACGACGAGCGTGAGCAGACGCTGAACCAGTTGCTCGTCGAGATGGACGGCTTTGAAGGCAACGAAGGCATCATCGTCATCGCTGCTACCAACCGTCCCGACGTGCTCGATCCGGCGCTGTTGCGACCCGGTCGCTTCGATCGTCAGGTCGTCGTGCCGCTGCCCGATGTGCGCGGCCGCGAGCAAATCCTCAAAGTTCACATGCGCAAAGTTCCGCTCGGTGAGGACGTCAAGCCCGCGTTGATTGCGCGTGGTACGCCGGGTTTCTCGGGCGCGGATCTGGCGAACCTCGTCAACGAGGCCGCGCTGTTCGCCGCTCGCGCCAACAAGCGCATCGTTGGTATGGAAGAGTTCGAGCGCGCCAAGGACAAGATCATGATGGGCGCCGAACGTCGCTCCATGGTCATGACCGAGGAAGAGAAGCGCATGACCGCCTATCACGAAGCCGGTCACGCGATCGTTGGTATCTCGGTTCCCGAGCACGATCCGGTCTATAAGGTCACCATCATTCCGCGCGGTCGCGCGCTCGGTGTGACGCAGTTCCTGCCGGAGCAGGATCGCTACTCCATGAGTAAGCGTCGCATCGAGTCGAGCATCACGACGCTCTTCGGTGGACGCATCGCCGAAGAAATCATCTTCGGTGCCGACGCGGTGACGACCGGTGCTTCGAACGACATCGAGCGCGCGACGGATTTGGCGCGCAACATGGTCACGAAGTGGGGCCTCTCGGACAAGCTCGGTCCTTTAACCTACTCGGAAGAATCCGGCGAAGTATTCCTCGGGCGCTCGGTC
>JACCDI010049791.1_pt1 | contig 32381 bp, 31 predicted proteins | sample 7442791 | NCBI WGS metagenome assembly JACCDI01 (sample SAMN15323434, study PRJNA562643) | freshwater metagenome | isolation source: river surface water | place: USA:Blue River Watershed | collected 2017-08-15
GCGCGGCGTCGGGGAGTGTTTCGGCACGGAAGAAAATCCAGGCGAAGGTCACAAAAGTAAAGGTGGCCGCCATTTGCCAAAGTTCTTTGAGCTTGAGAAGGGAACGGTTTTGCGCCACTACGTCGGTCGTATGCTGACGGTTTCGATTGAGTAGGAGTAAAGGCAAGAAACCACACGCGTGGATGAACCCCCAAGCAATGAAATTCCAGCTGGCGCCATGCCAAAAACCGCTGACTAAAAAGATGATAAACGTATTGCGAATGGCCTTTTGTTTGCCATTTCTTGAACCACCAAGTGGGATATACAAATAATCCCTAAACCAAGACGAAAGCGAGATGTGCCAGCGGCGCCAAAATTCAGCGACGTCGCGAGAGAAATAAGGGAAGCGAAAGTTGCTCAGCAGCTCAAAACCGAAGAGCTTAGCGGTGCCAAGTGCAATGTCTGAATAGCCAGAAAAATCGCCATAAATCTGAAAACTGAAGCCAATGGCCCCTAAAAGGAGTGTAAAGGTGTTTTGCTCAGCTGGGTTTTGATAAATCTGGTCTACGATGCCGGCAAGCGTATCGGCAATCACCACTTTTTTGAACAAACCCCAAAGGATCAGTCTACAACCCTCAAGTGCTTGTTGATAGCTGAAAGTCCTGGCTTTTTGAACCTGCGGCAAGAGGTGATTCGCCCTTTCAATAGGCCCAGCTACCAACAAAGGAAAGAAACTCACGAAAACGGCGTAATCCACAAAATTACGCACAGGTTTTTGCTGCCCGCGATAGATGTCAAAAACATAAGACATCCCGTGAAAGGTATAAAATGAAATCCCGACCGGAAGCGCCACTTGAAGCAAGACAGGATGGGTGTGTAGGCCGAGTAACTCAAAACCCTCCTGAAACTGCAGCGCAAAAAAGTTGTAATACTTGAACACCCCGAGAATACCCAGGTTATTGATAATACTGAGCCACAAAAACAGTTTGGCTTTCTTACGGTCTGCAGCCGCCACCCCAAAACCATAAAGGTAGTCGAGGAGGGTGCTGGCCATGAGCAAAGCCATAAATGCCCAACTCCACCAACCATAGAAAAAATAGCTCGCACCAAGAACCAACGCATTCTGCCACTTCAGAGACTTGTTCAACACAAACCAGTAGAGAATAAAAACTACAGGCAAAAAGAGGAAGAATTCGAAGGAATTGAACAGCATTTAGCCCAAAATTAGCAATTATAAGCTCGGGTTGCGCAGCTTGAGTTTCTCAATCGCCGTAAAAATGGGTTTATCCAAGATTTGTTCAATAATGAGCAGGTGCTCAATACGGTGGCAGTCGGTACCTAGAAAATCTACCAGACCTTTTTCGATGAGTTCTTCGGCCATTTTTTTCACGCCCGGCCCATAGCGCCCTGTGAGCGAAAGCAGATTGACCTGAATCAGGATGCCCCGCTCGCGCAATTGCTCCACCTTCTCAAAGTTGCCGTGGTAATACGGATAGCGCTCAAAATGTGCCACCACTGGCGTATAACCCGCTACCTGCAATTCAAAAAGTGCCTGTGCTTCATATTGGCTGGGGCTGATCATGCTGTATTCCATCAGCACCAGGTTGTCGCCAAAACTCAAGAGTTCTTTTGCTTTTATTTTGGGCAGCAGTGTTTCATCGCAGTAATATTCTGCAGCGGCTTCTAGCTCAATTGGAATCTCTAATCTTTTGATTTCAGCCTGCACTTCGGCAAGCCCTTTTAAAATAATTTCAGGCGTATTTGGATGCACCTCACCAAGAATGTGCGGCGTGGTAATTACTTTTCGGTAGCCCAGTTGCGCAAATTTGTTGAGCATGGCAATGCTGTGGTCCATTGTTGGCGCGCCATCGTCTATGCCTGGAATGAGGTGCGAGTGCATGTCGGCACCCAACACACTGAGGTCGTAGGGTTGTTGGCGTTTTTTGGGTTTGAAGAGGGATCCTAGAAAAGACATTTAACGATCTTGATACATATTCTGATAATAATCCTAATACGCCCCACTCGTCACTTTCTCCACCCATTCCTGATTGGCCAAATACCAATCAACGGTGCGTTCCAAGCCTTCTTCAAAGGTGAGCGAGGGTTTCCAGCCGAGTTCGTTTTCGAGTTTAGTGGCGTCAATGGCGTAGCGTTTGTCATGGCCAGCGCGGTCGGTAACGTAAGTAATGAGTTGTTCGGAAGCACCACTATTGCGCCCTAATTTTTGATCCATGAGGCGGCAGAGGTAGTGCACGAGCTCTAAGTTGGTCCATTCGTTGAGGCCGCCCACGTTGTAAGATTCGCCAATGCGGCCTTTGTGAAAAATAACGTCAATTGCCCTTGCGTGGTCTTCTACCCAGAGCCAATCTCTGATGTTGTCGCCTTTGCCGTATACGGGCAGTGGTTTTTCTTTGATGATGTTATGGATCATGAGCGGAATAAGCTTTTCCGGAAAATGATGGCTGCCGTAGTTGTTAGAGCAATTGCTCATTTTAACGGGTAGGCCATAGGTGTGAAAATACGCCATTATAAAATGATCAGACGCAGCTTTAGAGGCCGAATAAGGGCTGCGCGGGTCATAAGCGGTTTGTTCGGTGAATAAGCCCTCTGCACCCAAACTGCCATATACTTCATCGGTAGACACATGATGAAACACATGCCCAGCTTCGCCTTTCCAAGTTGCACGTGCTGCTTCCAATAAATTCACGGTGCCTACTACGTTGGTGAGCACAAAATCCATAGGGCCTTCAATGGAGCGGTCTACATGGCTTTCTGCTGCCAAATGGATCACGTCCGTGATGCCATACTTTTCAAAAACCTGCTGCACAGCCGCTTTATCTTGGATATCCACCTTTTCAAATGCGTAGTTGGGCGCCGCTGCCACATCTTTCAGGTTTTCTAGATTGCCTGCGTAGGTGAGCTTATCTAAATTAACGATTTGATAATGTGGGTAAGTATTGACAAACAAGCGCACGACGTGCGAGCCTATGAAACCTGCTCCGCCGGTGATGAGGATGGATTTTTGATGTGCCAAAATGCGTTTGTTTGTTAACAAAGTTAAAGGACTTTGCCGAGCAAATCAATACCAAGAGCTGAAATGCCAAAATTTGTACCTTTGCACTATGAATATAGCAGTTGTAGGAACAGGATATGTCGGTTTGGTAACCGGTACCTGCTTTGCCGAAATGGGCAACCACGTGGTGTGTATCGATATCGATGCGCACAAAGTGGCGCAACTCAAAGAAGGTAAAGTTCCTATTTACGAGCCCGAGCTCGATATGCTCTTTGAACGCAACATTAAAGCAGGACGCTTGCAATTTACTACCGACCTGCAGGCAGGAATTGACGCCGCCGAGGTAGTCTTTTTGGCTTTGCCAACACCGCCAGGCGAAGACGGCTCTGCCGACCTTTCTTATATTTTGGGCGTAGCCAAACAATTAGGCAAAATCATGCGCTCCTATAAAGTGCTTGTAGATAAAAGTACGGTGCCCGTGGGCACTGCCGAACTGGTAAAGGCTGCTGTAGCCGAGCACGCAACGGTGCCTTTTGCGGTGGTTTCTAACCCAGAGTTTTTGCGCGAAGGTTTTGCAGTCTCTGACTTCATGAAGCCAGACCGCGTCGTGATTGGTTGTTCTGATGACAAAGCTGCTAAAATTATGGAAAGCCTTTACAAGCCTTTTGTACGGCAGGGCAATCCTATTTATTTTATGGATGAAAAGTCTGCAGAGCTCACGAAATATGCCGCTAATGCTTTTTTAGCCACCAAAATTACCTTCATGAATGAAGTAGCCAACTTTTGCGAGTTGGTGGGTGCAGACGTAGATAAAGTACGCATTGGCATTGGCTCTGATAGCCGCATCGGCAAGCGCTTTTTGTTCCCAGGCATTGGCTACGGGGGCTCTTGCTTTCCGAAAGACGTACAAGCGTTAGTGAAGTCTGGCCAAGACCAAAACTATGACTTTCAAATCTTACAGGCTGTTATGGCGGTCAATGAAGACCAAAAAACAATATTGCTTCCACGCATCAAAAATTACTTTAGAGGCCAGTTGCAAGGAAAGAAAATTGCAGTTTGGGGCTTGGCATTTAAGCCCGATACCGATGACATCCGCGAGGCACCCGCCTTGTACATGATCCGCGCTCTATTGGCAGAAGGCGCAAGTATTTGCGCTTACGACCCTGAGGCCATGCTAAATGTGCAGGCGGTTTTGGGAGAGCAAATTACTTATGCTCCAGATGAATACGTAGCGCTCTCAGGTGCTGACGCACTTTTGATATGCACGGAGTGGGGTGTGTTTCGTAATCCTAACTTCGTGGCTATGAAAGACCTGATGAAGGATGCCGTCATTTTTGATGGCCGCAACCTTTACGATTTGGAAGAAATGTCTAAACAGGGTTTTTACTATAGCAGTGTAGGTCGTCAAAATATTATGCGCTCATGAAAAGAATCTTAATAACAGGTGCCGCTGGCTTTTTAGGCTCACACCTCTGTGACCGTTTTATTGCCGATGGCTATAAGGTCATTGGCATGGACAACCTCATCACCGGCCGCCTAAAGAACATCGAGCATTTGTTTGCGCATCCGCATTTTGAGTTTTATCACCACGACGTCAGTAAATTTATTCACGTACCGGGGCAGCTAGACTACATTTTGCACTTTGCTTCACCCGCAAGCCCGATAGACTACCTCAAAATACCTATCCAAACCCTTAAAGTAGGGTCATTAGGTATTCACAACTGCTTGGGCTTGGCAAAAGCCAAAGGCGCGCGCCTCATGATTGCCTCCACCTCTGAGGTATATGGCGACCCTATGGTGCACCCGCAGCCAGAATCTTATTGGGGGCATGTGAACCCCGTTGGCCCGCGTGGCGTCTATGACGAAGCCAAGCGCTTCCAAGAAGCCATTACCATGGCTTACCATACTTATCACGGTTTAGAAACGCGCATTGTACGCATTTTCAATACCTACGGCCCGCGCATGCGCCTCAATGACGGCCGCGTGTTGCCTGCATTTATTGGCCAGGCGCTCAGGGGTGAAGACCTCACCATTTTTGGCGACGGCTCGCAAACCCGCAGCTTTTGTTATGTTGACGACCTCGTAGAGGGTATTGTTCGGCTCTTGCACTCAGATTGTCCAGACCCTGTGAATATCGGCAACCCCGATGAAATCACGATTGCGCAATTTGCAGAAGAAATCATTGCGCTTACAGGCACCGACCAAAAGGTTATTTATAAAGACCTCCCGGTAGACGACCCCAAGCAGCGCCAGCCCGATATCACCAAAGCGCGCGAGCTCTTGAATTGGGAGCCACAAATTGACCGCAGCGAAGGCTTGAAGCGCACCTATGCGTATTTCAAGGGCTTGTCTAAAGAAGAATTGATGGAGACCGACCACTCCAATTTTGACCAATACATCACCAAATAAGTACATTATAAATGAACTACTTTGCACACGAAACCGCTGTAATTGACGAAGGCTGCCAAATAGGTGCAGGCAGTAAAATTTGGCACTTTTCGCACCTCATGAGCGGGTGTCAGTTGGGCGAGGGCTGCAATATTGGCCAAAATGTAGTGATTTCACCTGAAGTAGTGCTGGGCAAAAATGTAAAGGTGCAAAACAACGTGAGTATTTACACCGGAGTAAGCTGCGATGACGACGTCTTTTTAGGCCCGTCGTGCGTGTTTACGAATGTGCTCAACCCTAGAAGTGCTGTGAACCGCCGTGGCGCTTATCTTGAAACGCATGTGGGTAAAGGAGCGAGCATTGGGGCCAACGCCACTATTGTTTGCGGCCACAACATTGGCGCGTATGCGTTCATTGGCGCGGGCGCAGTGGTGACCAAAGAAGTACCCTCCTATGCGCTGGTGGTGGGCAACCCTGCACGGCAAATTGGCTGGATGTCTGCATTTGGGCAGCGCTTGGCTTTTAATGCCGATGGCAAGGCCGTTTGCCCAGAATCTACAGAAGTTTATCAGTTAACAGACGGAAAAGTCATAAAGATCCATGAATAAAATCAAATTTGCAGTAGTAGGAGCGGGCCATATTGGCAAGCGCCACGCCGAAATGATCCGCCGCGATGCCGAAGGAGAATTAGTAGCACTCGTAGACCCGCGCGGCATAGATGCTTGTGAGGCAAAAGATTTCAATGTGCCCTTTTTTGAAAGCATCGAAGCGCTACTGGCAAGTGGCTTAGATTACGACGTCGTGAATATTTGCACTCCAAACGGATTGCATGCCGAGCAGTCTTTGATGGCGCTGCAGGCCAAAAAGCATGTGGTGTGTGAAAAACCTATGGGCCTGAGTAAAGACAGCTGTGAGCAAGTCATTTACAGCGCCCTACAAGCCTCTAAGCAGGTGTTTTGCGTCATGCAAAACCGTTATTCGCCACCGAGTGTTTGGATCAAAGAATTGATCACTAGAAAAGTGCTTGGCGACATTTACATGGTACAACTCAATTGTTATTGGAACCGCGACGAGCGCTATTATAAGCCCGGAGGTTGGAAAGGTACCCAGGAGCTCGACGGAGGCACGCTATACACGCAGTTTAGCCATTTTATTGACATCATGTATTGGTTGTTTGGCGACATCAAGAATATCCAAGGCAAATTTGCCGATTTCAAGCACCAAGACCACACGGATTTTGAAGACTCCGGCTTTGTGAGTTTTGATTTTATAAACGGAGGCATGGGCGCCCTCAATTATTCTACGGCAGTGGCCGACCAAAATTTGGAATCGAGCATGACCATCATTGGTCAAAATGGTTCAGTTAAAATCGGCGGGCAATACATGAATGAAGTAGAGGTTTGCAACATTGCAGGCTATGAAATGCCTGAATTAGCACCCACCAACCCGGGTAACGACTACGGCCCCTACAAAGGTTCGGCTGCCAATCATAATTTTGTCATTACTAACGTTATTGATACCCTCAAAGGCCGCACGGCACCCACTACCAACGCGCTAGAAGGCTTGAAGGTAGTGGAAATCATTGAGCGTATCTATGCAGTGCGCGATTCACAAGAAAAATAGGAGAAAATAGGAGAAAGTTCCGTATTTTTGCTGTATATTTCGGTAGTGGAAGCAAAAGAAACCCTCAAAAACTGGTATGTGGTCTATACCCAAACCAACGCCGAAAAACGTGTAGAGGAACGCCTCGCTCAGGCTGGTTTTGAGGTGTATTTGCCGCTTTACGAAAGCTTGCGCCAGTGGTCTGATCGCAAAAAAAAAGTAAAGTTGCCGCTTATCCGCTCGGTGGTTTTTGTGCACAGCGCGCCTCAAATGCTCAATGCCGTTTACGTCATTCAAGGCGTCAAAGGTATATTAAAGCACTTGGGCCAGCCCGCGGTGGTGCAAGCCCGCGAAATTCGCAACTTGCAGCTCTTGCTGCAAGAAAGCACCCCCGAAGAAGCTTCCATCGGAAGTTTCCGCGCAGGGCAAGACGTAGCTGTTGTAGCAGGCCCATTCAATGGCATGCACGCCAAAGCTATTGAAACACTCAACGCCTACCGCGTAGCGGTGTCGTTGGAATTACTTGGAGTGGCCTACGTGGTCCATATTCCAAAGAGCTACATTCAGGTTTCATAAACCTGTTTACATATATTGCCAAGGTAGCTTTTGTGAGTTGCCGCGGCGAAGCCGTTTAAAATCCAAATAAAAATGCAGAAAATCGCCGTCATCGGTCTAGGCTACGTAGGCCTTCCACTTGCAAGACTCTTTGCTACCAAGCATCATGTCATTGGCTTTGATATCCACCATTCAAGGGTTGATGAAATCAATCAGGGAATAGACAAAACAAATGAGTTAGACGAAGCAACACTTAATGCAGTAGTCAAACAAAGTAACAATTTTGAATCAGGATTGTTCTGCACGACGTCATTAGAAGATATTCAGCAATGTAATTACTACGTTATCACCGTGCCAACGCCGGTAGATAAGAATAACCGACCCGATCTCACACCGCTTTATAAGTCAAGTGAATCAGTAGGTAAGGTCCTTAAAAAAGGAGATATTGTCATTTATGAATCTACGGTATATCCAGGCGTAACTGAGGATGAGTGTGTACCTGTTTTGGAGCGCGTCAGCGGCCTCAAGTTTAATGAAGACTTTTTTGTGGGCTACTCGCCCGAACGCATTAATCCAGGAGACAAAGAACATACAGTAGAAAAAATCTTGAAAGTAACTTCTGGCTCAACACCAGAAATTGGTCAAAAAGTAAATGAACTGTACAAATCTGTCATTATTGCGGGCACACACTTAGCCCCGAACATTAAAGTTGCAGAAGCGGCCAAAGTAATTGAAAATTCACAACGCGACATCAACATTGCATTTGTGAATGAATTGGCGAAAATTTTCAATTTGATGGGTATTGATACGCAAGCCGTTTTGGATGCTGCTGCTACCAAATGGAATTTCTTGCCATTTAAGCCAGGTCTCGTAGGGGGTCATTGCATTGGTGTAGACCCATACTACTTAGCTCAAAAAGCACAAGAGTTGGGCTACCATCCAGAAATCATTTTGGCTGGGCGTCGAATGAACGACGGTATGGGAGCTTATGTAGCCAAAGAAGTGGTAAAACTCATGATTCAAAAAGGTATTGCGTTAAAAGATGCTAAAGTTCTAATGCTCGGCATAACGTTCAAAGAAAACTGCCCAGACGTGCGCAACACAAAAATTGTAGATGTGGTTGCTGCACTCCAGGATTATGGTTTACAAATAGATATTTACGATCCATGGGCGTCAGCAGAGGAGGTACAACATGAGTACCAATTGAATTTGATTAGCGAGCCGCTCAAAGGTGCCTATGATGGAATTGTTTTAGGGGTAGCACATCAAGACTTTACAACTTTAGATTTTAATCAATTGAAGGCACCAAATGCTGTTGTTTATGATGTCAAGGGTGTTCTGAATGCTGATGTTATTGATGCAAGATTATAAAATGGAAGATAAGAAATTAACAAACAAGAAAATACTCATTACTGGAGGAGCTGGTTTTATAGGCTCCAATTTGTGCGAGTATTTTTTGGCCAACGGCAATGAAGTAGTATGCTTAGATAATTTCTCTACTGGCCATAAACACAACATTGAGGAATTCATTAATAACCCAAATTTTACTTTAATTGAGGGGGATATTCGCAACTTATCTGATTGCCAAAGGGCTGTTGAGGGTGTTGATTATGTGCTGCATGAAGCAGCATTAGGGTCTGTACCGAGGTCTTTAAAAGACCCCATCACAACTGATGAAGTAAATATAGGTGGGTTTTTGAATATGCTTGTAGCATCAAGAGACGCAGGCGTGAAGCGCTTAGTATACGCCGCTAGTTCATCTACCTATGGTGATTCTGAAGCACTACCAAAAGTAGAAGAGGTAATCGGCAAGCCACTTTCACCATATGCCATCACCAAATATGTCAATGAACTATACGCTGATATTTTTAGTAAGGCTTACGGACTAGAAACTATTGGCCTTCGTTACTTTAATGTTTTTGGCCGCCGCCAAGATCCGAATGGAGCTTATGCGGCAGTTATTCCATTGTTTGTCAAGAAGCTAATGAATCATGAATCTCCAGTAATTAATGGCGACGGCATGCATTCAAGAGACTTTACGTATATAGACAATGTTATTCAGATGAATGAATTAGCTTTACTCACAGAAAATAAGGAAGCTCTTAATACGGTTTACAACACTGCTGTTGGTGAACGGACAACTTTAAATGAATTGGTCAGTTTACTCAAAAAATACTTGAGTGAATATGACCCGGAGATTTCGAAAGTAACTATTGAGTATGGCCCCAATAGAGATGGAGATATTCCTCATTCTATGGCGAGTATTCAAAAGGCTGCTACGCTTTTAGCGTACAATCCACTTTACAATTTCCAAAGAGGCTTAGATATGGCTGTTAGATGGTACATTAAAAGTTGAAAATTTTAGTTTTAGACATTAAAAAAACAGCTTAGTCCAAATTAAATTGTAAAAAAAGCGTGAAGTAAAAGGTTATGGATAAAATAAAAATAGGATATTTTGCAGATGGCCCTTGGAGTCATAATGCTTTGGAAAAAATTTTGAATGATGAAGGTTTGGAGGTAATGTTTATCGTTCCTAGAACCGATACAAAGGATGAAACACTCAGAAACTACGCTTATCAATTTCTTATAGATTATTTGCATCCAGTCAATATTAATAGTGAAGATTTTATAAACAGGGCAAAGGCATACAATTGTGATTTGTTTGTATCAATGAGTTTTAATCAAATTTTTAAGACTGAAGTAATTAATGTTCCGAAATTGAAAACCATTAATTGCCATGCCGGAAAATTGCCATTTTACAGGGGACGCAATATATTGAATTGGGCATTGATTAATGATGAAAAAAATTTCGGAATAACTGTACACTACATAGATGAAGGTATTGACACTGGAGATATTATTTTACAGAGAGAATTTCCTATTTCTGATCATGATAATTACGGCTCTTTGTTACAAATTGCATACACTGAGTGTGCGAATATACTTTACGATGCCATCAAATTGATTCAAAACGATCAAGTCAAGGTAATCAAACAGGATACTATACATCCTGTCGGAAGTTACTGCGGAAAACGAGGTGTGAATGATGAAATTCTGAATTGGCATCAAAATTCTAGGGATATATTTAACTTTATTAGGGCAATATCTTTCCCGGGTCCTAAGGCAACAACATCCCTAAATGAGGGTCAAATCAAAATTAATGCATCGAAACTTATTAGCGATGCCATCTCATATAAAGGTAAGCCTGGGCAAATATTAGTTAAAACTGCTAATGGTTACCTGGTTAAAACCCTAGATTCGTTCATAGAGATTCTTGAAATTGAATCTGACGTTAAATTAAAAGTTGGTGAAGTATTAAAATGAAACATGTTGTTGTTATAGCGGAAGCGGGTGTTAATCATAATGGTGATTTGTCAAAAGCACTTGAGCTTATTGATTGTGCAGCATTTTCTGGTGCTGATTACGTAAAGTTTCAAACTTTTAAAGCAAACAAATTAGTAAACCAGAATGCAAGAAAAGCAGATTATCAAATAAAAAACATGAGCGGGGAGAGCGATACCCAGTTTGAAATGCTCAAAAAACTCGAAATGAGTGAAGATTGGTACCCAATATTAATCGATCGCTGCAAAGAAAAAGGTATTCATTTTTTATCCACAGGTTTCGATTTAGATAGCATAGATTTTCTTGAAAACTATGATTTTCCTTTTTATAAAATTCCATCAGGCGAGTTGACGAATAAGCCATTTTTGCAGCATATCGCACGAAAAGGCAAGGATATCATACTTTCCACGGGCATGGCAAATTTGCAAGACGTGAAGGATGCTTTGGACGTGATCGAACAGGCAGGGATTAAAAGAGATCAAATTACTGTGCTGCATTGCAATACGGAATACCCCACACCAATGGGCGATGTAAATCTTGTGGCCATGCGTCAAATGGAACTTGAGTTAGGGGTCAAAGTTGGGTATTCAGACCACACTTTAGGAATTGAAGTACCGATTGCGGCGGTTGCTCTAGGTGCAGTGGTGATAGAGAAACATTTCACACTAGATAGAAACCTACCGGGCCCTGATCATGCCGCTTCACTTGAGCCGCTCGAATTAGTAGCCATGGTAAATGCCATTAGAAATATTGAACAAGCCATTTCAGGAAATGGTATCAAAGAGCCGAGTCAAAGTGAAATAAAAAATCGAATTGCCGCTCGAAAAAGTTTACACCTTACGCGGTCAATGAAAGCGGGTGAAACATTAAATGAAACTGATTTGATAGCTCTACGACCCGGAGATGGCATCTCGCCAATGCAAATAGATGACTGCATAGGCAAAAAACTATCCAAGGATCTAAATGCCACGGATCAATTAAGTTTTGAAGATTTAGTATGATTAAAGTAGGAATACTTACTAGTTCAAGGGCCGATTACGGTATTTATTTGCCCTTATTAAGACGACTTGAACACGATGCAGGTTTTGCTGCACATCTGATCGTATTCGGCACACATTTATCCCATTTCCATGGATACACCCTCAAGCAAATATTAGCTGATGGCTTTACCCCTTTTCAAACAATAGAAACCTTGTTAACGGGAGATACTCCAAGTGCTATCTCTAGTTCTTATTCATTAACTTCCTTAAAGTTTGCTGATTTTTGGCAAAATAATCAGGAGCAATTTGATCTCGTTTTTACGCTTGGTGATCGCTATGAGATGGCAGCTGCAGTGAATGCCGCAATTCCTTACGGCATCACCTTTGCACACTTACATGGCGGAGAAACAACATTGGGTGCTATCGACAATATCTACAGGCATCAAATTAGTCTTGCAAGTACTTATCATTTTACCTCAACAGCGGCTTACTCCGAAAGATTACTTCGTCTATTGGACGCCTCTGAAGACAAAATATTCAATATTGGGGCGCTCAGCTTAGAGAGCTTAGGCAAGATGCCCTTGCTTACCAAAGAGCAGTTTAAAGCGCTGTGGAACATAGACTTAAATATTTCAAGCATCTTAGTTACAGTACATCCAGAGACGGTAAATTTAGAGTCAAATATCTTTAATACGCAAGAAATCCTAGATGCCCTTCAAGTCTTAGCTCAACAATTTCAGGTCATCATTACCATGCCAAATGCCGATACATCAGGTTTGATTTTGAGGGATGGTTTTTCAAAATTAGCTAAGGAGTCCGCAACTGTGAAAGTCATAGAGAATTTTGGTACCCAGTCCTATTTTACTTGCATGAAGCACGTCAATCTTTTGATAGGAAATACCTCAAGTGGTATAATTGAGGCGGCTAGTTTTGGAAAATTTGTTTTGAACATAGGGAACAGACAACAGGGTCGTCTTTCCGGTGAAAATGTAATTAACATTCCCTTTTCAAGTGAGCAGATTCTTGAAAAAGTTGGAGTATACAGTGAATTAAGTTACGAAGGGGAAAATCCATATTTCCAAGCTGAACCTTCTCAACAAATTTTAGAGATCATAAAGTCCAAATATGCACCCTTATCATAAACACATAGCACCCGTTAGCTTATCTGTCAAAGCTTGTCTTCAACAATTGGATAGTCTTGCTTCAGATGCGATACTTTTTTTGGTAGATGATCAAAATAAGTTACTCGGCTCACTAACAGACGGCGATTTAAGACGCGGATTCATTGCTGGTTTGGGTTTCGAAGATTCTTTAGAAAAATTTATTCAGCCTGCTCCGAAGTTCATAGAACAGGGTAATTATAACCTTAAAGATATCATCGCCTTAAGAGAAAAGTTTTATACGGTTTTCCCTGTTGTAAATAGACTTCACGAGGTCGTCAATATTGTAAATTTCAAGCATCAGAAGTCCTATCTGCCTGTAGACGCGCTCATCATGGCCGGCGGAAGAGGGGAGCGCTTGAAACCACTCACTGACTCGACACCAAAGCCGATGCTCAAAGTAGGGAGTAAACCAATTTTGGAGCACAACATTGATCGGCTTAACGCATTTGGAATTGACGATGTTTGGATTTCTTTGAAATATCTTGGTGAACAAATAGAGGATTATTTCAAGCAAGGAAAAGAAAAAGCAATGCGAATTGACTACGTACGTGAGCAAGAAGCTTTAGGTACCGCAGCCGCATTGGGTCTAATTGATAATTTTGTTCACGATCATGTACTCATGATGAACTCTGATCTATTGACCAACATTGATTTTGAGGATTTATATTTATTTTTTGAGCAGCATGATGCCGATTTTGTGGTTGCTTGTATTCCTTATCAGGTGAATGTGCCTTTTGCGGTCATGGAAACCAAAGAACAAATCGTTGTAGGTTTTAAAGAAAAACCTACTTACACGCATTATTCAAATGCAGGAATCTACCTCATGAAAAGAGAGGTAATCGGATTGATTCCTAAAGACACTCATTTTGATGCAACTGATTTAATGGAAAAGTTAATCAATGAGGGCAAAAAAGTAGTCGCTTATCCATTAGTCGGATATTGGTTAGATATTGGCAGACATGAAGATTACGAGAAAGCACAAAAGGACATCATCAACCTTAAATTATGATGAAACCACTTGTCATTATACCTGCCAGAGCAGGCTCAAAAGGTTTGCCCGGTAAAAATTGGAAAATGCTAAACGGAAAGCCACTGGTTCAGTATACTTTGGAGGCGGCATTGGAATTATTTGAACCAGCGCAAATTTGTGTGAGTACCGATGCGCCAGAAGTGATTCAAATAGCAGCGCAATTGGGTATTAGCGTACCATTTTCGAGACCCGCACATCTCGCTACTGATGAGGCAACAAGTAGAGATGTTATTTTACATGCTATAGACTTTTGGAATACAAGATTTTATGCACCGGAGTCAGTTGTTTTTCTCCAACCAACTTCACCATTTAGAACCAGTGAGCACATTGCTCTTGCAATGAAACAGTATACACCTCAAATTGATATGGTCGTTGGAGTGAAGCAGACCAAAGCTAATCCTTACTATGTACTCAGGGAAGAGGATGACAACGGCTTTCTCCAACCTTCAAAAATTGGAGAATTTACCAGAAGACAAGATTGCCCAATGGTTTATGAATTAAATGGGGCAATTTACATCATCAATACTAGGTCTATTACCTTGGAGCCTATATCGGCATTTAAAAGAGTCAAAAAGTTCCTAATGGACGACTACTCGTCTCAGGATATTGACGATCCTCTCGATTGGATAATAGCAGAGTCCATGATCAAAAAAAATAAAATATGAATTGTGCAATTATTGGAGCAGGTCAGTTAGGCAGCAGACATTTACAAGGGTTATTGAATTTTAATCACGACAAACTAAATATATACATAATTGACCCCTCAAAAGAGGCGCTACAGATTGCTCATCTACGCGCTCAAGAGCTCAGCCATCAACATCAAATTCATTATTGTGAAGCTATCTTGGACTTGCCTTCAGTATTGGAATTTGTTGTGATAGCAACAAATTCGAAGGTCAGACTTGCTGTTTTAAAATCTTTAGTTGCAGTCGCAAAAGTAAAGTACTTGATCTTAGAAAAAGTACTGTTCCCGTCTGTGGGAGAACACGAGGAGGCGCTAGAAATTGTAGAAAATAACGGCATCAAATGTTGGGTAAATCATCCACGCAGGATGTTTAATGACTACCAAGTATTAAAAAAATATTTTTCAAAAGAAAAAACATATTCTTTTCAATTGTTGGGTACTTCTTGGGGCCTTGCTTGTAATGCGCTTCATTTTATTGATCTATTTGAATTTCTGACAGATTCTGCTTTGAGCTCACTTTCCACACAATTTATAAATACAACCACAATCGAGAGTAAAAGAAACGGATACATTGAGTTTGAAGGTACATTACAAGGTTCTTTAGACAACAAACACTTATTTTCGATCAGCAGTTTATCTGGCCCTGCATTAATTTCACCAACGCTTAGTGTAATGACCGATGATTTGAGAATACTTATTCAGGAAAGCGGTCAAGCAAAAATCTATCTTTTAGCACAACAAACTAATTTTGCACTCGAAGAGCTTCCATTCTCAATTCAATTTCAAAGCCAACTAACAGGTGTCTTATTTGAGCAGATAAGTCAAACCGGCAATTGTGATTTACCAACATTAAATCATTCAGCTCGAGCTCATAAAATGTTCATTTCATCCTTTCTTCAACATTGGAATAATGCCAAGCATCAAGAAGAAACACATTTACCGATTACCTAAAAGTTATATATGATTTATCTGATCGGAACTGGGCCTATGGCTCAGTCATATGCTCAAGTTTTACAAAACATGGGAGTGCCATTTGCTGTCATTGGGAGAGGAATTACTTCTGCCGAAAAATTCGAAGAAGTGATAGGCGTAAAACCATTTATCGGGGGCCTTGATCGTTTTCTCGAGGACCAAAACTTTAGTATTGATGATTACATTATCATAGCTACCGGCACAGAGGCGTTGATGCCTACTTTGAAAAAAACGCTTATTTCAGGAGCTGGTAAAGTGTTGGTCGAGAAGCCTGCCGCATTAAGTATTCAAGAACTACTCGAAAACAAAGTTTTTTTATCAGCTCATGCCGATAAAATATTTGTTGCCTACAATAGGAGATTTTACGCATCGGTTGTTGAGGCGATGAAACTTATAGAAGAAGACGGCGGACTAGAAAGCATGCACTTTGAATTTACAGAGTGGGCACATAAAATTGAACCTCTCTTGAAAGCAAGTGGCGTAAAAGAAAATTGGTTTTTTGCCAATTCGACGCATGTTGTAGATTTGGCATTTTTTATTGCAGGCAAACCTCATAATTGGTCTGCTTATGCGCAAAAAGGACATTTATCATGGCATCCGAAAACTAAATTCTGTGGCGCAGGTATTACAGAAAGAGGCGTGTTATTTAGTTATCACTCAAATTGGGAAAGCGCCGGGCGTTGGGGAATAGAGTTAATGACTTTTAAAAGAAAAATTATACTAAGACCGTTAGAAGAAATTCAAATTCAAACCAAAGGCACTACTGATATAAAGCCATATAAATTGGATTTAATAGATGATTCTAAACCTGGGCTAGTTGGTCAGGTTGAGGCATTTTTAAATTCGGATACCAAGCATTTGATTTCGATTGGTGAGCACCTTGAAAACGCAGGAAATATTTACATGAAAATTATTGAAGCATGAAAGTAATATTGTTCAATGGTGATTCTCTCGGCATGCCACGTGAGGGGGTCCCATTTGATCAAACCTACTATTATTTGTTGTCCAAAGTTTATAGTGGCAAAGCTCATTTAGTTTCTAATTTTCGAAGAGCAGCGACTACAACCTTACTCCATTCTAAGGATAGCCTTGAAATATACCAACCAAATATTGTTGTCCTTCACTTGGGAATTGTAGATTGTGCCCCGAGATATTACAAATCGAGCTCTAATTTTATTAAAATCATCAATCGTCTCCCGGGAAGGGCTAAATCTCTATTTTGGGCAATAACAAAAAAAATTAAAAAACGTACAGGTGAAAATGCAGATGTATCATTGAGCAAATTTGAATTCAATTTGATGTCTTATTTAATCAGATGTGAACAAGAAAAAGTGGAGCGGTGTATACTTATTCTTATCCAAAAGCCAGGTACGAGTATGCTGCGTAAAAACCCGAACTTACTACATTCTATTGGGCAATATAATGAGCTTATCGTAAAATGTGCTCAGGGGTTTACATTTGTAAAATGCATCAATCCACTTGGCGAAAGTACCAATGATGATTATATCGCTGATGGTTACCATTTAAAACACAGCGGTTTTCTAAAGGTTTTTGACAGTCTAAAAAATGAATTAGATGACCTCATCTAGTACTATAAAAAGTAGTTTTAAATGGTCTTTAATGATCCAACTATCAAATCAGATATTTGGATTTATTATTACACTTATTTTAGCACGCATATTATCACCTTCAGATTTCGGGATTATCGGTTTGATATCCATTTTCATCAATCTTTCAAAGAAGATAACAGACGGCGGACTCACCTCGAGTTTAATTAGAACACAAGACGTTACAAACCGTGATTTTTCCACGGTTTTTTACTTTAATTTATTCTGTAGTACGCTTCTTTACTTCATGCTTTTCTTTACAGCACCTTTTTTTGCGTCTTTTTTTCAAGTTGAAATCATAGAAAATTTAATAAAGGTTGCAGGCCTAACTATCATAATTAGCGCATTTACAATTACACAATCGGTTCAACTGAACAAAAACTTAAATTTTAAAACCCAATATAAAATTTTGGTTCCGAGCCTAGTATTAAGTGCTACTGCAGGAATTTTAGCTGCATTATATGGATTTGGGGTTTGGAGTTTGGTGATCAAGGAGCTGGTCTTTTCAATCGTTGCATCTATTCAACTATGGTATTATAGCAAATGGACACCTTTATGGGTGTTTGATAAAATTTGTCTAAAGATCCATTTCCGTTACGGATATAAATTGGCATTGACGGACCTCATTACTCAGTTATTTAACGATTCTTATAAAGCCATTATTGGGAAATTTTTTTCTGCGAGCCAATTGGGATTCTTTACGCGTGCTCAATCAATGCAAGAGTTACCTAATCAAGTTGTATTTAATACAGTGAATAGAGTTTTATTTCCAATGCTCTCTAAAGTACAAAATGACGACATTAAACTAAAGAAGATTTACAGTCAAATCATTCAGGTGGTGACCTTCATTGTCACACCCTTTTTAATGCTACTGTATATCGTTGCCAAACCATTATTTATTTTCCTGCTTACCGATAAATGGCTACCTGCGGTTCCCTATTTCAAGATATTAATTATCTCAGCGATGATTGCACCATTACAGCCCTATTTGTTGAATATTTGTAAGGTCAAAGGAAGAAGCGATTTAGTACTCAAATTGTCAATTGTTGAATATATATTTATTTTTTTAAGTATGCTTGCCATAATTCCATTTGGAATTACAGGATTGCTTTGGGGTTTAGTGGCTGCCACACTAGCTAAACTGTTAGTTGCAATGGTATATGCGGGTAGATTAATACATTACTCTATTTTCGAGCAAATAGCTAGTCTTAAGGATGGTTTTATCCTTAGTTTTATTGGTTACTTATTTATTGCAGTGCTCACGCAAAGTCGTATGCTACCTGTTTTCACACCATTCATCGAATTAGTCGTTATTACGTCAATTTTCTGTACTGTTTTATTCATTTTTACCTGGTTGTTTCGCCCCCTTAGTATGAATTTTATCAAGCAGTTATTGAATAAGAAATGAAAATGCCAAGAAGGAATTTATTTGTAGTTGGAACGTCATATCAATTTATTGCGACCTATTGTATCTGTCAAGAGATGTACCATTCTAGTTCTTATACGAATATAGTATACTTCTTGAAGTCCAAGTCAAGTAATTATAATATAACAGACAACAATTATAAAATAAATGGAGAAATCATTCAAATTGATCCAGAAAATTGGCCTGTCAAAATAGGGGAATTAAGTAAACAAGCTTTTTTTCGTTTTTTCTTCTTCCAAGAAAATTCAATTTTTAACAAATACCTGGCAATCCAACTCAAAAAGAATGGAACAATTATTTGCTTAGGGCCGGACGGTACAAAACCATACGGTGTTTTTAACAAGACACACGAAGTACTTTCTAGGATAAAAGACACCTATACTGACCTTAAATTATTGCGCCTTAAAGGGTTTAAGATTCCTGGAATTATTTGGTCAAAATATTATCGTTACGGTTCGTTCAACCAATTAGATGAAGTATGGTTACAGTATCCACATTTATTCGATAGAAATAAAAATCAAACTATTGGCACATTGATTGAAATGCCAGCACTTACCAAGCAGCATATTCAAGACATAGCACAAATTTTAGGATTTAAAAATCTCATCAAGCACACGGAGCATATTATTCTTTACTTTAATCAGCCGTTCACTTCACAAGTGCTGATTCAGTTGGAAATAAAACTTATTCAACAAATTCATACGTTATTTAAAGATCGAAAATTCATTATCAAAATACATCCTGCCACGAACCCTGAATCATTAAAACACTTAAAAGAACTCTCCTTCTTAGAAATTATCGAAGATGCCGTACCTGCTGAATTTTATTTAGCAAAGGTTTCGAATTCGCTGTTGATTTCAGGTTGGTCTGCTGCATTAATGCATGATTTCACGCAAACAAATAATAGGTACTTTTATTTGTATAATCTTTATAAAGATACCGGTGATAAACTCCTCTCACAGCTCAAGTTCACTGGATTTAATCACGTGAAAATGATTAACAGTATTTCTGAGATGGAGCTGCAGACTAATGATGATTGTTTTGAAAATAAGCCATCTTGATAAATGAATAAAAGTCAGTCCATATATCGCTATATACTTTTTTTAGTATCGCCATTTATTACACTTTTATCGTTGGTTCAATATGAGGATATTAGAAAATCAAAATGGGTTCTAATTTTTATTTTTGGTTACATTGGTTTCATCGCAATGCCAATCGGTGACCTAGAGTTTTATCAGACACAATATTATTACTCAACAGATAATTCTATTTCAAGATTGTTTGTTGAGTTTTTACAACTGAAATCCGGAAAATTCTACACAGAAATTTCTGCGATCGTTTTTTCATGGTTTTTTGAAACACACCATTTCTATTTTAGTTTTCTTTTTGGTGTATTCGGATATTTTCTTTTCTCCTTAATTGATTTAATACTATTTCAACTTCCAACGACTCAGAAAGGATTTAAATTTAGTGTATTCGTAGCGTTAGTTTTTCTTTTTTTCTCTTTAAGGAATACTTTAAGTTTACCATTTTATACAGGAGTACTTTTCACACTCCTCATAATTTTCAAATCGATATATCTAAAGCAAGATTATTATTTATTACTCTTGATTTTAGCACCTGTATTTCATTTTGCACTTGTAATTGTTTGGATACCAGTGGTCCTTTTTGTTCTAATAAAGAATAGCAGAATACTATGTTTGTCTGTTTGGGTAATATCTGTTATTGTGCCTAATACTATCGTTTCAAATCAGCTGGGAGCATTGGCCCAAAATGGAAAAGGAACCTTGGTGGAGTCTAAATATAAAACTTACGCATCTGAAGAAGGGATAAAATCTTTAAACAAAAGGTATTTAAAACATTCAGAAGAGGCGAATTTTAAACTAAGTATTTTAAATAATACCAAAGTCATCATCTTTAATTGGTTCATACCGATCTTGTTACTCGGTTACTCATTTTGGCAGATAAAAGGAAATGACAATCCAGTTTATGAGAAATTAATGAACCTGGCGTTACTTTTTCTTGCTTTTTCTAATCTTACCGCTTCTGTAAGTAATGGTGAGCGGTTTCAAATTTTTTATGCAAGTACCGTAGTATTTTGTATTTTACCCTACATCTTTTTCACAGAAAAAAATAGGGTGTTTAGTATTTTTGCTACAATAATTGTAGTAAGTGGATTTTTTCTTAGTGTCATGAATCTCTATGCTTGCAATGAGTTCATTCCGGTTCGTTTTTTTTATTCTAATATATTCCTTGAACTGTTAATTTAAACATTACCATTTGCTAGCTGAATTTCTACTTAATTTGAACGGAGAACGTACCCGAAAAAAAATATTAGTCATCGAAAGCGATGATTGGGGTAGTATCCGTATGCCCAATCAAACAGCTTACAAAAGTCTTTTAGATTTAGGAATCCCTGTAAACCATAGTGCTTATTGCAAATTTGATACATTAGAATCAAATCAAGACTTGGCTAATTTATTAGAAGTACTATCCAAAGTTAAAAATGCTAAAGGGGAATCCCCAAAACTCACGGCAAATTTTGTAGTTAGTAATCCAGATTTTGAGAAAATCAAGCAAGAAAACTTTACTACTTATTTTTCAGAGCCGATCACGAAAACGTTTCAAAGTCTTACACCTAGTTCAAAAGTAATTGATATTGCTTTGGAAGGAGCAGACATCGGGATTTTTAAACCGCAATTCCATGGAAAAGAGCATGTTAATGTGCCATTCTGGCTTCAATTATTGACCACAAATAAAGATTTTAAAGACGCTTTTGATTATGGACTTTGGGGGCTTAGTAAAGATATTTTTCCAGAAATGTCTAAAAGTGTTCAAGCGACTTATCATTCCAACGATGACGTCTATGTAAAAAATTCTATTGCAACAGGATTAAATCTGTTTGAGGAAATTTTTGGATTTCGATCAAGGTCATTTATACCGAACAACTATATATTTCCTTCGCATCTAGTTGGATTTCTATCAAGTCAAGGTATTGAGGTGCTTCAAGGAATGAAATATTTACTTTCCCCTTCCACAGTTAACGACTCGCTCGTAAAGTTTCGTAGAAAATTTGGAAGAGATTCTTCAGGATTAACACATTTAGTAAGAAATTGCCGTTTTGAGCCCAGTGAACAAGGAACCAAAGTTGATCAAACCCTAAAAGAAATTGCGATGGCTTTTTTTCTTAAAAAACCTGCAGTAATCTCTTCGCATCGCATCAATTTTGTTGGTGGCTTATCAGAGAAAAATCGTGATGAAAATTTAATTGAATTTCAATCCCTACTGCAGTCAGTTGTACAACAATGGCCAGATGTTGAATTCCTATTTAGTAATGAAATTACCCGTGAAATACAGTGATAAAGAGTCAAATAACTAAAGAGCTGTCAAACATTCCCGGATGGCGAACCAATAGAAAAATCGTTGTTTTCGAATCCGATGATTGGGGAAGTATCAGAATGTCTTCAAAAGAAGCCTTAGAAGCCTTGCATAAAAAAGGACTTCCGGTTAAACAATGTCATTATAATTCATTTGATGCACTAGAGAGTGATACTGATGTATCTGCCTTGTTTGATGTTTTGAGTAGCCAAAAAAATAGCTTGGGAAGAACACCTATTTTTACCAATGTCGCAATTGTTGGTAATCCAGATTTTGACAAGATAAGAGAAGATCATTTTCAAAAGTATCACGTTGAGTCATTTACCAAGACATTAGAAAGATACCCATGTCATTCTCAAGTCGAAGGTTTAATTCATAATGGTATACTCGAAAAACTCATTTATCCTATTTTTCACGGTAGAGAGCATTTGAACGTTACAAGATGGATGAATTACTTGAAGGAAGGAAACCGCTCATTTCAATTGGCATTTAGTCAAGGAGTGACTGGAATTTCTAGAGGGTTTGAAAATGAAAAATTGAAAGATGTACAAGCAGCATTTGATTTGGATAATATCCAAGAAATTCACTATCTCCGTACGGTAATTAAAGAAGGTTTGGCCATGTTTGAAGATTTTTATCAATTCAAGGCAAAGTATTTTGTGCCCACAAACGGACCATTTAATAACCAACTTGAAAGTGCACTTTTTGACGGTGGCGTAAAATATATAAATACTGCGAAAAAGCAATTAGAACCAATGGGGGAGGGAATATACAAGAAAAACTACCGATACATAGGTAAAAAGAATGCGCTTGGACAAATCTACATCACTAGAAATTGTTTTTTTGAACCATCAAGTTTTGAAAATAGAAATTGGGTCGATAGCTGTTTGAACGAGATTGAAATAGCTTTTAGATGGAAAAAACCTGCAGTAATAAGTACACACCGTGTGAATTACATAGGGTTTATTGATGAAAAAAATAGAAGTAAGGGGTTAACACAATTGAAATCTTTAATTCAGAGAATTCTACAAAAATATCCTGATGTAGAATTTATGACCTCAGTTGAATTAGGAGACTTAATAGCTAATGGTAAGAAATTTGACTAAAACCCGCGTTCTTTTCATCATTCCTTCGACAGATCCCGGAGGTATAGAAAATTATCTTTTGCGATTCTTGAATTTTAGCAAATTAGAAATAGAAGCAATTGTTCTTGTTAGAAATAAGGAGAAAGGGCTTCTACACGCTCAATTTGAATTAGCAACTAACGAATTGCATTACAAATCTCTTGGCTACATTAGTCCATTGAAATTAGTTTGGTTTGGTCGATTCTTAAAGCAAGTTAAAGTTGATGTAATTTTAGATTTCAATGCAAATTTTGCTGGAGCAACAATGCTTGTATCCAAGCTTGTGGGTACCCCGAAAAGAATTACTTTCTACAGACAAGGTAAAAACCACTTCAAACCAAATTTCATTCGAAATATTGTTAATCATATTTTAAACAAGCTTGTTGATGCTTTTGCGACCAATATTTTAAGTAATTCATTTGCTGCCTTAGATTTCTTTTATCCAAATAGGGGAGCCGATTTGAGATTCAAAGTAATATACAATGGTATAGAACTAGAAGAATTCAGGAAATTAAATCATACACGAGAGTTGCGATTAAAATACGGATTAGATCCAGATGCTTTTATTATTGGTCATGCAGGTAGAAAAGACCCAGTAAAAAATGTACAATTGTTGTTTGATATCGCTACTAGTAGTCAGTTTGATTGTAAAGTGTTATTTGTATTAGTTGGCGAAAACACTGATAAGTACTCATTTCTTTTAGAAAATAAACACAACAATATCGTTTCTTTGGGCTTTCAGTCAAATATGGTTGAGGTATTAAATTGTTTTGATTTATTTGTTTTCCCTTCATTTTCAGAAGGGCAACCTAATGCTTTAATTGAGGCAATAGCTGTTGGCTTACCCGTGATTGCTTCCGATATTCCAAGCATCAAAGAATGTTTGCCTTTCAGCCACCACAAGTATTTGGCAAATCCACATGATATAAACAAATTTAAAGCGCTTCTTTTTAAAGCCTTATCAAATGAATTACCAAGAATTGTAGACGAAACTTTCATTGAAAGTAATTTTCGCGCAAATCATAATTTTAATATGCTACTCAAGGAAATATGTTGAATCAAAGTAAGATTTTATTTGTTCATGATGGACCCTTGCTCCAAAATAACGTGGATAATGCATACTATGGCGTCCATTATACAAACGCGCTAGTCGATAGATATCTTTATCTTGGGGCTGAAATAACTTTTTTGATGCGCGTAAAGAAAATCAGTCCTGAATTAGGCAAAACATTTTCTTTACTTGACCACCCCAAGTTAAATGTAGTTGAAGTGCCAGATTTTAAGTCACTTCAATCTCTTTGGAAAAAGAAATCGGCTGAAGTAATTATTGAACAAGCTGTCCAAACTTCAGATATGATCATTTTAAGAATGCCAAGCGCGAATGCCGTATTGGCACATCGCTTTGCACTTCAATATGGAAAACCCTTTATTATTGAAGTTGTAGCCTGCGTCTTTGATGCGCTTTGGAACTACGATTGGCGGGGTAAAATACTTGCATACCCGAAATATTGGTCCTATCGGAAGCTCATCAAAAATGCCCCATATGTCATTTATGTGACGGAATTATTTTTACAAAGTAGGTATCCTACTTCTGGCCATTCGCTTGGTTGTTCTGATGTCATGTTACAACCTATTGATAAGCGGAAGTTATTGAAGCGACTTGAAAAATTTGAGAATAGAATCAATCAAAAAATTATTTTGATCACTGTTGCAGCTATTGATGTGCCCTATAAAGGCCAAGCGGATGTAATAGAAGTATTGAGTAGGTTAGATCAGCATAAGTTTGAATATTGGATAGTAGGGCAAGGAAGTCCTAAAAGACTTCAGATGATCATAGATCAAAAGAAACTTCATAATATAAAGATTGTTGGTTCTGTAAAACACGATGAAATATTTAGATTATTAGAAAAAGCAGATTTGTATGTGCAGCCCTCTAGGCAAGAAGGCTTGCCACGTGCAGTAATAGAAGCAATGAGTGTTGGTATGCCAGTTATAGGGACCAATATTGCTGGGATTCCCGAGTTATTACCTAAAGATTGTGTTTATGAGCCTCATAATTTGAATGATTTACTTCGCTTGATTACCAATTTCAATGATGAGCAAGGGGCAGCTTGGGCGCTTATAAATTTTGAGAAGTCAAAAGAATTTCAGCAATCTGAATTGGACTTGAAAAGAAATCAATTTTATAGCTTTTTTCTAAATGAAAACAGATAAAGTCATTTTTATTGCCTCAACATTTAAGCATTTAAGGGCTTTTCATATTCCTTATATCGAAATGCTTCAAAAAAATGGAGTTGAAGTCGATGCTGCAGCAAATGAGATTCAATTTGCAACACAATTACCGTCTAGAAACTTTGAGATTCCAATTTCGAGATCTCCTTTTTCTGTGAATAATATCAGCGCTATTTATGCGCTTTGGAAGATATTAAAATCAGGTGAATATAGATTTATTCATTGCCATACTGCAATGGGATCAGTTGTTGCGAGGATTGCAGCACTTTTATCTTATAAAAGACCAAAAGTAATATACACCGCACATGGTTTTCATTTTTTTAAAGGCGGACCAATAAAAAATTGGCTGCTTTATTTTCCTATTGAGTGGTTATTGTCATTCGCAACTGATTTATTGATTACGATTAATGATGAGGATTATTTATTGGCAGAAAAGAAGTTCTTCCAAAAAAAGGTGATCAAGGTGAACGGTATTGGTGTCGACATCAGTAGATTTAATCCATTACAAGACGAAGAAAAATTAAATATCAGATCGAAGTTAGGGCTAGCACCTAAAGATTTTGTTTTGATTTATGCTGCGGAGTACATCCCTAGAAAAAATCATGATTTTCTTGTTAGTGCCATGCAAAAATTAGTTCAATTGAATCCAAATATAAAATTACTATTAGCAGGTAGGGGTAAAGATTTCGATAAAATCAAGGATACTATAAGTCAAAAGAACTTGTCAAAAAATATTATTCAATTAGGTTTTATCTCAAATATTCATGAATATTATGCCATCTCAGATCTTGGAATTTCGACAAGTAAGCAAGAAGGATTAGGTTTAAATTTGATTGAAGAATTATTGAGTGGTATTCCCGTGATTGCGAGTATGGATCGGGGGCATAAAGAAGTGGTTGTCCCGTCTGCAAATGGTTTTTTATATCCTCAAGGAGATTTAAATTACTTTATCCAACTCGTTGAAGAAATTTCAACTAACCAAGAATTAATGAGCACATTAAAACTGAATGCTCGTAACACCGCACTTAAATTCGATTTAAATTTATGTTTATCAATAATGGATTCAACTTATAACCAATTTTTAAAACCATGAAAAAAGTCATCCTCATCGGTGCGGGCGGAAATGCCGCAGAAGTCAGAGAATACATCCGTTTTCACAATCGGGTTAAGCCAGAAGAAATAATAGAGGTACTTGGTTTTCTCGATGTAGATAAAGACAACTATGTCAAGTATCAATATGAAGAGCCGTATCTCGGAACCGCCGAGGACCATCAGGTAATTGACGGTGCGGAATATATGTTTTGCTTCGGTAATTTACCATATAAGAAGGCGCTTTCTGAGTCTTTTGAAAAAAAAGGAGCTACGTTTTTTACGTTTGTTCACCCAACAGCCTTGATTGCAAGTACGGCAAAGATAGGGCGTGGCGTCTTGATTTCACACAACGCATCAGTAGGACCATTTGCAGAGGTGGGTGATTTCAATATCATCAACTCAAGAGCAACGATTGCACATGATACTATATTAGGGACTTATAATTTCATTAGCCCGCAGGTGGCGTTGTCAGGCAATACAACCCTTGGGAATGGAAACATGATGGGTGTAAATAGCGCTACCATACCGGGTATAACAATTGGCAATGGCAATACTATCGGTGCTGGTTCTGTAATTACTAAGCATATCGATAATGGTCAATTGGTAGTTGGTGTGCCAGGTAAAAGCATCAAAGAGATAAGTAATATTTTTACTACTGAGTAATGATTTATAAAATCTTGAAAAGAATACTTGACTCACTTATCGCTTCCATTGGGATCATCATATTGTTACCTATTTTTGTAACGGTTAGTGTACTCTTATTGTTAAGCGACGAACACCAAATTTTCTACCGCCAAGAGCGAATTGGTAAGCACGGTAAAAAATTTGGCATCCTGAAGTTTGCCACTATGCTCAAAGATAGTCCTACCCTTGGTAACGGAATGCTAACGGTGCGAAATGACCCCAGAATTACAAAAGTTGGGAAATGGTTAAGGCTTACCAAACTCAATGAGCTGCCACAACTTTGGAATGTATTTGTAGGACAAATGTCTTTTGTTGGTCCCCGACCACTTACTTCTATAGGAATTACCCGCTACGACCCTGCAGTGAGCCAAACAATCCTTACACTCAGACCGGGAATTACGGGCATTGGCTCATTGGTTTTTAGGGATGAAGAAAAATTAGTTAGTCTGTGTAAAGAAAATGGCGGTGACCCAAAAGCATTTTACCGGGAACACATTTTTCCTTTCAAGGGGAAAGTAGAATGTTGGTATGCTTCCAAACAATCTTTTTTTATTGATTTTCTCTTATTGACGGCCACTTTGTATAGTGTGGTTTTCAATGACCGCAAAATTGCTTTCAAACTTTTCAAAGATTTACCTGAATTGCCCAAAGAACTCACATTAACATACTTTAAATCAGAAATAAAAGAACTATGATTCCACTTTCCGTACCCCACCTTGCAGGCAATGAATGGCAATATGTTAAAGATTGCTTGGATACTGGCTGGATTTCTTCTGCCGGCGAATATGTCAATCGCTTTGAGCAAGATGTAGCAAAATTCGCAGGAGCTAAATATGGCGTGGCTTGCATGAACGGCACCGCAGGATTACATATTGCGCAAGTATTATTAGGCATCGGAGGCGGTGACCATGTTTTGGCGCCGAACATCACTTTTATCGCAACCCTTAATGCGATTTCTTATTCTGGTGCTGAGCCTATATTAGTAGATGTTGAGCCAGGGTCATGGCAGATGGATCTCAATTTATTAGAAGCTTGGTTGGAAGAAAATACAAGCATGATAGAATTAGATGGAAAACTGCTTTGTATTTCTAAACGCACCAATAAACCCATTAAGGCCATCATGCCCGTGCATGTGTTGGGCAATATGGGCAATATGGACCAATTATTGGCAATTTCAGATAAATACCATTTAGCCATTATTGAAGACAGCACAGAAGCCCTAGGATCTTATTACAAGGGCAAACATGCTGGTTCTTTTGGGCATATTGGCGTATTTAGCTTTAATGGCAATAAAATCATTTCAACTGGTGGCGGCGGGGTTATTGTTACGAATGACGAAGCACTTGCCATACGCGCCAAGCACCTCACCACACAAGCCAAAGTGTCGGCTATGGAATACATCCATGATGAGATTGGCTACAATTACCGTTTGGTGAATGTACTCGCGGCAATTGGTGTGGCGCAAATGGAGCAATTCCCCGACTTGTTGAAGCGCAAAAGAAATATGGATGCCTATTACCGCGTAAAATTAGCTGGGTTAGGGGATATCCAATTTCAGGAAGTCGCAGCAGATGTGGAGGCCAATTGTTGGTTGTTTACGTTTAAAACGAGTCGAATGCGTGAGCTATTGACTTACCTCAATGACAACGGTATTCAGTCCAGACCTTTCTGGATGCCCATGAATCAGTTGGATATGTTCAAGGAAAAGCTTTATATTCAAAACAGCAATCAGAGCGCGGAGATTTACAATACATGCATCAGCATTCCGAGTTCTGCGGGTATTACCAAAGAAGAGCAAGATCAAGTAATTGCCGCCATTCAAGAATTTTACAATGCATAAGTTACCAAATTTATTTGTTTTAAGATTCGTGTTGTCATTGATGGTTTTAATTTATCATCTTCCAATTACAGCTCAAAATCTAGGATTGAAATTAGATAGTGATTTAGAAATATCAAAGAAAGGTGTTTTAGCGGTTTATTATTTTTTTTCGCTTTCTGGCTTTCTAATTATTCGCGGTTTAATTTATGAAATAAGAAATAAACAAAGCATTGATATTTTTGGTTTTTATATGCGCAGAATTTTAAGGATTTGGCCAGTATATTTTTTAGTAATAGGAATAGGATGTTTGCTGTATTGGGTTATCTTACCAATCATCGGAATTCCTTTTGAAACTACCTACAATAAGTTTTATTTCTTTATTTCCTATTTATTTTTCATTCCAAACGTCTTTAACGAACTGTACAAAGTAGGTGGAATACTTAATGTAACTTGGTCAATTGGAATTGAGGAACAATTTTATTTAATCTTCCCATTATTATTGATGCTTTTCCGTTTAAAGTATAAATATTTGCTTGGGTCGTTATTCGTTCTACTGTTATTCCTTCTTTTGGCTTTTCCCCAATTTTATTATTTCAAAAATTACTATTTTTATTTTATCGGCGGCGGAATTTTGGCAGCTTTAGAAAATAAACTTCAACAAAATTTTTTCTGGATTAAATTTATATTACTCAGTTGGTTCGTACTAGATTTTAGTACTAATTGGTTTATGTTTTTGAATAAATTTTTGTTTCATTCGACTCATCTTTTACTTACGACTGGAATAATATATGCTTTAGCGTTTAAACCTATGTTTAATATTAAAAATCGCCTTATCAATTATTTAGGTAAGATTTCTTTCGGAATATATATGTATCATATGATCATTATAACCCCGTTACTGATGGCTGTTAAATTGATTAATTTGGAAAATTATTTTCCTGTTTTTTGGTTGAACTTCTTAATCTATTGCAGTGCGATTTCCCTAACTTTCGTTCTCTCACATCTATCATATAAATATTTCGAATCCAAATTCCACAAATTGTAATCATGAATTTCATAGACATTCCTCATTTCATTTCAACGCATGTGACCAAGCGCACGCAGAGCATGTTTGAAGTAGACATCCAGCGCAATCAAACTGAATTAGCTGCTAAAATCAAAGACAAGGCGGTTTTGGTGATTGGTGGCGCGGGTACCATTGGGTCGTCGTATATCAAAGCAATTTTGCGTTTTGAGCCCCGAAAGTTGGTGGTTGTGGATACCAATGAAAATGGCCTCACCGAACTTACCCGAGATTTGCGCAGCACCCCTGGGCAATACGTTCCTTCTGAATACATTACTTACCCCATGAACTTTGGGGAGCCGGTTTTCAAAAAAATGTTTTTGGAGCAAGGCCCCTTTGAGATTGTGGCCAACTTTGCTGCACACAAGCACGTGCGCAGCGAGAAGGATCATTACTCCATAGAAGCCATGTTAGACAACAACGTCTTCAAGGCCCAAGAATTCCTAGATTTCTTGTGTGAGCACAAACCAGAGCACTTCTTTTGTGTCTCCACAGACAAAGCGGCCAACCCTGTAAACGTCATGGGGGGCTCTAAAAAGCTAATGGAAGAAGTCATTATGGCTTACAGCAAAGAGCTGCACATTACCACCGCACGTTTTGCCAATGTGGCGTTTTCTAACGGTTCGCTCTTAGATGGCTATATTCAACGCTTGTTTAAGCGCCAAGCAATTTCTTGCCCGGCAGATGTCAAGCGCTTTTTTGTATCGCCAGAAGAAAGTGGCCAAATTTGTATGCTCGCCTGTATGCTTGGGCAAAGTGGCGAAATTTACTTCCCGAAATTAGCCGAAGACGAACAAGTATTTTTCAAGCAAATTACCTTAGACTTTTTTGCTGCTGCTGGCCGTCAAATCTTGCTATGCAATTCAGACGACGAAGCACGTGCGGCTACAACAAATTTAGACGACAACGCGCCGTATCCGGTTTATTTTTTCAATTCTGACACCTCTGGTGAAAAACTCTATGAAGAGTTCTACACCGAGCAAGACGAGCTCGATATGCAGCGCCACGAAAGTTTGGGCGTCATTACCAATGCCCGCTGTTTGCCAAAGGTAGAATTGCAAGTGGCTATTGACGAACTCAAAACTTTATTGGCACAAGAGCGCTATGACAAAGAACAAATTGTAGCGGTCATGAAACGTCATATTCCCGATTTTGAACATATCGAAACGGGGAAGAACTTAGACCAAAAAATGTAATATGTATTCAATCATCAAAAGGTTTTTTGACCTCTTATTGAGCACCATTTGCCTGCTGGTTTTGAGCCCGATCCTCATTCCGGTCTTCATTGGGCTTAAGTTTTCTGGAGAGGGTTATATCTTTTACAAACAAGAACGCGTTGGCTTCAAGAACAAACATTTTCATATCCTGAAGTTTGCCACCATGCTCAAAGACAGCCCCAATATGGCGGGCGGCATCTTTACCTCCAAAAAGGACCCGCGTTTTACCCCAATGGGGCCATTTTTGCGCAAGAGTAAAATCAATGAGTTGCCGCAGCTCTTGAATATTTGGTTGGGCCACATGAGTTTTGTGGGCCCCAGACCTGTTATGCCCATTAGTTTTGCTGCCTACCCTGAGTCTGTTCAAAAAGTGATTTATAATGTCAAACCGGGCCTTACGGGCATTGGGTCTGTGGTATTCCGCGACGAAGAAGAACTCATTGCCAAAAAGAAAGAAAACGGCGAAGACGCCTGGGCCTTTTATGAAAACGAGTTGTATCCTTTTAAAGGCAAACTCGAAGAATGGTACCAGTCTAAACAATCTTTCATTTTGGACCTCAAATTACTCATTGCCACCGCACTAGTGGTTTTGTTACCTCAAATTGATGTGGTGGGCCTCTTTTTTAGAGGCGTGCCGAAACGTGATTTTTAGTTCCTATGCAAACACCAACCGAACTCCTCCAACCCTTCAACATCATCTCCTCTGACCTCACCCGTCCTTGGGGAGGTTTTTACGTCATCGACGAAACCCAAGCACAGTCTTTTGCCGATACCTTTTTTGATGGCCTAGACGTTCAGACCCTCACCATTGGGGGCAAGCTGAGCCCGAAGTTATTGATTGTGGCGCCGCAGCAGCGTTTGTCTTGGCAGTACCACAACCGCCGCGCCGAGATTTGGAAGGTAGTGCAGGGTACTGTTGGGGTGGTGCGTTCAGACAACGATCAAGAAGGGGAGTTGCGCACTTATGAGGTGGGCCAGACCATTCGCTTGGCGCAAGGTGAACGCCATCGCTTGGTGGGTTTGGACGCGC
>JACCDI011851690.1_pt1 | contig 32375 bp, 32 predicted proteins | sample 7442791 | NCBI WGS metagenome assembly JACCDI01 (sample SAMN15323434, study PRJNA562643) | freshwater metagenome | isolation source: river surface water | place: USA:Blue River Watershed | collected 2017-08-15
AGGGCAGATTGTTCATGCTCATAATTTAACCCCTTTTCTACTCAATTGGCGAAGTTTGTGCGAATATAAAGCATGGCTTCTACCTCCGGTGACGCAAATAGCGCCCAGAATCCGAATGAGAATGATAAAGATCTCATTGACGAGAAATTTCAGGCACTCGTCGCCGGGTTATCGCTGGATCAGAGTTCACCTACTACCTTTCTCGATGAGCTAGACAAAAGCGTTGATGAAGAGCACTTCACTCCCCCAGTACCTCAGAAAATTAATCGCAAGAAATTCTTCACAGATGGCATTAATGCATTTAAGAAGTGGAAAGATAACCCTCGCTCGGATAATTCCGGCCTAGATGATGATGGAGCACAAGTATGAGCACAGATTTTCGTTGGGGAATTCTAGCTAGTGGCGGAATTGCACAAGCCTTTGCCAGAGATTTGTCGTACTTTAATAACCACATCGTTGCTGCAGTGGGATCACGTTCACAAGAAAGCGCTGATGCTTTTGCAACTGAATTTCCAGGATGTGTTGCCTATGGTAGCTATGAGGAGCTAGTTAGCGATCCAACTCTTGATGCAATTTACGTCGCAACACCGCATCCTTATCACGTAAGCAATACAGTGCTTGCGCTCAACGCTGGAAAGCCCGTCTTATGCGAAAAGCCTTTTACTATTAATGCAGCAGAGGCCAGGCAGATGAAAGCTGCAGCCGAGGCTAATGGAGTAGCACTCATGGAAGCGATGTGGGCTCGATTCTTGCCTCATATGCATCGAGTGCGCGAAATTTTGGCATCTGGTGTCCTTGGGGACATCTGGGCAGTTGAAGCTGATCACGGGCAACGTCTTTCAGATTATGCAAACCCGCGTCATTGGGAGCCATCTCTTGGAGGTGGCGCACTTCTTGATCTTGGTATCTATCCAATCTCATTCGCCCATATGGTTTTAGGTAAGCCGGATTCAATTGCTTCATCTGCAACTTTCACAGATAAAGGTGTTGATGCCAGTTCGACAGCAATATTTAGTTACAAGAGTGGTGCGCAGGCAATTCTGACTTCAAATATGATGGTCTCAACCCCATGCCGAGCAACGATTTGTGGAACGCTAGGCAAGATTGAAATTGATCGAACCTTCTACAATCCAGCGTCAATGCGCGTGATCATGCACGATGGAACTACGACTGAATATCCAACAGATTACAAAGGTCACGGCCTTCGTGAGCAGGCGAAGGAATTTGAACGCGTAGTTCGCTCTGGCGCGATGAATTCACCAATCCTTACTCCCGATGAGAGTATTGAGATTATGGGTTCACTTGATGAAATTCGCCGCCAGATCGGTCTCATCTATCCCAGCGAAAAGTAAGTAGGCCTACAAGCGGGCTAGATCTGCAACGCCGACTAACCCTGCTTCGTTACCGAGCTCTGCTGGAACGATGTCTGGATATGGATGCTTGCCCGCAAAAGGCATATGACGCATCATCGATTCACGTGTTGGCGCAAGCAGAATCTCTCCTGCCTCAACAACGCCACCACCAATAACAACGCGTGTGGGATCCAAAATTACACAGAGTGATGCGATTCCTGCTCCAAGAAAATGTGCAGTTGTATTAAAGGCAGCTAGTGCAACGGGATCACCCTTCTGTGCAGCTTCTGTGAGGTGCTTGCCTGTAAGTCCATCGAGAGTTCCATTGCCGAGGGCAAGTAAATTTCGTGCAAGTTCGGGTGTTGCACTAATCGCTTCGCGCGCATGACGCATCAATGCACTTCCACTTGCATACTGTTCAAAACAACCACGAGCACCGCATCCGCAGAGATGTCCTTCGGGAACAACGCGCATATGCCCAATCTCTGCCGCAGTTCCATATCCACCACGATAGAGATTTCCATTAACAACAATTCCTCCGCCGATACCAGTGCCAACGGTGACTATCATTAGATGATCATGGCCACGACCAGCACCAAATGCCGCCTCTCCCCATGCGGCTGCATTGGCATCATTTTCAATCACAACTGGTAGACCAAGCAGAGTCGTCAACTGTGCGTCGAGGTCAACACCGTTCCACCCTGCGATATTTGGTGTTGCCAGCATTGTTTTGCGATCAGATGAAACAAATCCTGCCGCAGATATTCCGATTGATTCAACTGAGTATGAAGCCATTAACTCGCGAGCGACATCTGCAATCGTTTGAGTTAGCGCAGTACCGCCCTCGCGAGGTGTATCCCGACGGGCATCGATAAGAATCTTTCCGGATTCGTCTACGACCCCTCCAAGAACTTTGGTGCCTCCTACATCAATACCAATTGCGTAGCTCACTAGTGCAATTAACCTTCGCAGTGCTCTTTGAGTTGAGCAAGCGCTTGATCAATTGTCATCTTCTCCTGCTTTGTCACCATCATTTGTGGAATTGGCATTGATACTCCCACTGAAAGTTCATAGGTGACTTCTGTTTCATCGCCCAGATCTTTAAGAATATATGCACCATCCATCTTGGTGAGCATATTTGCATCTTCGAGTTCGAACTCAAGACGTCCAGGAGCTCCGTCCCAGTTATAGGAAAGACTTACTTCATCCTTGAGTGCACCTGCGGAAATGGTCAAGGTTGCACCCGTGACACGACCGCTTTCATCCCGCTCGGAAACTTTGACTTTTGTTATGGAATCTGACCATTCCGGGTACTTTTCAAGATCGAAGAGAACTTCGCTCACTTGGCTTACTGGTGCCTCTATAACAATTGTTGATCTGCTCATATCGCTCATAGCCCTAGGTTACCCCGAGAAATCTCTTTCTGGGATCTCCCTTTTTTGTGTTTCCCCCGATAGCGTTTACCCATGAGCGAATATTCAGTTAAACCACTTGTCCCAGTAGCCACGGAGGGAAACCTCACTGAACTCATTGCACATCGTGCATGGTTTGAACCAGAACGCGTAATCATGTCTCGACCTCTTGGTGATGGATGGCAGCCGGTTACAGCCCGTGAAGTTGAAGCAGAGGTTCGAGCAACCGCTAAAGGTTTAGTTGCAGCAGGTATCAACATCGGTGACCGTGTGGCGATCATGGCTCGCACCCGATATGAATGGACAATTTTGGACTTCGCAATCTGGTTTGCAGGCGGATGTGTTGTTCCAATTTATGAAACATCGTCTGCAGAGCAAGTAGATTGGATCTTGAGTGATTCCGGTGCAGTGGGAATCATCGTTGAGACTCCAACTCATCGCGAATTAGCTCAGACAGTTCTTCCTTCACACACAAAGCATCTCTGGACAATGACCGATGATGTGCTCGCAGTGCTAGCTCGCGCAGGTGCACAAATTAGTGATGACGAAATCGATCGTCGTCGAAATTCTTTAAGCCCAGATACTTTGGCAACTTTGATTTACACATCAGGAACGACCGGAAAACCAAAGGGTGTCTCACTTACCCATGGCAACTTCCTCTCTGAGTGTGGAAACGTTGTTCAGGGCGCATCCGATCTATTCTTGAAGCCAGGCGGATCGACACTTCTCTTCCTCCCAGTTGCTCACGTATTTGGTCGCATGGTTCAGATTGGTGCAATAACGGCAGGACTTCACTTGGCACATTGCAGCGACCCAGTGGGGCGTCTCTTACCTGATCTGCAATCATTTAAACCAACATTCGTTCTTGCAGTTCCTCGAATCTTCGAAAAGGTCTACAACGGTGCCGAAGCAAAGGCTGAAGCTGCTGGTAAAGGAAAGATCTTTAGAAAAGCTGCCGCAATCGCTATTGAATATAGCGAGAATTTGGATGCAAAGAAATTTAACCCATTACTCTCACTTAAGCATGGACTCTTTGACAAGCTTGTCTTCTCAAAGATTCGGGCTAGCTTAGGCGGCGCTGTGGAAGCGGCAATTTCAGGTGGCGCACCACTTGGTGCTCGCCTTGGGCACTTCTTCCGTGGTGCAGGTATCACAATCTATGAAGGTTATGGATTAACTGAAACTACCGCTGGAGCAACTCTGAACATCACAGGCAATATCGCAATCGGTTCTGTGGGACGTCCAATTCCCGGAACAACAATCAAGATCGCCGAAGATGGAGAGGTTCTTATTAAGGGGCCAATCGTGATGCGCGGATATTGGCAGAACGATCAAGCAAACGGCGAAGCGTTTGAAGGAGATCGTTGGTTTAGATCAGGTGACCTTGGTCGACTTGATGAGAATGGCTTCCTCTACATCGTTGGTCGCAAGAAGGAATTGATCGTAACTGCCGGCGGTAAGAACGTTGCGCCAGCAGTTCTAGAAGATCGCCTTCGTTCACATCCTTTGGTAAGCCAATGCATGGTTGTTGGTGATAACAAGCCATTTATCGCTGCCCTTATTACTATCGATCCAGAGATGATTAAAGGTTGGATTGCTACCAATAAGAAGGACGGTGCAACGATTGAAGTCTTGCGCAATGATCCAGATCTCTTATCTGTCATTCAGGCAGCGGTAGATGAGGCTAATAAAGCTGTAAGTAAGGCTGAATCAATCCGTAAATTCACCATTCTTGCGGAGGACTTCACTATCGCAGGAGGTCAACTCACTGCAAAGCTCTCGGTCAAGCGCCATGTTGTTGCACAACAATATGCTGCGGAGATCGACGCTCTCTACGCAAAAGAATAAAGAGCGTAATTTCCATGGCGCAATCCCCCAAAGTAGAGATTGCCCAGGAAATTCATGATGGCATCGCACAAGATTTGGTTGCACTTGGTTTTCAACTAGATCTTGTGCTGGCTGCTCCTTTAACGCCTGCACTCATCCGTGATGAAGTTCGCACCATTCGCTTTAGGGTCTCAGAGCTCATAGAAAAGGTGCGAGACGAGATTTACAATCTCAGAACGAGCGCAGAATTCGATGATCAACTTCTAGAAATTATCACATCTATCTCTCCTGCCATCGAGATTTCCGGTGAATTAAGTGAGGTATCCAAGGTTGATGAAGATCTCTTAATTCGAGTTATCCCTGAACTCCTGCGTAACGCTGTTAACCATTCTGGGGCTAGCCAGATTCAGTTAGAACTGATTTCAGGTGAAGATGGTGCCATGGTAATAATTTCTGATAATGGCCACGGTGGGGCTCACGTCACTTCAGCTCGTTACGGAATTTTGGGATGCATTGAGCGCATAGAAAGCCATGGCGCTGCAATTGATATCAATTCTCGAGAGGATGGAACAACCATCACAATCACTCTGTGAGTGCATCAGTTGTCATCATTGATGATCACCCTCTAGTTCGTGATGGAATAAGAAGATCACTCGCGACAGCGGGATTTGATTGCGCAGGTGAAGCTGGCTCTCTTAAGGAGGCGATCGCGATGATTGCCCTACATAATCCAGATGTTATTACCGTTGATCTCAACCTACCCGACGGAAACGGTCTTGAGATCATCGCTTGGGCTAGAAAACATTCACCCACGATTGCAATCATCGTGCTCAGTTTAGATGACGACTTAGAACTAGTCTCTGCCGTATCTCAATCAGGAGCACAAGCATTCATCTCAAAGTCAGAGAGCGCAGACCACCTTATTTCCGCAATCAACTCAGTGCTCAACCAGCCAACGTTATTTATCAGTACCCACACAATTGCCCTGCTAGGTCGCCAAAAGGTTCAAGATCTGCTCACGCCAAGAGAGCGAATGGTGCTCACACATCTGGCGGGTGAATTGAGTATCGCCGAAATCGCTACGGCGATGTTTATTTCTCATCCCACGGTTAAAAGTCATTGCGCAACTATTTATCGCAAATTAGAGACTCGCAATCGCAGAAGCGCCGTAGCGCACGCAAAAGCTATTGGTTTACTTTAAGTAGTTCAGCAAAGCGCGATGACCAAATATCCCAGCGCCATTCTTGAACAATCCACTCTCGACCGGCCAAACCCATTGCTTGAGATCGCTTGGGATCCAAGAGCAGTCCAACGACTGCAGAGGCAACGGCTTTTATACTTGTCCCTTCAACAACTAACCCTGTCTTGCCTGCAAGAACGGCGTCCGGTGCACCGCCAGAGTTTCCAGCAATAACTGGTAAACCACATGCACTTGCTTCTAAGTAAACAATTCCGAGTCCTTCAACCTCTAAACCGGCTAATCGTGACCTTGAAGGCATTACAAATATTTCTCCAACGCAGATATAGCGTGGCAAATCTGCATATTGAATGCGCCCAATAAATGTGACTCGCTCTTGTAGCCCCAGCGTCTTGACGCGAGTTTCTAAATAGCTTCGATAGGGGCCCTCTCCAATCATCAGAATGTGTGCCTCTGGAACTTCTTTAATGATGGTGGGCATCGCCTCAATCAATACATCCTGTCCTTTTCGATGCACGAGTCGACCCACGCTGACGATAACTTTTTTATCGGTCAAGCCGAGCTCTCTACGTAATTCACTGGCATCTTGTGGTGAAAAATGGTCAGTATCGATTCCTGGCGCAATTTTGACCATACTCGCTGCTGCCTGATCAGTTATCGATCCAGTTACTGCACTCCGTGTGTACTCACCAAGATAGGTCAGATGATTTACATGTCGAGAGATAAATTTCATGGCGATCGTAAATGGCCACACTTTAGACCACCACACTTCATGTCCATGAGTGAGGGCAACAATGTGCTTTACACCTACCTTGCGAAGTCCTCTCGACAAGAGGCCCAACGGTGCTGCAGCACCGAAAAATACTGTCGAAATATTTTTTTCACGCACTAGATCTTTTACGCAATAGGCAACCCCGGGCGTGGGAAGAAGTATCTTGGACTTATCGCGTACCACTTCTACGCCATAATCCTCTAACCATTTACGATCGTACAGCTCACTATTATCTTGTGCACTCGTGTAGACGATCACGCGCGATTGCGGAAGTCTTTCGATTAATCCAATGACAAAAGTTTCTATTCCACCAGCGCGAGGACCGAAGTCATTTGTGATGCAGAGAATTTTCTCCACTAGAAACGGCGTGCCCCAACAAAAGGTTTTCTTCCGAGATTGCTAGCGCTAGCAACCTTCACACGCGATCCTGATCGCGGCGCGTGGACCATCTTTCCTCCACCCAGATATATTCCAACGTGAGAAACGGGACGACCGAAGAAGACAAGGTCACCTGGCTTTAACTGACTTCTAGGAACAGATCTACCCATTCGTGACTGTGCAGCTGATGAGTGTGGGAGCGAAACTCCCGCTGCTTGGAATGCACGCATGGTGAGCCCAGAGCAATCCCAGTACGTCATACCTGCGGCACCGAAAACATATTTGTCACCAATTTGTTTAAGTGCATACTTGAGTGCGATACCGGCTCGCCCTGAAACACCTGCCGCTGCTTTAGCCTCTGCCAGCGAGCGCTTTTGATCCGCATCTTCTTCTTGTTGAGCAAGGCGCGCCAAACGTTCGCGATCTTCCTTCTTCAACTTTGCCAGAATGGATTCGGCCTCTTTAAGTTTTGCAACCGCTTTGGCAGATTCTGCTTCAAATTTCTTTTTCGCCGCAGTTACTAGCGCCAACTTGTCATTGACTGTGAGCGAGGTTGCGGTCAATCGCTGCTTTGCCGCTTCGTACTTTCGGAGCTGAGTGGCTTTGCTTCGGGTAATTGATTCAAGAGATCCTGCAGCAGAAAGATAGAGCGCAGGATCACTTGAGAATAGAAGCTCTAGGCTCTGTCCGAGCCCACCGTTCTTGTACTGCTCAATGGCTATCACGCCAAGAGAGCGAGAAAGTGTGTCTACCGTCTTACCCTGCACGGCTTGGGCTGCCTGGATGCCTGCTAACTGTTTCTGAAGCGATGCCAACTTCACCTTGGCTTCTTGGGCACCTTCTGCCGCGGCAGTCGCATCTTCCTCAAGATCGCGCACCTTTGCCTGCACCTCAGCCAGTGATGGAGCAGCGGAGGCAGTCGATGGGAGGAAGCCAGCGATAACGATCAGCGCAAGGCCGATCGTCGTCGTTGCTTTCCTACCGGTCAGTTTGCGCATTGACCAAGGCTAACCCCCCTTCGCGTTGGACCTCAACTCAAATTGAGCGTAGATGCTTGCGAATTGGGTGAGAATGGCCCCTCATGTGAGGTCAATTCCGCATTCGCCTACCGAAATTTCTTCTCAGGCAGCGATAACCTTCCCGCCATGAGCGCAGCAGCAGGTAAGGGACAAGTAATTGCCACCTTGGTTGTAGGCAGCGATGGCAGCACAGCAAAAAATGGAACATCGCGCGGAGTTACTTCCACCCTAGATCGAGCTCGTTTTCTAGAGCGCCGTCGTCATGTTGATGCCATTTTGATCGGTGGAAATACCGCTCGCAACGAGCCGTATCGCAAAACTCCCGTCCCTGTCGTAGTCATTTCGACATCGATGATCAACGCCTTGGCTGATAATCGTCAGGCATATTGGTGGAATGCATCTGCCTCAGAAGCGCTCGAGAGAGCTCGTCGCCTCTTTGGCCCAACTATCTTGATCGAGGCTGGGGCTTCAATCATCAACGAACTTATTGCTTCTGGGGAAGTTGATCGACTGGAATTGAGCGTCACCCAAATTACAGGCGGTGAAGATCGAATCGATATTCAAGCGATGCTTTCACACTTTACACATGTAGAAAATGTGACCGAAGGCGAAACAACTTTTTACACTGCAACGCGTCATTAGCTTTATTGGAATGCAGCGATAAGGGCCACTCCCAGAACCGCACTAATAATTCCCACGTATTGAACTTTGTGTAAGCGCTCTTTAAGAAAAACAAATGCGAGCAGCGCCGTCATAATCGGATAGAGCGCGCCAAGAACATTGGCAAGAGATACCAGCCCCTTTGTGGTTGCCACTCCTAGAATCAAATTGGCGCTAAAGTCTGCAACGCCAATAAAGAGTAGAAGTGGAATATTTGCTTTACCCATTCCTCCCGTGCCACGCAGGCGAATGAGAATACCAATGCTCACAATCAAGGTCGCTGCACGCATTGAAACCATCGTCATGACTGCACTCGACTGCGAGCCTTCTGCCATAAATGCTAAACATGTACCAAAGCCAATCGCAGCACCGAGTGCCAACACGATGGGCTTGAGCGGCAACCCTTGTGAAACTTCAGGGCCGCTGGCCATAAATGCACCTAAAAGAGCAAGCACAACTCCGATAGTGACAAGCGTGCTGAATCGCTCGTCAAGAAAGAAAATTGCATAGAGCAGAGGAACCAGTGCACTCATTGCACTTATTGGCGAAACTACTCCCATACGGCCTGTTGCAAGTGCACGATAGAGACATATCAATCCCACGTATCCGCAGAATCCAGCTGCGATTCCTGGCACTAGATAGCCCTGGCTACCTAGTGCCTGCGCATCCCAAGATCCTGTTGCCGTAGCTAGAATAATTCCGAAGACGAGTCCGATTATTTGAGTAACCGAGAGCACCGCTGTTGGAGGAAATCTCTTACTTAAATTTCCTGCGTGGTAATCAGCTGCTCCCCAAAGACCACTGGAAATAAGTGCGAGTAGGGCAGCCATGACGCAGAAGATAGCGCAGAATCGGTCCTGCCTCCCGCAAGTGAGTGCATGCTCAATTTAGAATAAGGCAATGGAGACAGCGGGCTTTAATCGACTGATTGAAGTCCTACGAAGTGCAACTCCCCGCAGCGAAATTATTCTCGAGGAAGTTCCACCCCCACAGAAGCTTGCAACTTACTCCTTTGCCTTCACTGCAGATGTGACAAACGGCCTCATGGGCGAGGCTGAAGATGATGTTGCCACAGGCCGATTTGTACTTTTGCACGAACCTGGTGGTCAAGATACCTGGGAAGGTGAATTTCGTTGCGTCACCTTTGTGAGTGCAGATGTTGATGCAGCTATGCAAGAAGATCCACTTCTGCCCGAAGTGGGTTGGACATGGCTTCTGAAATCTCTAGAAAATTACGGCTGTTCTTATAGCGCGCCATCCGGAACAGTCACGCGAGTCTCGAGTGCATCGTTTGGAAAGCTCTCCCCTCGTAATAATGAATCAGAGATTGAGATACGTGCATCATGGACTCCAGTCATGACGCAGGGCGAAGATATAGGTCAGACACTTCTCAACCACGTCATGGCTTGGTGCAACCTGATTGCTGAAATTTCCTTCCTGCCGCCAATCACAGATGGCGTTGCGTCAATTACTAAGCCCCGTAAATAACTCACCCAGATGACAGAAGAAGTTCAGGTACCAACTCCGCTCTTAGCGCCATCAGCAGGTTTGCCCGATGTAATCGAGACTGAAGAAATGTTTTCAGATGCAATCGCTCAATTGGCGCAAGGAAGTGGTCCATTCGCACTTGATGCCGAGCGTGCCAGTGGCTACAAATTCAGTGCTCGCGCGTACCTGATTCAGATCGCACGTAATGGTGGTGGCCTGCATCTCTTAGATCCAATTCCATTTGGACCAGGTCATCATCTCTTTACCCAACTCAATAACCTGCTAGCAACGGATGAAGTAATTCTCCATGCCAGCACACAGGACCTACCTTGTTTGCGTGAGGTTGGCATCAATCCTGTGCGACTATTTGATACCGAACTCGGTGGACGGTTGGCAGGTTTACCTCGCGTAGGTCTTGGCCCGCTTCTAGAATCTCTCCTTGGCGTTTCACTGGCCAAAGAACATTCGGCGGTCGATTGGTCCATTCGACCGCTACCGAAAGATTGGCTTAACTATGCAGCGCTGGATGTTGAACTTCTGGTTGAACTCCGTGATGAAGTCGATGCACTCCTTGAGTCAGCTAATAAATCACATTGGGCCGAGCAAGAATTTGCAGCGATATTGGCTGCTCCCCCGTCATCCCCACGAGTTGATCCTTGGCGCAGAACTTCAGGGATGCATCAGATAAAAAAGAGGCGGCAACTAGCAGTGGTTAAATCACTATGGGAATCACGTTACGATCTAGGAAAGGAACTCGATGTCTCACCTGGTCGATTATTATCAGATGCAGCCATCTCAGCAATTGCACTTTCTGTCACAGATGAATCAGTATTTGAAAGTAAAAAACACCTTGAAAATGTATTGCGTCCCATTGGTTTGCGTGCGCGTTGGATGGAGCATTCAGCGCGATGGTTAGAGGCCATCGCCGCAGCTCGCGCCATGGCAGAAGATGATCTTCCACCAACCCGAGCAGCAAGTGATGCACTTCCTCCAGTAAAAGTTTGGCGAGAGAAATTCCCATTGCGTTATGCAGCCCTTACCCATGCCCGTCACAATCTTTCGCTACGAGCAGAGGAACTCTCGATTCCACTCGAGAATATGATTTCACCTGAACATGTGCGCAGAATCTGTTGGAGCGATCCAACAGGCAAGGTTGGTAGCGCCCTCGCCGAGCTCGGAGCACGCCCGTGGCAGATTGAAATCGCAGCTCCTATCCTTGAATCTGCACTGCTTGAGCGCGAGCCCCTGGAAAAACCCGAGCCTGAGGGTGATCAAGACAACTCGGATCAGGGCTGAATTACGCAACAAAAGAGTTGCGTAATTCGCTAGAAGGTTCTAGATTTGCTTCATGCTCAGCACCTTCATAATCGCCCTGCGCGAAGGCCTCGAAGCCGCGCTCATTGTTGGAATCCTTGTTGCCTATGTCGTAAAGACAGGGCGCAGTAGCCTTCTCAAGCCGATTTGGAGCGGTGTCTTGCTCGCCCTTGCCTTGAGCTTTGCCCTTGGTGCTTTCTTAACTTACTCATCAACGCAGCTCAGCGAGCGCGGGGAAGAGATCTTCGCTGGTACATCCTCAGTAGTTGCCGTGGCGCTTGTGACCTGGATGGTCTTCTGGATGAAGCGCGCTGCCCGCGGCCTACGCGATGAACTCCATGGCAAGGTCGATAAGGCCCATCTCGGCGGCCCTTTGACTATCGCTGCGACCGCCTTCTTTGCCGTAGCTCGTGAGGGTCTAGAAACCGCACTCTTTGTCTATTCAAATTTCCGCGCAGTTGGCGCTGCTTCCTCTGCCACTATCGGTCTCGCTCTTGGTCTGACCTTGGCAGTCGTACTTGGTTACCTGCTTTATCGACGAGCAGTCAAAATCAATCTCTCGAGTTTCTTCAAGGTCACAGGTGTTGCTTTGATTATCGTTGCCGCTGGCGTTCTCTCCTACGGAATTCACGAATTTCAAGAGCTCGGTTGGTTGCCTGGTGTAGATGCTTTCATCTGGGATGTCACCGAATGGATGCCTAAAGATTCTCTCATTGCTGGCCTGTTGGGCGGCACCATTGGATTCGACACGACCACCTCATGGCTGCAAGGGCTCTTCTACAGTGTCTACTTGATCGCAGTCTTAGTTCCATATCTTTCAAATAAGGAGTCCACAAAGAGAGTCTCAGCGGCAGCATAATCAGCGTGCGCGCCACTTTCTTTTTGTATTACCGACCAGTAACCTAGAGCCAACTTCACTTTTACGAAAGTTGGAAAAATGGCTACCTCAGCATCTGTAGTTCTTGTCGACGCGGTTCGCACGCCCTTTGGAAAAGCTGGATCTCTCTATGCCGGAACGCGCGCAGATGATCTGATGGTGCGAGCAATGCGAGGTCTTCTCGAGCGCAACCCACAACTTCCACTCGATGCGATCGATGATGTTGCCATCGCTGCTGCAACACAGACCGGTGATCAGGGAATGAACTTAGGACGTAGCGCATCTTTACTCGCTGGACTTCCAAATACTGTTCCTGGATATTCAGTTGATCGCTGGTGCGCTGGTGCGATGACAGCTGTAACAACTTTGGCCGCATCAATTGCGATGGGTGCAAACGATATTGCGATCGCCGGCGGAGTTGAACATATGGGTAACCATCCGATCGGTGACGGACTTGATCCGAATCCTCGTTTTCTTGCAGAACGCATCGTTGAACAAGATGCGCTCGCAATGGGTGCAACAGCAGAGCGCCTTCATGATCGCTTTCCACATTTAACAAAGGAGCGTGCAGATAAATTTGCCCTCGCTTCTCAGATGAAGACGGCCAAAGCATATGCAGATGGAAAGATTCAACGCGATCTCATTCCTACCGCTGCCCGAAGCGCTGAACTTGGTTGGGGTATCGCAACAGTTGATGAGCCTCCACGCCCAACTACAACTCTGGAGGGTTTAGCAACCCTGAAGACCCCGTTTCGTCCAGCAGGTCGAGTTACTGCAGGTAATTCATCTGGACTTAACGATGGCGCAACAGCAGCGTTATTAGCTAGCGAGGCGAAAGCAATTGAGCTCGGGCTATCAATTAAGGCGCGCATGGTCACCTTCGCATTTGCCGGAGTAGAACCTGAAGTAATGGGTTACGGACCCGTCCCATCAACGATCAAGGCTCTTGCAAAGGCTGGACTGAAAATTAGTGATATCGGCGCTTTTGAAGTGAACGAAGCTTTTGCGATTCAGGTCTTGGCATTCCTTGATCACTTTGGGATTGCAGATGATGATGCCCGCGTAAATCCATACGGTGGCGCAATTGCCGTTGGCCACCCACTGGCCTCATCAGGAATTCGTTTAATGCTCAACTTGGCACGAACCTTTGAAGAAAAGCCTGATGTTCGTTATGGAATTACCACTATGTGTATTGGTCTTGGCATGGGTGGAACCGTCATCTGGGAGAACCCACACTTTGGAAAGAAGGCATAAGTGATGACATCAATCGTGCTCCCAGAAGGTGCCCCTGAAGAAGTTATCACCCATGCACTTGTTCGCGATGTTGATCTTGCTGCCTTTGGCGCAACAGGATCGCTAGCTCTCATCACTTTGGATAACGGCCATGATCACACTCGCCCTAATACATTTGGCCCACAATCTCTCATGGCACTTAATGCTGCAATTACAGATGCAATCTCACGTAAGCCTGCTGCGATTGCTATAACAGGTAAGCCATTTATCTTTGCAGCAGGTGCTGATCTCTCTGCACTTTCATTCCTGAATGATCGTTCACAAGCAGTTGCGATTGGAAAACTTGGACACGATGTTTTCCGCAGATTCGATGAGTGCGGCATTCCTACCTTTGCCTTCATTAATGGTTTAGCGCTAGGTGGAGGTCTTGAAGTTGGTCTGCACTGCAAGTACCGCACACTGTCAGCAACAGCATTTACAGGATTGCCTGAAGTCTTTCTTGGTCTTGTTCCAGGATGGGGCGGAGCAACGATCTTGCCTATGCTGATAGGTCCGGAGAAAGCTGTACAAGTAATTATTGCTAATGCTCTCAATAACAACACAATGATGAAGGCGAAAGAAGCCCTAGCTCTTGGTGTTGTTGATAGTGTCTTTGAACCTGCCGACTTCCTTGAAAAGTCCATCGCATTTGCAGCATCCGTCCTTAACGGTTCGAAGAAAATCGAACGCACAGATCACAGCAAAGATCCTGCATGGGATGCAGCCCTTGCCACTGGTCGTGCAATTGCGCTGAAGAAATTTGGTGGTGCAGAGATTGCAAGTCCAACCAAAGCGTTAGAGCTTATGGCGGCTTCTCGTACATCTACTCGAGGAGCTGGCTTTGATGCCGAAGATCAAACACTTGCTGATCTGACAATGTCTGATCCACTTCGCGCTTCACTCTACGCATTTAATCTGATTCAGAAAAAACGTAAGAAGGTTGAAGGTGCTCCTAAGGCTGCGCTAGCACGTAAGGTCGGTAAGGTCGGAGTTGTCGGCGCTGGTCTTATGGCCTCACAACTCGCACTCCTGCTCGTCCGCAATTTGAAGTGTCCAGTTGTTATGACAGATATTGATCAAGAGCGTGCAGATAAGGGCGTCGCCTGGGTTAAAAATGAATTAGCAAAACTGGTTGAGAAGAAACGCATGAGCGCAGAATCTGCTGGCCGTCTCTCGCTTCTCATCACAGGTTCTGCTGATCAAAATGTCTTCGCCGGATGCGACTTCATTATTGAAGCAATCTTTGAAGAGCTCTCCCTTAAGCAGGAGCTCTTTAAGAAACTCGAAAAAATCGTTTCTCCCGAGTGCATTCTCGCAACCAACACCTCTTCACTCTCAGTCGAGAGAATGGGAGAAGGTCTTGAACACCCAGAACGCGTTGTGGGCTTCCACTTCTTCAACCCTGTTGCGATCATGCCGCTCCTTGAAATTGCCCGCACCTCAAAAACAGATGATGCAACAACAGCGACAGCGGTAAATATTGGTAAAGAACTCAAGAAGACGATGATCATCTGTAAGGATGCTCCGGGATTTGTCGTCAACCGTCTTCTTACTCGCTTTATGGGTGAGATCACCGATGCCGTCGATGAAGGAACTTCACCAGACGTTGCAGATAATGCGATGCGTGCGATTGGTTTCCCGATGACTCCCTTTGAACTTCTTGGTCTTGTTGGACCAGGGGTGGGTCTGCACGTTGCAAAGACACTGCACGAAAATCTTGGTCCGCGCTACCGCATCTCCCCCACTATGGAAGCTATGGTCAGAGAGGGTATTAAAACTTTCTACATTAAATCAGATGACGGTTCGGTTATTGCAAACCCTGCTGCCGTTGCACTCATTCACAAAGGCGATAGTCCATCAACGGCTGAACAAGTTCGGCTACGTGCGCTAAAGGCGCTAGCTGAAGAAGCCCGCATGATGCTTGATGAAGGCGTTGTTGCAACACCTGCTGAGATTGATCTCTGCATGTTGATGGGTGCTGGCTGGCCAATGCACTTAGGTGGAATATTGCCTTACTTAGATCGCGAAGGAATTAGCGATTCTGTCTGCGGCTCTCGTTTTCATCCTGCGGGAGTGGCATCTCTGCCTTCAAAGTAGAACTAGACCATTCCACAATTTCACGGGCGATGTTCTGCGAAGTAATTCCAAGGTCGCTCAAAATCTCTGAGCGTTTGGAATGTTCGATGAAGGTTAGCGGCACTCCAATTGAGTGAATTGGAGTTTCAAGTCCTGCACTTCTAAACATCTCAGAGAGTGCACTTGCTATTCCGCCGTGTGAAATTCCATCTTCAACTACAACAACGCTCTTGTAGCGGTCAGCCATTGTGATGAGTGATATTGGTAGCGGCTTCACCCAACGAGGATCTATAACAGTCACGCCCACACCTTCGCGATAAGCTTGAGACGCAGCTTCAACTGCCAGTGTCGCCATTGCACCAACGCTGATCAGAAGTACATCTGCACTCTCACCACGGTAGAGAACATCGATTCCTTCACGACGTTCAAATGCTGGAATATCAGCAGGGACTGCTCCCTTTGGAAAACGGATAACAGATGGCGCGTCGCTAATTGAAATTGCCTCACGGAGAACTTCCTTTAGCCGTGCGCTATCACGAGGTGCCGCTAGATGAAGCGTTGGAACGATTCCGGTCAGCGCCATATCCCAAATACCATGGTGTGAAGGCCCGTCATCGCCAGTTATTCCAGCGCGATCAAGGACAAAGGTAACTCCTGCTTTATGGAGAGCAACATCTAAGAGAAGTTGATCAAAGGCGCGGTTGAGGAATGTGGAGTAGACAGCAACAACTGGGTGTAATCCAGCAAAAGCCATACCTGCTGCACTGGTCACAGCATGTTGTTCGGCGATTCCCACATCGATAGTGCGCTCAGGAAATGCTGCTGCGAATTTATCTAATCCGGTTGGGCCGAGCATTGCAGCTGTAATTGCAACAATATCTTCACGCTCTGCGCCAATCTCGACTAGCTCATCAGAGAAGACTTTTGTCCATGATTTCGCGCTTTTTGAGACAGGAACACCAGTTGCAGGGTCAACAACGCCAACGGCGTGAAACTTTTCAGCTTCATCCTCAATCGCTGGCTGATGACCACGACCCTTCTCCGTGATTACGTGGACCAAAACCGGTTCACCGAATTGCTTAGCCTGCGCGAGAGCTTTTTCAAGAGCAGGTAAATCATGACCATCAATTGGCCCAAGATACTTCAAACCCAAATCTTCAAACATTCCTTGTGGTGCAACAATATCTTTTAGGCCCTTCTTTACTCCGTGAAGAGTTTCGTATATCGGTGCACCAACTACTGGAGTCTTTTGAAGAACTTCCTTCCCCCAGTCAAGGAAACGTTCGTAACCTTGTGTGACACGCAAAGTAGAAAGGTAAGTCGCAACTCCACCGATGGTTGGTGAGTATGAGCGCTCGTTATCGTTAACAACTAGAACCAAGTTGCGATCTTTTGCTGATGCAATGTTGTTAAGCGCTTCCCAGGACATTCCGCCGGTGAGAGCGCCATCGCCAACAACTACTACAACGCTGCGATCGTCCTGCCCGGTAATCGAAAAACCACGAGAGATTCCATCTCCCCAAGAAAGCGCTGTTGATGCATGTGAATTCTCAATAACATCATGCTCACTCTCACTGCGATTGGGATATCCAGCAATTCCACCGCGTTGGCGAAGTAAATCAAACTCCCCAGCACGTCCTGTGACAATCTTGTGAACATATGACTGATGGCCAGTATCAAAGAGAACAACATCCCGCGGAGAGTCAAATACTCGATGGATTGCCATCGTTAGTTCTACAACTCCGAGGTTTGGACCTAAATGTCCACCGGACTTTGAAACCTTCTCAATGAGGAAAGTTCGAATCTCCTGCGCCAGCACGACCAGCTCGTCGTGGGACAACCCCTTGATATCTTCGGGGCCCTTAATAGATTCGATCACAGACGAAATTCTAGATCACCCGAGCAATTGACGTAGGACGAACTGCATAATTCCGCCATGGCGGTAATAATCTGCCTCGCCAGGTGTATCAATACGAACCTTAGCCTTAAAGGTAATCGCACCTGCGGTAACTGTGACTTCCTTAGGAACGCCACCGGTATTGAGGGCTGTAATTCCAGATATTGCAAAAGTTTCATCGCCCTTTAACCCAAGAGTAGATGCGCTCTGACCTTCAACAAATTGCAGTGGTAGAACACCCATTCCGATCAAGTTCGAGCGGTGGATTCTTTCAAAACTTTCAGCGATAACAGCACGTACGCCAAGGAGCGCTGTTCCCTTTGCAGCCCAATCACGTGATGATCCGGAGCCATACTCTTTACCTGCAAGGATTACTAATGGAATTCCAGCGGCCTGATATGCCATCGATGCATCGTAAATTGTGGCTTGTGATCCGCCATCGAGAAAATTACGAGTGAAGCCACCCTCAACGCCGTCGAGCAATAAATTCTTAAGGCGAATGTTTGCAAATGTTCCACGGATCATTACTTCGTGATTTCCACGGCGTGAGCCGTAAGAATTGAAATCATTGCGTGCCACTCCATGGGCTTCCAAATACTTACCAGCTGGAGAATCCGCCTTGATATTTCCTGCCGGAGAAATGTGGTCTGTAGTCACAGAGTCACCCAGAATTGCCAGAACGCGCGCTCCCGAAATATCTAAAACTGGAGTTGGCTTTGCAGGCATATTTTCAAAATATGGAGGCTTGCGTACGTAGGTTGATTTAGCATCCCACTCGAAGGTGTTTCCTGTTGGTGTATCAAGTGATTTCCAACGATGATCGCCATCAAATACGCTTGCATAATCTTTAGTAAACATTTCTGATGAGATTGATGCATCGATAACTTCTTGAATCTCTTGAGCAGATGGCCAAATATCCCTCAGGAGAACTGGATTGCCATCTTTGTCATTGCCCAGCGAATCGCTCACGAAGTCGTGATTCATGGTGCCAGCTAGCGCGTAAGCAACCACAAGTGGAGGTGAAGCAAGGTAATTCATCTTTACATCAGGGCTAATTCGACCTTCAAAGTTTCTATTTCCTGAAAGGACCGCTGAAACCGCTAGATCATTTTCATTAATTGCCTTGCTAATTTCGGCAGGCAATGGGCCAGAGTTACCGATACAGGTGACACAGCCATAACCCACAAGGTGGAAACCAAGTTGCTGCATGTATGGAGTTAGGCCGGCTCGATCGTAATAATCAGTAACGACTTTAGACCCTGGAGCAAGTGTTGTCTTTACCCATGGCTTTGAAGTAAGCCCCTTCTCAACCGCCTTTTTAGCGAGCAAAGCGGCACCAATCATCACTGATGGGTTGGATGTATTTGTACAAGAAGTAATGGAAGCAATGACAACGTCGCCATTCTTCACTGTTGTCTGATGCTGGCCTACCTTTGCTGGATATGTGGACTTTCCAGTTTTCTCAGTGAAGTACGTAGGTAATATTTTTTCAAATGCACTCTTGGATTCAGAGAGTGAAATTCTATCTTGCGGACGTTTAGGACCTGCAATCGATGGAACAACAGTTGAAAGATCAAGTTCGATATGTTCTGAAAAACGTGGTGACCTTACAGGATCGTGCCAGAGTCCTTGCGCTTTAGCGTAGGACTCAACAAGATCTACTTGATCTTCGTTACGTCCGGTCAATCGGAGATATCGCAAAGTCTCTTCATCGATAGGGAAGATCGCACAAGTTGAGCCATATTCAGGACTCATATTTCCAATGGTTGCGCGATTTGCCATTGGCACGCTCACAACACCAGGTCCGTAGAACTCAACAAATTTGCCGACGACACCGTGATTGCGCAACATCTGTGTAATCGTGAGTGCAAGATCTGTTGCAGTAGTTCCGATTGGTAATTCACCGCTGAGTTTGAATCCAACGACGCGAGGAATCAACATTGATACAGGTTGGCCCAAAAGTGCGGCTTCAGCTTCGATTCCGCCAACGCCCCACCCGAGAACACCGAGGCCGTTAACCATTGTTGTGTGTGAATCCGTACCCACCACAGTATCTGGATATGCGCGAAGAACTCCATTGACTGTACGGGTCATAACAACACGAGCAAGAAATTCGATATTTACTTGGTGAACAATTCCTGTTCCAGGTGGAACTACTTTAAATTCATCAAATGCTCCCTGGCCCCAGCGCAAGAAGCGGTAGCGCTCACGGTTGCGCTCGTATTCAATATCTGTGTTCTGCTCAAATGAGTCGCGAGTTCCAAAGAGGTCCGCGATAACTGAGTGGTCGATAACAAGTTCTGCTGGTGCGAGAGGGTTTACCTTAGAAGCGTCTCCGCCAAGTTCAACAATCGCTTCGCGCATGGTTGCGAGGTCTACAACACATGGCACTCCAGTGAAATCTTGCATCACAACGCGCGCTGGAGTGAATTGAATTTCGGTGTCAGGCTCGATTGCTGGATCCCACTGCGCTAGAGCTTTGATGTGGTCAGCGGTGATGTTTGCACCATCTTCGGTACGCAAGAGGTTTTCGAGAAGAATTTTAAGAGAGAACGGTAGATCAGATGCACCCTCGAGTCCATTGATATCAAAGATTTCAAAATCTTTGCCGCCGACGGTGAGATTTCTCTTTCTTCCCAATGAATTCTTACTCATGGGGTCAAGATACCGCAGTGGGCGTAAAGAGGGCAACGCACTCGATGTGATGAGTCATCGGGAAGAGGTCAAATGCACGTACTTTTTCGAGGGTGTAATTGGCATCACGTAAAAGAGCGCTATCCCTAGCCAATGCAGCCGGGTCACATGCCACATAAACAATTGCTCTTGGCTGACATGTCACCAAACTCGTAATCACATTTTTCTTTGCACCATCTCGAGGTGGATCAAGAATAACTACATCAGCGCTAGAAAAACGTGGAAGAATTTTCTCAACATCGCCAGTATGGATTTTCACATTCTGAGAACCTGCAAAATTAACTTCAGCATCTGCGGTCGCGCTTTTGCTTGCCTCAACTAAATCAATCCGACCACTTGCACCAACATTTTCAAGAAGTTGTAACCCAAAGAGACCAACTCCTCCATAGAGATCAAGGAGATGATCACCGGTGCGAACATCTGCAAATTCATTGACACAATCAACTAGCACCTTCGGTGCATTAATATTGCTTTGCCAGAATGAATTAGGACTTACTTGATAAATTTTATTATTTACCTTGAATTTTTGAATCTGCTCTCCTTGAATAACATTACCGGCAACTAATCTTGAGGAACCATCGGTTGATGCGCTCACCTCTATGCGGGTGCCAGGTTCCCAACGTTGAGATTGAATTGCCGGATATCCAATTAATGGATGCAGAACCAAACAATCATCAATTGCCATTATGGTATTGGTGCGAGAGGCATAGAACCCTGCTCTCCCCTGCTTATCACTTCCAATTGTGGCTTGAGTGCGCCAGCCCAGAGATTGTGAAACCTCTTCAACTTCGACATGAATATCCATCTTTGCTATGCGAGCGAACTGTTCGGTGATCACAGCTTCTTTAAGTCTTCGTTGAGCAGAAATTTCTACATGCTGAAAGTCACAACCTCCACATCCGTTGCGATTGGCATATCGACATGGGGCCGGAACTCGATCAGCTGAGGCTTCAATGACGGCAACCACATCACCACGATTAAATGACGAGCCCACACTCGTGATTGCCACATCAACAACTTCGCCTGGCAAACCATGGCGAATAAATATGACTGCGCCTTCATATCGGGCGATGAAGTGTCCCCCATGGGCGACTTTTTCAATCGTCACACGAATTATTTGACCCGCGGAAAGGACGGCGCGAGTCGTGGATGTCATAAAGGTAAGCCTAAGGGGGTAAGTTATGTCCTGTGCACGTAGTCATCATGGGTTGCGGTCGAGTCGGTTCCTCATTGGCAACCGAACTCGAAGAGCTAGGTCATACCGTCTCAATTATCGATCAATCGCGTGAGGCATTCCGCCGATTGGGTCCAGATTTTAAGGGACGCACAATCAGCGGCATCGGTTTTGATCGAGATACCCTACTTGAAGCAGGTATTGAGACAGCTGATGCCTTCGCGGCAGTAAGTAACGGTGATAACTCGAATATTTTGGCAGCACGCGTAGCACGTGAAACTTATGGAGTGGGAAATGTTGTCGCTCGAATTTATGATCCAGGGCGTGCTGAGATTTATCAGCGCTTAGGTATTCCAACAGTTGCAACTGTTATTTGGGCTACCGATCAAATTATGCGTCGCCTAGTCCCGGAAGGATCTCGAAGCGAGTGGCGCGATGCGACAGGAACAATCGAACTCGCAGAGATGCATCCTCATATGCGCTGGCTTGGAATGCCGATTACTAATATTGAGTCTTCAACAACTGCCCGCGTTGCATTTATTACACGCCTTGCTGAAGGTCTTGTCCCCAACGAGCACACCGTTTTACAAGAAGGCGATCTTCTTCACATGATTATTGAGACTGCCCGCGTTGCAGAAGTCGAAGCGATTTTGGCTAAAGAGCCGACGGAGACCTCATGAGAATTGCAATTGCTGGAGCAGGAAATGTGGGTCGGGCGATTGCGCGCGAACTTCTTGATAATGGCCACCAAGTTCTACTCATTGATCGCGACCCTAAAGCGCTCAAAATGGACTCTGTCCCTGATGCCGAATGGTTGATGGCTGATGCATGTGAGATCGCCTCTCTGGATAAAGCAGCACTCGGTAGTGCTCAGGTACTGGTCGCTGCAACCGGTGATGACAAGGTAAATCTTGTTGCTTCTTTGCTTGCAAAGACTGAGTATGGCGTTCCGCGCGTAGTTGCCCGAATCAATCACCCGAAAAATGAATGGATGTTTGATTCATCGTGGGGCGTCGATGTTGCAGTATCTACTCCGCGCATCATCTCGGCTCTTGTCGAAGAGGCAGTCAGTGTCGGTGATGTGGTTCGACTCTTTAGTTTTAGAAAAGGTCAAGCCAATCTCGTCGAACTTACACTCCCAGACTCTTCAAGTTGTATTGGAAAAACTGTGGAAGAGATCGAACTTCCACAGGATGCCTCACTCGCGGCAATCGTTCGAGACGGTCGAGTCTTTGCTCCATCGGCAGCAGATGTCTTTAGCGCTGGCGATGAACTGCTCTTTGTCGCTTCTGCTGCTGCAGAAGATTTGATCAAAGGTTGTTTTATTAAGAGCTAGTCGCTTTTATCCTTCGGCGGGATAGTTGCTGGAACGTTTCTCAATACCATCCAAGAACCATAGACAGTTGCGAAAAAGAGCGGCATTCCCATAGCCAGATTAACTGCCCCTAAGAGATTGACGTTATCGGAGAGATAGATCGGGAATTGCACAATCAGGCGGCCAAAGAAGAGTGCTACCCATATCCAACTTGCACGAATATAGGCGGCCTTTCTGGCTGGATCTTTTCTCCATGCGAAATTTTCACCCAGAATTGGGCCAAGCATCACGCCAAGAATTGGCCACCCTGCGATATTTGCGATGAGGTAGACGAAGCCATAACCAAGATTGGTAAGTAACTTTGGAACGAATACATCGCTTGGATTACCGGTGCGATTGGCAAACCATGCCGAAATAAGAGTTCCGATAAATCCAGAAAGGGCGTGCTGAATCGTATCTTTCATCACTAGGCGAACAATCGTCAGGATCGCCGAAATAATGATTGAAGCAATGAGTGACTTCCACAAATCTTTGGTGATATTAAATGAGATTAGAAAAACAATCGCAGGAAAGCCTGCATCGATAAGACCTTTTTTTCCGCCAAAGGCAGAGAGGATCTTCTCTTTATCTGCTGAATTCTCACTCATGCGCGACCTGTCGATCCGAAGCCATCGACACCTCGACCTGAACCAGGTAGTTCGCGAACTTCAACAAATTCTGCACGCTCTACTTTCTGAATCACCAACTGAGCTATGCGATCGCCGCGCTTAAATGAAACTGGATCACTCTTATCGTGGTTAATTAAGATGATTTGCAACTCGCCTCTATATCCAGCATCAACGGTTCCGGGTGAATTAACCATTGTTACGCCGTGTTTAATCGCTAGCCCTGAACGCGGATGAACTAGTGCCACGTATCCATCTGGAAGTGCAATTGCTATTCCCGTCGGTACAAGTGCCCGCTCGCCCGGAGCCAAAGTGATATCTATTCGAGAGACGATGTCTGCGCCAGCATCGCCACCTTTTGCATAACGCGGTAGAGGTAGCTCTGGATCCAGTCGAGTGATCAAAACTTCAACCGAACTCATGGATTTATCTCGAATTCGGGATCAACAAATGCCAACAATTCTGGAGATTTCTTAATGTACTCAAGGTAATCGGCCGGAGCATTCGACATGAAGTGACTCATGGGAACAATGACAAAGAGCGCTGCAGCACGTACAGCAACCTCTCCATCAGGACCATTGAGGTGACCAACAGCTTCAGTGTAAACCTTGCGTTTTACCTGACCTGTGATTTGTGCTGAAATGTGAAGTGTCGTTCCAATTGGAACAGGTTTCATGAAATCAGTTTCCAGCCGCCCTGTTACCGCTGGAGATCGAATTAGCCACATAAGCTTTCCAAGCGCTTCATCAAATGCGAGCGAGAGCAATCCACCGTGAGCAAGTCCTGGCGCACCTTGATGATTTTCTGTCACCGTAAATTCTGCAGTGAGATCAAGTGCGGATCCGGCGCGTGCAACAAGATGCAATCCGGTGGGATGTAATTGCCCACAACCGAAACAATGTCCAAAGTGGGAAGGTATCTGAGTTCCCGCGGCAGGTGCTAAGGGATGTCGCACGGGAAGAGTAGCTCCCTCAGGTGGTGTTGTGCTTGCCACTCTTGTCATGGCTCCACTTTACTCTCTTGATTTCCTATACGGTATCGCTATGAGTGAGAGATTAATCAATTTCCGTGAGGTGATCCGCCCACCTCTCTGGTTGATGACATTTATCTACTTTCTTGCCCTCTCTCTTGGGATAGCGATTTGGGCAGCCATGAATACGATGATTGCAGTAGTTGTAATGGCGCTCTTAACGGCAGCCACTTTTTTAATCTACTTCACCACTTCCCTCGTGATTGAGATTGATTCTCACGAGCTGCGCGTAGGTAGAGCACATATTGAAAGGAGATTCTGCGGTGAAGTTACGGTGCTAACACCTGCGCAGATGTCCTTGCAACGTACGCGCGAGGCTGATCCAGCCGCCTATTTAGCAATTAGATTCTGGACTGCTCATGGAGTCAAAATTGAAATCACCGATGATCGGGATCAAACCCCATATTGGTTGGTGACAAGTAAGCAAGGATCTGCACTAGCCGAGGAGTTGAAAAAAGTTTAAGCGCATTCCTTGCAAACAGCCTTAGCACCTTCACCCTTAGAAAGCTGGGTGATGTGGTGAATCAAGAAACAGCGCGAACAGGTGAACTCATCCTCTTGCTTAGGAACTACACGAACAGAGAGTTCTTCACCTGAGAGATCTGCACCAGGAAGTTCAAGGTTTTCTGCGGCTTCAGCTTCATCAACATCAATCTGACCAGATTGTGCGTCAACGCGTTGCGCTTTGAGCTCTTCAAGTGATTCTTCGTGAAGTTCTTCATCGGTCTTTCTGGGGGTGTCGTAATCAGTTGCCACGGTCTCATCACCTCGCTCTCTCCACCTTGTATGTTCTCGCTACGGGCGCATCATGGCCCATAAAGGGTGGAATAGACAATGTAACCGTGGGCGTGTCGGATTTATTCCCCGGATGTGTCGAGGGTAACCAACGCTGCGATCGCCTGTGATAGTCCGGCGTCAACTCTGGCGTGAATATGAGTGCCAGCCTCTACATAGAGCTCGGAAATTATCTCACCATGTTCGTGGATGGCACTTACGAGATCTCCGCGATCATAAGGAATAACACAATTAATTTCTATTTGGGGATGAGGAAGAGACTTCTCAATAGCTAGGAGTAGACCGTCAATTCCAAACCCTGTACGCACCGAAAAAGCAAATGCGTTCTTCTCTGTTCGAAGCAAATTCATCACTACCTCCGGATCCGCAACATCGACTTTATTGATAGCGATGATTTCTGGAATTTCCGCTCCGCCAATTTCATTTATTACTTCTCTAACGGCTCGAATTTGTTCCGAAGGATCTGGATGTGAACCATCGACAACATGAACAATGAGATCTGCGCCAGATACTTCTTCTAGCGTTGACTTGAAAGCATCAATAAGTTGATGTGGCAGATGACGCACAAAGCCAACCGTGTCTGTCAACGTGTAGATGCGGCCTTCGGAAGTCTGTGTCTTTCGAACCGTCGGGTCAAGGGTTGCAAAGAGCGCGTTCTCAACTAAGACTCCAGCGTCGGTGAGTTTGTTCAGGAGTGAAGATTTACCAGCATTGGTGTAGCCAGCGATCGCAACTGAAGGAATATTGTGTCGCCTACGTTCTTGTCTTTTAGTATCACGAGAAACTTTCATCTCTGCAATCTCGCGACGCAATTTGGCCATCTTGTCTCGAATACGGCGTCTATCTGTCTCAATCTTTGTCTCACCAGGACCACGGCCACCAATTCCAGCACCGCCTGCTGCTCGTCCACCGACCTGGCGCGAAAGTGAATCTCCCCATCCACGCAATCGCGGAAGTAGGTAAGCAATTTGAGCAAGTTCAACTTGGGCTTTTCCCTCGCGACTCTTAGCATGTTGGGCAAAAATATCCAGAATGAGAGCGGTGCGATCCACAACCTTTACCTTTAATTTATCTTCTAGTTGTCGCAACTGTGATGGAGACAGCTCACCATCACAAATAACGGTATCTGCCCCCGTTGATCGCACAACTTCTTTAAGTTCAATAACCTTGCCCGAACCAATATAGGTCGCAGGATCTGGTTTATCTCGTCGCTGGATGAGTCCTTCTAATACTTCAGAGCCAGCAGTTTCTGCCAGAGCTTTAAGTTCGGCAAGTGAGTTCTCAGCACTCTCAATGGAACCTTCAGTCCATACACCAACAAGAACAACCCGTTCGAGTTGCAGTTCACGATATTCAGCCTCGGAGATATCTAGTAATTGGGTAGAGAAACCTTTGACGCGACGTAGCGCTTGACGTTCAGATAGCTCTTGTGCAGCGCCATAATCCATCTCTTCTTCGGATGAGTCATAGTCGGCGGCCGCACGTGCACTCTCGCGCAACAACTCTTCAAATCGGAGTTCTCTCTGGTCTGGCGTTTCACTCGTCATACGGTGAGATAACTTGTAACGTCATAATCTTTGATGAGTTCGGCAGGTCCAGTCAAAGTTGCATTGGAGTGACCGTCAATATCTACGATTAAAGTTCCCCCCGGTGGCTTAATAATCCAACGTGCCGGCAACTTACCTCGTGTATAGATCGTCGCCGCCAAAGCCACTGCACATGTTCCTGTGCCGCATGATCGAGTCTCTCCGCTTCCGCGCTCATGCACTCTCATAATTAAAGTGTCTTGAGATTCAATCTCAACAAATTCAACATTCACGCCCTCTGGATAGACATTCGCTGGTGTGATAATTGGCGCGTCTGTGAGTGAACCAACGGTATCCAGATCATCAAGAAAAGCAACTGCATGTGGGTTTCCGATGCTGATATGTCGCGCAGAATGTTGCTGACCGTTTATCTCAACAGTAACAATATTACCCTCATCACTTACTTGGCCCATATTGACAGAGATGTCGCCTTCTGCTGGAACGCGTAAAAACTTGGCTCCATCGCGAGTGTTGATTGGGAAGAGGCCTTCACCTTGATGACCATGCGCCACGAGATATCGAGCCATAACTCGAATCCCGTTACCGCACATCTCAGCTAGAGAGCCATCGGCATTTCTATAATCCATAAACCACTTACCACCAGGGCGAGTAATTCGAATGACTCCATCTGCACCAATTCCGTTGGTGCGATCGCAGATTTTGGCCACCTGATCGGCACTAATCGAAATTTCTTCCTGTGGATCAAAGATTATGACAAAGTCATTTTCTGTTCCATGACCATAAGTGGCAATAACGGGTGTCTTCATAACGCTATGAGTTTATCCGTGTCAGGATTTTTTCGAGTCGATTTTCGTAGTGCCCTAACCAATGCAGACGATGATCACGCGAGAACCACGTGTCTTGGCGTCTGATGTATTGGCGGGTTACCCGCTTCGTCTCTTCACGCGCCTGATCTAAGCTAAGCAGGCCATCCATCATCTGAAGAACCTGGGCATAACCGAGCGCTTTCTGCGCAGTCACTCCTTCGCGCAGCCCGGTAACAACCAATCCTTCAACCTCTGCGACAAGGCCTACTTCAAACATTGCATCCACCCGATTACTCACTCGGATATCAAGGCTTTCGCGATCTTGGCTTAATCCAAAGTGGAACGCATTTGGATAGCGAGAACTTTCCTGGCGAGGCAAGTTAGCGGTAAATGGCTGACCAGTAATTTCAATTACTTCCAAAGCTCTCACAATTCGTCGAGTATTTGCACGATCAATAGCGAGTGCGGCGGCAGGATCAAGTTTTTCTAAACGCGCGAAGAGCGCAGCAGCACCTTGTTCGATTGCTTCTAATTCGAGTCTGGAGCGGACCACAGGGTCAGTATCTGGAAAATTCAAATCATCAACAATCGCTTTTATATAAAGGCCCGTGCCGCCAACAATGATTGCATCTTTACCTCGCTGATGGATGTCATCAATCACTGAGCGCGCCGCATCTTGATACCAGGCAACCGTGGAATCTTCGCGCACAGCGAGGATGTCAAGGAGATGGTGTCGAACTCCGCCACGTTCGGCTACAGATAACTTGGCTGTTCCAATATCCATTCCTTCGTAGACCTGCATTGAGTCAGCGTTAACGATCTCTGCACCAATCTCTTGTGCAAGTGCAACGGCAAGATCGCTCTTTCCTGTAGCCGTTGCGCCACAGATAATAATTGTGCGCATCTAAGCCTTAGCCTTGATCACGGATGGGATTCCCAACATCACTCCCGGAGTTGGACTGCTCTCTTGCGTTATGCGAGCGTGGGCATCTCCCCCGCGTGTTTGGGAGTGAGCGAGTTCTCGTCCAATCAAGTAGTGAGCTGATGCATCGGTAACTTCAACATCAACGAAGTCACCAGGGCGCGCAAGGCTGGAATTATCAAAGTGAACGAGACGAAAATCTTCCGAACGACCTGTCAAGCGAGACTGAACCGCATCTCGCCTTCCTTCAACTTCGGTCACCAAAATTCTATGCCGAGTACCAATCGCTTCTTGATTGACTGAGAGTGAGATCTTTTGTTGGTGCTCGTGCAGGCGTGTATATCTTTCGCCAACTACATCTTCGGGTACCTGGTTAGTCATCTCTCCCGCTGGTGTTCCGGGACGAATTGAATACTTATAAGTGTAAGCCGCGGCAAAACGAGCTTGCGATGCAACATCTAGCGTCGCCTGGAAATCACTTTCGCTTTCACCCGGAAAGCCAACAATAATGTCGGTGGTAATCATTGCGTGAGGGATCTGAGTACGTACTCGATCTAGAATTCCAAGATAACGATCGCTTCTATAGGACCTACGCATAGATGCCAGAATTGAATCAGAGCCTGACTGCAAAGGCATATGTAGGTGCGGCATCACTACCGGTGTATTTGCCATCACTTCGATGACATCGTCGGTGAAATCCCGTGGGTGCGGAGACATAAAGCGCAGGCGTTCTAAACCATCAATGGCTGCGACCTCTTTGAGAATCTTTGCAAAAGCCCCTCGCTCGCCGAGACCAACCCCATAAGCGTTTACGTTTTGCCCCAATAAAGTTATCTCAATTACACCTTGGTCAACCAGGGCCCGCACCTCATTGAGTACATCTGCCATCGGGCGATCTTTTTCGATTCCTCGAAGTGCTGGAACGATGCAGAAGGTGCAGGTGTTATTGCAGCCAACGGAGATAGAAACCCACGATGAGAATGCAGAGAAGCGTCTGGCTGGAAGTGTCGATGGGAAATGTTCAAGTGATTCAAGGATTTCTATCTGTGACTCTTCTTCTATCCGCGCCCGTTCGAGCAAAATTGGAAGCGAGCCAACATTGTGTGTGCCGAAGACCACATCAACATAGGGTGCTTTCTTAAGAATGATTGCTTGATCTTTCTGTGCAAGACATCCACCCACTGCAATCTGCATGGTGGGATTGGCTTTCTTGATGGGTGCTAGAAATGAGAGATTTCCGTAAAGTTTGTTATCAGCATTTTCGCGAACTGCACAAGTATTAAAGACCACGATATCTGCTTGAGTACCGGAGTCGGCAGGAACAAATCCCGCCTCATCGAGTAGCCCAGCAATTCGTTCTGAATCGTGGACATTCATTTGGCAGCCGTAAGTTTCGACTGTATATGTTCGCGACATAAGGGTGACTCTAAATATCTAGAATTTTATAAGAAAGATCTGCGCGATTAACTACGAGCATCTTGCCATTGGTCAATGGAGTCCAATCATCATGTCCCCATCCAGTTGATGCCACCTTGATCGCACCATCTTCTTTCACGAAGCGAAGTTCGTAGTGGAATGGAACGGTCCACTCACTCTGTTCTGCCACATTGAATTGACAGACTGCGATCAAGAAATCTGGGGTGAGAGTAATTGAGTTTATAGACGAATAGTCGGCGGTGCTTGCGATTTCCTTCACGGTAGATGCGATTGCTTCAATAAGCCCCATTTTCTTTGCCGCGGTTAATATCGCAAAGAAATAACGCTCACTATCAGTTGTGGAAGTGATCTGCGCCAATAGATCGGCATCTACAAGGTGCTCAATACTTGATGCTGGGCGAATCGTCCCGTTGTGCATAAATGAGATATCACCGTGGATAAATGGGTGATTATTTGAAAGATCAACTGTCAGACCTTTTGAGGCAAGTCGAAGATGGACGAGAGCGCCATCGGTGGGTTTAGTTGAAGCAACTTCTGCGAAAAGATCACTTTCTACAGCTGGCGCTAGATCACGTTCACGCTCTTGCACTCCGCCAATTGACGCACAGGTTGTAACTCCCCAACCATGTTTATGTTCTTTAGAGAGTGCTACAAAATCTGAAAGAGTCGGCCCAACGACTTTTGCAAGAGTCGCAGGCTCAGTTGAGGCATAGGCTAGTAATCTGCACATGGCCCTAATCTACCGTGTAATGCGAATAGGTTCCTGCCCACGAGCAATTAGACGCTCAAAATGAATCTCGCGCTTTTCGCTAAATCGTTGTGCATCCGCACTTGCCGACTTTATAAAGGCGGCCAGCTCTTCGCGTGCGAGGAGACCATCGCCAGAGAGATCTGTACGTTCAAAGACATTCCACGCACGTAAGACTGGGGCGATCACTTCATCAAGGTGCTGCTGTAGATCGTAAATTCCAGCCAATGCAATCTGAACCGCCTTGCGTCCAAAGCCAGGCATATTTGCTCCTGGCATATCAAAGTTTGTAACCACATCTGCGATAGCTCTCATCGCGGCATTTGGCTCGAGTTCAAGGGCTGTACCTAGTAAGTTGCGATAGAAAATCATATGTAAGTTTTCATCAAGTGCAACTCGCTGCATCATCGACTCGGCAATCGGATCATTTGAAAGCTTGCCTGTATTGCGATGTGAAATACGAGTCGCTAACTCTTGAAATGAAACATAGGCAACGGTGTGCAACATATCGTTCTCGTACGGAGTCTGATATCCCAAAGACATATGAGCCATTCGAAGATCTTCAAGTTCATACGGATCTACTCCACGTGTTGCCATGAGGTAATCGCGAATTACGATGCTATGTCGAGCTTCTTCGGCAGTCCAACGTTCAATCCAATTTCCCCATGCACCATCGCGGCCCATAGAGATTGCAATTTCAGTGTGATAGCTCGGTAAGTTATCTTCGGTAAGAAGATTGAGAATAAGTGAATCTTGTGCAACTGGTGTCAGTCGAGAATCTTTAGCTTCCCAGGCATCGCCGTTGAGCGGCCCCGCGAAGTCACGTCCCTCCGACCATGGGACATACTCGTGTGGATACCAATTCTTCTGAACACTTAAATGGCGATTGAGTTCGATCTCGACTGCTGGCTCTAAATCGCGAATTAGTCGCGATTGAATCGCTGCAGAATCGTAAGTCATACCCTCAACGCTACGGCAGTGGGTGTGTTACTCACTAGTTACTATTCGTGTCTTTTCTCGTCTGCGCCTGTGATGCTCGCCATGAAGCGATTGCTCCGTGGTTTCCGCTGAGTAAAATGGGTGGAACTTCTAAACCTCTCCACTCTTGTGGGCGTGTGAAATTCGGGTATTCAAGATAACCCTCTTCATTGTGTGATTCTTCAGCCAGAGAGAGCGGATTGCCAAGCACGCCAGGAATCAGACGAGTGATTGCTTCGATCATAACCATCGAAGCAACCTCTCCCCCTCCAAGTACATAATCTCCAATTGATACTTCACGCACGTGAATATTTCGTTCTTGATATTCAGGTTGGCTGTAGTGAATTCGCACTCGGTCATCAATGCCTTCATAACGACCGCAAGCAAAAATCAGATGTGGCGCACGTGAGAGTTCTTCTGCCATCTCTTGGTTAAAGCGTCGCCCTGCTGGAGTTAAAACTATCAAAATTGCACCATCATCAATGACGGAATCAATCGCCCTACCCCAGACATCTGCCAACATCACCATGCCAGCACCACCACCGTAAGGAGCATCATCAACTGTATGGTGAGTATCTGAGGTTTGCGAACGAAGATCGTGAACATTGATCGAAAGTAAGCCTCCGTCTTGCGCCTTACCTAATAGAGAAAGTTGCAAGGGTGCAAAGTAGTCAGGAAAGATTGTGATTGCATCAATTCTCATGACATCTGCCCATCGATAA
>JACCDI011748230.1_pt1 | contig 32315 bp, 36 predicted proteins | sample 7442791 | NCBI WGS metagenome assembly JACCDI01 (sample SAMN15323434, study PRJNA562643) | freshwater metagenome | isolation source: river surface water | place: USA:Blue River Watershed | collected 2017-08-15
ACGCACTCATGCGATAGATTTTGCCCTGCAATACGCGGACGTAGCGCAGTTGGTAGCGCGGAACCTTGCCAAGGTTCAGGTCGCCGGTTCGAACCCGGTCGTCCGCTCTGATTCACCGCCACTTACATCTTTTTACTAATGTAAAAGATAAAAGTGGCGGTCTTTCTATGGTGGAATGGCCGAGAGGCGAGGCAAGGGACTGCAAATCCCTCTACACGGGTTCAAATCCCGTTTCCACCTCCATTATTTACAGGCATTTCATTTCACCAACGAGGATGAAAGAATCTCACTATGGCCGAACAAGATGACTCACAACGTCCTTGGGGTCGTTATGAAATCTTGCAAGAAAGTGCAATTCACAAAACGAAATGCATCTATGTATTGCCAGGAAAACGTCTTTCTTATCAACGCCATCAAAAACGTGCAGAACATTGGTTCATTATTCAAGGAAGTGCGGAAGTAACACTTGAAGGTAAAGTTTCAAAACTTTCATCCGGTGACACCGTTTCGATCGCTAAAGGTGCATTGCACCGCATTGCAAATATTGGTAAAGATGACGTTATCTTCATTGAGGTTCAAACAGGAACGTACTTTGGAGAAGATGATATTGAGCGTATCGAGGACGATTTCGGTCGCTAAATTAGCTGTTGTATAGTTCTGCTACCTAAGGACGATTGGCTCAGCGGTAGAGCACCACATTGACATTGTGGGGGTCACTGGTTCGATCCCAGTATCGTCCACAATAAATTCTCGGAAACTACTTTTCGATTACCAATTAGTAGGTATTTCTTTTCGCTAGTGTGTGCAAATGATCAAGGCAAACAGAAATAAATTTAATCCCGAAGAGTTTTCAGACTTCCTAGCTTCACGTCGAAGCACTCGTGATTTCCTGTCTACACCAGTAGCGCCAGAAATAATTGAGAAAATCCTTCAAGACAGCCTTACTGCACCCAGCTGGTCAAACACCCGTCCCTTTAAAGTCGCTGTAGCTTCGGGAGACATTCGCGACAGAATTAGTGAAGAGTTTCTGTCCCGATGGAGCGTTCTTTCTAGAATCATGCGCAAAGGTTTAGCAAATAAATTGAGAATCATTTACTCCCGATACGGACTTCCGACTAGCAATCGACTGATTGCCAAGCCCTACCCATCTGAATTAAAACCACGTGCAGAACGAGTTGGTCGAGAAATGTACGAAACTTTCGGCGTTGTACGAGGTGATCGCACGGCCCGTGATCAACAGTGGGCAAAAAACTATTCATTCTTTGGGGCACCTGTAGAACTTTTTGTATACGTTCACAAGTCACTTCACATTTATGCGGCATCAGATGCAGGATTAATGATGCAGAATTTAATGCTCTCCGCACATGCGCATGGACTTGGAACTTGTGCCCAAGGTGCTGTTGCTATTTGGGATGATGTTGTTCGCAAAGAGTTTGATGTACCTGATGGTTATCGAATGCTATGTGGAATTGCCTTGGGATATCCGAGTGATTCATCCATAAATGAATTCAAGGCTCATCGCTTGCAAGTTGAAGAATTAACCATCAAGCCACGGAGTGTCAGAAGGAAATAAAGAGGGACAAATACTCTGCTACGGGAGCGATTTCTTAAATACGGCTAAGTAAGCCGGGTGAATCGGCCAAATCTTTGTAAGTATCGCTGGAAAATGAGGAAGATAAGAATCTCTTAACGTTTCAAATCCATGAGCTTCAAAGAGATTGCGAACAGTCTTTCCCGAAGGTCTATAAATATGTGTTGGATCTGAGTCGTAAAGTTTTGAATATTCCCAGCGAGTCAACCAATTCGAAATTGTTGGCATGTGAACAAGCACAATTGCACCTGGCTTGGCTGACTCACGAATAGACCTGATACCAGCTTCTGGATCTGATAAATGCTCAATGATGTTAATCGCCAAAATCAAATCGAACTTCTGTGAAAAAGGGCTTGAATCGTGGAGGTCACCTTGTTTAAAAAATCTCTCGGGTTTTCTACCTGATGCGACTTCAACCGCGTGATGAGCAATATCTACACCGCATAAGCTCCGTGCACCTTCAAATGCATCCAAGAGCCATCCATAGCCACAACCGACATCTAATACATCAGATTGAGATAATTCATTGGTGCTGTATTTGGCATAAGTATTAAACAAAATCTTGTCACGCCATTTATCAAATAATGTTTGTTGAGGTTGACCTTGCGTTGAAATGGCGCCGTAGAGTTGAGAAAAATACTCATGACCAGCAGACTCGCGATTCTTGTCCATCAGAACGCCTCGGGCTTTCACTTAAATTTGGAGAAAATTATCAGTTTGATGACAATTTTGGAATACCTGGCCCTTAGCTATACCAACGAATCATTCCGATTATGCCAGCCGTTGCGTAGAAGAACTGCAGAAAAAGGATTCCGCGGTGTTTGCCGAGAAATGCCCATACCCCGATGAGGAATGAACTGAGTAGCAGTAAAGAAAATCCAATAAATTCTAAACCTGTGTTAGATGCGACCAGCAATGAATATGCAATTGCTGTGACAACGCCAAGCCATTCAAAAATTCGAGCCCTGTTCATTCGTATCAGTGGCTTACTCCCCCGAGGTTCATTATGACAACACCAGCGATGATGATTGTCATGCCAATAATGTTTAACTTAGTTAGATCTTGATTGAAAAAGATCATCCCGCCAACAGCGGCTCCGATGATTCCAAATCCTGACCAGATTGCATAAGTTATACCGACGTCAATTTTCTTCAGAGACTGAGATAGAAGCGCAAAGGCCGTTGCATAACCCAGAAGAACTCCAATTGACGGCCATAGCTTTGTAAATCCATCACTTAGTTTGAGTAATAAGGTCCCGACAATTTCGGCCGCGATTGCGATAGCCAACAAAACCCATGTCATGAAGCAATCGTAACCGTATTATTCTTAAGCCATGCCTGCCAAAGACCCAAACCGCGAAGCGCACTTTCCGCTCATTGAGAAGAAGTATGGCGAGCCGATGAAGTATTGGTTCAAGGTCATGGCAACGATTAAGGATAAAAAATACCCGGAACAGATAGCTCACCTTCGCGAGAACTATGGGTTTTCGCAGGCACATGCCAATGCCTTGGTTATGTTCTCTCGCGGATCAACTACAACACGTAAATTTGAAACTCCTAATGACTATTTCAAATCTATCGATCCAGTCCAAGCAAAAACTTTGAGAAAAGTCTTTAGAATCCTTAAGTCGAGATATCCTGAATTAGAACTAGTTACTGCTTGGAATCAGCCGATGCTTCGCAAGGGTACGCACTATGTTTTCGGAGCATCTGTGGCCAAAAATCATATTTTGATTGCGCCTTTTGATTCTGAGGTGATCAAGAAGATGGCGCCTCAGCTCAAAGGTTATAAAGTAAACAAAAAGACAGTTGCTGTACCCAATGATTGGCAAGTGAATGAAAAAATCCTCATCAATATGGTTAAGAGCGCTCTTTCACAAAAGTGAGCGATTTTTCGAAGATAATCTCCATGTCGTGATCCAGAACAGCTACGTGGAAACTATTGGTTAACTCCACTCGTTCTTTATCTTTTGAACTTATTGCCTTGAGAATAATCTCCGTATTAGACACGGGAAGTACGTGATCATCTGTGCTGTGAAATAGCAAGGTTGGAATACTCACCTTACCCAAATTTTCACGGGTCACCTCGAGCATCTTCGTAAGCTCGTATACACCTACCAGCGGATTTACATCGTATGTATAGTCCGAGATGTTTTTGCGTTTGATGTCATTACCTGGCGCTGAACGCATCTTCTTAAATCTCGAGTAAATCTTTGCCACGGTTGGGGTTACAAATGGAATATGAATCATTGGATTTACCAGAACAATTCCGGTGATTTTTTCTTGATGATTTTGCGTGGTGTAAAGAGTTAATCCCCCGCCCATCGAAAAACCAAAAACAAAGATTTTTGAGCAACTCTTTTGAAGTTCTCGTAACTCACTATCAATCTTGCGTGGCCATTCTTGCCACTTCACATTATTGAGATCTTCGGGTGTAGTCCCGTGGCCTGGCAATCGTGGCACCCTCACTGTGTATCCCTGTTGGTGCATGAACTCTGCCCAAGGTCGCATGGAAGATGGTGAGCTAGTAAAGCCGTGGACTAGAAGAATTCCAATTTCTTTTGTCGCACCTGTTCCGATTGCTACAAAATCTTCTAGATAACCTGCTGGTGCGCCATTTACTCCCATGAAAGGAAGAGTACGCCGTGAATTATTTCGACGCGAGAGTTTGCGTCAGTGTTGCCCATTGGTTTAACAGTGCTGATGCTTTGCCTGTATCAACTGCATCTGCTGCGCGCTTTAGTCCCGCTTGCAATCGCTGATGAATGTCAGAGGTTAAATCTCCTTCGTAGGCAGCAATCGCAGCGGCAGCATTGAGTAAAACTGCATCGCGTGGTGCTCCGAGTTCGCCATCAAAAATTGCTCGAGTGATTCGCGCGTTTTCGTTGGCATCTCCCCCAACGAGAGCCGAAATAGGTGCTGGAGATATTCCAAAATCACCTGGTTCGATGCGATCACTTTCAATTCTTCCCCCGCCAATGGACAAAACTGAAGTGGTTGTAGCAAGTGTTATTTCATCTAACCCATCATCACCACGAAAAACAAAACCATCTACACCGCGATCACCCAATACTTGGGCCATAACTAAGTGCATTCGATCGTTTGCAACACCAATGGCCGCGGCCTGTGGCTTTGCAGGATTAGCCAATGGTCCCAAAATATTAAAAACCGTTGGCACACCTAACTCTTTGCGCACCGCTGCGGCATTTTTCATCGCAGGATGAAACTTTTGAGCAAAACAAAAACCAATTCCTAATTCCGAGACTGTTTTTTCAACGCCAGCTCCATCTAAAGAGATATTTACTCCTAGTGCCTCTAATAAATCAGCGGCACCGGATTTAGATGATGATGCTCTATTGCCATGCTTTACAACACGAGCTCCGGCTGCTGCGGCAATGATCGCTGCCGTAGTTGAAATATTGATTGTGTGCGCTCCATCGCCACCTGTTCCAACAGTGTCAACCGATCTTTGTGTGATGCTTATTGGCGCACTGTGATTAAACATTTCATCAACAAAGGCACCGACTTCATCTGACGTTTCGCCCTTGTTCTTGAGGGCAATCAAAAACTCCGAGAGATCCGAACCTTCTGCTCGGCCTTCGAGAATCTCGCGCATGAACCATTGCGCATCGGTACTAGTTAAGTTCAGGCCAGAATCGAGAGCTGCGACAGACTCTTTCCATCTCGCGCTCATGGTTGGGCCGATTTAGAAGTTAAGCCGAAGTAAGTGAACCGGCGCGCAGTAACTCTGCGACAGTACGAGCAAGAGTAAATGGATCTATCGGATGAATAACGGATGCTTCAACTTTTGACCACGCTGCCAGCCATGCATCTTCTTTGCGGCCTGTTATTGCCAACACGGGTGGGCAGTTAAAAACTTCATCCTTTAATTGACGGGCCACCCCGAGGCCGCCTTCCGGGGTTGCTTCTCCATCCAAAATAAACAAATCAATCTTGAAGGTGCCTTCTTGGGATTTTCTATCGATGTATTGGCGAAGGGCAGCCCCCGTCGCAAACTCGTGAATTTCATGTTCTGGTAAATCCTCGGCAATTCGATTTCCGAGGGCAAGAATTACAGCGGCTCTAACCGAACTATCGTCGGAATAGATTGCGATCTGCTTCTTCTTGAGGGCCTTCGGTGCGTCAGAAACCATAGATACATCCTAATAGTTTGTTCCCTGTTTTTTGAGCAAGAATTTGTAGTGACCCGTTTCACCCAATCTGAGCGAAAATGCCGTGGGCAACTAGGTCCATGGCGGTGGCAGTTGGGCGCCTTTGCAGGAATAATCATCCCTATGTCCAGTGAAGTCACGGCCCACAGAATCACGCGCCCAAACTTGGTCGCTGTTGGAACCATTGTTTGGCTCTCAAGTGAGCTAATGTTTTTCGCAGGTTTATTTGCAATTTACTTCACAACGCGAGCCGTGCAAGGTCCGACTATCTGGTCAGAAGGCGCGGATCTTTTGAGCCTTCCATTTGCTGCAGCTAACACAACTATTTTAGTTCTCTCTTCCGTAACGTGTCAGTTCGGTGTTTTTGCAGCAGAACGTTTTCAGAATAAGCGAACCGGTTCGTTTCTACAGTTGAGCAAATGGGGAATGCGCGAATGGTTCGCGCTCACATTTTTAATGGGTGCATTCTTCGTTGCCGGCCAGGTTTACGAGTATGCGGTTTTGGTTTCAGAAGGCTTGACACTTTCTTCAACTGCGTATGGATCAATTTTTTATGTAGCAACTGGCTTCCACGGTCTGCACGTAACTGGTGGGCTCATCGCATTTCTTATCGTGATGTTGCGCGTTGCTAAGGCTCGCCGTTTCACTCACTCTCAGGCAACAACTGCGATTGTGGTTTCGTACTACTGGCACTTTGTTGACGTTGTATGGATCGCACTCTTCTCAGCAATTTACTTAATCAAATGATTTTTCAGATAACGAAAGGCATATTGTGAAGCGACTATCCCGCTACCGCAGACATCGCGCGGTGGCTCCTGCGTTATTGGTGATGGCTCTTCTTGCAATCGGTACAACGTTTTCCGTCGCAAGTGCAACGCCAAACAAATCAGCACTCGCTTTAGCTCGCTCAGCTGTTATTGAGGAAGGAAAACAACTTTTCTTGAAAGGTTGTTCCTCATGTCACGGACTTAATGCTGAAGGGGGCGCGGTTGCACCTTCTCTAATCGGCGTTGGCGCAGCATCTGTAGATTTCCAAGTTGCAACTGGTCGTATGCCAATGGCTGACATGAGCACACAGGCAATGCGCAAGGAACCTGTGTACACCCCAGAGCAAGTAGCTGCGCTAGCTGCGTATGTTGCATCCCTTGCACCAGGGCCTGAAATTCCAGGCGATGAATTACTCAATTATGAACGCGACGGCAGCCTTGCTGAAGGTGGAGAACTATTTAGAAACAACTGCGCAATGTGTCACAACTTTGCCGGTCAAGGTGGAGCGCTTACTCAAGGTAAATACGCGCCAACTGTTATGGGTGTAAAGCCTGTACATATTTATGAAGCAATGATTACTGGTCCACAGTCCATGCCAGTTTTCTCAGATAAAACACTTACTCCAGAAGAGAAGTTATCCATCATTAAATGGATCAAAGCCGCTGAAGTTGAACCAGCACTTGGCGGTGCATCACTTGGAAGAGTCGGTCCAGTAACTGAAGGTTTACTAGTTTGGACACTCGGTATTGGAATGTTGATTGGCGTTGCAGTCTGGCTTGCAATGAAGGCGAGATAGGGAAACCATGGCACACGAGATCGAACCAATTTCAGATCCTGGAATTCCACCACACGTTCATCGCAAAGCGGATGAAGATCCAATCGCAGCCAAGAGAGCTGAACGACAAGTTGCAATTCTCTTCTCTCTTTCAACCCTCGGAACGCTCCTCTTCATCTTTTCATATGTGGCTATTCCTGATGATGTATTCATCTTCTTGCCAATCATGGGAAACACAAATGCTCATCAACTTTTCTTAGGTCTAGGTCTAGCTTTCTCACTATTTTTTATTGGCATCGGCGCGATTCATTGGGCCAAAACTCTCATGCCAGATAACGAAGTAACCGTGCAACGTCATGAATTCCGTTCCTCTGAAGAAGATCGTAAAGAGTTTGTTAAGACTGCTAAAGAAGGTGCTGCTGCAGCTGGTTTAGGTCGTAGATCGCTGATTAAAAAATCACTTGGTTTATCACTCGGTTTAATTGGACTATCGCCTTTGATTCTGCTTCGCGACCTCGGTCCACTTCCAGAAGATTCGCTCACCAAGACAAGTTGGAAAGCAGGCACTCGACTCGTTACAGATCCAGGTGATCGCCCTATCAAGCCAGAAGATTTAGAGGTTGGCGCAGTGGCTCAGGTGCTTCCTGAGCTTGCACCAGGAAAAGATCACCACAAACTTAGTGACATTGCCAAGGACGCTGTTTTGTTAATTCGCTTGCGTCCGGAAGAGTTCAACTTAGATGCAGAACGTCTATCGTGGACGCACGAAGGCATCATCGCGTTTTCAAAGATTTGCTCGCACATGGGTTGCGCCGTGGCGTTGTATGAACAACAGACAAAGCACCTGCTCTGTCCATGTCACCAATCAACATTTGATGTGACCCGCGCCGCAAAGGTCTTATTTGGACCTGCGGCTAGACCACTACCTCAATTAGCATTGGCCCTAGATTCCGAAGGGTATCTAATTGCAAAAGCACCATTTAACGAACCGGTTGGACCTAGTTTCTGGGAGCGCTCATCATGACCGCACGTGAACGTATTGCAGGCAACGTCGCAAATTATGTAGACGAGCGCACTGGCGCTGCTGCGTGGATGAAGAAGAATCTCAACAAGGTTTTCCCTGATCACTGGTCTTTCTTGCTTGGTGAAATTGCACTGTATTCATTTATTATTTTGTTGCTCTCAGGAACTTTCTTAACTTTTTGGTTTGATCCTTCACAGCGTGAAGTTATTTATGATGGTGAATACCAGCCACTTGCTGGCCTTGAAATGTCGGCAGCATATGCTTCAACGTTAGATATCTCATTTGAAGTTCGTGGTGGTTTATTGATGCGCCAAATCCACCACTGGGCCGCACTCTTTTTCATGGTTGCAATTGTTGTTCACTTAATGCGTGTTTATTTCACAGGTGCTTTCCGCAAGCCACGTGAATTTAACTGGATCATTGGCGTTGGATTACTTACCCTCGGAATTGTTGAAGGTTTCCTCGGTTACTCACTACCTGATGACTTGCTCTCAGGAACAGGAATTCGAATTGCACACGCAATCCTTCAAGCGATACCGGTGGTTGGAACTTATCTAGCCTTCTTTGCCTTTGGCGGAGCCTTCCCGGGAGAGGCGTTTATTCCGAGAATATTTATCGTTCACGTTTTGATTTTGCCTGCAATCTTCTTAGCGCTCATTACTGTGCACTTAATGTTGGTTTGGTACCAGAAGCACACTCAATACCCTGGTCCGGGGCGCACTGAGAAAAATGTTGTTGGTTATCCCCTCATGCCGGTTTACATGGCTAAAGCTGGTGGATTCTTCTTCGTTGTATTTGGTGTAACAACATTTATTGCAGCTGTTGCATCCATTAATCCGATTTGGTTGTACGGGCCTTATACGCCTGGACAGATTTCTGCAGGCTCACAACCCGATTGGTACATGGGTTGGCTAGATGGATTAGTCCGCATGGCGCCGCCACTTGAGACATATTTATTTGGGTACACAATCTCTTGGAACATTCTGATCCCAGGATTGATTATTCCTGGACTTATGTTTACAGGTTTAGCCCTGTACCCATTCATTGAGAGCTGGATTACTGGAGATAAGCGCGAACATCACCTTCTCGATCGCCCACGTAATGCACCAAATCGCACTGCCATTGGAGCGATGGCAATTACATTCACCCTTGTTGCTCTCATCAATGGTGGTAACGACATTATTGCCCAGCAGTTTGAGCTAAGCATTAATCAAATTATGTGGTTTAGCCGCATCGGAATCATCGTGCTACCACCGCTTGCATTTGTGATTACCAAGCGCATCTGTATTTCGCTACAAAGAGCCGACCGCGAACTCGTTCTGCACGGAAAAGAAACTGGTCGCCTAGTGCGACTTCCGCATGGTGAGTTCGTTGAAATTCACGAAGAGTTAACACCTGAGAAGAAGTGGTTACTGACATCTCACGAACAAAATGGTCCTTTGGAGTTACCAGAAATCGACAAAGCTGGCGTGCGCCGTCCATCTGCGATTCGCAATAAGTTGCGTGCTCGCATGAGTCAGGCAAATGCTGAAGTAGCGCCTAAGGTGACTGCAAAAGATCTCAACGAGATCGAAAACCACTAAAAAGATACGACTGCGGCAGCAATAATGCTGAGCACTACTGCAATTGCAATTGAAGCTGTCTTTCCGAGAATTTGTGGCAAACCTCTGATTTCGCTCTGTCGATCTTGCTCAAGATCCTTTAACACATTAATGAAATGAGCGGCACAGCCTAAGAGTGCTCCCCCAAGCCACATCCATAGTGGTGGTGTCACGTCTTTAGAGATTGCGATGCAAGAAGGCAAAATTGCAAATGCAAAGGCGAATGGCAGTGGTGATAAAAAAGTAAATTTAAAGTAGAAGTTATATGCCACCCCAAAACCAATGCCAAGCCAATAAAGCAGTCCCCCTTTGAAACCCAATGGCCCAAGAATGTTTGCAAGAAATGAAAATGGAACCATGAAAATCAACCATGATCGCAAGTACTTCTCTGTGATGACACCTGAGACCAATGGTTTGTTCATCCGTTGATGCTTTTGATCATCAGCAAAGTCATAAAGGTCATTACTCCAACCAACTACGAGCTGGCCTGTAAATACCGTAAAGGCAATAACGTATGCGGGGCCTTCCCACCAATAGTGAACACCAAAAACGAACGCAATCGATGAAACAATAAGTGAAGGAATGAAATGAGATGCCTTAAGAAGACCACGAACTTTTCTCATGGGTTACTGCATCTTTGCTGGGAAACTAGTGAGATGAAGTAGGAAGTGGCTTTTCGTATTCGGTAACCCAGCCAATAACGCAAATAACCAAAGCGCTTACCGCAATGAGTGTGAACCACCAACCGATAATTAAACCTAATCCAACTGCAACAGCAGATGCTCCAGTTGGAAGCGGCCACCAAGAATGAGGGCTGTAGAAACCAAGCTCTCCTGCGCCATCTGAGATTTCTGCCGTGATGTTATCTTCAGGAAGGATTGTTCCAATTCTTTTTTGGGTAAACCAGACATAAAAACCAACCATGCCAGCAAGGCCTGCAGAGAGCATCAAGCCTGTGATACCCAATGGCTCACCATCTACGTACCAATAAACAATTGTCATAATGACGTAGAAAATAGAGAGCCCGACAAAGAGCATCCAGTTAGTTTTCATTGAACTTAATGCCCTTCAGTTTTGACATGTGGGTGGTGTAAGTCAAATGCTGGGCGCTCACTTGAAATACGTGGCATCGATGTGAAGTTATGGCGCGGAGGTGGACATGAAGTTGCCCATTCCAAAGATGAACCGTAACCCCATGGATCATCGACATTTACGAGTGGGCTCTTGCGAGTAATCCAGACGTTAACAAAGAATGGAATCATTGAAAGCGCGAGCAAGAACGAACCTACCGTTGAAACGGTATTCATAAAGGTAAAGCCATCTGTCGGTAAGTAATCCGCGTAACGACGTGGGAAACCTTTGATGCCTAGCCAGTGTTGAATCAAAAATGTTAAGTGGAAACCGAAAAAGAGTGTCCAGAAATGAATCTTTCCAAGACGTTCATTAAGCATGCGTCCTGTCATCTTTGGCCACCAGAAATAGAATCCTGCAAACATTGCAAAGACCACAGTTCCAAATAGAACATAATGGAAGTGCGCTACAACGAAGTATGAGGCTGACACTGCGAAATCAAGTGGTGGTGAAGCCAAGATAATTCCGGTTATTCCACCAAATAAGAATGTAACCAAAAAGCCCATAACCCAGAGCATTGGTGTTTCAAAAGTGACGTGACCACGCCACATGGTTCCAATCCAGTTAAAGAACTTAACGCCCGTCGGAACACCGATTAGAAACGTCATAAACGAGAAGAAGGGCAGGAGAACTTGACCACTTGCAAACATGTGGTGCGCCCAGACTGAGACTGAAAGAGCCGCAATCGCAATTGTTGCAGCAATCAGTCCCTTGTAACCAAAGATTGGCTTGCGACTAAAGACGGGCAAAATTTCAGTTGCAATTCCGAAGAACGGTAGCGCCAAGATGTACACCTCAGGGTGACCAAAGAACCAGAAAAGGTGCTGCCACAACATCGCTCCACCGTTTGCCGGATCAAATAAGTGAGTTCCGTATAGACGATCTGCTTCTAAACCTAAGAAAGCAACAGCTAGTGGTGGAAATGCTAATAAAACCAAAATTGAAGTCAGCAATACGTTCCACGAGAAGATCGACATTCTAAACATCGTCATACCAGGAGCGCGCATCGTAAAAATAGTTGTTATGAAATTAACCGCACCCAAAATTGTTCCGATACCGCCTACTGCAAGACCCATAATCCACAGATCTGCTCCAATGCCCGGAGAATAAACAGAGTTGGAAAGTGGTGCGTATGCAGTCCATCCAAAAGAAGCGGCTCCACCCGGAGTTAAAAATCCTGCGAAGACCATGATTCCTGAGAAAAGATATAGCCAATAAGAGAGCATGTTTAGGCGAGGAAATGCGACGTCAGCTGCGCCAATTTGCAGGGGCATGATTACGTTGGCAAAACCCACGAATAGTGGAGTCGCAAACATCAACAACATGATTGTGCCGTGCATCGTAAAAATCTGGTTGTACTGCTCGTTGCTGAGGAATTGCAAGCCTGGTCGAGCTAGCTCTGAACGCAATATCAGTGCAAGGAGACCAGCGATTAGAAACCATGCAAAAGTCGTGAATAAGTACAAGTAACCGATGCGCTTATGGTCAGTTGAGGTAACCCATTTAACAAACTCATTACCTTTGCGCGTTGGTTGCAACCCCTGTGTTGGAAGAGTAAGTGCTGGACGCTCTGCAAATGTTGTCATGCTGCGCTCGCCTTCAGAGTTTCTAGGTATGTCTGGTATTCAGATGGAGTTACAACTTTGACCGAGAAAATCATTTGTGTGTGGTTGCGTCCACACAGAATATTGCAGCGACCCGGATAAGTTCCCAACTTATTGGCTGTGAACTCTAGTTTATTTGTTACCCCCGGCAGATTTTGCATTTGAATCATAAAAGCTGGAATCCAGAAACCATGAACGACGTCATTGGATGTAATTGTGAATCGAACTTTCTCGCCTTGCGGCAAATACAAAGTTGGTGGTTGGGCAGGTGTTCCAGTTACTACTGCATCCGGACCGGCATCTGTATATCCAAATTGCCAGGACCATTGAATTCCTTCAACTGAGATTTCGTGTGCAGGTCCAGTTGTCTTGGCAGTGATCTCTGTTTGAGCTCTCAAGGTGTAAACAAAAAGAACAGCAACAATAATGAATGGAATTACTGTGTAAAGAATTTCGACCGGTACGTTGTATTGCGTCTGCTTTGGAAACTCAGGTGAATCTTTTTTAAGGCGATGAAAAAATACTGGCCACAAAATAAGAACCAAAGTGATTACGCCTACAACGCCACCTGCAATCCATGCACCTTGCCACAATGAGAGCGATTGATCATTAACGCTAGTAACGCCTTCTTCAAAGCCAAGTCCAGAAACTTCTGAACAGCTAGTCAAAAACAGTGCTGAGGGAATCACCATTGCGGCTAAGGAAAGGACTCGCTTCACACGTGCGGACATAGGGTTAAGAATAGTGGGGCATTTCCAAAAGGTGCTCACCAGCCAGTAGCGTTCATCCGGTGGTACGTGTCACAGGAAACTTCCAGAGTGAGAGCCCTCTTCATCCAAAGGCTTTTGAGGTTCTCCATGCCGCTTTCGACAATGGGTGGGCCAACCCTGGAAAGCTTTCGCAATCTGGTTCAAAAGCCAACAAGGTAAAGAATGAAGCCCTCGAATCAATTTCGGTGGCTCTCAAAGTTCCAGTGGATTCGATCTTTGCCTTTTCATCAATGTCTCTCGGCTTCTACTTAGGTATTCACGGATTGGGCATTCAAGGTCTCCTTAAAGATTCAGCGCCTTTAGTTCACGGAGCAACTGATCGAAAAGATGTCTTTGCAATTGCATCACGCGTCTCTCATCAAGTTCTGCCCTGTGCTTTGGATGGAAAACTCATTTCGCCGACCCAGCAATCACCACACTCTGTCCTGGCCCTTTCGGTGGCCAATGCTGAAACTGGAGTGATCCAAGAGTGCGATGACATCATTCAAAGCGTAGGCACGGATCGAATTTTTCTAGATGCAACAGCAAGCGGCATCCGTGCGCAAAGCACCAACAATTATTCGACCGCAATTTTTGATAGTCGCTCCTGGTATGGCCCAAGTGAAGTTGGTTTGTTAGTTGTTAAGAATAAATCTCAATGGAGTAATCCACTTCCCCACCTCAATGCAGCCCACCCAAATTTTGATGCCTCACTTCCTCTCTTACTTGCCAGTGCCGTAGCGCTTGAGAATTTTTCATCCGAAGTAGGAGAAGCAAATCAACGTGCCCGCAACTTCAATTCGCAACTACGCGAAGCTTTTGCTCAGATTCCTGATGTGGACATAGCGGGCTCATTAGATTCAAGTCTTGCTCACTTACTGAGCGCCTCCTTCATGAATTGCAATGGCGAAGAACTCTTGCGAGGGATTGCGAATGACGGATTCAGCGTTGATTCCGGTTCCGCCTGCACAGCCGATAATTTGGAACCAAGCCATGTTTTGGCCGCCATGGGTGTTTTAACTCATGGAAATATTCGAATCACAATTCATCCAGATACAACTCAGGCAGAGATCGATTCGTTGATTTCATCTATTAAAAAGAATGTGGAGCGTTTACGTTCATGATTGAAATCGATGCCCGCGGCTTGCGTTGCCCCCAACCCATTATTGAACTTGGAAAGAAGATCATCGATTTAAAAAGCGGAGAAGAGTTGGTTCTTCACTCTGATGATCCAGCCACTGAACCAGACTTAAATGCCTGGGCTCGGATGACGGGTAATAAGTTTTCAAAGCTTGAAAATGCAAAGTTTCTAATAACCAAGATTTAATTCAGATGCGCGCTAATTTCTGAAGCCGCTTGTTCTCCATAAGCACTCTTAAAGCGCTCAATGAACTGATCTGAAGTGAATCGATACTCTTGAGTTCCTTTAGTTTCAATCACGTAGGTAGCAATCATCGCACCGAGCTGTAAACATCTTTCGTGAGAAAGTCCCCAAGCGAGCCCTGCGATGAAACCAGAGCGAAATGAATCGCCCACACCTGTTGGATCTACTTTTGCTTTTTCTTTCGGACACAAAATTTTAATTAGCTCGCCACCCTTAGATTCGATTCGAGCGCCTCGTGAACCCTGTGTTACAACTCTAAATTTAACGCGAGAGAGAATTTCAGCATCACTCCAACCCGTCTTTTGAATTGCCAGTGCCAGTTCATATTCATTCATGAACAAATATGCAGCGCCATCGATAAGGGTTTTAATTTCATCTCCCTCCATACGAGCCATTTGCTGGGAGGGATCTGCTGCGAATGCGATGTTGCGTGTACGAGCAACCTCACTGTGTCGCATCATCGCTTCGGGATCATCAGGTGAAATCACAATGAGATCTAGTTCGCCTGCTTTATCCATGATTGGCGCTAACTCGATGTTTCGGGCTTCACTCATTGCGCCCGGAAAGAATGAGGCAATTTGATTGAGTTCAGTATCTGTTGTGACCATAAAGTGCGCGGTAAACAAATCTTTAGAAATAAGAACGTGCGATGTATCTACGCCGTGACGCGAAAGCCACGCTTCATAGTCTGCCCAGTCTTTTCCAACAGCAGCAATCAGAATTGGATTCAGGCCGAGCATTGCCATGCCAAAACAAATATTTGCAGCACATCCGCCACGACGCACTTCTAGATCATCTACAAGAAATGAGAGTGAAACCTTTTCGAGTGAACCAGCGACAAGTGAATCGGTGAACTTTCCTGAGAAGGTCATTAAATGATCAAGACCAACGGAGCCGGCTACACCAATTCGCATGGTGTGATACTAGTTAGGTAATGACTTAGTTAAAAGAATCGCCACAGGCGCATGAGCCCTGAGCGTTTGGATTATCAATTGTGAAGCCTTGCTTCTCAATTGTGTCCACAAAGTCAATTGTTGCGCCAGACAAATAAGGATCACTCATTTTGTCAGTAATAACTTTTACGTTGCCAAATTCGCGGACAATATCTCCGTCTAAATTGCGATCATCGAAATAGAGTTGATACTTCAAGCCAGAGCATCCACCAGGTTGTACGGCAACGCGAAGATTCAAATCATCGCGACCTTCTTGAGCCAATAGTGCAGCCACTTTTGATGCTGCGTTATCAGTGAGAAGGATGCCTGCTGTTGTGCTTGTCTCTGTGCTCATGTTCTCTCCCTTTCGAGTACGGGCTAAGCCTAGCGACCTGCATGAGTATGCGCGACACAGACACTGATTATGCGAGAGAATGCGACTGTGAATCTGAGTGAACTATTGCTACTTGGACAAGGTAGTGACCTTGCCAGCGAACGCGGAGTCTCCTGCGATGGGCAATTACCTCCTGCCAGTGATCCCGACTTGGTTTCTCGCGCTAGAGCAGCCCGTAAAGCACTTGGTTCAGATGCCTTAATACTTGGTCATCACTATCAGCGCAACGAAGTAATCGAATTTGCAGACATAACTGGTGACTCATTTAAATTGGCTCAAGAAGCAGCAAAGCAGAGCGCAGTTGAAAACATTATTTTCTGCGGTGTTCACTTCATGGCAGAAAGTGCCGACATTCTGACATCTGATAGACAAAGAATTATTCTTCCAGATCTTGCAGCTGGTTGTTCAATGGCTGATATGGCAACAGCAAATCAAGTAGCAAAGTGCTGGGAAGAACTTCAAAGCATTGGGGTGGCCGACTCGGTTATCCCTGTTACGTATATGAACTCATCTGCTGCCATTAAATCCTTTACCGGCGAACATGGTGGAACGATCTGTACTTCATCAAATGCAAAAGCTGCAATGAGTTGGGCATTTACGCAAGGTGAGAAAATACTCTTCTTGCCAGATCAACATCTCGGTAGAAACACCGCTGTTCTATCTTTGGGATTAACTCTTGAAGATTGCGTCCTCTGGAATCCCTGGAAACCTTTGGGCGGTTTGACTGAAGAACAAATTAAGAAAGCCAAAGTGATTCTGTGGCGTGGGCACTGTTCAGTGCATGGACGATTCTCAATTGAAAGCGTAAATGAGATCCGCAATCGAGTTCCAGGAGTTCAGGTTTTAGTTCATCCTGAGTGCACTCACGAAGTTGTTAGCTCTGCAGATCAAGTTGGTTCCACTGAAAAAATCATTCAAATTGTGAAAGCATCTCCGGCGGGATCGAAGTGGGCCATCGGCACAGAGCTCAACTTGGTCCAACGTATCTCTCAAACCAATCCTGACAAAGAAATCTATTTCCTCGACAAAGACATCTGCTATTGCTCCACGATGAATCGAATTGACCTTCCCCACTTGGTTTGGGCGATGGAATCACTCGTATCAGGCAAGGTGGTTAATCAAATCCGCGTGGCGCCAGAGGTTGCTCGTTTTTCAAAACTCGCATTGGAAAGAATGCTCGCTCTATAGTTACGCCCATGCCTAATTCAAACGATCCATCCTCGAAAAAAGGGCGCCCAACGCCTAAGCGCAAAGAAGCGCAATCAAAGAGAATTGTTTCCTCCCTTGCCCCGGCTTCTTCTAAGGAAGAAAAAAAGCGCGCACGTGAACAATCTCGTGCGGCAAGAAATGCATCACGAATTGCATATTTGCGTGGCGATGAAAATGCGTTGCCACTTCGGGATAAAGGTCCGGCCAGACGTTACGTAAGAAATCTTGTTGATGCGCGCAAATCAATAGGTGAATATTTCTTGCCAATTATTTTCGTAGTTTTAATGCTTTCAATAGTTCCAGTTCCTGCACTCCAATATGGCGGAATTGCGCTTATGTACGGGGTGCTTCTTGCTGCACTTGTTGATGGTGTCTTTTTAAGTCGTAAAATTAAGCGTCAAGTACGAGAGCGTTTCCCTGATTCTCCAACAAAGGGTCTCGGTCTCTACGGTTGGTTGCGCTCAACACAAATGCGTCGACTACGTACACCACATCCACAAGTTAAGCCTGGAGATACTTTCTAGTCTTCAGAAGTTTCTAGCGAACGTGTGATTGCACAAAAGGCAGAGTGACAACTTCAGCTTGGGATTCGCGACCACGCACATCAATGACAACCATCGTTCCCAAAGTCACTGAGGAATCAAGCAGCGCTAGCGCAATCCCATTTTTAAGCGTTGGTGAAAAAGTGCCCGAGGTTACGACGCCAACTTCAATACCGTCCGAATCTTTGACGCTCATGCCTGCGCGCGGAATCCCGCGATCAAGAGATTTCAAACCGTGCAGAAAACGCCGCGGTCCATTTGTTCTTTCATTGCGTAGAACGCTATCTCCAGCGAATTTTTCTTTCGTCCAACCAACGGCCCACGACGCACTTGCTTGAACGGGAGTTATCTCTAAAGAGAGTTCATGCCCATGTAATGGGTATCCCATTTCTGTGCGCAAAGTGTCTCTAGAACCGAGTCCGCAGACCAACCCTTGAAATGGTTGGATTGCTGCAACCAGTGCATCCCATACTTTTTCTGCGTCTTTCCACAATGGCAATAACTCGAACCCGAATTCACCGGTATAGCCGGTGCGGCACAAGATAACGTCACACTGTGCAATTTGCACATGAGTAAAGCTCATGTAATCAATTGTTGGAGATATTCCAAGAGCTTCTAGAACTTTTGGTGTTACTGGACCCTGCAAGGCAAGCACAGCATATTCATTGTGCAAATTTTTAATCTCTATTCCTGGAATTAACTGTGCTTGTAGCGCCGAAACTACATCGGATGTATTGGATGCATTTGGAACCAAAAAAATATCATCTGCTGAGTTGCGATAAGCAATCAGATCATCAATTACTCCACCCTTGTCATTGCAGAGCATTGTGTATTGAGCCATGCCATCAGAAATTCTGTTTAAATCATTAGTTAGAATTGCATTGAGAAAATTTAATGCACCCGATCCCTTTACGCTGGCTTTACCTAAGTGCGAAACGTCAAAGAGTCCGACTCGTTCTCTAACGGCTGCGTGCTCAGCGAGTACACCTGCGGCGGGGTATTCGATAGGCATTAACCACCCACCGAAATCTGCCATCTTGGCCTGAAGTTCTAGGTGCTTTTGGTGCAAAGGTGAATTTTTCACAATCACAACCTACTCCCAGACCTACAAAAGTTGCTACAACCGATAACCTTTGCGCCTTACGGTTCTTTAAATTGGCTAGATGCTGCAAAAGGAGATGCATGTCCACGCTAAAACTTACTGATGGCGCAGTCACCAATGGCGTTCTAGTTGTTGGGCTCTCCTTTAATCCAAATAAAGATTCTGCGCTAAGTATCGAATCTGGAACCGTAACTTTGGACACGAGGACTCTGCTCGCTCAACTAAAAGAGCTAGGGGCTACAGGTAAGAGTGATGAAGTAGTAAAGATTCCCGGTACACGTACAAAGTTAATTCTCTTCACGGGTTTAGGTGTCACAAACAAGCAATATCCACACGAAACACTTCGGCGTGCCGCTGGCGCCGCGGCCCGCGCACTGGCTGGAAACGGCGAAGCAACTTTTGCTCTACCGGCTCCTGACATTGCATCCGTGGCAGCAATTGCTGAAGGTGCTGCTTTAGGTGCTTACGCATTTGATGAATTTCGAGGTTCAACAAAATCAGAAAGAAAGTTGCCCCTTAAAACTATCGCAGTCCACTCCAAGTTCACGAAGAAAATTGAAGCCAAGAACGCCCTTCAGCGTGCCCAAGTAATTGCGCAATACACACACTTAGTTAGAGATCTGATCAATACTCCCCCTTCACATCTGACGCCAGATACTTTTTCAAAAAAGATTTCTGGAGCTGTTAAAGCTCTAGGTGGATCCTCTGCTTCACTCAAAGTAAGTGTTCTCAATGAAAAGCAGTTAAAGAGTGGTGGATACGGCGGAATAATTGGAGTCGGTCAAGGATCGGCTAATCCACCCCGTCTGCTTCACGTTAAATACACTCCCAAAAAGTCGCTCCGAACTTTTGCATTTGTTGGAAAAGGAATCACTTTTGACACAGGCGGGCTAGCGTTAAAACCTGCTGCTGGTATGGAAGCAATGAAGTCAGATATGAGTGGGGCCGCCGCTGTATGCGGTGCAATTCTTGCGATTGCTTCTTTAAAGTTACCTGTAACCATCGAAGCCTGGGCACCTCTTGCTGAAAACATGGTCAGCGATAATGCAACTCGTCCAAGTGATGTCATCACAATTTATGGTGGAAAAACTGTTGAGGTGCTCAACCCGGATGCTGAAGGTCGACTTGTATTGGCAGATGCAATCGTAAAAGCTCAAGAGACAAAATCACTCGATGGATTAATTGATGTAGCCACACTAACTGGTGCACAAGTTGTTGCACTAGGAACTCGCACAAGTGCTGTAATGACAAATAACGAAGATTTCAGTGCTCGATTTATTGCAGCTGCCAGCGAAAGTGGCGAAGCGTTTTGGCCAATGCCGCTGCCGCAAGAGCTGCGTGCTTCCCTAGATTCACCCGTTGCAGATTTAGCAAACATTGGTGAACGAATGGGTGGAATGTTGGTAGCTGGTTTGTTCTTAAAAGATTTCATCAAACCTGAAGTTCCATGGCTTCACCTCGACATTGCAGGACCGGCCTATAACGAATCCACTCCACATGGATATACCCCTGTTGGTGGTACGGGTGTGGCACTTCGCACACTTCTGCGCTTGGTAGAAAACTCCATAATTCGGTAACTAGCCCGAAGGCTGGCAAGATAGGGCCAGGGCGTAAGTTGGCTTAGATGCTTCGCCGTATGAGTGTGGGAGGTTTACGCGAGTGGCTCAATTCGATCTAGTAATTCTTGGTGGTGGAAGTGGCGGCTATGCGTGCGCACTTCGCAGCGCTCAACTAGGTCTATCAGTAGCACTCATCGAAGCTGACAAACTCGGAGGTACATGCCTTCACCGTGGTTGCATACCAACCAAAGCATTATTGCATTCAGGTGAAATTGCTGATGGTGCCCGCGATGCCAACCACTTTGGCGTGAACGCGCAATTCTTGTCGATGGATATGCCTGCTGTTAACTCCTACAAAGACGGCGTCATCGCACGACTGCACAAAGGTTTGCAAGGTTTGGTTAAATCTCGAAACATAACTTTTGTTGAAGGTCATGGAAAGTTGATTTCCAAAGACACAGTTGAAGTTAATGGAGAAAAATACACTGGCAAGAATGTTGTTCTTGCGACGGGTTCATACGCAAAAACCCTTCCAGGTCTTGAAATAGATGGCAAGAAAATTATTACCTCAGATCACGCAACAAAATTGGATTACGTTCCAAAGAGCGTCATTGTTCTAGGTGGCGGAGTAATCGGATGCGAGTTCGCTTCTGTTTGGAAATCTTTTGGCGCAGAAGTAACAATCATTGAAGGACTTTCTCACCTGGTCGCACTCGAGGATGAATCATCCAGCAAGCAGTTAGAACGTGCCTTTAGAAAACGTGGAATTAACTTCGAACTCGGTGTTCGCTTCCAATCTGCCGCAATAAATGGTGACTCCGTAACAGTGACACTAGAAGATGGCAAAACCTTTAGCGCTGACGTCCTATTGGTTAGCGTTGGTCGTGGACCAGTATCTGCAAACCTTGGCTATGAAGAACAAGGAATTTCCATGGACCGCGGTTATGTTCTAGTTGATGACAAGTGCCGCACAAATATTCCTGGCATTTGGGCAGTGGGCGATTTAATTCCTACTCTTCAATTGGCTCACGTTGGTTTTGGTGAAGGTATTTTGGTTGCCGAAGAAATAGCAGGACTTAATCCACGTCCAATTAACTACGACGGTGTGCCACGTGTGACATATTCAGAGCCAGAAGTTGCATCCGTTGGGTTAACAACAGCAGTTGCAAAAGAACGTGGATTTGATGTTGTTGAATTAAATTACGACTTAGCCGGAAATGGTAAAGCTCAAATTCTTCGCACTGCTGGTTCTATCAAGTTGGTTTCGCAAAAGAATGGACCGGTACTTGGAATTCACATGGTCGGATCTCGTGTTGGTGAATTACTTGCTGAAGCTCAATTAATCTTTAACTGGGAAGCAAGCGCCGATGATGTCGCACCGCTTATTCATGCACACCCAACACTTTCTGAAGCCATGGGAGAAGCACACATGGCATTAGCCGGTAAACCGCTTCATGCTCACGGATAATCTAGGGAGATCACAATGACATTCAGATTAACGATGCCAGCACTTGGCGAGAGCGTGACCGAAGGAACTGTTACACGTTGGTTAAAGGCTGAGGGCGATCAGATCGCAGTAGATGAACCACTACTCGAAGTTTCTACCGACAAAGTCGATACTGAAATTCCATCACCTGTTGCAGGAACTCTTCAAAAAATAGTTGTTGCAGTTGATCAAACTGTCGCAGTTGGTGCAGAACTCGCAATTATTGAAGATGGTGCAGCGGCTTCTGCCGCACCAGTAGCACCTGCCGCTGCAGTTGCTGCAGCTCCAACACCGCCGCCAGTTGCACCTGTTGCTCCGGTTGCTCCAGTTGCATCACCAGCTCCCGTTACATCTAGTTCTGCAGGAACTGTGATTGCGATGCCCGCACTCGGTGAAAGCGTTAGCGAAGGAACAGTTACGCGTTGGTTGAAAAATGTTGGCGATTCAGTTGCAATGGATGAAGCACTTCTCGAAGTTTCTACCGACAAAGTCGATACTGAAATTCCATCACCTGTTGCAGGAACTCTTTTGGCTATTGATGTGCCGGTTGATTCAACAGTTCCAGTTGGTGCGCGACTAGGTTTGATTGGTTCATCAAATGGCGCAGTTACACCTGCTGCACCTGTAATTCCAACTCCTGCACCTGTCGCACCAGTAGTAGCGCCACCTGTTGCGCCAGTTGTTTCTGCTCCCCCAGTTGTGGCACCAGTAGTGGCACCGGTGGCAGCACAAGCTGATGCATACGTAACTCCAATTGTTAGAAAGTTAGCTGCAGAACTTGGCGTCAACCTTTCAACAATTCAGGGAACCGGCGTCGGAGGTCGAATTAGAAAAGAAGATGTACAGGCTGCGGCAAAACCAGCAGCAACTTACAGCGCCCCTGTTGCGCAAAGTTCAACTGCATCAGCGCCTAAAGCAACCACAGTTGCGGCTTCTCCATTGCGCGGAACAACAGTGACGATGTCACGTTTGCGTAAAGTTATTGCGGCTCGCATGGTTGAGTCACTTCAAGTAAGTGCTCAACTAACAACTGTTATCGAAGTTGATGTAACTAAAATTTCTCGTCTACGTGATCGCGCTAAAGCTACATTTGAGGCACGTGAAGGAGTAAAGCTTTCATTCTTGCCATTCTTTGCAGTTGCTGTATGTGAAGCGTTAAAGGTTCACCCAGTTCTTAACTCATCTGTCGAAAGTGATCAGATTACGTATCACGGTGCAGAACATCTAGGAATTGCAGTCGATACAGAACGTGGATTGCTCGTACCTGTAATTCACAATGCAGGTGATCTGAACATGGGTGGTATTGCTCGCAAGATTTCGGATCTCGCACTTCGCACGCGAGATAACAAAGTTACCCCTGACGAACTTGGCGGTGGAACATTTACCATCACAAATACCGGAAGCCGTGGTGCGCTATTTGATACGCCAATTATTAACCAACCACAAGTAGCAATTCTTGGATTAGGCGCTGTCGTTAAGCGACCAATGGTTGTTCGCGGTGAAGATGGTGGCGAGACTATTGCAATTCGTTCAATGGTTTATCTCGGACTCTCCTACGACCACCGAGTTGTAGATGGCGCCGATGCTGCAAGATTCTTAGTAACTCTCAAAGAACGCCTCGAGCAAGGGGCATTTGAATCGGATCTAGGACTCTAATGCCACCGATGCAGAGAATCGCAATAACTGGATCAACTGGGCTCATTGGTAACGCTTTAGTTGGATTTCTAAAATCTGAAGGTTACACAGTACAAAGATTAGTTCGCAGGCAAAGTCGCTCCGCGGAAGAAATTACGTGGGATCCACAAGCAGGAACAGTCGATCTTGAGGCACTTGCTGGCGTTGACGCAGTTATTCACTTAGCTGGCGCCGGAGTGGGCGACAAGCGATGGACAAAGAAATACAAGAGCGAGATTCTCAATTCACGTCTTCTTGGCACAACAACAATTGCAAATGCCGTCAACGCAGTTAAGCCATCTGTGTTCATCAGTGCAAGTGCTATCGGGTGGTATGGCGAAACTGGCAACCGTGCGGTTATCGAATCAGATCGCGCAGGAGAAGATTTCCTTGCGGCCGTATGTCGCGAATGGGAAGGCGCAGCTGACTTAGTTAAGGATGTGCGAACAGTAAAACTGCGTACAGGTTTAGTTCTTGATCCAACTGGTGGCGCACTAGGTCGAATGCTTCCACTATTTCGTTTTGGATTAGGCGGAAAGTTGGGCAATGGAAAGCAATGGTGGTCTTGGATTACTCTGCATGATCAAATCCGTGCAATCGTCTTTGCATTAGAAAACAAAATCGAAGGCCCAATTAACTTAACTTCTCCTAATCCAGTTACCAATCAAGAATTTACTGCTGGATTGGCTCGCGCCCTGCACCGTCCGGCGCTTTTTCCGGCACCAGCCGTTGCGCTAAAAATTGCACTAGGTGGATTTTCATCAGAGATTTTAGGTTCCAAAAAAGTTATTCCGCAGGCGCTTCTCGATGCTGGATTTGTCTTTGACTATCCGCATATTGCCCCAGCACTTCTCGCTTTAGTCGACTAAAACCGAGAGCGCGGCCAATCGCCCTGAAAGCAATGCGCCATTTTGAGATGGCGCACTCTTGTAATCACCAGCTATAAATATCGAATCTCTCACGTGCGCACCTGAAACAAGTGTCATATCCAACCCAGCTAATGGCAGAGCACTTGGAATGTCGTACTTTGCAACGAGTTTCCAATTGCGAGTTTCAGTTGCATACAAGATTGCTAAATGCCTGCGAACTTCGGATTCAGTTGCCGGAAGAATGCTTGTACTTGATATCAAGTTTTTTCCAGACGGTGCATAGCCTGGCATCATGTTAGAGATAACCATCGTGTTTACCACTGGGCCCCTATTCTGGCTATCAATAATCAAAGACTTGCTCTTTGTTGGGCTCTCTTTTGTCGAGTGATACCACGTCGTACATCCAACTAATTGTGGAACTTGTGTTAAATCCAGTAACTGGGCCGCAGTTGTCGCATCTGTTGCAACAATGATTGCATCAGCTTCAAATTTACCCTTAGACGTACTAACGGTGTTTTTCTTGATCGAATTAACTTGCACGCCATAGCGAATGTCTTTTACGCGAGTAGCAAGGGCTTCCGAAAATGCTTGTACGCCGCCAACGGGTAAGCCCGAATTTCCGCTAACAAAATGTTTGATTGCCGTGCGACCATATTCGGCGTCAACCAGAAGGGGATCAGCCAAAAATACTCCTGTTAAGAAAGGTCGCAGCACTCGTTCATACGTTTTTCCAAGGCCACTATTTTTCAGCTCCTCACCCACGCTTGCTGCGGGTTTTCTTCGTAAGAGATATAGAACTAATCGAATTTTTTCAAAAATAGAACCTGTTTGTGAGTTAAACACAGAGAAAAATGCCGAGCGAGGATCTCCAATCCGTATGCGCTCTTCATTTCGTGCGACTTCAATGACTGAGGATGCAGAAACAAAATCAATCTCCTTGATAATTCCAAGGCGTTTGATTTCAGGATAGTTTGCATTGATTAATTGAAAACCTCGGTCGCAAACAAATCCATCGATAACATCACTGGTGACACGGCCGCCGGGACGATCAGAACTTTCAAGCACCGTGACAGATGCTCCTTCACTTTCTAGAGTAATCGCCGCGCTGAGCCCCGCTAATCCCGCACCAATAACAATTACTTTTTTACCCATACGGATTAATCTCTCGAGCATGATCAATGATTTGAGCCACTGCAAGGATTTCTTCGGATGAAATTGGCATCGCGCTCTTATTCACAATGGCTTCATGTACTAAAGAGTAAAACGTTGCGTAATTTCCAGGATCGCATTTAAACTCTTCAATATTCTCGCCTCTGTGTATATGTGCGAGCGAAGAAGTATCTTCTTGCCATTTTCCATCTTTTGGTGATTTACCAGCTCTCAATAGAGCTTCTTGTGGATCAAGATCATTAACAACAAATGCGCCTTCGCTACCAATTACTCGAATGCGAGGACCAGGTGAACCAACTACTGCACTGGCTGAAAGAATTGATTCAACTCCCGAATCATGGCCAAGCACAAGTAGGCAATCATCATCTGCTCCCCCACGAATACTTCTAATTGATGCTGACTTTAATTTCGCTGGGCCAAAACATTCGAATGCAGTTGATATCAAGTGCGGCATCAGGTCCAGCAATAAACCACCGCCATCTTGCGGAGATTTGTTTTCGCGCCATGACTGCGGATTTAATTGTGGTCTAAATCTTTCAAATCGCGAATCCATTCGAATAGCTCGTCCGATGTGACCATCTCTGATGACACGCTTCAAAGTCAGAATGTCGCTATCCCACTTGCGGTTGAAATACGTAGTTACTGCAACGCCAGCAGATTGCGCCGCTTCGAGTATTTCTCTCGTTTGTGCAACGTTTATGCCCATCGGCTTATCTACAACAGTTGGTATCCCTGCCTTTATTGCTGCCAGTGCTTGCGACAGATGGACTTCATTTCCTGACGCGATAACAACTAAGTCAAGATCCTGTTCGCACAACTCTTCAATCGTCGAGACGATCTTGACTGAAGGATAATCCTCTTTTGCATGACGCTTTCTAACATCGTTAGTTGTTAGGACAGCAGATACTTCAAAATTCGTAGCCGATAAGAAAGGTGCATGAAAACTCCGACCGGCTAATCCATAGCCTGCTATGCCGACCTTAAGCTTCATGCGTCCTATTTCTTTAACTTAGATGGCCACCAAATTTTTGGTCCAATATCGTGCACCATTGCTGGGACCAGAATTGAACGCACAATAATTGTGTCCAAGAGAACGCCGAATGCAACAGCAAAACCTAACTGTGCTAATGGCACTAATGGAATCAATCCAAGCACTGCAAATGTTGCTGCTAGAACAATTCCAGCAGATGTAATCACAGCCCCAGTTACGGTCAAGCCTTTAATTACTCCCTGACGGGTTCCCAGTTTGATTGACTCTTCACGTACTCGAGTCATCAAGAAGATGTTGTAATCAATACCGAGTGCCACTAAGAAAATAAAGGCAAAGAGCGGGAACGACGTATCCCCACCTTCAAAACCAAAGACGTGATTGAAGACGAGAGCGCACACACCAAGGGTCGCAAAGTAAGAGAGAACTACAGTGCCTAGAAGTAACGCAGCGCTTAGAATACTTCGCAAGAGAAGACCAAGAATGATTGTGATAACAATCAAAATAATCGGAATGATTGTTTTGTTGTCTCGATCATTGGCTGTTCGGATGTCATATGAGACCGCACTTGTTCCGCCGACTAAAGCAGTCGAATCGACTTGTTGAGCAAGTCTGCGAATCTCAGGGATGTCATTTGAAGCTTCCACGCTATCTGGGGCTTTATCAAGAGTTACATTCAAAATAGCTTTGTTATTTACAACTTTTATTTCTGGAATTGGTCCGCCAGGAATTGCAAAGCCATCTAGTAATGGCACTACAGAAGAAACTCCTGGGGCGTTCTTAATCGCAGCAGCCACGGCATCAAGCTTGTCCACATTTACAACTACTTGAGTTGGATCACCTTCTCCGCCAGGAAAGTGAGTGAGCAATAATTTTTGTCCTACAACGGACTCTGGATTAGTCGTAAATGAATCAACTGTTCCAATTCCATCTGCTTTGAGCGTTGTTGAAGTGAAAGCGAAGGCCAATAAAACAACTCCTGTAATCACCCACGCTTTGCGAGGGCTGCGGCTAATTGTGTTTCCTAGCTTTGACCACACGCCACCTAAAACTTGATCTTCACCATCGAAATCTGGGCGCCGCGGCCAGAAAATCCAACGACCAAAGAGCAAGAGCAGCGCAGGTAAAAGAGTCAGAATTGTTATAACAGAGCACGCGATACCAATAGCGCCAATTGGTCCAAGGCCTGCTGTATTCGTTAACTGGCTAAACAAAAGCACAAGAAGTGAAATCGCCACTGTTGAACCTGAAGCAAGAATAGGTTCCCACACACCTTTATATGCCGCACGCATCGCATCAAATCTGTTTTCATGTAGATGAAGTTCTTCTCGATATCTAGCAATTAGCAATAACGCATAATCTGTTGCTGCTCCAATAACCAAAACTGAGAGAATTCCTTGTGATTGACCATCAACGTCGATAATGTCATTTTTGGCAAGAAGATAAACAATTCCTCCAGCTGTGGAAAGCGCGAAAAGGGCAGAAAGAAGCGGAATAATCCACAAAATTGGAGATCTATAAACAACAATCAAGATAACTGCAACAACTCCAAGAGTTGTGAGTAGCAATGTGGAATCAATATCTCCGAATGCTCCAAACAAATCTCCGAATATACCGCCCGGTCCTGTTACGTAAGCAGTGAGATTATTCTCTTTTGCTAAAGGTCCAAGATCTTCGCGCAGCGCTTCAACAATTGCTGGAAGTACTGGCTCTTCATTAGGAAGTAACTTTGTAAGTGAGTTGCCATCAAGTGGCACACTCGCCAGAATTGCTTTGCCATCTTCTGATGGGAATGCAGTAATTCTCTGTCCTGGTGCAAGGTAATCTGAAATTTTCGCTGTAGTTCCAGCGAGTGTTAATTCACCGATAGCATCGAGGTGAGCGTTAATCGCTGCAAGATTTTCAGGGGTTGCTTTACCCTCAAATAGGACTAGAGCTGGAATATTAAAAGAGTCTTTACCTGAAAAAGTCTGGATCAGCTCTGATGCTTGTGTTGCTTCAGCGCCTTTTGGAAGAAATGAAGAGTTGTTATTTTCTTGTACAGATGAAAGCTTTCCAAATAGAGGTCCGAATACACCGGTCAATAAGAACCACATCAAAACAACGAGCATTGCTATAGCAAATGGTTTACGGGACTTCACAGAGGTGTTAGATGACACGGCAGTTGGAACCTTTCGTACGTTTTTCAGCGAGGATTCGCGACTGGGCAAGCCTACCTTTAGGCTAAGTCCGTGGCAGCCACGACGACACTTAACCCCACAATTGTGGTGAAGCACTTAGCGCTTCTGGAATACAACGAAGCATTGCTCATCCAACGTCATGCGCATGAACAAGTCAGTGCAGGATTGATGCCAAACACACTGTTTTTTGTGGAACACCCTTCAGTTTTCACTGCAGGCAAAAGAACACTTGAAGAAGAACGACCATTAGATGGGACTGCTGTCATTGATGTAGATCGCGGTGGAAAAATTACGTGGCACGGACCTGGACAAATTGTTGGATACCCCATCTTGCGATTGGCTAAACCAACTGAGGTAGTTGGTTTTGTTAGAGAGATTGAAAGTGCATTAATCGAAACATGCAAAGAGTTTGGATTAAAGGTTCAGAGAGTGCCTGGTCGATCAGGAGTATGGACACAGGATGATTTAAATCCTCGCAAAATTGCAGCCATCGGAATTCGTGTTGCTAAAGCAACAACAATGCATGGTTTTGCTCTCAACGTTAATCCTGATCTCACTTCATTTACTCAAATAATTCCGTGTGGCATCCCTGATGCAGAAGTTACATCAATGGCTCAAGAGTTAAAGCGTGAAATCACCGCCGAAGAAGTACTTCCAGTGCTAGAACGCCATATAACTTCTACTTTGGCTAAGGTAAGCGCATGACAATTGCACCTGATGGTCGCAAGATGATTCGCATTGAGGCTCGCAATGCGCTGACGCCAATTGAACGTAAACCCGAATGGATTAAGACACGTGCCAATATGGGGCCCGAATACACCCGCCTTCGTTCGCTAGTGAAGTCCGAAGGTCTTCATACTGTCTGCCAAGAAGCTGCTTGCCCAAACATTTTCGAATGCTGGGAAGATAAAGAAGCTACATTCTTAATTGGTGGAGAAAAATGCACACGCAGATGCGATTTTTGTAACATCGATACTGGCAAACCTGATCCAATTGATCGCGAAGAACCACGCAAAGTGGCCGAATCTGTTAAAGCAATGGGATTGAAATATGCAACCATTACTGGAGTAACGCGTGATGACTTGGAAGATGAAGGCGCGTGGTTGTATGCCGAAACCATTCGCCAGGTTCATGAGTTAAATCCAGGTTGTGGCGTTGAAATGCTCGCTCCTGATTTCCATGCTAACTCTGATTTACTTAATCAAATTTTTGAAACTCGACCTGAAGTATTTGCGCATAATTTAGAAACCGTGCCCCGTATTTTTAAGAGCATTAGACCGGCATTTACATACGAGAAATCTCTACGAGTAATCACAATGGCTAGAGATTTCGGCTTAATCACCAAATCAAACTTAATTTTAGGACTCGGTGAAACTCGCGAAGAAATATCACAGGCGCTGGTCGACCTTCGAGGTGCAGGGTGCGATCTGATCACTATTACTCAGTACTTGCGCCCAACCAACCGCCACCATCCTGTCGAGCGATGGGTAAAACCAGAAGAGTTTGTTGAATTAGCTGCAGAAGCGAAAGAGATAGGATTCCTTGGAGTTATGAGTGGCCCACTGGTTCGTTCAAGTTATCGCGCAGGACGTTTGTATAAGGAAGCGATGGCTGCAAAAACTGGTGCTCAGCGTGGCTGATCTTGTTTATCCCCCAGTCATAGTTTTCATTAAATCTCTTTGGAAATACTTAGATCTACGTTTCTCATTTTCAGGCCAAGAGAACATTCCGCAAGAAGGCGGTGCCATTCTTGCTATGAACCACATTGGTTACTTTGACTTTGCAATTGCTGGAACTGGTGTTCTTCCAAAAAAGCGCTACGTGCGATTTATGGCAAAGAAAGAAATCTTCGATAACAAATTAGCGGGTCCACTCATGCGCGGCATGCATCACATAAGTGTGGATCGAAGTAATGGTTCCGCATCTTTTGTCGCCGCCCTGCAAGCTTTGCATAAAGGAGAAATTATCGGAATTTTTCCTGAAGGAACAATCTCAACAAGTTTTGAAATCAAAGGACTTAAATCCGGTGCGGTGCGACTAGCAATGGAATCAGGTGTTCCAGTAATCCCAACAATCATCTGGGGCAGCCAACGTGTATGGACAAAGGGTGTTAAGAAAAACTTAACTAGGCAGAGCGTTCCAATTACGGTCACATATAGCCCGCCGCTTTATTTCGCTAAAGATAGTGATGTTGAAGCGGGTGAAAAGCAACTCCGAAATGTGCTTGTCTCAACCCTGCACAAGGTTCAAGAAGATTATCCCGACAACCATCAAGGTCAGCGCTGGGCACCGCTTCGCCTTGGTGGTACCGCCCCTGCCCCACTAAACTTATGAGCATGTTCAAACGAAAAAAGAAGAACAAAGAAGCGGGTATCAAACCTCGTCGTTTTCAAACCTTTAGGGATGCCTACTCTGTAACCAAGAGCGTAAAACCCTGGATTGCCTATGCGCTGCTCGGTGTATTTCTTGCCGTATGGTCAGTAGGAATTGCAATTGGCCTACTTGTGGGTCGTCCAATCTATGGTGCTTTCGTTTCGCTTCCAATAGCACTACTTGCTGCGATGTTTTTCTTTACTCGACAAGCATCGACTGCTGCCTATTCATCAATTGAAGGTCAGATTGGTGCAGGCGCTTCAGTTTTAATGGCAATTCGCAAAGGCTGGACAACAACTCCAGCAGTTGCAGTTGCTCGTAATCAAGACATGGTTCACAGAAGCGTTGGCAGAGCAGGAATTGTTTTAGTTGGAGAAGGATCACAAGGTGTTAAACAGATGCTCAGTGATGAGCGCCGCAAGAGTGAGCGCTTTGCCCCTGGTGTACCAATCACAGAAGTCATTATTGGAGATTCACAAGGTCAAGTTTCGATTCGCAAATTACAAAAGCATTTAGCAAAGCTTCCTAAGAAACTATCTGCCCACCAAATGCGCGAAGTCCGTGCGCGTTTGAAAGCTGTTGGTGGAATGTCTATGCCAATTCCAAAGGGTCCAATGCCAAAGGGCATCAGAATTCGCTAGTTTGTTAGGACGATTCTCGTTCTGCTCAAACGTTCATGGATTCCTCTGCCATTTTCGTCATACGTGATAGCCGTAATCACAATAACCATGAGAACGCTTCGAATGAGCGCTTGAAGAATTGTTGGACGTCCACCATCTTCAAAATTAACGATTCTCATTCGAAAAACTCTGTGCCCTGCCGATGCTCCTTGTAAGGTAACGAGCAAGAAATACTGGATAAAGAAAATGATGAGCGCCGGAATCCCAGCCTGTGAGGTCCTTTCCAGGAAGATGCCCGATCCACTGAAAAAAGCGATTGAGATCAGGTAGCTGGCTAACCAATCCAGGCTAATGGCCCCAAAGCGTCTGCCCAAACTCACCTCTGAATGCATGCAATAAGCCTAGTCGGTGGCTGAAAA
>JACCDI010044124.1_pt1 | contig 32285 bp, 28 predicted proteins | sample 7442791 | NCBI WGS metagenome assembly JACCDI01 (sample SAMN15323434, study PRJNA562643) | freshwater metagenome | isolation source: river surface water | place: USA:Blue River Watershed | collected 2017-08-15
CTACTCCGCCTAAATTACCCCCTTAGCTTGCTAAAAAACTATATTTGTATGTCCACTTACTACCCTATAAATCAATGCATAATATGAAATTGACTCAAACTACATTAAACAAGTTAGAAGATATTTTAGGTGAATCAGAATTCGTTGTAAGATACGAAAGAGGTAATTTTCAGAGCGGTTGGTGCTTATTGGAATCTAAGCGCATTGTTGTTTTAAATAAATTCTTGAATTTAGAAGCTAGAATCAATACTTTATTGGAATTAATCCCTCAATTGGATATCCAATTTGACAAACTAACGCATGACTCTCAAAAGCTATATGAGGAAGTGCAAAAATTGTCTGTGATAGAGGCATAGTTATCGCTTTAAAAAAGCTCAATTTGTTAACAATTACTATTTTAGGATCTGGCACCAGTACGGGGGTTCCCCTAATTGGGTGTGATTGTGAAGTTTGTACCTCTCAAGACCCAAGGGATAGTAGGTTAAGAACCAGTATCAAAATTGAGTCAGAACACACCGTTGTAGTGATAGATACTACTCCCGACTTTAGGTACCAAATGCTAAGAACGCAAACTACGCATATTGACGCTGTAGTTTTTACGCATCCTCATAGAGATCATTATGCAGGACTGGATGATATTAGGCCATTTAATTTTCATTCACATAAAGCCATGCAGATTTATGCAAATGAAATTACGCAAGTGGCCATTAAGCGAGATTTCTTTTATGCGTTTGAAAAAAATAAAGAGGCAGGTTTACCTGAAATGTTATTGCATACTATTCATGAAGCAGCTTTTCAAATTGGCGATCTACAATTTGTACCTATTCAAGTAATGCATAAAGAAATGCCAGTGTTGGGTTTTAGAATTGGCGACTTTAGTTATGTTACAGACCTCAATTATATCAGCGATATAGAGAAGGAGAAAATTAAAGGATCAAAAGTACTTATTCTAAGTGCACTCAGACCGGAGCCGCATCCCACTCATTTCACTTTAGCCGAATCCATTGCATTAGCCACAGAGCTAGCCATTCCGCAAGTGTACTTTACGCATTTTAGCCACCAGATTGGATTACAGGCGGTATTAGAACCAACCTTACCTTCCTTTATCAAGATGGCTTATGATGGTTTACAATTTACGGTATAGCGTATAAATACCTGCTAGGCTTTAGTTTTTATGGCTTACTTGTGTAGATGTTACAACCTCATTGGAAATCTTATTTTTTATTCTCAAAAAAGGAAGTAAAGGGCATTGTTGTCCTTGGATTTGTATTGTTTAGTTCGGTACTAATTCGTCTATTTTTTCCTGCTGCCCTGGGTGATCGTAAACTGAGTACAAAAGTCAATCACCGGCTTTTTTATTTTGATCCCAATAATATAGATAGTATGAGCGCTATTACTTTGGGCATTCCTGAAAGGCAAGTAAAATCCTTATTGCATTATCGAGAAAAAGGGGGTTATTTTAAAAATCCAGATGACTTTGCAAGGCTATATGGTTTGACCCCCGATTTGTTTAATCAACTCAAGCCCTATATACGCATGCCGGAAAGGAAATATAAGTACAATAAGGATTATGCAGGAAATGATTACAGGAAGGATTTACCTGATTGGACCCTTGACATTAATATAGCAACGGAAGCGGATTGGGTAGCAAAAGCAAACCTATCCCCATTGATGGCGCACAGATTACTTGCTTATAAAAATTACTTGGGTTATTTCAATCATGTACAACAAATTAAAAAAGTATATGGCATGTCTGATTCTTTATTTCAATCCCTTAGAAGTCATTTGCGTACTGGGAATACCCATTCTTATTTACTCAATGTAAATGGGATGCAATTCAACGACTGGAGGCAATTAGCCATGTTCTCAGATGCACAAATTTGGCAAATATTGAAATGGAGAAAAGAGAATGGGGGTAAACTTAGCTGGACCCAATTGGTTGAATTAGGGGACCTGGGGGAAGCGCAGGGGCTGGAATTAAAGAAAAAGCTAAATCTATCTGATTGATTCTGAATGTATAATAACCTTTTCTGGAAATTATCGGGTAAATAAAACTAGGGATGGTGCGTATTTTTAGAAAAAAAAATCACTTGATTTTCTAAAAAAAGAATTAGTATTGAAGTAGGAATAGAATCCTAGTTTATGATTGCTTGCTTAAAGCCCCCGTGCAAACGGGGGCTTTTTTTATTAAAGTGCTTCAATACATTAAAATAAATTTCTGTTTTTTAATGTATTGAAGATTGCCCCCGTGCAAACGGGGGCTTTTTTAATTATTTTCCTGCTTTGAATATTTGATTCACAGCTCCACCTAACATTGGGAATTTTTCTTTTACAAAAGCAGCAATGGTTTCAATAGATTGCTTTGCTTGTTCTGGAGTAACACCAGTTTCTTTTACTAAACGGTCAATTAATTCTTGCATAAAATGAATTTTAAGGGTTATATAGTTTAAGCAACTTTTAAAGTGCTCAATTTGCTTTTATCAAACATTTGTTTTGCATATTCCAAGGTCACATTGAATTCAGTGGTATCTGTACCAGGTAAGTCAAACATAGCTTGGGTGAATAAGCTTTCACAAATGCTTCTTAATCCTCTAGCGCCTAATTTGTATTCCATTGCCTTTGTAGTGATAAAATCATATACAGCAGGATCAATGCTTAATTTGATATTTTCAATCGCAAACAATTGAGTGTACTGTTTAATTAATGCATTTTTAGGCTCCGTTAAAATGCTTCTCAGTGTTTCCGCATCTAAGGGTTCTAAGTGGGTTACAATGGGTAAACGTCCCAACATTTCAGGAATCAAACCAAAGGTTTTAATATCCTGTGCATTTACAAAGCGCAATAAGTTTTTACGTTGCAATTCCTGCTCATCTTTGTTAACGCTAAATCCAATGGCGTTGGTATTAATTCTGCGGGCAATGATTTTGTCAATACCATCAAAAGCACCACCACAAATAAATAGAATATTTTTAGTGTCTACCTTGATCATTTTTTGGTCCGGATGTTTACGGCCTCCTTGTGGCGGCACCAATACCTCTGTTCCTTCTAACATTTTCAACAAGCCTTGTTGTACACCTTCTCCACTTACATCTCTTGTAATGGAAGCATTATCGCTTTTGCGGGCAATCTTATCAATTTCGTCAATATAAACAATGCCTCTTTGTGCGGCTTCTACATCGTAATCGCAGTTTTGCAATAAGCGGGTTAGCATGCTTTCCACGTCTTCTCCTACATAACCTGCTTCAGTAAATACCGTAGCATCTACAATCGCAAAAGGAACATTTAATAATTTAGCGATGGTTTTGGCTAATAAAGTTTTACCAGTTCCTGTTTCACCTATCATGATCACATTACTCTTCTCAATTTCCACTTCATTTTTAGTTGTGGTAGGAAGGTTAATGCGTTTAAAGTGATTGTATACTGCTACGCAAAGTATTTTTTTAGCCTCATCTTGTCCAATGATGTATTGATCTAGAAAAGCTTTGATTGCAGTAGGCTTTTGTACTTTTAAAGTACTGGGCTTTCCGTCGCTTTTCTTTTGATGAAACTCTTTGTCAATTATTTCATGGGCATGCTCAATACAATGCTCGCATATATGTCCCTCTTGCCCCGCAATAAGCATTTTCACTTCGTCTCTGCTGCGTCCACAAAACGAACAATGTATGGTAGTATCGGACTTGCTTGTCTTCATTTATTTATCCATTTTAATTCAATTGCTAATTATAAACTCTTTGCAATTTTATCTACGATGCCATAGGCAACGGCTTCTTCTGCATTCATCCAATAGTCTCTGTCAAAATCAGCCATGATTTGTTCTATGGTTTTGCCACAGTTCTTAGCTAAAATTTTAGCACCTAATTCCTTGGTCTTTCTAATTTGTTCAGCCTGTATTTCAATATCAGCACTGGTTGCTTGATAATACCCTCCAAGACTTGGTTGGTGTATCATTACTTCTCCATGTGGAAATATAGTACGCTTTCCTTTTTCGCCCATGCTTAATAGGATAGATCCCATACTTGCAGCTAATCCCATACAAACAGTGTGTACTGGACTTTTAATTAAGTTCATGGTATCAAACATCACCATACCACTTGTCACCACACCTCCTGGGCTATTGATATAAAAATTAATTTCTTCACCTGGTTTGTCCGCATCTAATAACAATAATTTAGTGACAATGTCTTTTGCAGATTTATCATCTACTTGACCCCATAAATAGATGGATCTTTTTTCAAAAAAGATTTGCTCCATTTTTTTATTCAAAAAACCTGGACCATTGTCTTCTTTTTTATCTGCTCTTGGCTCGTCTTCTTCGTCCATTAAAAATTGATTGGTAAGTATCATATATTCAAATTGAAATAGTTAGTTAATAATTATTTTTTTTGCTTTCTTGGGTTGGTTAACAATACCTCATCGACTAAGCCATATTCTTTTCCTTCCTGTGCGGTCATCCAAAAATCTCTATCACAGTCCTTGGCAACCTGCGCTACCTCTTTGTGGGTGTGAATGGCAATTACTTCGTATAGTTCGTGTTTCAATTTTTTAATTTCTCTTGCGGTAATTTCAATATCAGAAGCCTGCCCACCCACAGCACCACTAGGTTGGTGTAACATAATGCGGCTGTGCTTTAAGGCAGTTCTTTTTCCTTCTACACCTGCACATAATAAAATGGCACCCATACTAGCTGCCATCCCAGTACAAATAGTAGCTACATCTGGACCAATAAATTGCATGGTATCATAAATGCCCAATCCTGCGTATACGCTTCCCCCTGGGCTATTGATATACATTTGAATGTCCTTGGTACGATCGGTACTTTCTAGGAACAGTAACTGAGCAGTTACAATATTGGCTACATAATCATTGATACCTTCACCTAGGAAGATAATTCTATCCATCATCAAGCGACTAAATACGTCCATACTGGCCACATTCATAGGTCTCTCCTCAATAATATAGGGTGTAAGGTTGGTTACACTGTTTTGATATTGGTGTAATGTGTTACTGCTAATACCACGATGTTTAACAGCATATTTTTCAAATTCTTTTCCTAAGTTCATAGCTATGTTTTTCTAATAGAGTAAAGGTAAAACCTATTCGTCTAAGCTAGTGCAAAAAGGGTGCCAAACTTGCTTGGATTGGTGAAAAAAAAAGACCCTCCAGGGCAATGGAGGGTCTTGAATATCAGTTTAATGTGCCTTTTGGCCCATGAAATCCACTAGTGGTGGTGATGCTGTAATTTTTCAGCGAATTTTTCAGCTGAAATTTTCTCTTCTTTAGCTTTTACATCCCCTTCAATGGCTTGGAACAATTTGTCAGTGCTAATACGGTGGTAGCTATCTTCTACGAATTTTCTGTCCTGCATCATTCTTGCTGCATAATCCTCTAACCATTGGTCGTTGTCACCCAATGCGCCTAATTGACCACCCATGTAGCTCATTAATTGTTGTTTTGCAAAAGCTTTTAAATCTTCTGCAACTACTTCAATTTTATGATCTCCAATTAATTGCGTACTTATCAAAGTCCATTTTAATTGATCTTGGAAAACAGGGTATTCTTTTTCTGCTTCCTCAGCAGTTCTTTGTTTTTCACCACCGTTTTGCAACCAACGCTTTAAGAAATCGGTAGGGAACTCCATTTTCGTATTGTCAATCAAAGCATGATAAATTTGATCATGTACTTGATTGCGCGCTTGTTGATCGTAATATCCTTCAATATCTTTTTGAATTGCTTCTTTAAATTCAGCTTCTGTTTTAATAGCTTGGTTAGGATAGCAAACGGTAAATAAAGTTTCGTCTAAAGCTGCTTTTTCTACCGAGCCCACCTTCGTAATGGTCAAGGTAAAATACTTGTCTGCATCTTCCTTAGTCAAGGCTAAATCACTTAAAATAATATCTAATTCTTTTTCCTCAAAAGCTTTGCTCAATTGAATAGTAACGGTATCGCCGTTTTTCTTTCCGATGAATTGTTTTCTTGCTTTTGCTGCAAAATACTTAATCAACAAAGAATTGTCTTTGCTTACTCCACCTTCAATGGTATTGCCATCTTTGTCTGATTCTGTAAAAGTTACATTCAATACATTCTCTTCATTTTCTACTGCAGCTGGTTCAGTCATATTACCGTTGCGCACTTGTAGTCTTTCCACTTCTGCATTGATCATGTCTGCAGTTACTTCAATTTTGTAACGTGTTGCTTTAATGCCTTTAGTGTCAATAGTGAAAGTGGGTTTTAATCCTACTTCAAAAGAGAAATCATAGCTACTTGGATTATTTACATCCATCGTTGGAAATTCAGCAGTCACCGGAAGGGGTTGTGCGAAAATTTCAATCTTTTCAGTAGCGATATATTGGTTCATCTCTTTTTCCACGGTTTTAATTACCTCGTCTTGAAAAACAGATTGTCCGTACATTTTTTTAATCAACCCAGCAGGCACCATTCCTTTTCTAAATCCTGGAATATTGGCTGTTTTTGAATACTTCTTTAAGCTGGTTTCAAAACCTTTGATGTAGTCTTCTTTTGCAATGGTTACCGTTAACTTGTCGTTCAAGGGTGCGATGTTGCTTCTTTTTACTGTTGCCATAATCTTGCTATTTTCTACTTTGTTGTAGTGTTTAAGGGGGGCAAAGGTAAGTTTTTATAAGTGAATTATGCCCTTTTTGAAAGGAAAAAGAGGGGGTCAGAGACGACAAAAGGCCCTTTTTAGGGCCTTTTGTTACTATTTCTGTGCGGATGGAGGGGGTCGAACCCACACGCCTCGCGGCGCTAGATCCTAAGTCTAGTGCGTCTGCCAATTTCGCCACATCCGCTTAGGGGCTGCAAACTTAATTGATTTTTTTAATTTTTGAGCAGCTTTTTAAGGTCTTATTATGAGTTTGGGAGTAAACCCACTATTTTTTCTAAGTAGATTTTGTCTACTTCGTCAAAATGAGCAAGGAGTTCACTGTCCACATCTAAGACGCCGACAATGCTTCCATTTTGGTATACAGGAACTACTATTTCTGATTTGGAAGCACTGCTGCAGGCGATATGGCCAGGAAATTTTTCAACATCTTCTACGATAAGCGTTTTGCCCTGTTCCCATGCGCCCCCACAAACTCCGCGTCCCTTTTTAATTCGAGTACAAGCAACGGGTCCCTGAAAAGGACCAAGCACCAATTCATCAGCATGTACCCAATAAAAGCCTACCCACCACCATTTAAACTGCTCTTTTAAAGCAGCACTCATATTGGCTAGGTTCGCAATTAAATTATCTTCGCCCATTAACAATCCTTCAATTTGAGGAATCAGTGCTTCGTATTGCTCTTGCTTGGTGCCTTGGTGTATGTTTAAATCTTCTGCCATTATGCTTGTTTGTTAAAAATTGATTTTAATTCTCTTTTTTCAATCATTGCAACAAATCCAATAAAGGAGCCTAGTAATATAGTTGCAAATAAATAATTAAATGGTTGGTTGTTGGAAATCAAATGGATTAAACAATTGATTCCATAAAGTAGTAAGCTTATTACAAAATAAGCGATTAGCTTTTTTGTTGCATAAGGGATATAATACACTTTTTGACCCCACTTGTAACTCACTACCATCATACTGCCATAACAAAAGAAAGTGGCCCATGCACTGGCCATATATCCAAAATAAGGAATGGCTAAATAATTAATACCAATGGTAATTGCAGCGCCCATTAATGTTATCCAAGCGCCTGCCATCGTTTTATTGCTTAGCTTATACCAAATACTTCGGTTGTATTAAATCCCAAGAAAAATATTGGCCATTAATAAAATGGGGACAACGCGCAAACCCACATACATGGCCGGATTGCGAATAAATTGTTTCCATATATCTAAGTAAAGGACTACGCCAAGAAACATAATACATAAAGTAATCACAAAAAACTTCATAACCCTTGCGTAGGTTTTTGGAGCGTTTTCGGACTGTGCTTGTTTAAAGAAAAAAGGTTCAGCGCCCATTCTAAAAGCCTGTACCGAAATGGTTATTAAAATGGCCAATTTATAACAAGCGCTATAGATACCCACTAAAGCTTTATTGGCATCAGGACTGCCCCCTGGTCCCCACCAGCCCAACATGATTCGGTCTAGGGTTTCGTTAATCATGCCCCCTAGTCCGACTAAAATTAAAGGCAGCGCGTATAGCATCATTTCGCTCCACAATTTCCAATCAAATGAAAAACGCAACTGTCTAATTTCTTTTTGTAACAACAACAAAACAAAAACGTTTTGTAGGATATTGGCCATTAAAATATAGCCTACTTCCCAGCCTGGGTGATAAAGTCCAGCAATGAAACTAGCCGGATGTGCAAGTGCATATTCAGGAAGCGTACTAATAAAAGTATAGGTGGCTAGCAAATTTAATAGAATACCACCTACTTTAATAAATGCAAATTTCTTAGGTCTACTCTGCATTCTTAATCTGGCAAAAGGAATGGTAGTTAATGCATCTAAGCCTACTACCCAGGCAACCAATTGAAGATATTCGGGATGTAAATTAATTTGCAATAAAGTGGAAAGGGGGGCTCCCCAAACAAGTATACCTGTTATCACCAATGCAGTTACCAAGATCATGGAGAAACTGCTGGTATGGTATATTTTTTCTTCGTTTTCCTTGGATCCAAAACGGAAATAAGCCGTTTCCATTCCATGGGTAACAATTACATTTAAAAACGGAATAAATGAGTAAACAATAGACTGCTCCCCATAAGCTATTTCGGTAAGCTTGTAGGTTAAATAGGGGGTCAGTAAATAGCTAATAAACCTAGCAGCTATTGAACTAAGTCCGTACCATGCCGTTTGGCTTGCTAATTTTTTAATACTACTCAAGGGATTGAAATTACAGCTAAATTAGTGAAAATAGTTTTGTTTATCTTCATGCAGTAAAAAGGGAATACATGAGAGTGGTAATTCAAAGAGTTTCAACAGCTAGCGTAACCGTGGAAGGGGTGGTGATTGGCGAAATAAAACAAGGTTTATTGGTCCTTGTGGGGATTGTTAATGAAGATGACACCAATGACATGGAATGGCTATCCAACAAGATTGTAAACATGCGTTTATTTGAAGATGAACAAGGGGTTATGAATAAGAGTGTACTAGAGGTGGGTGGGCAAATATTATTGGTAAGTCAGTTCACCTTGCACGCCTCTACCAAAAAGGGGAATAGGCCTTCTTATATGGCTGCTGCAAAACCCGAGGTATCTATTCCTTTATATGAAGGATTGATTCAGCAATTAGAAAAGGATTTAGGAGCACCTATTCAAACTGGAAGATTTGGAGCAGATATGAAAGTGGCCTTAATCAATGATGGTCCTGTTACGATTACCATGGATTCAAAAAACAAAGTATAACAGATAATATGTCAAATAATACAACCATTCAACAAGCACAGGAACAAGTAGACCATTGGATAAAAACAGTGGGTGTGAAGTATTTTAGTGAACTCACCAATCTGGGAATCCTAATGGAAGAGGTTGGGGAGCTATCTAGGATTATGGTCCGAAAATACGGGGATCAATCTTTTAAAAATAAAGAAGAAGAACACTTATTAGCAGATGAAATGGCGGATGTTTTATTTGTGCTCATCTGTTTAGCCAATCAAACTGGGATTGATTTAGCGGCCGCATTGGAGAAAAACATTCAGAAGAAAACCAGTCGGGACGCAACACGCCATCAAAACAACGAAAAATTACACCGATAATTGATTCCTCCGTATCTTTGCCCACTATGAGTAAGACTCCAACAGACAATACTTTACAGGCCATTATTTCGCATGCGAAAGAATATGGTTTTGTATTTCCAAGTAGTGAAATATATGACGGATTAGGTGCCGTTTATGATTACGGTCCTTATGGATCTCAATTAAAGAAAAATATTCGTGATTATTGGTGGAATTCCATGACACAACTGAATGAGAATATTGTGGGTATTGACGCGGCTATTTTCATGCACCCAACTACTTGGAAAGCAAGTGGTCACGTGGATAGTTTTAGCGATCCCTTGATTGATAATAAGGATAGCAAAAAAAGATATCGAGTAGATCATTTGATTGAAGGACATGCTGAAAAACTAATCGAGAAAGGAGACCAGGCAGTAGCCGATCAATTAATAGCTAGTATGGATGCTTTGCTTGCCAAAGATGATTTTGCAGGATTGAAAAAATTAATAGAAGACCATAAAATTCATTGTGCAGTTAGTGGAACAGGTAATTGGACAGACATTCGTCAGTTTAACTTAATGTTCTCTACGGAGTTGGGTTCTGTGGCGGATGAAGCAAGTACAATTTATTTAAGACCAGAAACGGCACAAGGTATATTTGTAAACTTTTTGAATGTGCAAAAAACAGCTAGGATGAAGATTCCTTTTGGTATTGCACAAACTGGAAAGGCATTTAGAAACGAAATTGTAGCGCGTCAGTTTATATTTAGAATGCGTGAGTTTGAGCAAATGGAAATGCAATTTTTCATTAAGCCAGGCACTCAAAAAGAATGGTACGTGCATTGGAAAAACGAGCGTATGAATTGGCATTTAAGCCTAGGTATACCTGCGCATAAATATCGTTTTCACGACCATGTTAAGTTAGCACACTATGCCGATGCCGCTTTAGATATAGAATATGAATTCCCATTTGGATTTAAAGAAGTGGAGGGTATTCACTCTCGTACCGATTTTGATTTAAGTCGTCATCAGGAGTTTAGTAAAAAGAAAATGCAATATTTCGACACAGAAATTAACCAGCATTATATTCCTTATGTAATTGAAACTTCTATTGGATTAGATAGAATGTTCTTATTAATTTTGTCTAATTCCTACGAGGAGGAAACCATCCAAAAAGAGGATGGCACAACGGATTCACGTGTGGTTTTGCACTTGCCAGCCAAAATTGCCCCGAATAAATTGGCAATTCTACCTTTAACTAAGAAGGATGGTTTACCAGAAATTGCCAAGGAATTAATGGATGACTGTAAAAAGTCCTTCCATTGCTTTTATGAAGAGAAAGATGCCATTGGAAAAAGATATCGTCGTCAGGATGCCATTGGTACTCCTTTCTGTGTAACTATTGACCATCAAACTAAAGAAGACGGAACCGTAACCATTCGCCATCGCGATGCGATGACCCAAGAGCGTGTTCATATGAGCCAAGTGAAATCAATGGTATTGGAAGCTATCCATAACTAATACTTTATATAATAGTATAGTCCATAAAAAAGCCTCGATTCATTCGAGGCTTTTTTGTTAATAGGTTGTTTGCTTTCGTCAGACGCGTGAACTTGTCTGACATTATTTAATACTCGGCCGCGTCTTCTATCTAGCCAAAGGATTCAAAGTGGACTTGTTTTTTGTCCAATCCTAAGTCGGTCATATTTTTTCGTGCATCGTCAATCATTGCTTTCCAGCCGCATAGCCAAACATGGGCTGTTTCTTTATTATGCTGTAGTAATTCTTGGTAAACAGGATGTACATAGCCTTTGTGAGATCCAGCAGGAACTTCCGTTTCTCTTGAATAACAAGGGTGGAAGTGGAAGCCGGGCTCTTTGGCTTCTAATGCTTTTAATTCATCAATGTATAAACCGTCTTCGAATTTTCTACAACCAAATATTAAATGAATGTTGTTATGTGCAATCTTATGTTCGTGAATATAATGTATCATGGATCTGAATGGAGCAATGCCAGTACCTGTACAAATAAAGTACACGTCGTTGTCAAAGTTTTTAGGAAGGGTAAAAACACCCTGAGGCCCTCTTAATGTTATCTTTGAGCCAATACAGGTTTCATTAAACAAGTAAGTAGTACCCAAGCCTCCTACTAAATGCACAATCACCAATTCAAAGGTATTGGTTCCATTGGGTGCAGAAGAAATGGAATAGCTTCTCCATCTTTTATTTTTTTGCTCATGTATTGGCAAATCCAAGGTTACAAACTGGCCTGGAATAAAATCGAATTTTTCAAGACTAGGGATTTCAAAATAAAATCGTTTCGTGTTCGGAGTTTCGTTTTCAATTTTAGTGATAACTCCTTCTACCCATTCTAATGCCATAGGGATACTTTTTTGTTTTAATTAGTTATAAAGACTCTTTGCGTATATACTTTTTTGTTGGCGTAAACTTTTACAAAATAAATTCCCGTGCTCAAGTTTCCAACTGTTATACGTTGTGGAGTTCTTTGGTTAATTAAGTTTTCTTTTTGGAAAACTTTTGCACCCTGCGCATTCATTATTTCTAAGGAGATGTCTTGGGTTTGGATATTGCTAAATTGAATGTAAAATGAATTGCCTCTAATTAGGTTCTCAACATAATCGTTTGAACATATCTTTAGATTAATTTCTTTTGCACTCGCTTCTGCAACATCTGTTACCAAAATTAGTTTATTATCAGATACATTTTCACAATCACTTGAAATGGTAACTACTTTATACATGGCATTTCTCAGTGGTTTGTAGCTTTTATTGGTTGCACCTGTAAGGAGAGAATCATTCATGAACCACTGATAAACACTAGCGTCAGAGCTAATTAAGCTATCTCCAGACTGAGTGATGGTAGGTTTAGTGGTAGCTACTATATTGATGTTGGTAGCAGAACTTACGCAATCGTTTGAGCTCACCCTCGTATTGTAAAAAAAGTAGAAGAAGCTTTGGAAATTACTTGTTGCTGGGTCAACGCTATTTCCAGTAAAACTAAATGCTTTGGTAGGTCCCACTGGATAAGTTGGATCAGGCGCACCGTTGTTTCTAAATAAGGCTGCACTGTCGGTCTTAATGAGGATGATATAATCACCTGGGGCAGGCACTTTTAAATTTAGATTGTAAATTCTTCCCGTATCGCCTGCTACAAATGGAGAAGCTCCATAGGTAGGATTTGGGCTACTCGCTGCCACATTTAAAGAAACTGTTTGTATTGGGGTATAGGTGTAACTAGTGCCCGTTACGGTTCCTAATGTTCCAAGTATAAAATCAACTTTACCAGGATAGGCTGTATACAGTTTTGTGTTCTCAATAGTCATAGCTTTTGTAGCATTGAACTTCATGAAATTTCCGCTAAACACATTGTAACTTCCATTTCCTAGACTGGTATTAGTAAGTGGTGGTATATTGCTTTGATAGCCCTGTGTTAAGTATACCTTATTGCTAGAAGTGCTTGCGGCTGCGAGTGTTGCAGTTGCAATTGGATTGTACAAACTACTCGTGTCATACCAATAGTAGTTATTTCCACTCACAGGGTTGTTTACTATTAATTTTAATACCCCATTGCAGGATACGGCTGTACCGGTAGGTGCGGTAACTTCGGCAGCACTTACAATGGTACTTACTACGCTATTGTTATTTGTCTGTTGGTCATTAGGAATACTTGCAGTTGCAGTTATGGTATAAGTACTATTGGCATCAATTGGGATAGGTCTTTGAAAAGTATAACTCATACTTTCTGAACCATTTAATCTTGCATTGAACACTTCATTAATGTTTAAAATAACCGTACTCCCTTTTCTTACTGTTAAATTTAAAGGGATATTGGTTTGCGCCGAAGAGCCTAAATTGGAAATTTTAATACTTACATATTGGTTCCCTTTTTTACAAACACCACCAGTAGGGTTAGAAATTTCATTTACTTGTAAGTCATTGGAAGCGCTTGTCACTTTTAAGGTATAATCCTGTGTTTCACCAATTGCATAGGTGCCACAGGCAGCTATATTGTCGGCAGTACTTGTTTCCATGGCAACAATGCGCATTTTCATAAATTTGCCAATTCCTAAAGTGGAGGGTAGTGTAATGGTGCCTGTGTAATTACCATTGGTTTGTGCTGTACTAGTTAGGGCAATTTCATTTGAATCAAAAACACCGTTATTGTTATAATCAATAAATATTTTTATAAATCTAGTGAGATTGCTTGCATCAGCACTTCCTAATTTAATAAATACAGGGATGGTACCACTTGGTTCACCCAACACATACAATTGGGTATTGTCTGTATATTGATTACTACTAGTATTCACAAATTGAATATTATTTAAACTAATGCTGTCCATTTTGGTTCCAGCGCTTGAACTTGGTGTTGAAGCGCAATAGACAGTCCCTCCAGCTCCGCTAACAATTAAAGAGTAGTTTTGTTGTCCTCTTGCAAGGGTGCCTTTGTGATTGACAGTAATGGTATATGTCTTCCCAATTTGAAGTGAGTCTAGTTCTACTTTCTCTACATTGTCAACATTATTCACCCCTTTAGTGGCCGCATTATCTGGCGCCGTTCTGTTTAAGGTCCATGGATAAAAATTGATACCATTTCTGCTTATCACAATATCTAGATCGTTTACCAATCTGCGGGTGGTATCATTTAATTGGCTAGAACTGTTGCCTTTTACGTCTGTCCAAACAATGCTTGCTTTTAAAGATTTAGCACCCGATGCGATGACGGTATAGGTATGAGATTGTCCATTGGAAAGGGTGGTGTCATAAACAAGATCTACACTTGTAGTGCTATTTCTGCTCGTTAATGCATTGCTTAAAACAGCTGCCGCTTCTGACATATTTAATACCCCCCATCCATATTTATAATCTGGTCCTGGATTAGAACCCGCTTCATTGGCTGTATGTATAGCCAATGCCTTGATAGTTGCCGATTTAATAAATTTATTAGGTTTCAATCTTTGACTTAATTCTTGTAAAAGGATTAAAGATCCAGTTGCGCCTGGAGCTGCCATTGATGTTCCACTAAGGTAGGCGTAGCTTGAATCATTTGTTCCCATTGCGGAATAAACGGATTGTCCATCCGTTACAATATCCGGTTTGATTCTACCATCATCCGTTGGCCCCCAGGAGCTAAACGATGTAATAACAGCGTCGGAAGGTTTTAGGTATCCCGCATTGATGGGAGCGATGGCGCCTACTGTTAAAATATTTTTTGCATTTGCATCTGTAGGTAATATATCATAACTGTTATTACTACTTAAGCTATCTGGTCGGTTGCCTGCATTGTACATTTTTCCACTTTGATCTCTTCTCCAATAGGGTTGTCCAACAGCTGGTCCCGCAGAAGAACGGTTATTTCCTGCCGATTTTACAATCAAATAATATGGGGCGTTGTAGGAAATAGAGTCATAGGTTTGAGCCTTACCCTCATAAAGTCCAAATTTATAATCTTCTTTTTCATTCCATCTTCCATTAAACTCCCATCTACTTGAATCTGAATTGTAATCCCAGCCACTTACGGATCCATAAGAATGATTGGACATCAGCAATCCTGCAGCAGCGGCACTTGCCATTTCTGACTCATCATTGTTCCAATCGTAAGAATAAGCCCCTTTCAAACCATATGCCATCCCCTTGGCTAAAGGACTTACGCCTGCTCCCATAATAATCCCAGCCACATGTGTTGGGTGATCTTCAACATTGGTGACATTATCTCTTTGTGCAAGCCTATTTGTAAATTCTCTATGCGTTATTCTTGGAGAGGCTTCATCCCATACACCCACTCTGTTGGTTAAACTATCTATATTTCCGTATAGATTCAATCCACTGCTACCTCCAGGCCATAGTAAGTTGGTATTTACTGTAATGGCTTGCACTGGGTCTGCATAAGTTGTATAATAAATGGGTTGACCACTTTCATCAATTCCCACTAAACTGGAGTAGTTATTGTTTCTTGATTTGTAGGCAAGGGGCCATCCTTTTTCTTTAGCCTTAATGATGGCTTCGGTATAATTAGCTCGGTATTCTTGATCTAAAGCTTTTGCTGTATTTAATAAACTTGTTTTTTTCGTTTCTGTTTGAGCAAATAAATTAGAAGAAGCAACTAATAGTAAAGCGGAGAATAAAAAAATATTTCGCATGCAATTGGATTGGAATAATGAATAGTTGTTGGGGGTTCTTAAAATTACAATCAATTCTCCATATATTTAGGTGATTTTTTACTTAAATCTGGGTATATGCAAATCAAAATTTGCGCCTTTCATTGGGCATTTATTTTATTAGTTGGTTGGACGCCGGTTCATGCCCAAAAGGTAAAAGTTAAGCCTAATTTTAGAGGCCAATTGACTGCCTATTCCCATCAAAATGGGTCCAATCCTTCAAAGGGGAAGGGGGCACCCTTGTCTACTTCTATACTCATTTATGAACCTACCTTGGTAACGCAGTTGGATACTTTAATGAATGATCGATTTACCCGAAAAATTGGTTCAAGGAGGGTGGCTACTTTGAAGAGTGACTCGAAAGGGTTTTTTCAGTTACGCCTAAAGCCTGGAAAGTATAGTCTATTTATTCAATTTGACGGAGCCTATTGTATTCCCTATTTTTCTGGCAGTAAATGGGTTTCCTTGTTTGAAGTGAGCTCCAATGGGGTTACCGAAATGGACTTAAAAGTGTATAGCAAAGACAGTTATCAATAACTTTTGATAATAATTGTGGGCTAGTATTGGTATCTTTGCCCTTCGGGTATGAATGAGCAATCTTTGTTTGACAAGTATAGGCAATCCCCCCTCCTAAATAATTTGGCGGACAGGATTTCTATGTCCACAACTGCCGAAAAGCCTTGTCAAATTTTTCTACAAAACTTAAATGGATCTGCTGCGGCTTTTGTATTGCAGGTGCTTTTCACGCATGCAAAAACAAGTCATCTTAATCACTTGGTGGTCTTGAATGACGCCGAAGAGGCGGCTTACTTTTTCAATTCCATCGAAAGTGTAACAGAGGCCTTGGACTTATTCTATTTCCCTTCTTCCTTTAAATCGCCCCATAACTTTAGTGTTTTAAATCCTTCCCATGTAATGTTAAGGACGGAAGCATTGACTAAAATTTCAATGGGTGGGAATAAAAAAATAATTGTCACTTATCCGGAGGCGCTTTTTGAAAAAGTAGTCATGGCTAAGACCTTGCAACAAAATATTATTCAGATAAAGACGAATGATCATTTAGATGTCAATGGCTTAATGCAACAAATGGTAGACTATGGATTTGAAAGAACAGACTTTGTATATGAACCAGGTCAGTTTGCATTGAGAGGAGGCATATTGGATATTTATTCTTTTGGCAATGAGAAGCCCTATCGTATTGAGTTGTTTGGCGAAGAAGTGGATAGCATTCGATTGTTTGATCCAGCTTCTCAATTAAGTGAGCGTAAGTTATTGCAGGTTAATATCATCCCTAATGTAACCACTCAATTTGAGGATACAACTAAGATTCCATTATTGGATTTTCTGGCCAAAGACAGTATTGTGTGGCTAAAGGATTGGGATATCATCCAGCAAAAAGGGTTGGATCAATATGAGTCTTTAGAAACTTTCCTGACGCATCATGCTGCTATGAATAAAGCGGATGAATCGGATCCTCATAAAAAAGAATCTTTTTTAGAAGATTTTGAAACCGTGGCGGCTACGGAGTCAAGTTTGCGCAATCATACCATTATAGAATGGGGTTTCCACGCTCATTTAAGCGGCGAAAAAATAGTATTCAATACGCAATCTCAACCCATTTTTAATAGGCAGTTTCAATACTTAATTGCGAATTTACAAGACTTGGAAAAACAAGGGTATGCACTTTATCTGTTTGCAGAACAGGCAAAGCAATTAGAAAGACTGCACGCCATTTTTACAGATTTAAAAACAGAAATTCAATTTACACCAATTGTAAAAAGTATACATGAGGGTTTTATTGACCATGACCATAAAATGGTTTGTTATACAGACCATCAAATTTTTCAACGTTATCATAAGTATAAAGTAAAGCAGGCTTATAGCAAGAGTAAGGCTATTACCTTAAGAACCTTGCGCGACCTGCAGTCTGGAGATTTTGTTACGCATATTGACCATGGGGTAGGTGTGTATAGTGGCCTGCAAAAAATTGAAGTGAATGGACATACGCAGGAAGCAGTTAGAATCATTTACAAGGACAGTGATATTTTATATGTGAACATTAATTCCCTTCATAAGATATCTAAATATACAGGTAAGGAAGGGGCACCTCCTAAGGTGAATAAATTGGGATCGGATGCTTGGGTGAAATTAAAAGACAAGACAAAAGCTAAAGTCAAAGCCATTGCTTTTGATTTAATTAAATTATATGCCCATCGGAAAGCGCAATCGGGATTCGCATTTACTCCTGACAATTATATGATACATGAGCTGGAAGCTTCTTTCATGTATGAAGACACCATTGATCAGGCCAAAGCGATAGCGGATGTAAAAAAAGATATGGAACAGCCTTCTCCAATGGATCGGTTGGTTTGTGGAGATGTTGGATTTGGTAAAACAGAAGTGGCAATTCGTGCTGCTTTTAAAGCGGCCATAGATGGGAAGCAGGTAGCCGTATTGGTGCCTACTACGATATTGGCTTTTCAGCATTATAAAACATTTAAAGAGCGTTTGAAAGATTTCCCGGTGACGGTAGATTATATCAATAGATTCAAATCTTTCAAAGAGAAAAAAGAAACAATTGAAAAAGTGAAGGAAGGAAAGGTAGATATTTTAGTAGGCACACATGGTATCTTAGGCAAAGAAGTGGGCTTTAAGGATCTAGGACTCATGATTATTGATGAGGAGCAAAAATTTGGAGTAGCGCATAAGGAAAAATTAAAAACCTTAAGAACCACAGTGGATTGTTTAACACTTACTGCAACGCCTATTCCTAGAACCCTCCATTTTAGTTTAATGGGTGCAAGGGACTTGAGCATTATAAATACAGCACCAGCCAACAGACAACCCATTCATACGGAGGTGCAAGTATTTCATGAGGATGTGATTAGAGAAAGTATTTATTACGAAACCGAAAGAGGAGGGCAGGTATTCTTTATTCATAATCGGGTTCAAGGTTTACCAGAAATGTGTGCGATGATCCAAAAACTATGTCCTGATTTAAGTATTGGTTTTGCGCATGGGCAATTAGAAGGACATCAATTAGAAGAAAAAATATTAGATTTTATAGAGCGACGTTATGATGTATTGGTGTGTACCAATATCGTAGAAAGTGGAGTAGATATTCCCAATGTAAACACCATCATCGTAAACAATGCACATCATTTTGGCTTGAGTGATTTACACCAATTAAGAGGTAGGGTAGGTCGTAGCAATAAAAAAGCATTTTGTTATTTGTTAGCACCGCCAATAAGTACACTTCCAGATGATTCAAGAAAGCGTTTACAAACCTTGGAGCAGTTTAGTGAATTGGGCAGTGGTTTTCAAATTGCCATGCGCGATTTAGATATTAGAGGTGCGGGTAATTTATTAGGAGGCGAGCAAAGTGGATTCATGGCAGATATAGGCTTTGAAATGTATCAGAAAATATTAGCAGAAGCTGTGAGAGAATTAAAGCGCTCCGACTTCCAGGAATTATTCAAAGAGGAAATTAGTAAACAGGATGATTTTGTTTCAGATTGTACGATTGATACGGATTTGGAAATCATGATTCCGGATAGCTATGTTGAAAATATTGGGGAAAGGCTGTCTTTGTATACGAGGTTGGATCAATCCGAAAATGATGAGGAATTGGAACAAATGAAATTGGAATTGATTGATCGTTTTGGTCCAATGCCTGAACCCGTGAATGATTTATTTATTACCATACAATGTAGAAGATTGGCCATTGCCTTGGGTTTTGAAAAAATGACCTTAAAAGACGAAACCCTTAGATGCTTCTTTATTAATAGGCCAGATTCTCCTTATTTTGAGAGTGATACCTTTAAAAATCTATTGGCCTTCACACAGACAGCCATGAACAATGCGCATTTTAAGCAGGTAGGTAAGACCTTTATTTTAATTATTAAGGATGTTAAAGATATGAATGCTTGCATTAGGGTTTTGGATAAAATGTATTCGGGAGTGATTGTATAAAAAAAGCCACTGAATAATCAGCGGCTTTTTTTATAATAAATGCTTTCAGCAGTTATCTTAGAATCCTTTTTTAGCTACACCGTCAGCAATTGCTTTTAATGCATTTGCTTCGCTCATGATAGCAGCCATTTTATTTCCTTTACCATCGTGACCGCCTGCCATGTAACCACCTTTTGCAGTTTTAGTTACAACAGCGTCATGCATTGGTACGTTTTTTTCTTTTGTCTTTAAGCAATACGCTTTGATCATTTTTGAAGTGTCCATTTTGTATAAATTTTAGTGTTTAAATTGCTAAACTGAAAGTAGGTTATTTATCGTGATTCCCTTTAATATATCATTGATTTTTTGTTAAAAAATGCCTTTTTTAGGTCTAAATCTAGGTTTAGACGTCAATTTTGGCATATTTAGCATGGCTTTCAATGAATTCACGTCTTGGTGCTACTTCATCACCCATCAACATACTAAAGATACGATCTGCTTCCGCAGCACTATCTATAGTCACTTGCTTTAGGGTACGTCGACTTGGATCCATGGTGGTTTCCCATAACTGGTCCGCGTTCATTTCTCCCAAACCTTTGTATCGCTGAATAGTTACGGAGCTATCATTACCGCCACCTAATTTCACTACTAAGTCCTTACGTTGTTCTTCGCTATATGCGTACTCTTGGTCCTTTCCTTTCTTCACTAAATACAATGGAGGTTGAGCAATATATACGTATCCATTTTGAACCAACTCCTTCATATATCTAAAGATGAAAGTAAGGATAAGGGTAGCAATGTGAGAACCATCCACATCGGCATCGGTCATAATAATTAACTTATGATAACGGAGCTTTGCAATGTTCAATGCTTTTGGATCTTCTGGTGTTCCTACCGTTACGCCCAATGCAGTGTACATATTTCTAATTTCCTCATTCTCATAAATTTTATGCTCCATCGCTTTTTCAACGTTCAAAATTTTACCACGTAAAGGTAAAATGGCTTGGTAGCTTCTATCACGTCCTTGCTTTGCCGTTCCACCCGCCGAATCTCCTTCCACTAAGTATAACTCACATCTTTCTGGATCTCTTTCGGAACAGTCTGCTAATTTACCAGGCAAGCCACCTCCTGATAAAACCGTTTTCCTTTGCACCATATCACGTGCTTTCTTTGCAGCAACACGGGCTTGAGCAGCTAATATGATTTTTGAAATAACGTATTTCGCTTCTTTAGGATTTTCTTCTAAATAGGCTTCTAAGGCACGTCCTACCGTGGTTTGCACCACACCACTTACTTCACTATTACCTAGCTTCGTTTTGGTTTGCCCTTCAAATTGAGGCTCAGGTACTTTCACGGAAATGATGGCACTTAAGCCTTCTCTAAAGTCATCTCCTTCTACGGTTACTTTTGCTTTATCAAACAAGCCTTCTTTATCACCATAGCTTTTGAATACACGTGTTAATGCAGTTCTAAAACCAGTAACGTGTGTACCCCCTTCGATGGTATTGATATTATTAACGTAAGAGAAAATGTTTTCTTTAAAGTCATCATTATAAGTCAATGCCACTTCCACCATTACATTGGATGCTTCATCTAAACCTTCAACATACAATGGTGTGCTGATGATTGGGTTTCTGTTCGCATTTTTATCTAACATTTGAACAAACTCAATAATTCCCCCTTCGCTGTAAAAATTATTCGTGTAGGGTTGTCCATCTTCTCCCAATTCTCTCAAGTCGGTCAATGTAATATTAATACGCTTATTCAAATAAGATAATTCACGTAAACGACCTTCTAAGATTTCTTTTTTGTAAACAGTTTCTTGGAAAATGCTAGCATCTGGCCAGAAGTGCACATGGGTACCTGTTTTTTCACTCGTACCTGTTTCGCGTACGGCATATTGTGGTACACCAATGCTATATTCTTGTTCAAATATTTTACCTTCTCTTTGAACCGTAACTAATAATTTAGTACTTAATGCGTTTACACAACTCACCCCTACACCGTGCAAACCGCCCGATACTTTGTAGGTGTTTTTATCAAACTTACCACCCGCATGTAGAACGGTCATTACTACTTCCAATGCCGACTTTTTTTCCTTAGAGTGCATCGCAGTTGGGATACCACGACCATTATCCTGAACACTAATGGAATTGTCTTTGTGTATGGTTACTTCAATGTGAGAGCAATAGCCTGCTAATGCTTCATCTATAGAGTTGTCTACTACCTCGTACACAAGGTGGTGTAAACCTTTGGAGCCCACGTCTCCAATATACATGGCGGGTCTTTTTCTAACCGCTTCCAAGCCTTCTAATACCTGGATACTATCGGCGCCGTAATTCTTATTCTCGGCCGAATCTGGTGCTTGTAAATCTTCTGACATAAAGAGTGAAATTTTTTGTTTTATAGGGCGTTTGAAACGCATACAAACTTAGCAAAATTAAGCAGTTAGATAGGCGTTTCTAGCGAGTTTAGTTATCCCCAATCAATGTGTTTTGTGAATTAATCAAGTGCCGAAAATGAGGCTAAAAATGGCCTTAAAATGGAAAGTTTTGAAAGATTCGAATGACTGTTAAATTTTTGAGAAGAAATGTCATTATTTGGTCATTAAATGAACCTTTTGGGAGCGTTTAATGTTTATACATTAATTTTGTGACTGTGATACAAGCCTTAGACATATTAAAACAAGCCAATAAACCTGCAGAATTCGCGGGAATGGCCTTGTTATGGCATAAGGATCAGCATATTCCTGGTTCCACCCAGTATAGTATTAAGCGCTATTATGCACAGGATACTTGGACCAACGAGGATACGGGTATGTTTGTGTATCATTATAATGCAGAACAGCCTAGAGAGCATTTTTTAGAATTGCGTTTTTGTATTTCAGGGAATAGATTTTGTGACAATAAGATTTGTGGAAACTGTAATCAATTGCCAACAGAAGAATGTGCTGGGCCATTGAGAACAGTAGATGTTTTTTCTTTTCATTTCACTTCTACTTTTTTACATCAGTTTTTACACAATGTAAAATTGACGACTACCAAAGATGAGGTTTTGGCATTTAAACATCCGAATGCATTTACTAAAATATTTCCGTTAAGCATTCGTAAGCGCCACACTTTAGATGCGGTTCTTAACCATAGCTACTCCGGGTCCTTGGAAAATATTTTCATCAATGCTAAAATTCATGAATTGCTTTTGCAAAGTTTGGATGTCATTGTAGATGATGAAAAAGAGGAAGGCTTTACCTGTAAGTTCTTAGCCGACGATCGTGGCAAGGAAAGTATTTATCAGGCGCGTGAAATTTTATTACAACATATTGGTGACCCTATTACCATTAAGGAATTAAGTCGGAAAGTAGCTATGAATGAATGCTACTTAAAGAAAGGCTTTAAAGAGGTATTTGGTACGACCATTTTTGATTTTTACCAACAACAAAGAATGGAACACGCTAAGTATTTGTTGTACGAGAAAGCGTTAAGCGTAACGGATGTTTCTGCATTACTAGGTTATTCCTCTATTTCACACTTTTCAGCTGCTTTTAAAAAGCATACTGGCCTTAAACCTTGCGAATTGTTGAACTAATTCCATCGCAAGAAGCGGCTTCTATTATCATTTCTTTTTACTATTCGTTTTTTAGTTATTTTTATTTCCTTAAACTATGCTTATGCGAAATCTATTGGCCATTGCCCTTATTTTTTTGTGCAGTTCTTGCATTAATCAATCGGTAGATTTAATTGTGCACCATGCACAGATTTATACAGTGAACAATGAATTTGCCACTGCGGAAGCCATGGCGGTGCAGGATGGCAAAATTGTTGCTATTGGCACGAATGATGAAATCCTGAAAACTTATAAATCGGATAGTGTCTTAGATGCAAAAGGAGCTGCAGTGTATCCAGGTTTTATAGACGCACATGCTCACTTTTTAGGGTATGGTCAATCCTTGTATGCGGTGGACTTAATGTTTGTGCCTACTTGGGAGGTAGCCATTCAAAGAGTAAAAGATTTTGCTGCCAAACATCCTGGTAAAGGATGGATTAGAGGAAGAGGCTGGGACCAGAATCGTTTTCCGGGTAAACAATTCCCAACCAATGCGGAATTAAATGCTTTGTTTCCGGATAGGCCTGTATTGTTAGAAAGGGTAGATGGACATGCCAGTATTGCCAATAATTTTGCATTGAATATTGCGGGTGTGAAACCGGGCCAGACCATTGAGGGCGGACAGTTTATGATGCAGGATGGACAACTAACGGGTTTATTAGTGGACAATGCAGTAGGAGTTGTTGATAGACATGTTCCAGATGCAACCCGAAAAGATTATAATGATTGGTTAACGGCTGCACAAAAAAATTGTTTTGCAACTGGATTAACTACTATTACGGATTGCGGATTGAGTCCAGCTGATATTGATCAAATAGATGCGTTGCAAAAAAGCAATGATTTAAAAATGCGTTTGTATGTGATGTTAAGTGATAAGCCCGAGTCGTATGCTTCTAAATACTTTACTTCCAACGGTTATGAAACAGAGAAATTGTCTGTGAAAGGCGTTAAAGTATATGGAGATGGTGCATTGGGAAGTAGAGGTGCTTGTTTACTTCAACATTATAGTGATAAGGCAGGATGGGGTGGATTTTTATTGAGCAGCCCCGCACATTTTGATTCCATTGCCGCTAAATTAATCAATACCGATTTTCAAATGTGTACGCATGCTATTGGAGACAGTGCAAACCGTACCATCTTAAATGTATATGCTAAATATTTAAAAGGAAAGAATGATAAACGTTGGAGAATAGAACATGCTCAAGTCATCCATCCTTCCGATTTTCATTTGTTTGGGGACAATAGTATTGTCCCATCGGTTCAACCCACACATGGCACGAGTGATATGTATTGGGCAGGAGATAGATTGGGTGCAGAAAGATTAAAAGGAGGCTATGCCTATAAACAATTATTGGAACAAAATAATTGGATTCCATTGGGAACGGACTTTCCTGTAGAAGAAATCAATCCATTTAAGACTTTCTTAGCAGCAGTGGCAAGGAAGGATAGCAAAGGCTTCCCTGCAGGTGGCTTTCAAATGGAAAATGCGTTAACCCGTGAACAAACGATTCGTGGGATGACCATTTGGGCAGCTAAGGCCAACCGAATGGAAAAAAAAGTGGGTTCTTTGGAAGTAGGCAAGAAAGCAGACTTTATTATTTTGGATAAAGACTTAATGAAAGTGCGCTCAGATAGTATTTTGCAAGTAAAAGTATTAAAGACCTATTTGAATGGTGAAAGGGTGCATTAGCAAATAAAATTCACAAGTAGGAACCGATTAAAAATAAAAAAGAGAACAAATACTAACTCTCGACTCGCCCTGCGCGTGGCTCGAAAGCTCGCTCGAATTAGTATTTGTTCTCTTTTTTTATACTTTTAAAAAGAACTAATTATAGGCCTACCATATCTTTAGGCACCACCCATGCATCAAATTCTTCTGGAGTAACATAGCCTAATTTCACGGCCATCTCTTTTAAAGTCGTTCCTTCTTTGTGTGCCTTTTGAGCAATCTCTGCAGATTTATAATAACCAATCTTGGTGTTCAATGAAGTCACCAACATTAAGCTATTGTTTACATGCTTATTGATATTTTCTTCGATAGGTGCTAAGCCAATTGCACATTTTTCATTGAAGCTCATACAACCATCTCCAATTAAACGAGCACTGTGTAAGAAGTTGTAAATCATAACAGGCTTGAATACGTTTAGTTCAAAGTGCCCCATGGAGCCTCCCACATTTATCGCGACATCATTACCCAATACTTGAGCAGCAATCATGGTTAATGCTTCTGACTGAGTTGGGTTTACTTTACCTGGCATGATAGAAGAGCCAGGCTCATTGTCTGGAATAAACAATTCTCCAATACCAGATCTTGGTCCTGAAGACAACATACGAATATCATTCGCTATTTTCATTAAGCTTACAGCCACTGTTTTTAAAGCACCATGTGATTCTACAATCGCATCATGAGCAGCCAATGCTTCAAATTTATTTTCTGCAGTTACAAATGGCAAGCCCGTAAGGTTTGCAATATGTTTTGCTACATTTTCGGAGTATCCTTTTGGTGTATTAATTCCTGTGCCCACTGCAGTTCCACCTAAAGCCAATTCACTTAAATGAGAAAAAGTAGATTCAATGGCTTTTAATCCGTGTTTTAACTGACTGGCATAACCACTAATTTCTTGACCCAAGGTAAGTGGGGTAGCATCCATAAAATGGGTACGACCAATTTTTACGATATGCATGAACTCGGCGCTCTTTGCATCCAAAGTATTTTTTAAAGTCGTAATACCAGGGATGGTTACTTCTCTCAAAATTTTATAGGCTGCAATATGCATTGCGGTTGGGAAAGTATCGTTAGAGGATTGAGATTTGTTTACATCATCATTAGGATGTATAAACTTTTCTTTGTCTGTTAAGCTTCCGCCGTTAATTACATGTGCACGGTAAGCAATTACCTCATTCATGTTCATATTGCTTTGGGTACCACTACCTGTTTGCCATACGACTAATGGGAATTGATCATCTAACTTACCTGCTAAAATTTCGTCACAAACCTGACCAATTAAATCACATTTTTCTTTAGGTAAAACACCTGCATCAAAATTGGTTAAAGCAGCCGCTTTTTTCAAATAGGCGAATGCACGAATAATTTCTTTCGGCATTCTATTAATATCTTGGGCAATTTTAAAATTCTCAATACTTCTTTGTGTTTGAGCACCCCAATAAACGTTAGCCGGTACTTTTACTTCACCCATTGTGTCTTTCTCAATTCTGTATTCCATATAAGGTATTTTAGATACCGCAAAGGTAATACACCCTGGTTAAATTTAGGCCAGGAAATTAAAGCAAAGCGATTAAAACACAACTCTTTCAATCAGCTGAAAATAGGGTGGGATGGCTAATGACCTTTAAAATGAGGCTTCCTTTTTTCTTTAAATGCAGCAATACCTTCTTTAGCATCTTCACTTTCAAAGCAGGTGCCAAATAAGTTGGCTTCTAGCTCATAGCCATTTACCTTTTCGTCCCAAACTGCATTAATGGCTTTAATGGAATTGCCAACGGCGATCGCCGATTTTTCGTGACATACACGTAATATAGAAAAGGCCTTATCTAATAATTCAGTTTGTGGTACCACATAATTCACCAATCCATAATTCATTGCTTGGGTGGCATTAATTGTTTTACCGGTAATTATTAACTCCATGGCTCTCCCTTTTCCTACACGTTGGGTAAGTCTTTGAGATCCACCATAACCAACCATGATACCTAAGTTCACTTCAGGTTGTCCAAAAACAGCGCTTTCAGATGCAATTACAAAATGACAACTCATAGCCAATTCACAACCACCTCCTAAAGCAAAGCCATTTACACAAGCAATAACCGGTTTTGGGGAATTTTCAATTTTAGCGAAAACGGCTTGCCCTCTTTTTGCCACTTCTATAGCCTGTTCTTTGCTTAGGGCTTCAAACTCTTTTATATCTGCACCAGCCACAAAGCTTTTTAAGCCAGCACCTGTGATCACGACACTTTTAATTTCTGGGAATTTATAGACGCGATCCATTACGGCATCTAAGTCGCTGATCACTTGTTTATTCAATGCATTTAAAACATCGGGACGATTAATGGTTATGATCAATGTATGATCTTCCATTTTTGTAAATAGCGTTTGGAATGACATAGGTAAGCAGTTTATTAATGAAGAATCTTATTTTTTCAAAAAAGGAGCGGCTCCAATTTTTATTTTCTATGCTTAGCGACCCAATCTTTTATATAGTCTGCAATATCAGAAGTGTTGGCGCCAGGACTAAACAAGGTACCAATCCCCATCGCAGTTAGGGTTGCATTGTCTTCTTCTGGAATAATCCCGCCTCCTGTTAGTAAGGTATTGCTTAGCCCTTTTTCTTGCATCAATTGATACACTTTTGGAAAAACGGTCATGTGTGCGCCAGATAAAATACTAATTCCAATAGCATCCACGTCTTCTTGTAAGGCCGCCTGAACTACCATTTCTGGACTTTGACGAAGACCTGTATAAATAACTTCCATGCCTGCATCTCTTAATGCAGTGGCAATTACTTTGGCGCCTCGGTCATGGCCATCAAGGCCTACTTTCGCTACTAATACTCTAATGGGTTGGTCTACGCTCATTCGGATTTATTTAAGCATCCTAAGTAACTTCAAGTTACATTATTTGGTTGATAATAATGCTAAGCTTTTTTCAATTCTAGTAACGGTGTCTTTCAATTCAATGGCTTCTACAATTTCAAAAACCCCTGGTCCAAATTTACCCCCCACCAACATGATTCTAAAGGGCAACATCAATTCACCGGGCTTCAATTCATGTTTAGCAACCAGGTCTTTAAATTCTAATTCTAAATCAGCAGCAGGTGCGGTTAACATTCCGCTATCCATTTTGCTTTTATAAATGGTTGTCAAAGCTTCAAAAAAGGCCTGCTTTTTTGCATCCCATTTAGGCGCAATACTATCCGTGTCAATGGATGTGGGCGCTTGAAAATAGAAACTACTTTGCATAACAAACTCAGGCAATAATTGACAACGTTCTTTTACCAATCCAACTACTTTTACCAAATAATTGGGGTCGTGAATTTCAATTTTTGCTTCGTCAAAATAAGGTTTTACGAGAGATGCTAATTTTTCATTGTCTGTTCTTTTAATCCACTCTGCATTAAACCATTTTGCTTTTTCGTAATCAAATTTCGCACCGCCTTTATGCACTCTATCTAATGAAAATCCAGCGATCAATTCCGCTATGCTATAAATTTCTTTATCGGTTCCATCATTCCATCCCAACATAGCCAATAAATTCACAAAGGCCGCTGGTAAGAAACCGCGTTCTTTAAATCCAATGGTAGTGGTATGGGTATTGGGGTCGCTCCAATCCATGGCAAACACAGGGAAACCTAATCTTTCTCCATCACGCTTACTTAATTTTCCATTGCCATCCGGCTTTAAGATTAAAGGAAGATGTGCCCATTTAGGCATTTGATCTAAACCAAATAAATACTTCCATAGCAAAACATGTACGGGCGCACTTGGCAACCACTCTTCTCCTCTAAATGCATGGGTAATTTTCATTAAATGATCGTCCACTACCACGGCTAAGTGATAAGTTGGCATGCCATCTGCTTTTAATAATACTTTATCATCTACCATATTGGTGTCAAAACTCACATGCCCTCTAATCACATCTTCTAAACTTACTTCCTCGTTCTCTGGTACTTTAATACGAATAACATGGGGTGTATTATTTGCCAACAAACTGGCCACTTCTTCCGCAGGCATAGACAAGGAATTTTTCATTTCCATTCTATGGGTACGGCTGTATTGAAAATTGGGAATCTCTTTTCTTTTCGCATCTAAATCCTCAGGGGTATCAAATGCATAATAAGCATTGCCTTGTGCAATTAAGGTATCAGCATATTGCTTGTACATAGCCTTGCGTTCGCTTTGACGATAAGGTCCATAAGGGCCACCGTGCAAAGGGCTTTCGTCTGGTGTTAAACCACACCAAGCCAAAGTATCTTGAATATATTGTTCGGCACCAGGCACAAATCTGGTTTGGTCTGTATCCTCAATCCTTAGAATGAATTCTCCGTTATGGTGCTTAGCGAATAAATAATTAAATAAAACGGTTCTTACGCCACCCAAGTGTAAACCGCCTGTTGGGGAGGGGGCAAATCGAACTCTTACCTTTGAATCCATACTTTACATCATTTTTACAAAGATAATATTCATACAGGCAATAGAACTATTTATCTTTGGGTATGTATTTGATAAAAACACCTTTTTGGTTAAGGGCCATTTATTCCAATTGTACTTGGAAAATTCCTACAAAGGAGAAGGTGATTTATTTGACTTTTGATGACGGGCCTCATCCAGAAGCAACCCCATTTGTGCTGGAGACTTTACAAAAATACAATGCCCAAGCCACTTTTTTTTGTATTGGGAATAATGTCCTCAAACATTCCAATATTTACGAATCTATTTTACAAGCCGGGCATGCGGTAGGCAATCATACCTATGATCATTTGAATGGATGGAAAACAGAAACTAGTTTGTATATAGACAATATCAAAGATGCAGCTACTTTAATTGATAGTCCATTATTTAGACCGCCTTATGGCAGAATCACTAAGCGACAAATTAAAACATTGAAGCAATCTTATTCCTTGCCCAATCAAATTATTATGTGGGATGTGTTGAGTGGAGATTTTGATATTCATTTATCTGGAGCAATCTGTGCCCGCAATGTGATACAAAATACAGGGCCTGGTTCCATCATTGTTTTTCATGACAGTCAAAAAGCCTGGGATAGGATGTCCATTGCCCTACCACAGGTATTGGAATATTTTTCAAAATTAGGCTACCGTTTTGACCTGATTTCTTAAGTAATAAGCGCCAGGTTTAAGCACAAAAAAAGGCCAAGGTAGAAACCTCGGCCTGTATAATCCGTACCCTATAAAAAACAAAAAGATAAAGTCTGTACTAATAAGACCTATCGTCCGCAGTTAAAACGATCAAATAAATAGTTTTAGTATGTGGGGTGAAAAAAAAACCTTTTTTTTGCATCAACAAGCCCATCATTATGCGATTTATTGATACCCATTCCCATATTTACGATGAAACGATCCTGCCTTCAATTGAGGAGGTATTAAGGAATGCAAGTGCTACAGGTGTAGACAAAATTCTGATGCCCGGAATAGATAGCACTTGTATCAATGATATGTTGGCTTTGGAAATGAAATATCCGGAAAATTGTATTGCGATGATGGGTTTACATCCCTGTTATGTGAAAGAAAATTTTGAGCAAGAATTGGCGATTGTAGCAGATTGGTTATCCAAAAGAAAATTTGTAGCCATAGGGGAGATCGGATTAGATTTTTACTGGGATAAAACTTTTACAGAACAACAGTATCAAGCTTTTAAAACCCAAATGCAATGGGCCATTGATTATAATACACCTATTGTTATTCATACCCGTAATGCGATGGGGGAGACCATTGAAGCAGTGAAGCCATTTGCCAAAAAAGGTTTAAGAGGGGCCTTTCACTGTTTTAGTGGAAGCAAAGAGTCGGCCCAGCAAATCATTGACATGGGATTTTATTTAGGATTGGGCGGCGTGCTAACTTATAAGAATGCAGGTGTCGCAGAAGCCATTAAAGATATTCCGATGGAATGGTTGTTTTTGGAAACAGATGCGCCCTATTTACCGCCAGTTCCCTATAGAGGAAAAAGAAATGAGCCCGCATTTATGATTGAAGTAGCTAAAAAATTAGCAGAAATCAAGCAATTGCCGTTGCATGAGATAGCGGGAATAACTACAGCCAACGCGGAGCGCTTGTTTGGCATTTAACTAATTAAGGGTAGTCGATTATTCGAAAATAAAATTATTACAATAGTTGTTCATATGGTTTACGTTTTGATGTTTGTCAAAACTAAAATCAGCCAAGGGTAATTGATTCATTCCATGTATAATCCTGCCATGATATCCCAATTGCTTTAAAAAATCAAAAGTGGCTAACACTTGTTCCATACCAACATGTGCTGCTTCAATTTCAACAATTATTTTAGGCTTATATTTTTGTAAAGTTTGAATGGCACCTTTGAAAACTTTTAATTCATTTCCTTCCACATCTATTTTTAAAAGAGCTGGTTTTAATTGGTGCTTTTCACAATAATAATCCACTGTCATGGTTGAAACAGTCTCTGTTTTTACTACTTCCCCTAAAGTATGTTGGTCAAAAATAGTAGCACTGGGTGATGAGTGATCACCTGTTACATTAGATGGGATAAATAGGGTAGCAGTAGCATCACTATCAGACAATGCAATATTGTTTATTGTTACATTGTCCCAATCCATGATAGGTTTCATTTTTACTAAGTATTTATATAAAAATGATTGTGGTTCAAAAGCGTGAATTTGACCTCCCATACCTACATTTTTTTGCATAAAATACAAGTATCCACCTTTGTGTGCACCAATATCAAACACAGTATTTCCTTTTTTTACTGCTTCATTAATATATGCAATCCCACCTTTGTCATCCCTGTTCTTATATTTTAAAGCCCTATGTATAAGCTTGATTTTTTCTATCCAATTCATATGGTATTTTTTCTATGGTGATAAAACTAATCAAAATATTACAAATCAAGAAGAATCAAGGTATAGCCGCCTCACTATGTTCGGGGTCATCCCAAGAAATTCTCATTTACCAAATCCTTTCAGAAACAAACTTCGTTTGCTTCTGTCTTTTATGCTTTTCGTCTGCTTTCACAAGCAAGCTTGCGACGCAGCCTTAAAACATAAAAGCCTGTCACTTTCGTGACAGGCTTTGCAGAGAGGAAGGGATTCGAACCCCCGATACGTTGCCGTATACACGCTTTCCAAGCGTGCTCCTTAAACCACTCGGACACCTCTCTATTGGGGTTGCA
>JACCDI010576874.1_pt1 | contig 32232 bp, 26 predicted proteins | sample 7442791 | NCBI WGS metagenome assembly JACCDI01 (sample SAMN15323434, study PRJNA562643) | freshwater metagenome | isolation source: river surface water | place: USA:Blue River Watershed | collected 2017-08-15
ACTTTGATGCCAATTGTGCCCATTGTCATATTGATGGTGGTGAATCATCATGGATGAATCTAAGATTTGCATTTAACGAGACCGTAAATCCTGTAAAAATGGGCGTTTTGGCTCACTCAGCACATTATTTGGAAGGATATAATAATGTTACTGTAACACCTGGAAATGTAGGTCTATCCATTTTACATTACAGAGTAAATACTGAAAATGATTTATTGTACATTATGCCTCCATTAGGAAGAACAAAAAGACATACCGAAGCCGTACAACTGATCGAAGATTGGATTAATTCATTATAAAAAAAGGCTCGCAAGTTGCGAGCCTTTTCCTATACATTTCAAAAACTATTACTTTTTGATTATTTTTTTAGTAGATGAATTACCTTCAGAGCTTGTAAAATTAATTACATAAACACCTGAACTGATATTTGAAAAATCAATAGTTTGTATGCCATAATTCAATTCAGAACTATAAACAACCTTACCATTTAAATCGTAAACTGACATCGAAGTATTTTTCAATACGTCAAGAATCAATTCATTTTCAATTAAAGTTGATTTAACAATAACACCTGAAGTCTCTAATTGGTTTAATTCATCAACAGTTAAATTAGGATCATATCTGTAGGTCACTGTAATTGAATTACCCACTTCTGCACCGCCTTGTGTTGCTTGATTCGTTTGGAAAAATCTAAACACAAAATCTACAGGAAAAGATCCGTTCCCTGGATTATCATTTAAAAAATGATCAAAAGCGCCATTAGAAGCATTTGGAGCCAAAGTTACTGAACCTGTAGTTGGATAAATAGTTCCTTCGGATACTTCTGGCAAACACTCAATACCGAAACACAACTGAAAATTATTTCCACTGTTGTTAATCAAATCCTCACATTCTATCCATACGTTAGTTGTGGCTGTTCCGTTATTTCTAACCCTGAACATAGTTTCAGCAGCAGGATAACCCAATTCCGTTTTAGCAATTACAGCACCATCAACTAATGGTTGTCCACCTGTTGTTAACGAAATCTGAGAAACTACAAGCTGACTTACTAAAAAGACACCTAAAACAATTATTTTTTTCATAAAATCAATTTTTTATCAAAAATTCAACCCTAATATTGGACTAGGGTTGAAACAATTGATGATTAATCTATTATTAGTTTAAAATTATTTTTTTAGTTTCTACAACTCCATCCTGATTTAACTTGGCAAGGTAAACACCACTTTGCAATCCAGTTAAGTTAATAGATTCATTATTAGAAACTTTATTTTTTGCAAAAACTACTTTTCCTGTAAGATCAGTTATAACTATATCTACACTACTTTCTGTAGAAATTGTAACGATTCCTTTGGTTGGATTAGGATAAATAGAAACAGAACTTGTAGAAAACTCATCGTTACTTAAAGGATTAGCAACACTAAATGATTTTGTTTCAGAGCTACCAAAAGTACCACCTTGAACTCCTGAAATCTGAACACCATTTCCGAATATTCGATAACTTCCAACTCCATATCCGCTGTTCATACCATCTCCGTATATATCTTCAATTAAAAACGAATAACAATCATTTGGGACAGTCAAATTAATGTCAGGTTGAGGATAAGCACATTTGCTCCTGCATCAGTATATGTTGGGCTAACAGCTACAATCTCTCCTATTGAGTTTCTTAATTCCCAAGAGGTCTCTGAACCATACGCATCTAAAGTAATTTTAATAGTAATATTAGAACTTGTAGTTTCTCCTGCTTTGTTAAAGACTACTTCACCAGCATTATTTAAATTGTCATCATCTGAAGGTATAGTAACTACTAATGTGTTACTTGGTTGTAAAGCATAAGATGCTGATGGCAGAGTAACTGTTGTTCGAGCCAGTGGATTCAAACTTCCTGTCCAATTGTAGATTTGAGGTGTTCCGTTGTTAATGGTATACGTAATTGGCAACGAAGTCAATTGTGTTTGCCCATTGTTTTGAATTTCAACCTTAGGAGCAAGTGATGTTGAACACTGAGGCGCAATCGATTTCACCTCTTTAACTTTAGCATCGTTGTTTGATAAACCTGTATATTGTGGAGTGGTACCATTACCTGAAATGATTTTTTGTTGGGTTTCGGCCACAAATGCAACTATCTCAAATTCTCCCATCTCGGCAACAATACTATTGTAAGCCGCTGGTATTGTATAAGTGTAAGTTCTAGAAACAAAAGTACCAGCAGTAGTTGTGGTAATATTTTCTCCCCACTGACCTGTTAACATGTGAATCAATCTGTGTTGGTGATTGTAATTGTTTCCCATATTTCCACCTGTTTGTGGACCCAAAGTATTGTTTTGCAATAGCGCAACATTTAATTTGTTTGTTGCAACTGGGCTTGCTCCTGTGTAATACGCTTCTACTAGAACAGTTAATTCTCTTGTACTTGCATTAATCGTAGCACTAGTAGCAACATTTACATAAGAAGCTTGAGCCATAATCTGATTCGATGCGTTCGTCCAATTGTTTCTGCTCATAGCAGTACCTGCAGCGCCATTTTGAGCAAATCCAGGAAACACATTACGATTTACTGTTCCAGCTGGATATCCAGTTAAATTGGTTTGACCTGCAATACCAGAACCAAAAGGTGTTCTAAAATCAGGTTGACCAGCACCTGGAGTAGCAAAATTTCCAACGTGAACGTTAATTAAGAAAACATTGTTTGGATTTGCATTTTTAATGGAATTTGCAATTGCATGTCCATCAGGACAAAATACACAATTTACTCCTGTAAATTCTTCGAGAATTACTTTTTTGTTTTGTGGTGTTGTACTCACAATTGTTTGAGCAAAAGCACCAACTCCTACAAAAACAGAAAAAAGTAATGAAAGAGTAGTTTTTTTCATAAGTGGTTTAAAGTTAATAGTTTGTATTTGTTTTTTTAAGTGAAGCAATATTATGGCTTTTTTTCAAATCAAAAAAACAATTTAGACATTTTTTCTTCATAATAACTTAATATTAAATTGTTTGTAATAATTTACATTAAAAACAACCATTTTTTTAATTTTAAGCTATATTTGTAAAAATTTTGGGGATGTAGCTCAGTTGGCTAGAGTGCTTGACTGGCAGTCAAGAGGTCGTGGGTTCGAGCCCCATCTTCTCCACCATAAAGCTATCATTTTATTCAAAACCTCACTAAATTGTATGATTTAGTGGGGTTTTTGTTTTACATCATCTTAGATTATTCATTTAATCGCATTACTAAAGTGTCTTTATCGGTGTCACTAGATTTTAAAAAATCACAGACACCGAATTTATTGTAAAAGCCTATACAATAAGGTGTTCAGCTAATGAACATCTTGTAAAAAGGAAACTTTAACTGTAAATTTAGTATTAATATAAAGTCACCTAAAATGCAAACAAAAATCTCGACACTCTTTTATATAAAGAGAACTAAAGCCAATAATTTAGGCCAAGCACCTATCTATTTAAGAATTACGGTTGAAGGAGAACGATTTGAAATGAGCTCCACAAAATTTGTTGAACCATCAAAATGGTCTAATGACCAGAGCAAAGTGAAAGGTAATTCAGAGGAAGCTCGTTTAATTAACGGACATCTTGAAAACCTGAGATTAAAAGTTTATTTGGCTGAAAAAACGCTAACTGCATCTGACATCCAGATTACTTCAGAGAACTTAAAAAAAGAACTCCTAGGAACTAGAGAGAAAAAGAAAATGTTAGTCCCTATTTTTGAAGATCATAATAATCGAGTTAAAGAATTAATCAACATTGATTACTCAATGGCTACTTGGGTAAGATACGGCACTACTTTAAAACATCTAACCGATTTTATGCAGTGGAAATACTCTATCAGCGACATTGAAATCAAAAATATTAATCATTCATTTATAACTGAATTTGAATTTTTCCTACGAACTCAAAGAATTTGTAATAACAACACTGCCGTCAAATACATCAAAAACTTCAAAAAAATTATTCGATTGTGCATTGCGAATGGTTGGATTGACAAAGACCCATTTATCAACTACAAGTCTAAACTAATTGAAGTTGAAAGAGATTATTTGTTACAAGAAGAACTCGATACTATTTATTATAAAGACTTTCAAGTAGCACGATTAAATCTGGTCAAAGACATATACATATTTAGTTGCTTCACCGGACTTGCCTATATTGACGTCAAGCAATTAAGGAAAGAAAATCTAACTATTGGCATCGATGGTAATAAATGGATATTCACCCATCGTCAAAAAACAGACACAGCTTCAAAAATTCCTTTACTTCCTATAGCTGAAGAAATTATTGAGAAGTACTCGAATCACCCGCAATGTTTAAATGAAAGCAAATTACTTCCTATATTAAGTAATCAAAGAATGAATAGCTATTTAAAAGAAATTGCGGATTTATGCAGAATTAATAAAGACCTAACTTTTCACACCGCTCGTCACACTTTTGCAACAACAGTCACTTTGTCAAACGGAGTACCTATTGAAAGTGTAAGCAAAATGCTTGGCCACACCAATATTAAAACAACGCAGCATTATGCCAAAATACTTGACAAAAAAGTGAGTCACGATATGGAACAATTAAAAGAAGTACTTGCTTTGAAATCAATTAAAAACAATCTCCAATCAAAATCATCTTAATTTTTTATCTCAACACAATAAAAAACTAAAAAACTGGTTATTACGTACTTAACAGCCAGTTTTTTAGTTTATGTACGCCATCCAGCCAGAATACTTCAGTAACATCGAAGTCTTAATCGATGAAATCAAAAGAAAAAGCGAAACTCCTATTGTCGCTGCACACTTAATTATTGAGCTTTTAGAAACTAAAATCACAGAATTACATCTTTGGCTAGAAAACTATTCTTTTGATTCAATAGAAGAAGAAATCTTCTTTTTTAAAAAACAAAAACCGCTATTAATTTCTCAATTGATTTACTATTCAAAAGTAATTGAAATTGAATCCAATCTACCATCAGCAAAAGAGTCAAAATTAAAATATCTAAAAAAAGAGATTAATAAAATCTCGCTTTACGAAAAGACATACAGATTTTTCCATCAATATTATCGGTCCAATTCTTTTCATAATGATCAAAAATACTTTACCCGATATTACGATAAAAAACTAAACTATTTCGAATGTCATATCATCAACTATAATCCAAAAATATGCACTCCTCATGATTACAATGTAGCTCAAATCATGGCGAATGATTTATTAATTATTTATTTAGAAGAAAAAATGGAAGCTTTAAATTCAAAACAAAAAATTGAGGAAAACACAATCAAATCTCCTTTCCACTGGACAGGAACCCGAATCGAGTTAGTAGAACTAATCTATGCAGTTCATGCTCAAAAAGTCTTTAACAACGGAAATGCCGACATAAAAGAAATTGCTGAATGCTTTGGACAAATTTTCAATATAAATATTGAGGAAGGCATTTACAGAAGCTATCTCGATATAAAAGCAAGAAAAACAGAACGCACAAAGTTCCTTAATTCTCTTATCGAAACTCTTAATAACAAAATCCAAGAAGAAGAGTTTTAGATTCCCAACTTGGGACAGGTTGGGAAATGACTAAAATTAAGATTGTTTTTCTTACAAATTACCAATTTTGGCAAAAGTGATTTCTTTAAGAGAACAACAATAGTTATCCAAAACACCTTATTTTATTGAGATTTAATACAATTTGATGAAAAATCATTCCCAACTTGGGAATAGGTTGGGAAAAACTTTCAATCAAATCCTCCAATTTTGCTTCATAACAATTTAACACCTCCAAATTATGGCAATTGAAGTAATAACACGTGAAGATCTAAACGAATTCAGAACCCTTTTATTAACTGATTTAAAAGAAATCTTTTCAGGCAAAAAAGAAGAACCAAAACAATGGCTTAAATCCAAAGAAGTCAGAAAACTATTGAACATTTCTCCAGGCACACTCCAGAACATGAGAATCAATGGAACCTTATCCTATACCAAAATAGGCGGTATTATCTACTATTCATCAAAAGACATCGACAAAGTCCTCGAATTCAACAAAGTCAATGCAAACCCAAATTTGTTTAAATGATTGTCTTCGGGCTCATAACCCGAAGAGAAAAACTTAGGCACTCTCCCGATAGCTATCGGGACTCAATAACTCAGCAACTTAAACCATGAACTACATCAAACACCTCACTGGCTTTTTCGATCGCGTAGTCAAAGACCGCCACCTCAACCCAACACATATCAGTCTGTACATGGCGTTATTCCAATACTGGAATGTAAACCGTTTCCAAAACCCCATCAGCATCACGCGCGACGAAATCATGCGCATCAGTAAAATATGCTCCAAAGCCACTTACCACAAATGCATGAAAGAACTCAACGACAAAGGCTATATAAAATACGAGCCATCATTCAATCCCTTTAAAGGCAGTATGGTCATTCTTTTTAACTTCTCAGATGACTTAAAACCCGTTCAGAAAAAAGACAGCACTAACCTAAAAATTGAACCTGTTACTGAACAAGCCGTGAACAAGCTCTGTACAGGTAATGAGACAGGTACTGAACATGTTATTGGTACCTTCTATAAACATAATATAAACAATACAAACATTTCAAACATTGAAAACTTGCAAACACGCGAAATTTTTTTTGAAAATGAAAATAATTTTTTAAAAACAGAAAATTCAAAAAAAGAAAAAAGTTCCGCGAAAAAAGAAAAAGATTTTACGGCACCAAATCTCGAAGATGTCAAAACTTTTTTTTCAAGAAACGCGTTCCCCGAACTCGAAGCCCAAAAGTTTTTCAACTACTTCTCAAGCATCGGTTGGCTAGTAGGCGGAAAAACACCCATGACCGACTGGCAAGCCGCCGCCCAAAACTGGATGCTCAACGCCGAAAATTTCAGCTTAAAACCAATCCGTAATCCAGAGCCTGCTGATGGAAAAAAACTCAACCACCTAACCACCACAACCGACAAAAACTATGCAGAACCACTCTAACAGTAGGCTTCAAGATGGCGAAAGACATATTCAGCGCCTTTATCAACACAATCCAAAAAAAACTTTGCGAACCTTGCGTGTACGTTGCGCCTTCGCGGTAAAAAAATAAAATCATGAACGAGCAAAAATATTCCTACCCCGAAATCATCACCTGGCTCCAAAGTAAAGGTCAAGAACTCTATAGCACCGAGTTTACCATCATCGAAAACGATCATCCAATCATTTACAAACTCATAGCCTATTTTTTAAAAGATGAAACAAACTGCGCTCAATTCAATATCAACCTCAACAAAGGAATTCTTCTTTCCGGACCAGTAGGCTGTGGCAAAACCTCACTCATGAACCTCATGAAATACCTAACACCCATTGAATACAAATTCAGCATCAAAGCCTGTCGAGAAGTGAGTTTCGAATTCATCCAAGACGGCTACAGTGTCATCCACAAATACTCCAAAGGCCGCCTGTACGAATCCGATCCCAAAATTATCTGTTTCGACGACCTCGGACTAGAAAACAACCTCAAGTACTACGGAAACGAATGCAACGTCATGGCAGAAATACTACTCAGTCGCTACGATATTTTCATTAGTAAACACATCCCAACCCACATCACTACCAACCTATCCGCCTCCGAAATCGAAGCCGTCTACGGCAACCGAGTCCGGAGCCGAATGCGCCAGATGTTTAACCTCATCGCCTATGACAAATCAACCCCCGACAAACGCTAAAACCTATGAAAACCTATTCCAAAGCAAAGCGCCTTAAAAGTTCTATCAAAATCTCTGAATCTATGTGCGTAATAGATGTCAAACTGAGCAAAGCGAAGTTTCTTAGTGCCTTATCGATAAGAAAAATAAAAACGTCGCGAACCTTGCGAAAACATAGCGTCTTTGCGGTTAAACAATTTTAAACCCTTAAACTCTTAAACCATGAAAAATATCACTCCAACTACCATCAAAAAAATCACCTCCTTCTGGCGCTGGTTCCTCAACCACGAAATAGAAATCTTAAAAGCATTGTTGTACCAAGAAAACTACAATGATATTTTCGACCATCTCAGCAAAAAGCTCAACACTATTTCCACTCAAATCGGCTACGTCATCAAAGACACCGACAACCCAAACCAAAAACTTAAAATCATTTTTACTGCTCACGGCAACAAAAAGCTAATGCCCAAAGTAGAAGCTATTACTCAAAACGCGCCAAGCTTCATCCATTGGGAAATCCAAAGCTTTATCAAACGGACTGAAGACATTGAAAAGTTCAAACAAGGTCTCGACGATGCCTACATCTTCCCCGACTTCGAACTAAAAACCAGTGACGCTTATTTTTCAATTTTAGATTACAACATCGAAAAGAAAAAACTAAACATCATAGTCTATCTCAAAAACTACCGCTTTCATTTTGATAACAGCTTTCTGCAAGAAGCAGTTTACATCATGATCGAAGATTTAGTAGGTGAAATGGCCGTCAAAAAACACATTAGTTTTGTGCAGTTGGCTCAACTATCAAATAATCCGAAAAACTTAATCCGGTTTTATGAGCTGCAGGAGTATATTGAAAGATTGAGTTTAATAAACCGAAAAAACAATTCTTTTTTGGATTGATTACGGGAAACCGTAAATCAGCAATAAATTTTATTCCTATATTTGAAAATAGGGTGTTTTCCCTCTTGTAAGAAGGGTAAAACACTTTTAATTTTGGGTAATACTTAAAGACTGTTTGAATGTTCCGAATGATTTAAGTTAAAAAACAATTCTAAAATATTATTTGTAAATGTATATATCAAAAATTCAAATTAGTAATTTCAGAAATTTTAAGCAAAAGGAAATAGAATTTAATGATGGTGTTAATGTAATCATTGGTCATAATAATGCAGGAAAGACAAACTTGATTAAGGCATTATCATTGGTAATCGACTCACAAAATTCGAAGAGATTAGAAGTAGATGACTTCAATAAAAATTCGACATTAGCAGAACTTAAAGCTCGTCCGCCAAAAATCAGTATTGAATTAACTATAAAAAAAGGCAAAGAAGAAGAACCAGACGATTTAGTTACAATTTCAAATTGGTTGACTAAGCTTGATGGCGCTTATGAAGCACTTTTAACTTACGAGTTTTTTTTGCCAGAAAAAAAACAAGAAGATTATATAAAAGAAATGGCACTAGTAGCTGATGATGATCCAAAAGCTATGGATAAGGCATGGAAATTATTGAAGCATAATTTTATCAGATTCTATGTTTACAAGATTTGGGGAGGTGACCCAATAAATCAATCTACGGCTGATAGTGAATCACTACAAAAATTCGATTTTCAATTCTTGAATGCAATTAGAGATGTAGAAAGGGATATGCTCACAGGAAGAAACACTCTTCTTAGAGAAGTATTTGATTTTTTTATGGACTATGAAATTAAAATAGATGGAGCAAAAACTCCAGAACAAAAACATCAAGAGATAAAGGATAGAAAAATATTTTTTTCAGAAAAAGCAGAAGACTTAATTCAAGAGTTAAATAATAGAATTAAAGAAGGAAAAAAAGAGATTCTATCTTATGCGAAAAATACTGGAGCTTCATTTAATAAAGCAGAACCAAATTTTGAAGGAAGTGTAACTGAAAATGAAATGTATTCGGTATTAAAGTTAATTGTAGAATATGAAACAGGAATAAAAATACCAGCAACACACAATGGTCTTGGTTATAATAACTTAATATTTATGTCGCTCTTATTGGCAAAAATGCAAGTTAACGCAGATGTAGAGTACTTGGATTCAAATGCAAAGGCATTCACTACTCTAGCAATTGAAGAACCTGAAGCCCATCTTCACCCTGCGATGCAATATAAGTTCTTGAAATTCCTTAATGCAAACAAGAAAGAAAAAAAGGTTCGCCAAATATTTGTTACAACTCATTCAACACATATTACTTCAGCAGTTTCATTGGACGAAATAATTTGTTTACATAATGAAAATGGGGAGACTCTTGTTGGGTATCCTAAGAAAGTTTTTTTGAATTTAAACGGAACAGAAAATATTAAAAGTAAAAAATACGTACAACGATTTTTAGATGCTACAAAGTCCGACATGCTTTTTGCCCAAAAAGTACTTTTTGTCGAGGGTATAGCAGAACAACTTTTGCTATCTATTTTTGCAAACTATTTAGAGAAGTCGCTTGAGGACAATCATGTTGCAATTATAAACGTTGGGGGACGGTATTTTAACCACTTTTTATATCTTTTTGACAGTTTAAATACTCACGCTATTCCAAAGAAGGTTATTTGCTTAACAGATAGAGACCCGGAAAGCAAAGAAAAGCCAGATGGAAATTTCAAAAAGTGCTATCCTTTTGAATACAACCAAGACACTACAAATTTTGAATACCAAACTAATCCAAATGCTGATTTATATCCAGTAGGAACTCACCCAAACATTACTTTTTATAGTCAACCTATTAGCACGGGGAAAACATTTGAGTATGAAATTTTAATCAATAACCCAACACTAGAACTCTTGCTTACAGACTCAATAAGTAATTCTGCTGAAATTAGAGAGTTAATGACGCTTTATAATACAGAAGGAAAAACTTTACAAGATTTACTTAACAGACTTAGTAGAAGTAAAGAAAATCAAAGAATTAAAGAGAGTATTACAGCAAATACTAGTTTTTCAGATGATGATAAAAAGAAAGCAATTATAGCATCAAGATATTTAAACTCAGTTGGAAAGGGTGAAAATGCATTAGAACTTTGTTATGCACTACAGGAAAATTTAGAAAAAAAAGGAACTGTTGATTATAAAGAATTTAATGTCCCTCCTTATATTAAATCCGCAATTGAAGAACTATGTCAATAACTACAATAAATTCTGACACAATTATTACAGATATAGACAGACATTTTAAAGTATCTGCAGGACCAGGTGCAGGTAAAACACATTGGTTGGTAAATCACATAAAAAATGTACTTCATAATTCCGAGAAGCTTTTCAGAACTAGAAAAATTACGTGTGTTACTTATACTAATATCGCTGTAGAGACAATACTTAAAAGACTTGGCACTTCATCAGAACAAGTTGAAGTATCAACAATTCATAGTTTTCTATACAAAAATATAGTCAAACCATATGCTACATTTATTGCTCAAGAATTCGGCTTAAACGTGGCAGAAATGGATGGTCACGATGATATTATATTATCAAACTATAGTTTTCTACAGGAATGGAAAGCGAGAACAGGTCAGCAAAGAATTAATGATGATAATAAGATTGTTGAGGCTTTTTCTAAACTAAAGTGGAAACTCGAAAATGGAGTCCTAAAGGTTAAAACAGATTATCCAATTCATATTGGGAAGTATCCAATTAAAAATGATTCTTATCTAGAATACAAAAAAATGATGTGGGAAAGAGGAATAATTCATCACGACGATGTTCTTTTTTTTAGCTTTCAAATTATAAACAAGTTTCCGTTTGTAATCAACATATTAAATGCTAAATTCCCTTATATTTTCATAGATGAATTTCAAGATAGTAATCCTATTCAAGTTGAAATAGTTAAAAAACTTGGAAATCTTGACAGCAAAATTGGAGTAATTGGAGATGTGGCTCAATCTATTTATAAGTTTCAAGGAGCTGATTATACTCAATTTCAAACTTTTTCACTACCTGAAATTAACGAGTACATTTTAAATGAAAATCACAGGAGTAGTAATGAAATTATTGAATCGCTAAACAGTATCAGAAAGGATATTACACAAGTGAAAGTTAGAGATATTTCTATTTCTAAGCCTGTAATATTTATTGGCGATATGACTTTGGCATTAAGAGCCGCTAAAATAAAATGCAGCAATGAAACAATACATACGCTTTCGAGAAACAATATTACTTCAAATGCCATGAAAGCAGAGATAAATGGCAACGGGCTTGATAGCAAATTATTAGAAAAACTTAAAGAAACTGATTCGAATACGAAACGTTCTAACTTAATATATTCCAGCATAAAGGCTATTGCCTATGGAAAAGAAAATAAATTCAAAGATGCAATTAAGGAATTTGAAAAATTATTCAATTATAGAGCTGACAAAATTAAAGCTAAAAGAAAGGCATTGAAATACATTAACATACTTCTAGATAAATATTCAGAATTTGAAGATGGCACTTTACTTGAATTTGCAGATTTTGTTCGAACAAATTTAAAACCTGATCTTACTAAATTCAGTAAAGGAGCAATAAAAGAATTTTATGAAAATAATTCTCTACAAAAGCTTCTTCTCTGCGTATCGATTCCAGAAGATATTAGTTTACACAAAACAATCCATAAAGCCAAAGGTGATGAATTTGATAATGTACTTTTACTCCTCAATGATGAAAATGATATTACCTTTTTAATTGAACCAGATTTGCTTGTTAATGAAGAACACCGAATAAATTATGTGGCTATCAGTAGAGCAAAGAATAGATTGTTTATATCAGTACCTTCATTATCTGTCACCTCTCAAAACAGTTTGCAAAAAAACTATAATATTGAATTTGTATAATAAGAACAGATCTAGTTGCTGTGTTTAAATTAAACAATAAACTACTTTTATTCTTAATTTTGAAAATAGTTTTTCATCTCATTTTTGGCAGGAAAAGGACCTTAATTTTGAAAATTCAACCCCGAAAAACAAAATCTTTTACCTTGTTAAATCACTTTATTATGATACTTTTGAACAAAACAAGGTTATAAAATAAAGTAAATGAATAATTTTAAAGAAAAAGCAGACCTAATTTGGAAAGTAGCAGACTTATTGAGAGGTGACTATAAACAATCTGACTATGGTAAAGTAATTTTACCTCTTACTGTACTCCGCAGATTAGATTGCGTTTTAGAACCCACAAAACAAAAAGTTTTAGATTATTTACCAAAGATTGAAAAGCTAAAAGAAAGCGCAAAAGACATTGCTTTGAATAAAGTAGCTGGTTACAATTTTCATAATAAAAGTCAATATAACTTTGATAAATTAGTAGCAGAACCAAATGATGTGGCGGTAAATTTAAGAAACTTTATTAATGGGTTTTCCACAAGCGCAAGAGAAATAATTGAATACTTCAATTTTGACGACCAAATAGACAGGATGGACGACCCAAAAGCCGACATTCTTTTTCGTATCATAAAAAAATTCCAAGAAATTGATTTATCTGATATGGACTCTATGGAAATGGGATATGTATTTGAAGAATTGATTAGAAAATTTGCTGAACAATCCAACGAAACAGCTGGAGAACACTTTACACCTCGTGAAGTAATTAAATTGATGGTAAACTTATTGTTTAATGAAGATAGAACCATTCTTACCCAAGAAGGAATTGTAAAAACATTATATGACCCAGCTTGCGGAACAGGAGGAATGCTTTCAATTGGCGAAACGTATCTAAAAGATTTAAACCCAAAAGCAGAACTCAAAGTTTTTGGGCAGGAAATAAACCCCGAGTCTTATGCAATTTGTAAATCAGACATGTTAATTAAAGGGCAAAACCCATCAAACATAAAATTTGGCAACACCTTTACTGTTGATGGTTTAGAATTTGAAAAATTTGATTATATGCTATCCAATCCTCCATTTGGAGTTGACTGGAAAAAAGCACAAAAAATTATTACTGCTGAAGCTGAAAAGAAAGGAATATCAGGTCGTTTTGGCGCAGGATTACCACGTATTAATGACGGTTCTCTATTGTTTTTACAGCACATGATTTCTAAAATGAAACCTGATGGAACCAGGATTGCAGTGGTCTTCAATGGCTCTCCATTGTTCACTGGTGCTGCAGAAAGTGGTGAAAGTAATATTCGCCGTTGGATTATTGAAAACGATTGGCTAGAGGCTGTTGTGGCACTACCAGACCAATTGTTTTACAATACCGGAATCTCAACCTACATTTGGATAGTAACCAATCATAAAAGCGAAGCAAGGAGAGGGAAAATTCAATTGATCAATGCAACCGGTGTAAAAGACGAAGAATTAGTAAAAGAAGGAAAACTCGACATCAATAGATTTTGGAATAAAAAAGACCGCAGTTTAGGAAACAAACGTAAAGAAATTTCAGAAAATGGTACCACAAAAGGCATTGGTTTCATCACCCAATTGTATGGAAACTTTGAAGAAAATGAGTTCAGCAAAATTTATCCAAATGAGTTCTTTGGGTATTGGAGAATTACAATTGAACAACCCGATTGGCTTGATTTAATGACAAAAGTAGCTCATGATAAACACTCTTTGGCTGACTTTTTAAATAATGCGTCTATTGAAGATATAAACAAAGCAAAAGATGATTTTATTGAACTTTTCAAAATGCATATTGATGAAGGGAAATGGATTCAAGACGGAAATAAATTAACTATTGAAAAGAAAAAAGAGATTATCATAAAACCATCATCTGCTTCTAAGGATTTTGAAAACATATCTTTTTTGAAAAACAACAGCGAAGGAAAATTAGTACCTCAAGATATTGAAGAATATTTTGAAGCAGAAGTAAAATCACATGTGCCTAATGCGTGGATTGATTTTAGCAAAACCAAAATAGGTTACGAAATTAATTTCACTAAATATTTCTATGAGTTTAAACCATTAAGACCACTAGCAGATATTAAAGCCGACATCTTAGCCTTAGAAGAAAAAACAGTTGAAGCAGAGAAAACAATTTTAAACTAATAATACACTATTATGTTAAGTGCAAGTAAAGAAAAATTATTATCATTCTTAAACGGATCAAGCCAATATATCATACCGTTCTTTCAAAGAAGTTATGTTTGGAAAGTAGATAACTGGTCAGAATTATGGGAAAACATAATTGAAGAGTATGAAGAGTTAGTAATCAATAATAATCCCAAAAGTGAACACTTTATCGGTACAATTATTATTAAACAGCTATTGTCTTCTCAAGTTGGCGCTACCGAATATGAACTTATTGATGGACAACAAAGAATGACTACCATAAGTTTGTTATTAAAAGCTTTTCATGATGCAACACAAGAGGATAGCGCTAAAACGTGGATTAATAAATTTTTGACTTTTGAAGATTCCTATGGTAATGAAAAAATTAGAATTCAACACAGCAAAGTAGATAGTGAATATTTTCAATCCATTATCCAAAATAAAACCAATAATCAAGAGTTATGGGATAAATTCAAAGATTTAAAATTAGATGAGATTGAAAAAAGATTAGAGACTGAAAATAGAATTATTGGTGGTTATGTTTTCTTTAGGCATAAAATTGAAAAAGAATGTAATATTGAAGATATTAGAAAATACATCAACGTTGTTATTGAAAAATTACCTGTAATTCACATGGCTTTGAATGCAGAAGATGATGTACAACAAATATTTGACACTATAAATTCATTAGGTGTAAAGCTAACAACAGCTGAATTACTTAAAAATTATTTGTTTTCAGAGCAAGCTCTAAGAGAGTATTATGAAACATATTGGCAAGCTGTTTTTGAAGCAGATGAAGATGCAATTGATTTTTGGAATAGAGAAAAAACATCGGGAAGAATCAGAAGAACTACAGTTGAACTTTTTCTATACAGTTATTTAGTAATTAAAAAAGAAGCGAACGTAAAATTAGACACTTTATTCAAAGAATTCAAAAACCATTTAAAAGATAAAACAGTTGATGAAAAAATTGCCTTCGCAAAAGATATTCATGAGTATGCAAAAGTATATGAACAAATGCCCGATGGCGAAAATTTAGCCGAAATTAGCTTTGATCAGCATGAAAAAAGATTCTTTCATGTTATTAGAGAATTTGATGTAAACACTATTTTTCCACTGATTCTTTTGATTTACAAAGAAGTATCTAGTTTAGATGAAAGAATAAAAATTCTAAGAGTTTTAGAATCATACATTGCTAGAAGAACCATTTGTAAACTGACTACAAAAAACTACAATAATTTATTTATTTCCATATTAAGTGAAGTAAACAAAATGGAAACTATAACGGCTGAAAATCTTTTAGAAAAATTAAATAGTTATACTGAAGTCACCAATAAGTTTCCTGGTGATGCTGAATTTAAAGAAGCTTTCTTTAGCAAGTATTTAATAAACAAATACAGTCGCGAAGTATTGTATTGCATTGCTCTTCACGATTTAAATCATGCTTATGTAGATAATAGAAAACTAAATTTTAGTGGTTTTAGCGCGGAACACATGATGCCAAAAAATTGGAATAAAAACTGGAAAAGTTTACCAGAAGGAATTACCAAAGAACTAAGAAGCCACAAACTGCTTACCTTAGGCAACCTAACTTTGATTCAAGGGAAATTAAACAGCTCATTGAGAGATTCAGGTTGGAATAATAAAAGAGCAAAGTTAAAAGATTACTCTACATTAAAGCAAACAACAGATTATTTATCAATTGATAATTGGCAAGAAACGGAAATGGACAAAAGAGCCGAAAACTTATTTAAAGTAGCTGAATTAATCTGGAAAAAATGAAAAAATACTCCAAATACAAACCCTCAAAAATAGATTGGATTGGCGATATTCCTGAGCATTGGGATGTCAAAAGGTTGAAATATGTGGCTGAAGCAAATCCGAGTAATGTTGACAAAAAAAGCAAGGAAGATGAACAAGATATTTTCTTATGTAATTATGTTGATGTATATAAAAATGAATTTATTACAGGTGAGTTAGACTTCATGAAAGCTACAGCAAGTGATGCACAAATAGAAAAATTCATGCTTAAAAAGGGTGATGTAATAGCAACCAAAGATTCTGAAAGCGCTAACGATATTGGAATACCTGCAATGGTAATAGAGGACTTTAAAGATGTAGTTTGCGGGTATCATCTTACTCACATAAAATCAAAAAAAATAGAAGGCGCATATCTTTACAGACAAATACAATCGGAGTATACAAAACGTAAATTCGAAACTTTAGCAAATGGTGTAACAAGATATGCTTTAGGAGTTGATTCTTTTAACAACTTAAGTTTAGTAATTCCGCCACCACAAGAACAAACCGCAATAGCCAATTACCTCGATAAAAAAACAATAGAAATAGACCAACTTATCGAAGATAAAAAACAATTATTACAATTATTTGAAGAAGAAAAAACAGCCATCATTAGTCATTTCATAACCAAAGGAGTAAATCCAAAAGTAGAACTCAAAAATTCAGGTATCGAATGGATTGGTGAGATACCTGAGCATTGGACTATGAAAAAGTTAAACTGGTGTTTTTCTAATATTGGTAGTGGTACGACACCTAAGGCTGGAAATGAAGAATATTATTTCAATGGAACAATTAATTTTTTGATGACTGGAGACTTAAATGATGCAGAAATTTTCGAAACCTCAAAAAAAATAACCGAAGAAGCTATTAATGATTACTCTGCATTAAAAATATACCCTGTCGATTCGATTGTTATTGCAATGTATGGAGCTACAATTGGTAAATTGGGTGTACTAAAAATTGAAACGACGGTTAATCAAGCATGTTGTGTAATGAGTGATCCGATTCATCACTTTAATTCATATTTGTTTTTATATTTTAAAGCTGCTAAAAAAGACATAATTAATATGAGTTTTGGTGGTGGCCAACCAAATATTAGTCAGGAAATATTAAAATCTTATAAAATTATTGTCCCACCTAAAAAAGAACAAGAATTAATTGTTGATTTTATACAAGAAGAAACTAAAATTATAGATTTAAAAATAAAGAAAACAAAAAAATTAATCGATTTACTTGTTGAGTACCGTTCTGCTCTAATTAGCGAAGTGGTTACCGGTAAAGTAAATGTAATAGACTAATAATGGACGATTTATTAGAAACAAAAGAACTGAAAGAATCATTTATGGCGGTTCAATATTTTTTAAGAAGTACAGGCATCAATAAGATCAATTACCAAGTAGAGTTAATATTAAATGTTTATGATTCAACTCGATATTATAAAGGCAGATTTGAAATTGAATGCAAAGATTATTTGGATAATGAAAGTTATGTTATTCATTCAGATGTTTTCAAAGCAAATGGTTATTATCGTCCAGTATGGAGTTCATACATATTCATGTCTTTTGATGAAAGTGCGTATGAATTACAATTTGAACTTGAAGGAATTAAATACACTTTAAAACATTAATTATGACTCTTTGTACTGCATGGATACGGCAAGCCAATAACACCGAAGAATTAATCTTTGCCACAGACAGTTGTTTGACAGGTGGCGAGAAATGGAAACACGGTATCAAACTTTTTGAACTACCCCGAAAAGATTGTTTATTATGCTTTGCGGGAAGCACAATAAGAGCTTATCCATTAATTCTAAATTTTATTTCATCCATTCACTTAGACAAGTACTTAGAATCTCCATCAGCTTCGATAGAAGAAGTTTTAGACTTTTTAGCCGAAATGTTTACCAAGTTGGTAAAAACCATAATTTCTGAAATTCCAGGTGAAGACATTCACGAATTACGTTCGGGCGCAAAATTCTTATTTGGTGGTTGGGATTGGCAGAAAGGACAAAACGGAGCATTCAGAGTGTGGAATTTATATTATTCCAAAGAAGTTGAAGGTTTTATTTTTGATGAAGTTACCAACGATGACAACAAAACCAAGTTTTACACCTTTTTAGGAGATGCAGCAATTGACATAGAAAAAGAAGCCAAAGACCGATTTAGAAAATTACTCTACGATCAAGACAAACAAGACGAAAAACTAGACATGGAACCATTAGAGGTCCTGAGAGATATATCTTTAGATAAAGATATTAGAGAAGTAGATGGTAGTTTACAAATTGCAAAAGTGTACAAATCCAATAGAACAGAGTTCTTTGGTATTTATTGGGAATCAAGCAAAGGAAAACCTTGTTTTCAAGGTAGAGAATACAACGAAGTAAACAAACCTTTAGTTCGATATTTCAATCCAGATACGTTGGAACTTTTAGAATCAGATATACCGGAGCAATTAGCAGTAATCAATGAAGAAATTTATGGTTCTGATACCGATTTCATTTTTGAATGTTATCCCGAAGGGCATATCAAAGATCCCATTTCAGAAAAAGAAAAGCACCAACTCAAATTAATATTTAAAGAAGTAGCTTACAGACAATTTTTAGAAAGTCAAAATAACATTGAGACGATTTAAAATGTATAAAGAACATGAGTAAAGAAAGAATTTTTGAACTAATTAGAAAAGAGGAAGCAGCATTGTTTGTTGGTGCTGGCATGTCGTTGTATGCAGGCTATCCGTCAGGTGTTAAATTAGCAGAAATTATATACAATAACCTAACCAGCGATTTACAGAAGCAAATTGAATTTACCAGTAATTTACCAAAATTAGCAGAAGATATATATTATCTAAAAGGAGGAAATAAAAACTACTTAATTGAAATGCTTAAAAAAGAATTTCAAAAAAAACCCACGAGTACTGAAACACATGAACTTTTAGCAAAAATTCCGCAAATAAAAAACATCATAACTACAAATTACGATACGTTATTTGAAACAACCAATCCAAATTTAGAAGTAATTCGCAAAAGTGAAGATTGTGCTACAGTAAATGCAAAAAAACAATGTTTATTCAAAATTCATGGTGATCTATCAGACACGACAAATATTATTCTAACCCAACCTGATTACAATAACTACTTTGTAAAAGACAGTGAAAAATCGGTTTTTTGGAATACAGTTAAAACAAAACTAATTGAAAATCATATCATCTTTATTGGTTACGCTTTAGAAGATAGTAACATAGTGGTTAGTATAGAAAAAATACTAAATGAATTAGGCGACCATCGCAAGGAGATGTTTTTTGTAGCTCCATCTGTTCAACCGGCAAAATTAAAATTTCTTCAACAAAAAGGGATTGAATATGTTCAAGCAACTGCCGAGGAGTTATTCAAAGAAATCGATACAGATTTAAAATACAATTACATTCCTGGCTTAAACAAAGGAATTGGCACAGCAGATACAGCATTCGATTATGCAAAAGCGAATAACATCAATATCGGATTGAGTAAATCAGATGACTTCTATGTAATAGATAAAATCACCTCTTTAAACGGCTTTGGAAAAAATGAAGTGAAATTTAAAATTGAAGGTGAAGAGGAAAATACAAAGAAAATAATTGACTCGTTACAAGGTAAAGATTTTGATGATGTCATTTTAAGTGGAAATCAATTAAAAGAATACAGCTATTTTTTTAATGATATTAGAATTAAAAATCGAGATAACATTTCAAGTCTACACATTAAAAAGACACCAAATGTATTTGGTATGTTTAGATTTGTTTTTGAAGATGGCTATGAACTAGATAATTATTATCTTGAAGTATTTATTGCTAATCCTAGTAAAAGTCAGGCCAAGATGAAAATAAAAGCCAATGATTTTGAAATTTTAATTACTGTAGATTTTACAGAGAACTCACAAAACCATAAAGTACATATTGGAGTTGAACCGAGTAATCCAATAACGTCAGTAAAAAACGGTTTGAATTTTTACAATGTTTTATCTCGAATTACATCAAACCAAAAATTCAAACTCTTTAAAGAAAACAAATTGTTTTATACCTATAAAGATAAAATTGTTTTTGATAAAGATGCATTCGATGCAGATTACTTAGTAGAATACTTTCAAAAGCTAAGAAAAATCGAAAATTACTTTGAAGTTCAATTTTCAAATATAAATCTTGATGAAGTAAGTGAAAGAAATTTAAAATACATCAACGCTTACATCGATAAAATTGTTTTACAAGAAGAATTTATAGATATGTCTTTTAAAAATAGGAATAAAGATGAATTCAATTTTTTAATTGAAGGTAAACATAAAGATAAAGTTATAGTGATAAGCGAAAAACAAAAATCAATTTATAACTTGCATGGTATTGATTTTACACTTGGCTATTTGCATAAGTTTATACAAGATGCTTACATTGAAAATATAGATGATTTGAAAGCAAAAAAAACAAAAGTATTTAAAATGAAAAGCACATCCAACATAGTATATTATCAATTTACTGACAGTAAAACAATGATCACTCAACAATAATTCTGCTAGTATGAGCGTAACAACCGAAAATACTTTTGAAACTGCAATAGTGCAATCACTCATTGAAAATGGAGGCTATACTTTAGGTGATTCGAAAGACTACAGCAGTGATCTTGGTTTTTTTAAAAAAGATATATTAGATTTTCTTCAAATTTCACAACCAAAAAAATGGGAAAAACTAGTGGCAATTCACGAAAGTGATATTGAAAATAGAATACTACAACGTTTATATAAAGAACTTGATTTAAGGGGTTCCTTAGATGTTTTAAGAAATGGATTTACTGATTATGGGGTACGTTTTCAGATGGGGTTTTTCAAACCCGCTTCAGGTTTAAACCCAGATGCATTAGCCTTGTATGATAAAAACACATTAAAAGTATACCGCCAAGTTTATTTCAGCAAGCACAATAAAAATTCTGTTGATTTGGTTATTGCTTTAAATGGAATTCCCGTAGCCACATTTGAACTTAAAAATCAATTTACAGGTCAAAATGTAAAAGATGCTTTAAAACAATACAGTTCTTCACGTGATAACCGTGAACTTTTATTTACATTCAAAAAAAGAACTCTTGTGCATTTTGCTGTAGATCAAGATGAAGTTTTCATGACCACCAAATTAGATGGAAACAAAACATATTGGCTACCTTTTAACAAAGGATACAATAATGGTAAAGGAAACCCTCCAAATCAAAATGGATACAAAACACACTATTTGTGGGAAGAAATTTTAGTCAAGGATAGTTGGTTAGAAATTATACAAAGTTTTATTCATCTGCAGACAGAAGAAATTGAAGTGGATGGTAAAATCTTCAAAAAAGAGAAAATGATTTTCCCTCGTTTTCATCAACTTGATGCGGTCAGAAAAATTGGCAATGATGTCCGAGTTGTTGGAGCAGGGAAAAATTATCTTATTCAACATTCCGCCGGTTCGGGCAAAAGTAACTCAATAGCATGGTTAGCTTACCGTTTATCAAGTCTTCACAATAACCAAGACGAACGCATCTTTGATAGTGTGATAGTGGTTACAGATAGAAAAGTTTTAGACCAACAATTACAAAACACCATTTATCAGTTTGAACATAAAACAGGTGTTGTACAAAAAATAGACAAAGATAGTTCTCAGTTAGCAAATGCAATAGGGTACGGAATAAATATTATAATCACAACACTTCAAAAATTTCCTTATATTATTGATAAAGTAGGCGAATTGCCTGAACGAAAATATGCGGTTGTTATAGATGAAGCTCACAGTTCTCAAGGTGGCGAAGCTAGTAAAAAATTAAAGGAAGTTTTAGCAACTAAATCGCTAGAAGAAGCTGAACTAGAAGAAACTGACGATTACACTTCAGACGATTATATTAGAGAACAAATAGAAAAATCAGCAGCCGCTAGAGGTAAACAAGACAACATATCTTTTTTTGCTTTTACAGCCACGCCAAAATACAAAACACTTCAAGTTTTTGGTCATAAAGATGATAATGGTAAACCTCAACCATATCATTTGTATGCAATGCGTCAAGCTATTGAAGAGAATTTTATTTTAGATGTTTTGAAAAATTACATCACTTACGAATTGTATTTCAAACTAAACAAAGCGATAGAAGAAGACCCAAAATTAAACCGAAAAAAAGCGTCAAAAGCCATTGGTAAATACGTTTCACTTCATCCTTATAACTTAGCTCAAAAATCTGAAATCATAATTGAACATTTTAGACAAATTGTGGCCAAGAAAATTGGCGGTAAGGCCAAAGCAATGCTAGTTTGTGGATCAAGGCTTCATGCTAAAAGATATTTCGAAGAATTTGGTAGATACATTTCTGAAAAAGGCTATCAAAATGAAATTAAAGTTTTAGTAGCTTTCTCGGGTAAAGTTGAAGATGATAATTATCCATTGGGCGTCTCTGAACCAGATTTAACAGGTTATGGAGAAAAAGAACTGCCAGAAGTTTTTGATACAGATGAGTATAAAATTCTAATTGTAGCGGATAAGTATCAAACTGGTTTTGACCAACCTTTATTACATACAATGTATGTTGATAAAAAATTATCCGGAGTAAAAGCAGTTCAAACACTTTCCAGATTAAACAGGACTTGTCCGGGTAAAGAAGACACCTTTGTTTTGGATTTTGCTAATGAAAGACAAACTATATTAGACTCTTTTCAGCCATATTATGAAATTACAACTGTCACTCAAGAAACAGACATCAACCATTTATTTGATTTAAAAAACAGATTAGATGAATTTAAAGTATATTGGCAAAATGAGATAGATGCATTTGCAAGTATATATTTTAATCCAAGCACAAAATTAAATAATGCAAAAGAGCAAAAATATTTATATAGTTTTACTGATGGTGCTGTAGAACGATTTAAGAGTATTGATGAAGAAGATAAAAAAGATGAATTTAAAAAAGGAATTCGTTCTTGGACAAATCTCTATGCTTTTCTATCTCAAATAATGCCTTTTACTGACCAAGAATTAGAGAAATTTTATGCTTACGCAAAACTATTGCAATTACGACTTCCAAAAAGAGACATCACAGATATTTTTGAATTAGATGATGAAGTAGCACTAGAATACTACAGACTGCAAAAAATCAAGGAAGGATCAATAGATTTAATAGTAGGAGAAGATGGCGAATTAAGTGGGACTACTGAAGCAGGATTAAAAAGAACAAAAGAGGAAGAAGCTTTACTCTCTGAAATTATTACAGTATTAAATGAACGATTCGGCACCGATTTTGAAGAAGCTGACAAGCTATTCTTTGACCAAATTGAAGCCGAATTAATGCTTGACGAAACACTACAAACTCAAGCCAAAGTTAACAAAATAGACACATTTAAATATGCTTTTGAAGATTTATTCATTTCAAAACTCATAGAAAGAATGGATCAAAATCAAGAAATTTTTGAAAAAATACTAGAAGATAAGTCATTCGGTGATTTAGTCAAACTAATGATGATGAATAAGGTTTTTAATAAAATGAATAGTTAAAAAATTTGAGAAATCATGGATTCACTTATTAAAAAAAAATTCTTTCATTTATTTTGGAACAATGCATCTTGCCAAAATTTGTTTTTGCTTTCAAAAGAAGAATTACTAGAAACTAGAAATTTTGGAGATGAAGAATTTTCTTTTTCATTTTCTACCAATAGAATTATTGTATCAAATGCCCAGGATAATGAAAGTGAATTAATAGACACTATTAGACACGAAGTGAATTATACAATATGGAAGTTGACAGTTTATTAAATGAAAAAATTGAATCCCTAAAACCAATAGTTGAGCAATTCTTTGATTCAAAATTTAAAAAATCTATTGAAAAAGTAGGACATGATATTGAAAACAAACCGCTAAAATTTCTTGCAAGAATTTTAAAAATTGCATTTGATGAAGAGAACAGAGAAGCTAAAGCAATTGAGTTCCTTCAAAGTTATGGATTTATTGGAAAACATTTAAATACCTTTAAAGAGATAGAGGCGAATATTGGAAAATCATTAATTCCCTCTAAAAACAACGTGTTAATAAATGAAAAAACAATACATACTTTCTTTGATGGTGTTAAATTTATTAAAGAACTGTATGTAAATCATTCGTACAAAAATCTATACAGTACTAATCAAATGTTGGTAAATACACTCAACAGTGAGGATGATTTTCAATCTAGGATTAAACTATTTGGTAATTTATACGATTCAAATATTATTGTACCAAGTAAAGATGATGCTTTCATAGAATGCTCACATTGTGATCCACTAACCTATAGAGGTGTTTTTCAATTAAGATTAAATCCAAAAAATTTAAAAGATTTAAAATGTCCTGTTTGTTCAGATGAGCTGACCTACTTTGTCCCTTATGAACTTCATGATGATATCTATAAAATTGTAAAAAGCCATGATGGGTTATTGTTGGATGCTCTTTGCAACAAAATTTCTTCTGCCGGACATGAGTATGCTTTAAACAAGAAATACCTAAATGATATTGAGATTGACTGTATTTTAAAGGTTGAAAATAAAGTTTTCATCATTGAAACAAAAATGTACAAACAAAATACAGCACCCGATAAAATAACAAGTAAAATAAAAGAGCACTTTACCAAACTAGTAAAAGACACAGAACGTATTGAAAATATTGAGGAATTCAAAAACACTGAACTTACACCAATACTACTCACAAATATAAATAACAAAAAAATATTACTAGAATCACATCAACATTTTAAAAGTTTAGATGAAAGCAGGTATTATACTATTGGTAGTATTATTAATTTGAATCTGTTGAGGTTTTCATAGTAATTAATTTGTTATGTATAGAAATTTGTCTTCAAATGACTAATTCAATAACTCAAACCAATTTCCAGAAGTAAAAAATTCGTTAATAAACCAATTTTTTACCTCCCCAACTCCCTAAACTGATACAACAACCGTTCAATCAATCGTAAGTCTTCAGTAATGATATCAGCAGCGCCTGTCATTTCCTGTTGGAAAATAATTTTCTTTTCATACGAGGTGTGCAAACCATTAGGTAAAGCCACATCAATAAGCAAATTACCGTCTTTATCTGGAGTTAATGAAATAGCTTTAATGACGCCTTTTACAACACCAAATTCACGGTCGGGGTAATTGGCCAATCTTATGTTTACTAGCTGGCCAACTTTTATCTTTCCTGAGTTAAGTGCAGCAGCTTTGGCTTTACCTATTAATTGGGTTTGTTGGGTGGGTATAACTACAAACACATGATCTCCAGAATTGACTGTTTGGTTTTCAGCCCAAAGCTGCAAGAAAGACACTTTGCCTTTAATGGATGAACGCAGCACATAATTCAACTCCCAATCTTTAATCGCTTTTTTCAATTGGTAAAAAGCTTGAATCACGTTGCGTTCCAAATTAACATCATCTTTACGTTCGTTGATAACAGTGGTTTTGCTGCTTCTATTCAGCTCATTTAAAGACGACTTTAGTTGTGAAATATTACTCAACACACCTTTATAATTTTTTTGTGCTTGTAAATAAAGGAGTCGTTGTTTTTCTAATTCTTGAGTAGCAATAATACCTTTTTTGTACAGTGTTTCATAGCGGTCCAAATCGCTTTTTTGTAATTCCAATTCAACTTGATTAATGGAGAGTTGCGATTCCAATAAGGTTAAGCGCTCTCGCAATTGAGTAGCTTCATAACTTTGTGCGCTTCCTTCCACTCTATACGGTTTCAATTTCGAATTAAGTTCATCAGCAATGTATTCTTTTTGAAACAAGGCGAATGAGCTTTCTATTTCACCCAATTGTAACGAATTTAATTTCTCGAAAGGAAACTTAGAATTTTCAATATTCACCGAATCTACAATACTTTTTAATAAAAAAACATCCTTATAATTAGCTGTATTTTCAATTACAGCAAGTGGAGTGTTTGTACCAACAATTTCTTTATCGTTAACTAATAATGTTTCTATTCTTCCTGAAGTTTTAGCAACCAATTTCTGTGGCGGAACAGCAGTTGTAATTACTATCTGACTAGAAACAATATCCGGATATTTCACAAGCCAGGAAACAAACAAAAGGATCGCCAACAAAATAAAAATAACAACCGAACCCCACCGTATCATCCAATGCGGAACACGAGTTAAAAGGTCTTGTACCTCTTCACTTCTTAATTCAAAAGAGGTGTTTTTATCTTCCATAAAAATTAAATACTTGCGATTTCACATTAAAAAAATAATTTAAAACTCTTAAAGTTGTAAAAAATGCTAATTTGTAATAGCGTCAATTAATCTATTCACTCTTTCTTTATTTTTTTGTTGTAAAAGTGCTGGATATAAATTAAAAAAAATATTTACACTCATTAATAGTGCTCCAAACTCAAATGTTCCAAAAATTAAAATAATTAGTGAAATCAATAATGTAAAAACAAAAGCTATCAAATGACTTATTTCTGCGTATATCATTTCTTGCTTTAGCAAATCTAATTCAATTAAACTAGGTCTTTTCTTTACTATTAATTTAGTATTTACATTTCTCCAAAAAGTTTTATAAACCAACCATTTCATATATTTAACTCCTATCAATTTATAAATTAAATCATTTTTAATGAATGTTAAATTCGAAATACTTTTATAAAATTCTTTCTTCTTAATCAATTCATTTATTGCAACCCCAATAACCATAGAAAAAAAGGTAATTGAAATCGATGAAAGTAGTTGTTGTAATAGTAACATTATTCTAAATTATATTTAATTCCCTAGTTGCAACTGATTCCTCACCAATTCAAAATAACTCCCTTTCAAAGCCACTAATTCATCGTGATTCCCAATTTCAACAATCTTACCTTTATCCAATACCACAATTTGATCCGCGTTCATAACGGTGCTCAATCGATGGGCAATTACAATCACCGTTTTATTAGTAAAAAATTGGTTTAATTTTTCCATGATTTGTTTCTCATTATTGGCATCCAAAGCTGAAGTAGCTTCATCAAAAAATAACATTTCAGGATTTTTATAAACCGCACGAGCAATCAAAAGTCGCTGTTTTTGTCCGGTACTCATTCCGGTACCTTCCATTCCAATTTTGGTATTATAACCCAACGGATAATCTAAAATAAATTCTTTACAGTTAGCAACATCCGCAGCATAAACCAATCGCTCTTTATCAATAATATCCACTCCAACCGCAATATTATTGGCTATGGTATCACTGAAAATATAGCCTTCCTGCATCACGGCGCCAACATGATCGCGCCACGCTTTTTGAAATAATCGAGACAATGGTGTTTTATTGATCACTATTTCGCCCGAATTGGGTTCATAAAACTTCAACAGCAACTTCATTAAAGTTGTTTTTCCGCTACCACTGGTTCCTACAATAGCTGTGATCTTATTGGCAGGAATGGTTAAATCCAGATTTTCTAAAACGTGAACATCAGAACCCGTATATCGAAATGACACATTCTTTAATTCAATCGCACTATTCTTTGGAATTTCATGAGTTTGATTCTTTTCCAGCTGAGTTTCATCTTCTTTTTCATGAATTTCTGATAATCGGGCTAACGATATTTTCGCGTCTTGTGCTTCTCGGATAAAATTAATCAATTGCAATATCGGACCGTTCAAACTACCAACGATACTGGTTATCGCCATCATCATTCCTAGAGTAATCTGCCCATCAATAACCAATTTAGCCGAAAGAAAGATGATGATAATATTTTTCAATTCATTAATAAAGTTAGAACCTATGGTTTGTGTTTGTTCCAACACCAAACCTTTCATCGATATTTTAAATAAACGCACCTGAATGTATTCCCAACCCCAACGCTTTTGTTTTTCAGCATTATGCAACTTAATTTCTTGCATGCCATTAATAAGTTCTATGACCTTGCTTTGTTCTTGTGACACTTCCGAAAATCGTTTGTAGTCCAGTTCTTCTCTACGTTTCAAAAACAAAACCACCCACACAAAATAAATAAAGCTTCCCAAAGCAAAAACAGCAAATATCTTCAAATTATAGTAGGCTAACACACCTCCCAAAATAAACATATTAATAACCGAAAAAAGCACACTCAAAGAAGAAGTAGTCAGAAAACGTTCAATACGATGATGATCATTAATCCGCTGCATAATATCACCAGTAATTCGAACATCAAAAAACGAAATGGGAAGATTCATTAATTTGATAAAGAAATCAGAAATCAAGGAGATATTAATTCGAGTAGAAAGATGCAACAATATCCAACTTCGAATAAACTCCAATAGTGTCCGCCCTAGAAACAAGAACAATTGGGCAAAAAGAACCAAATAAACAAAATGAATGTTTTGATTTTGTATTCCAACATCAACAATACTCTGGGTTAAAAAAGGGAAAATAAGTTGAAGTAAACTTCCGGCAAGCAATCCAACAATCAGTTGAATAATAAATGATTTGTAGGGAAACAAATACTTAAACAACAAGGAGAACCCAAACCGATTTCCCTTTTCAGCATCAAATTCCGACGCATAAAAAGCAGGTGTTGGCTCTAACAACAAAGCAACACCTTCTTCTGTTGCATCAGTTGCATTTTGACCAATCCAATGCTTTAAAAACTCTTCCTCATTATATTCCAATAATCCAAAAGCAGGATCCGATATTTTATAAATTGTCTTTTTACTCCCAACACCTCGCTTCTGTCTTCCAACACCCAACACCCCACTTCCATTATCCTGCACCCCACATCCATCACCCATCATCCAGCTCCCAACACCCAGCTTCCCACTTCTAACCTCATACAAAACAACAAAATGTTTTTTATCCCAATGCAAAACACAAGGCAAAGGTGCCTCTTTTAGCTTATTTAAATCTGTTTTAATTCCCAATGAACGAAACCCAATTTTTTCAGCAGCATCACTCAAATAATGCATATTGCTGCCTTCGCGGTTGGTTTCACAGTAATCGCGCAACGTTTGAATAGCAATTGTTTTGCCATAATGCTTGACAACAATTTTTAAGCAAGTGGGCCCACAATCTTTGCTGTCAGCTTGTTTATAACTAGGAAATATTTTAGACGACATCTTTTTTTATTAATTCTTGCATACCATAAAATTCAATTGCTTTTTGTTTTAGAGGATTTGTGCTCCATTCTGACCACTCGTTAGTGTAAGGATTATACCCACATTTTAAAGGCTTAGAATAGATGTTGTTTGGGTCTTCAATATATGCCCTACAATCTGTGCAAATATGTCTAAACTCACAATCTTTACAAACTTCAATTTGGTCTTTGTTGATATTCCAATACTTTTTAAAATTGGGGTGATTTAAAGCCTTTTCTAAGGTTGTATCTTTTATATTACCAAAACTCTCAACCATTGAGGGACAGTTTTTAATATTGCCATCTTTATCGATTGAAATTTTGCGATTGAGACAAGTATTGTGATGTTGGGATTCGGTGAATAATCTTGTGTTAACTGCAAAACTATTTTTACTTATTAGTCCACATTGTGTTATTGATTCAATACAGTCAATGGTATAATAAATATATCCCATTTCTTTTCTTACAGGTTCAACAAACTTGTTTTCTTGATGATTACCAATAATAAAATATGATATTCTAGGATATTTTATTATTAAATTGCTCAATAAATTGGCTTTAGTTTCATCGGATGAATGGATAACAAATCCTATTGATGTTATAATTGATTTGGTCTTCTCAAGATAATCTAAAATCATTTGAATGTAGTCAATTCTGACAGTTTTGAAAAATCTAATTTCAATTGATTTGCAATGTAATGAAGTAAGTTGATCAAATATTATTTCATAATCAAAATTATGGCTCAGATCAATTATTGCATTGTTTATAGTAGATGGTTCGTGCCATTCTAAGTTCATTTTAGGAAACAAATCAGGGTAGTTCGTAAAAAACACAAATTCATTTTCAAATAAAAACTCGAAATACTCATCAAGAATTTCATCGTATTTATTTTCGTAATTTTTCTTTATATCAATTAAATTAATACCATCATAGTCCTCAATAACTTGACACAAATCATTTGGAATAATCGTGTAACTATTTCTCTGCAAATCACAAATGATTGATCTACTAGCTCCTTTAACAAAAAGACAAGAAGAAAACAATTTTATAGGCTTATTATCAGAACTCAAAAGTTATAATTTTAGAAATGGGTTTATAAAAGGCATCAGGTTTGAAGCCTGTTGTTTTGTATAATTCTACTTTAACAAATAGATTTATATTTTTTGTTTTCTCTTTCTTTTCAATTCTTTTTATTTTCTGAAATTCAAGAGGAAGTAAATTTTTAATTTCTTTTTTCATGTGTTGATTTCTCGATTAAAAGTTCAGCTATTTTCTTATCAATATAATAGTTACAGTCTTGTGAAACCCAATCATATTGCCCCATAGGATTAATTTCTAAAAAGAAATAGTTTCCTTTGGGAGTTAATATTAAATCAAAAGAACCAGTATCGTAACCCATTTTTATTGAAAAAAGCTTTAACTTATTCAATATGTCATCAGGCAGAATAAAAGGAACATTTCTATTTGGCTTAGATTGATTATAATTTCTAAAATCAATTTTGGTCTTTTCATCATTTTGAGAAAAAATAGCCATTGAATAGTAATTTTCTTCTATAAAAAATGTTCTAATTTCAATCTCTTTTTCTATATATTCTTGAACTAATGACGGAGCAAAAATTTCTGAAACTTCATCAAAATTCAATTCAAAAGTTCCTTCACCATAATAATAGAAATCATCAGTTTCTAAAGAAGGTGATTGATTAATTGATTTTGTAATATATCGTTTACCTTTTTCAATAAATTCAAGTAAGCTTTTCCGATTGTTTGTTACTATCGTTTTGGGAATTTCAAGACCTACTTTTGAAGCTTCTAAAAGATGTAGAATTTTGTTATTATTAAATTCTTGTTTGTATGAGCCTAAATAATTAGATTTATTAATGCTCTCAAGTGTAAATAAAACGGGTATTTGCTCTTTTTTTAAATAATTCTCCCAAGGTGTATGTTTTAAAATATAAGGAAGTAAAGGTAAATATCCTCTTCTATTCCATAAAATCGAGTTATGAAAAGAACTCTCAACTTTTCCTTCTGTAAGTACTATTTGAAAATCTTGAAAGTCATTCTCCACATTTTTTCTTATGTAAGGTTGCTTGTAAAACAAAAGCCAATCAATAACCTTATTTGTTGATTGGTCATTACATTCAGATATTACATAAACAATATCATTCATTCAATAGTTTTTTTAAATATTTTTCATCAATAATATAGTCGAATGGATATCCATTTCTACCATCATAATTCCACATAATTTGCCCCATTTCACCTTTTTCGACTCGTTCCTGAAAATACTCTTTGATGAGTAGTTTTAGTAACTTTTTTTCTTCCTTGGTATCGTAGTTAAAATGAGTTAAAATTGTAGTAATCCCAACTCTATTATTTATCGTATCAGTCCATTTTCTATTGTAGAATGAAGGAAATCCATATTTTTTAATTAATTTGTAACATTGACTTCTGTTTAACTTGTCAATAGTTTCCATTAAACTAGCGGACTGTTGCCTGCTTTCTTCATAAAATTCCTTTTTAATAGGATTGAGTTTTTGTATCTGAATATCTTCACTCTCAATTTTATCGAAATCAAAACCTTTTACCAAATCATATTTATTCTCCATCCATAAACTGTCATTTACGCTTTCAAAACTTCGTATTCCAACTCTATACTGTATTAAGCCTATAAAAGCCCTTGCTCC
>JACCDI011210125.1_pt1 | contig 32218 bp, 33 predicted proteins | sample 7442791 | NCBI WGS metagenome assembly JACCDI01 (sample SAMN15323434, study PRJNA562643) | freshwater metagenome | isolation source: river surface water | place: USA:Blue River Watershed | collected 2017-08-15
ACAAATGGAATCATGTATGAAACACCGGTCATCAACCATTGACGAACCTTGGTGCCCGTGCTTGCGCTAGTCACGATGGGCCTCCTATAGCTCCATTGCGTTTCCCAGCCGGCGGTTGCCGACCAGGCATTTTTTACTTTTTGCCAAATAGGCCTCCGAGGAAGCCACCCTTCTTCTGGCTTGGTTCTGAAGAAGGAGCCTTAGTTTCGGCTGGCTTGGCGCTTGCGCCATCACCAACCTTTGGTGCGGTGCCGTCAGCCGCCATGGCTAACACCTGCTCGACAAGACCAACAGCGTCCTTCATTGCCTTAGCAACTGGGACCTGGATGTATGGCTTGCCATTGAAGCGGTTGCGGTCCTTGACCTCTAGGTCAACCGCAAAGATGACGGCGTCGGCCGAATCGATAACGTCTTGCTTGAAGGGGTTTGATCCTGCTGAGCCCTGGGTCTCAACGAGCACCTCGTGTCCAAGCTTCTTGCCAGCCTGCTCGAGGGCTTCCGCAGCCATGTAGGTGTGGGCGATGCCTGTGATGCAGGACGTTACGCATACGATCTTTGCCATTTACTTCTGTACCTCCTGAGTGACAATTTCTGCAATTTTCGCTCCGTCAGTCTCCGCACGCAGGCGGTCACGGAATTCTTCGTGCATGATCTTGCGTGCCAGGGAGCCAAGAATCTCCAAGTGGGTGTTCTCACCCGATGCTGGTGCTGCGATCAAGAAGATCAGGTGGGAGGCGCCGTCGTCGGCACCAAAGTCAATTCCCTTCGAGGTGGTAGCAACAGCCACCGATGGAATGGTTACCAGGTCACTCTGGGCGTGTGGGATAGCCACTCCACCCTCGATACCGGTTGGGAAGTGCTCTTCGCGAGCAGCGACTGCGGCCAAGTACTCATCAAGAGCGGTAAGCCTGCCGGCAGCCAAAAGCTTTTCTGCAAGCTGCCTTACGGCCTGCTCTTTGGTCTGTGCATCGATTTCTACGATGACGATGTCTGGGGTAGTAATTGGGTGGGCCATTTGATTCCTTACGCGGGCGCAGTCACTTATCTGACTCTACGCATCTTTGCGCATAGCCCCCTTTCGCTGAAAGCGGTTACATCAAAACATTACTCAGGCTGTTATCAGTCAGAGTGCATTTCAGACACCTAATGCTTCAAGATTCCGGGTGAATTTTTGTAGGAAACATCTAAATTGCTGTATTTAGTGCTGCTTCTCACCGTTAATTACAAGATTTTGTGGTTACAGGCCGATTTATGAACTGAAATACCGAAAATTAGTGCTTCAAAACTGGGTTTCGCCACGCCCAAACAATCAGTGGAATCTGCAGCGGGAGTCTTAGCCAGGCCACTACTGCAAGCATTGGATCGACGGAAAGTGCATCAATTGCAAACCACCAGTTAGCCGGCCAAACTGCCAAAAGCGTGGCAATCGTGAGATAGCGACCCCAGTTTTTTCGCAAAAGCAGACCGAGCGCGCTAGCCAGCTCGGCCACTCCTGATAGGTAGATCAGAAGCATGGGTTCAGGGGTCCACTCCGGCAGCAGGAACATAAACGCGGATGGATTTACTAGGTGAAGAATCCCCGAGGCGGTGAAAGCAGCGACAACTACCCAGCTGCCAATTGGCAGCTTTAGTGCTTTGCTAGCCACAGCACTACCGAGTCAACAATCCTTCTTCCAAAGACGTAGAAGATAAATTTCAGTGCTCTAACGTCCCAGCTTGCGGGATAGATCGGCTTTGGGTTCTTGGCGGTAGCAGCCTTGACCATGGTCTTCACGACCTGCTTTGGGCCGGGTGAGTTTTTATACATGCCGCCGAGGTACTTGTTGAAGCCGTTCATCACCTGGTCATAGTCGGAGATGGAGCGCGAGTTCCTGAGGTGTCCAAAGGCAACTGAATCAAAGTTTGTTCTAACCGTTCCTGGCTCAATGACCGAAACCTTGATGCCCAGGGAGCGCACCTCTTGGCGAAGCGCGTTAGCTACAGCTCGAACCGAGTGCTTGGTGGCGGCGTACCAACCAAGTCCAACCAGTGATACATGAGCCACCACGCTCGCTGTCATCAGGATTCTTCCGCTTCTCTGCTTTCGCATCTGGGGGAGAACCGCTCTGATGCAGCGCTCGACTCCAAAGACATTCACATCAAAAAGCGCTCGAACTTTTTCGGGAGTGGTCTCCTCGATTGAGGCGAAGTTTCCGAAGCCCGCATTGGCAACCATTAGATCGATTCGACCCTCTGAGGAAATCACCTGGTTTACCGCAGACTCCACGTCTTGGTCAGAGGTCACATCCATGCGAATGGTTTTGGCACCGAAAGATTTTGGGGTCTCAAGGGCAGACTCATCTTTATCGGTGGCATAGACAATCCAGCCGCGAGAAAGTAGCTCCTTGGTGAGGTCAAGTCCAAAACCTGAAGCGGCTCCGGTGATGATGGCAACATTGCTCATGTTGCTATCTAACCACTGGGCTAACAGCACCATGCTCACGATTGAGCAACATGGCAGAATGTGACAATGACTTCACACACTTCAGTTGCAACCCTGCACACCAACCACGGCGACATCAAGATCAACCTGTTTGGTCTGCACGCCCCAAAGACCGTAGCTAACTTCGAGGGTCTCGCCACCGGTGAGATTGATTGGAAAGACCCACGCACCGGTGAGGTGCACAGCGGCAAGAGCCTCTACGAGGGCGTAATCTTCCACCGCATAATCGAGGGTTTCATGATCCAGGGTGGAGACCCAACCGGCACCGGTATGGGCGGGCCTGGCTACCAGTTTGGTGACGAGATTCACCCAGAGCTCACCTTCCAGGACCCATACAAGCTAGCGATGGCTAACGCCGGGCCTGGAACCAACGGCTCACAGTTCTTCATTACCGTTGCTCCGACCACCTGGCTTCAGGGTCGTCACACCGTGTTCGGTGAGGTTGCTGACGAAGACAGCCGCAAGATTGTCGACAAGATTGGCACCGTAGCCACCGATGGTCGCGACAGACCGTTGGATGATGTTGTGATCAACAGCATCTCTATCGAAAAGGCCTAATGCGTCGCCTCAGGGGCACCCAAGCACCAATCACCAGCGCCTTGCTGGTGCTGAATGGATTGATTTGGCTCGGACAGATATCTCCACTGGGATATCTGTTCACCAATCAGTTTTTCTTCGCTCCGCTGTTCGCACCTTTTGAACCATGGCGCATGCTCACCTCTGGGTTTGTGCATGACTGGAACGGCCCCTGGCACATTCTGCTCAACTCCTATGCCATCTGGATCTTTGGTCGCCAGTTAGAGCCATTGCTTGGGCAGCTCAGATTCCTGCTGCTGTATCTGACCTCAATCATCGGTGGCTCCGTTGCGGTGCTGTGGCTGTCTGACCCAGCGATTCCAGTGGTAGGGGCATCGGGTGCACTGTTTGGTTTGATGGGTGCCTATTTCATCGTGCTGCGCAGCCTGGGCGGAAATCCTTCCCAGATCTTTGCGTTGATAGCCATCAACTTCTCGATGGGGTTCTTTGTTTCAGGTATTTCCTGGGAGGGTCACCTCGGTGGCCTGATTACTGGCTTGTTGGTTGCCCTGGTTTACGCCTCAAATAGAAAACCAGGCTTTAGCCTCCAGCGAGGCTTTGGCCTGGTTCTAATTTGGGTTGGTTTGGTAGCGGCGACGCTACTGAAAATCAATCAGTGGTTCTAATTACTTCCACTTGGTGGTCATAACAAAGCCCACCATTGCGATACCAAAACCAATCAGGATGTTCCAGTTGGATAGGTCAATCGGAGTTGCGCTTCCAAGTGGGTAGCGGGCGCTTGAAATGTAGAAGGTAAGAATCCAGATCAGTCCGGCAATCATGAATCCAAACATGGTCGCTTTGTACCAAGTTGGGTTCTCTGCCTCTTCGTCACCCACTACAACTGGGCGAACTGGAGCTTCGGACTTTGGCTTGCGTCTTGAACGTGATTCAGGCATGCGAAGAAGTTTACCTATCAGGGCTGGTTTAGGCTATTTATCAAATGGTCCGGATTCTTGTTCTCGATAACTACGACAGCTTTGTCTACACCCTCAACGGCTACCTTCAGCAGCTTGGGGCACAGACTGAAGTCGTTAGGAACGATGCTGTCTCCGAGGAAGAGCTGCCTGATCTAATTGCAAAGTTTGATGCGGTTCTCATTTCACCGGGGCCCGGGACTCCAGCTGAGGCTGGACTTTCAATCCCAACCGTGAAGCTAGCGCTTGAGAAGAATTTCCCGGTATTTGGTGTATGCCTGGGGCATCAGGCCATTGCCGAGGCCATGGGTGCAACGGTTCAGAGTGCTCCAGAGCTCATGCACGGCAAGGTTTCGAAGATTAACCACCAAGAGAGCACGATCTTTAGGGGATTACCCCAGGGTTTCAATGCCACCCGCTACCACTCGCTTGCAGTTGTCGGGGAGACGGTCCCAGAAGATCTGATTGTCACCGGCGAGACCGAGTCGGGTGTGATCATGGGGCTGCAGCACAAAACCAAACCAATTTTCGGAGTCCAGTTTCACCCAGAGTCAGTAATGACCGAGGGTGGTTACCTGATGCTCGCCAACTGGCTTGAAACTCTAGGACTAAAAGGCGCAGTCGACAAGGCTAAACAGCTAAGCCCAAGAATCGCTAACTAACCGTTGGTGGTTGCCGTCGGAGACGGAGTCGGGGTTGGGCTTGGTGAAGGCGTGCTTCCACCAACACACTGCACGTAAAGCACCATGTTCTGCATCTGAGCCGCTTCACCGGGAAGGATCGACTGCTCGATGACTATGCTGCCCGGAGTGCCGGTGCAGGTTGCTGAGTCAATGATTTCGATCGAAACCGTGTAGCCGATGGTTGCCGCGGTCAGAATGTTTCTAGCTTCCAAAACCGAGAGGTTTCTCACGTCCGGAACCAGTACCTTGCCGTTTGACAACGTGAGGTTTACCACGCTTCCAAGCGGTAGTCGCTGACCAACTGCTGGGTCGGAAGCGATGACGACACCCTCAGGCACAGTTGCCGAGGAAACCACCGTGATGGTGCCGATGGTAAGACCCTGACCCTCGATCAGTGCAACCGCCTGTGCTTCGGCGATGTTTAAGACGTTTGGAACAACTACCTCGGTTGCACCACTCGAGACATACAAAGTCACAGGGGTGTTAGCCAACACGTTGGTGCCAGCAACCGGCTCCTGTCTAATTACAACACCTTCCGGCACTGTGTCGCTCTTCTCATACACGCGAAGCACGAGTAGCTCCTGGCCAACCAGGGTGTTATAGGCATCGTCATACAGGGAGCCTTCAACATTGAGCACCGTGATGCCGCCTTGGTTCACACTTGGGTTAGAAGCGCCACCGAGTGAGAACAGCCAAACCAAAAGGCCAACCAAGATCACCGCAACACCGGTGCCGAGACCCCACAGCACACCGGCATTCAGCTTGGCGGTTTCGGTAACCACGGTCTCGCTCGGCGCGGTTTGGAGAGACCCGAAAATCTCATCAACTGCGCTCTGCTCTCCAGTCTGAACAGATGCTTGGCTGGAAATAACCTCGGTCGGCTCCGCCGCCATGACCTGAGTCCTTGGGGCTGTGCTGACTGCGGCGCTCGCTGCCAGTAGGTGCTCGCGGAATTCTGCAGCTGACTGGAATCTGTCTTCCTTGTTCTTGCTCATCGAGCGAAGCACAACAGCATCGAGTTCCGCGGAAACATTTGGGTTGAACTGCGAAGGTGGGGTGGCAACCTCAGAAACGTGCTGATAGGCAACCGAGACCGCGCTCTCACCCTGGAAAGGTGGACGTCCTGCTAGCAGTTCGTAAAGAATTACTCCGGTTGAGTAGAGATCGGTCCTAGCATCAACCGACTCACCGCGGGCCTGCTCGGGAGAGAAGTATTGAGCGGTGCCGACGATGCCGGCGGTTGCTGCCTGAGTTGCTGAGTTATCGGAAACCGCTCTCGCGATACCGAAGTCCATCACCTTCACCTGGTCACCATCCACGACCATTACGTTGGCTGGCTTGATGTCGCGGTGAACAACGCCTGCAGCGTGAGAGACCTCTAGCGCAGTGAGGATGCCAGAGACAAATCGGACCGACTTGGCAATCTCGAGATTGCCCTGGTGGATTAGTTCGCGCAGGAGCTGGCCACGAACAAGCTCCATAACGATGAACGGGGTTTTGCGAGTCTGACCATTTTCATCAATGGTCTCTTCTTCACCTGCGTCATAGACGCGAACGATGGTTGGGTGAGCCATGCGAGCACTGGCCTGCGCCTCCTGGCGAAAACGAGATTCAAAATTGGCGTCGTTTGCAAGATCTGATTTGAGCAGCTTGATTGCGATGGTGCGGCCTAGGCGAGTGTCATAACCCTCAAAGACCTCGGCCATGCCCCCGCGGCCAACAAGTGCACCGAGCCGGTAGCGTCCCGCTATCAGTCTCTCGTTTTCGTTCACTACTTATCTTTCTGCCCTGGAAAAGTTTAGTTTTATCTTTCAGTTATTCCGTTATGACTCGATAACCATCTGTTTACTGATCCCCCGTCGTAGAAGGTGATGTGGTCTCTCCCTCGATTACCGTTCCAGACTCGGACCCGGGGTTTGCCGGATCCTCAGGAATCTCAACTGGGAGGTTAGACACTTCACCTACGTAGTAAGTGACATCAACCACCGTTCCACGATCGATGTTCCCGGTAGGGCTGACCGCGTAAACGGTTCTGACTCGAGGGTCGGTTCCAGGGATCAATTCACCTGGAATCGCGTTCACCTTCATGCCCAGTTCGGTGAGCCTGGCCGTCACATCCGAGAGGTTTTGGCCAATGATGTCTGAGCGCAAAATCAAAACGACCGGGGACTCAGTGGGTTCCGCTGAAACTGAGCTGGATTCGGTGCTCGGCTCCTCGGTAACCGAGGATGTCGGGCTAGGAGAAGGTATTGAATCGGTGTCCGGTTCCGACAGAATTGCGACAATCACAACTATCGCGGTTACCAACAGCAAACCCAGGGTGGCCAACCATGGCCAAACAATCGGAGCCTTTGGCAGTGGCGCGGTGTCGGTTGGGATCACCTCGGTCGCCGCAGTCTCATCCTTGCCAACTGTGTAGCTTGGCGAGCTGTATCCGGGCCTGCGCTTTTCACGCAGTAGTGCCTCTGCTCGGATCGCCAGAGAACTAGCCGACTCTGGGCGCTGGTTAGGTTTTTTCGCCAGGCAAGAGAGCACAAGGTTTTGGACCCGTGGATCGATATCTTCCGGTAGTGCCGGCGGCATCTCATTGATGTGTGCCATTGCGATCGCCATCTGGTTCTCACCGCTGAAGGGTCGCTTACCGGCTAGTGCCTCATAGGCAACCACACCAAGCGAATACAGGTCAGTGGCAGGGGTTGATGGCTTTCCGGTTGCCTGCTCCGGAGCAAGATATTGGACCGTGCCCATAACCTGACCGGTCTTGGTCAGTGGCACCTGGTCACCAACTCTGGCGATGCCGAAGTCAGTTATTTTCACCTTGCCCTCAGGAGTAATCAGCAGATTGCCCGGCTTGATGTCTCTATGGATCAGACCGCGAGAGTGAGCTGCCGACAGGGCCCGGGCGGTCTGGGCAATGATGTCCAGCACCTTTTCTTCGCTGAGTCGTTTCTCTCGCTCAATCAGTCGAGACATCGACTCACCTGGCACCAACTCCATCACCAGGTATGCGCTACCGGTGTCCTCGCCGTAGTCATAAACGTTGGCGATTCCCTCGTGTTCGACCAGTGCTGCGGACTTCGCTTCGGAGCGGAATCTCTCAAGGAAGAGTGGATCTCCGAGGTACTCCTCTTTGAGGATCTTGATGGCAACTTGACGAAGAATTAGTTCGTCCTCAGCCTGCCAAACCTCTCCCATGCCACCGATTGCGATTCGGAGTTTTAGGCGATAGCGATCACCGTAGAGCTGACCTACTGCTGGCTTCACTTCTCCAACACCGCCTTCATCACTGCTCTGGCGATCGGAGCCGCAATCTGGTTTCCGGTTCCGTTTTGGCCGATGCCGCCACCGTCTTCAACCACAACCGCCACCGCCACCTTTGGTGCTTCTGCTGGAGCAAAGCCAGTGAACCAAAGCGTGTAGGGATCAGTGGGGCCATTCTGCGCAGTACCCGTCTTTCCGGCGACTGCATAGCCCGAGATGCCAGCTCTGGTTCCGGCACCAACCTCAACCGAGTCCACCATCATGCGGGTTAGGTATCCGGCGGTTAGTCGAGACATCGGCACCGAAAGAACCTTTGGTTCAGGATCCTGAAGCACGTTTAGGTTTGCCGCGACTACCATGTCAACCAGCTGTGGTTGCATCATCACACCCTGGTTGGCAATTGCTGCCGAGACCATTGCCATCTGTAGCGGTGAAACTCGAACATCAAACTGACCAAACCCGGTCAGGGCAGTCTGGGGAATATCTGGATTTTCCGGGTAGTAGCTAGGGGTCACTTTGAGTGGAATAGACAGCTCGGTGCCAAAGCCCATCAGTTCAGCCATGGCTCGGATCCGGTCATCACCGAGTTCGGTAGCCAACATGGCAAACGGAATATTGCACGACTTGATTAGCGCGACCTCTAGCGTCACGATGTCACCAGCACCGCAACTTGAACCACCCGAGTTTCTGATTTCGGTGGTGGTTCCGGGGAGGGTGTAGCTCTTGAGATTTCTGAACTGGGTACCGGTCGTGAACTGACCCGACTCAAGCGCTGCCGCGGTAACGATTAGTTTGAATACCGATCCCGGGTGGTAGAGGTCTCCGGCAATCGCCTTGTTTATAAGCGGTTGATCTTCGTCCTGCTCATAGACGGTGTAGGCATCATTCACAGGTGCATACAGGTGTCCAGCGAGTTGATTGGCATCGAAGCTTGGCTTTGAAACCATCGCCAAGATTCGCCCGGTTGCGGGATCCAGGGCAACCACAGCACCCTTTCGATTGCCCAGGGCATCCCAGGCGGCCCGCTGGATGTCCGGGTCGAGGGTGAGTTCAACCGCCGCACCAATGACTGGCTTGCCATCAAGCAGCGCATTGATTTGCTCAAAGAATTGCGCCGAAGATTGCCCCGATAGGTAGGAGTTCATGGTTCGCTCCAGGCCGTTGGAGCCAGAAAAGAGTGAGAAGTATCCAATCACCGGTGAATAGATAACCGATTCGTACTTTCTCAAGAATCTGTAGGCATCGTTGTATGGCACCGATTCAACGACCGGAACACCACCAACCAGAATCGGCCCACGCTGAGTTTTGTATGTCTCATAGGAAGCCCGGACGTTTCTGGAGTCGGCATATAGAGAATCTGCTCGCAAAACTTGGATCGAACTTGCCATCAGGAATAGCGCTAGGAACATCACTACTAGGGCTAGACCAACTCTTCTCACCTGTCGATTCATGAGCTCCTCCTGGTGGAGGAGTCAGAAACCACCAACAGCATGGCAACCAGGGCCCAGTTGGCTAACAGTGAAGAACCACCTGCCGCGAGGAATGGAGTGGTGAGTCCGGTCAGTGGTAGCAAACCCATCACTCCGCCGGCCACCACGAATACCTGCAGACCTAATACAAAGGACAGCCCGGTGCTCAACAGTTTTGAAAAGTCATCGGGGTGAGAGTTCGCAATTCTCAAGCCTCGGTAAATCAGCAGCAGGAAGACCGCCAAGATCACAAAGATTCCCGCCAATCCCAGCTCTTCGCCCAGGGCTCCAAGGATGAAGTCGCTCTCTGCCAGTGGAATTAGCTGCGGAAATCCACCGCCCAGTCCAGCACCAATTACGTCTCCGTTTGCCATCCCAAACAGCGACTGAGCCAGCTGGTAGCTACCACCAGCAGCGTTGTAGTTTTCCTGTGAGAGTGGGTCAAGCCAGGCATCGAATCTTCTGGAGACATAGTCGAACAATCTCGATGCCACCAGCGCACCTGTGATCATCATGGTTAGACCGATACCGACATAGAACGCTCTGCCGGTTGCGGTGTAGATCATGACCAGGAACAGACCGAAGTAGAGGATTGAGGTTCCTAGGTCACGTTGCAGCACCAGCACTCCAACGGTTGCGAACCAGACCACCAGGATTGGTCCCAAGTCCTTTGCCCTGGGAACCTTCATCCAGAGCACTCGTGAGCCAATCTCGCTCAATGAGTCTTTTCGCGACACCAGATAGCCGGCGAAGAAGATGGCTAGCAAAATCTTTGCAATTTCGCCCGGTTGGAAGGTGAAGTCACCAATACCAATCCACAGCGTTGCACCGTTTCTGGTTCTTCCGATCACAGGAAGTGTCGGCAGTAAAAGCAGCACTAATGCTGCGATGCCTGCGATGTATGGAAACTTTCGTAGCACCAGGTGGTTAGGAATCAACCAGATGACCAGCGCCGCAATCGCCATGGCAATCAATGTCAGCCAAACCTGTCGTTCGGCAAACAGTGCCGTTCCACCGCGGGCAGCCTCGGCCAAATCCAACCGATAGATCATCGAGATGCCGAGGCTGTTTAGCAAAAACGCCAAAGGCAGGATCAATCCATCGGCGCTAACGGCTCGCTGTCTGAGCACCCAGTGAATAAGCAGTGCACCAAAAGTTGGCAGTGCCCAGTAAAAAAGCAGTGACAGATCCATCTTCTGCAGCACAGCCAGCTGCACCTGGGCAAGTGCGAATGCCAGGATTCCGGAAACCCAAACAATCAGTACTAGCTCAAAGTTTCGAGACCTTGGCACGGCTTTGAGGAGCTTTGGTATCGCAGAGGTTAATGAGGTGTTACTCATTTTGTGCCTCACGCAATTGATCCAGGATCCGCTTCGCATCCTGCAGCGATTCGGCCGAGATCGAGCGGTCGATTAGGTCTTGGTAAAGCATCGAGAGTGAGTCGACTTCGATTTCGGAAACGAAGTAGGGCTTAGAGAACTTGAACGGTCCAAGCGATTCTCGGATGCCTTGATAGATGGTTACGTTGCCTTCAAAACTTGCCACGTAGTAGCGGGTTTGGGTGTACTCATAGGCAACATAACCAATGCCCGCTAAGGCAGAAGCCAAAAGCAACCAGCTGGCAATAATGCGTGCTGATTTGAAGCGAATCTTTCGTCTGGTTTCGGAAAGGATCTTGTTTAGTAGCTCTTCAGATTCTGGTGCGTACTGGGTTGGGTCCTCAGGACTTTGCAACAGGTCAAGCAGGCTGCGTGGCGAGAACAGGCGGAGAATCTTGCTGCCCTTGCGCTCTTCGATGACAACTTCATTGGCCGCCGAGCCCACGAAAACTGCAGCAGGTTCGATTTCGGTCGGAACTGCCGAGCGAACCACGTCAGTGATCACCACGGTGACGTTATCTGGAGCACCAAACTCCAACGCCTCACCAACCAATAACTCAGCAGCTTCTTCGGTTGGAACCTTGGATGTCAGGATTCGATTCATTACGCCCTCGGGCACAACCCCCGAAAGCCCATCGCTGCAGAGCATCCAGCGATCACCAGGCATCGCATCGTGGATGGCGATGTCGATCTCTGGTTCGCCAGAGACATCACCGAGCACCCGCATCAACACGCTGCGCCGCGGGTGGATTAGTGCTTCCGCAGGAGTGATCCGACCCATGTCGACAAGTTTTTGAACGAAGGTGTGGTCTGAGGTGACCTGAGTGACCTCACCATCTCTCGCAAGGTAGATACGGCTATCACCGATGTGGGCGATGACCATCTGATTCCCGTGTCGAAGCATGCCCGAGAAGGTGGTGCCCATGCCCTCAAGTTCCGGGTGATCGACCACGGTAGCCGAAAGCATTTGGTTGGCTTCCAGGATGGCTCGTTTGAGGGACTCAATCGCTTCTTCGATGGTCTCGCTCTTGGCGTCTGCCAGAGCAATGCGCTGTGAGGCGATTGCCGATGCAATGTCGCCGCCGGCGTGACCACCCATGCCGTCCGCCACGAAGAACAGCTGATAGCCGCAGTAGCCGGAGTCTTGGTTGGAGCTGCGGTGCTTACCGATATCGCTTGCCGCATAGCCCACGGTTTTGATTGCCAAGGCCTATGCCCTCAACTCAAAATTGGTGGTTCCGATGCGGATGGTCATGCCCGCCTTGATGGTTGCTGGAGTGGTCACCTTGCGACCATCCAAGAAAGTTCCATTTGTTGAGCTGAGATCCTGCAGCACCCAGTCTTCGCCGACCTTAATCAGCTTGGCGTGAGTGTTTGAGGAGAACTCATCGCTGAGTACTAGATCACAACCTGCGCTGCGACCAATAAGAATTTCGGTCTTGTCCTCAAGGTCAAGACTCGTTCCGGCGGTTCTGCCGGTAAGTATCGCAATCTGAGTCGGCTCAAAGGCATCGCTGTCTTCCAACCCCAAAGATGCGACGGATCCGGCGAGGCCACCCGGTAGCTTTGGCGCATTTTGTCTTGCAATCTTTGAGATCACTCGTCGGCCATAGAGGTCAGCACGAATCACAGACAGCAGGCTGAGCACAAATATCCACAGCACGGCAACGAAGCCGATTCGAACTAGAAAAAGCGCGAGTTCACTCAATGGGTCTCCCTCGCAATCAGCTCGAATACAAACTCACTTCTACCCGCGGAAATCTTGTTTCCCGAGCTCAGCGCGACTTCCTGGATTTTGATGCCGTCAACAAAGGTGCCATTGGTTGATCCGCGATCTCTTAGCGCTGCACCCTGGTCATTCCAGGCAACTTCAAAATGAATTCGACTCATACCCCTGTCATCGATTGAGACATCGGCGCTCTGGTCTCGACCAACGGATGTGGTGCCTCGGTTCAGGGGAATGCGCTTGCCATCAATTAGAAGTGCCGCCTGCCACTGCACGGCTTGGCCCGAAGCGGAACTGCCAACCCTCACCTGGCCACGAGGAAGCTTGGGGTCAACCTCAATCTTTAGTGTCAACTCACCTGCAAGTCTGTAGCCCTGCTTAGCAGCATGCATGGCGATTTCGGTTTTGATTGAGAGCAACATAGCCGGGGAAATTCGAGCGGCATCGTGCCCCGAAACCAGGATCAGATACCGATGAGGAACCAAAACTCTGGTCAGGTCAATTTGCTCAGCGGCGTAATCCATTGCGCGCCGAACAGCCTGGGTGATTTCAACCGGCTGTAGTTCAGCTTTACTCAGCCGAGCAAACACAGAGCCGACAGCCAGCTCAATGCGCTCCTCAGCCTTTTCCAAAAAGCTCAACCGAGACCTCTTCCTTGCGCGCTCAGGTGCTGGTAAGTCTACCCAGCGACCCTTCCCTCGGGCTTGATTTCTCTGCTAATCTCAACTCGCTCGACCAACAATTTGTTGGCCACGCGCGAGTGGCGAAATGGCAGACGCGCTGGCTTCAGGTGCCAGTGTCCGCAAGGACGTGCGGGTTCAAGTCCCGCCTCGCGCACGTAAGGGGGATTCCCATCAACGCTCAAACCCTAATCATCAGCCTCGAAATCATCGGGGTGATCGGCTTTGCCCTCTCCGGGATCATCGAGGCCGCCAGAAAGCAGTTTGATCTAGTCGGTGTCGTGATGGTTGGCTTCATCGCGGCTTTCGGCGGCGGAACCCTCAGGGATGTTCTCTTGGACCGCAGACCATTTTTCTGGGTGGAGCAGGAGTTCTGGGTTTGGGCTCTGATTGGCATCGGCCTCGTTCTACCCTTCTTTTTCAAGGCAAGGCACATCGACCTAACCGAGAAGGCGATTCTTATCCCAGATGCCATCGGCCTCGGTGCCTTTGCAGCGGGTGGTACTCACATTGCTCTTATTTCTGGGGCGAGCCCAATGGTTGCTGTGGTCATGGGTGTTGTGACGGCCACCGTTGGTGGAGTGCTACGTGATGTTTTGGTGAACGAGGTTCCCCGTGCCTTCCACGACCACCAGCCATATGCAGTCTTGGCGTTCACCGGTGGTTGGTTGGTTGTCCTGCTGAGCTACCTCCAAGTCCCAGATTCGCTGACCGTGTTGATCGGCTCAGCTGCAGTTGTGGCACTTCGTCTGGCATCGATCAAGTTCGGCTGGGAACTCAAAAGGTGGAAATTCCTCTAAGCCAATTGCCAGACAAGCCAGTTTTCTGACTGTCAGCTGTTAGTTAGGGTCAAGAAAGCTGACTTTAGGTCTGGTTTTCAATAAACCCCCCTAGCTTCAACCTTGTCACCAAATGACAAGGAGAGTAATGAGAAAGTCAACAACAGCGGCAATTGCGCTAGCAGCCACAATCACAGCGGGTGGATTGGCAATGGCTATCCCATCCCAGGCCTCCTCCTCAACATCGCCAAGTGTTGAACAGGGAGACTACGAGCGTGGCGATCACTCCCACGCCACCATTTCGGCAACCGTTACCGGAATTCCTGCTTCAGTAACCAGCTCCCACGAAGCTGCAATGGGGGCCTACTTCAGCGCTTACGTGCTGGCTGATGGCGCAACTGCCCCGGCCAGCGCTCCTTCAGATAGCAAGCGAGTACACGTTGGTAAAGGTCGTGGCCACGATGCTGCGGTCGCTATCACCGGTTCAACACTTACTGCTGATTTGAAACTGAGAGCTGGACTTGCGGGTACGACTACCCGAATCGCACTCTATCCATCGGATGGATCAGCACCAGCTATCGTCACCGTGAAGGTTGACGCTAATTCGGTCGTGAGTGTCACTTCATCGAAGCCACTGACCGTTGCATACTCCGCAACTGTGGCAGCTGCCTCTAAGGCAGACATGGCTAACCACCGTGACGGTGACGGACGAGGTCACCGCGATGGCGATGGTCGAGGTCACAGGGGTGAAGGTCGTGGCCACGCAGATGCTGACCGCGATGGAAACCGTGGCGGTCACGGCGGACACCGAGACTAGATGTTCAAAGAGAAAATCCCCGATCTCAGATCGGGGATTTTTTCTTAGCCAACTTCTTGCAGTCGTTTACCGCGCGTGTGCTCTGGCTTGCATGCCAGGTTTGCAGAATTTGAGTTGCAGGCATCACAGAGCAGAATCAAATCTCTGCAGCCCAGGTCAGAGCAGTTCCTGAAACTTGAGGTTGGGCCGCCACAGCTTTCACACTCACCGATGGTCTTTGCCTCATCCGAGAAATTCACATTCATGCGACCATCGAAGACGTAGAGCGAACCCTCCCAGAGTCCCTTGTCGCGGAAGCGCTCGCCATAGCGAACAATGCCACCCTCGATCTGGTAGACCTCTTTGAAGCCTCGGTTGATCATCACTGCGGAGAGAATCTCGCAACGGATGCCACCGGTGCAGTAGGTCACTATTGGCTTGTCTTTGAGGTGGTCGTACTTGCCACTCTCAATCTCTCTGATGAAGTCGTGGCTGGTTTGAACATCTGGCACAACGGCATTCTTGAACTTGCCAATTTTGGCTTCAAACGCGTTTCTACCATCGAAGAAAACGACCTCATCGCCCTTTTCCTCGACCAGTGCGTTTACCTCATGTGGCTTGAGGTGTTTTCCGCCATTGACTACTCCAGACTTGGCAACTTTTACCTCTTCAGGAGTGGTGAAGGCAACGAGCTCATTTCTTACCTTGACGCTGAGTCTTGGGAAGTCGTTGCCGGTTCCCTCAGACCACTTGAAGTCGGTCTTTCCAAATCCCGGATATTCCTTGGTGGCGCGGCAGTACTTCTTCAGGTTCTCCATGTCTCCACCGAGGGTGCCGTTGATGCCGTGCTTTGAAATCAGGATGCGGCCCTTGAGGTTCAGCGACTGGCACAGAGTCTTCTGCCAAAGCATGACGGCCTTCGGATCCTCAACTGGTGCGAAGGAGTAGTAAAGGATGATTTTGTTCAGAGCCATAACCCCAGTCTAACTAGCAAAAAGGTGCCTAGACTAGGGGTTATGTCGATGAAGCCAGGCCTAGATTTAGGCGCAATCAAGCAAGAAGTTCAGCCACAGGATGACCTGTTCCGTCACGTGAATGGTCGCTGGTTAGACGAGACCAAGATTCCGGAAGACCAAGCCCTCTACGGTTCTTTCCACATGCTCAGGGATGACTCCGAGCTCGCAGTAAGAGACATCATCGAAGAGGTTGCCAAGGATCCAAGCCCGGGAGTTGCTCAGCAGATCGGTGACCTCTACGCATCCTTTATGGATGAGCAACACATCGAGAAACTCGGCGCAGCTCCGCTGAAGCCGGGTCTAGACCGGATCAAATCACTTTCGAACTACGCAGAGTTCTTCAAGATGATCGGTGCATTTGAGCGGGCCGGAGTTTCAGGCCTCTGGGGTTCATATGTCGACAACGATGCCGGCAACCCCGAGCGCTACCTAGTGCACCTGTACCAGGGTGGCATCGGTCTTCCTGACAAGGATTACTACACCGATGAGAAGTATCAGGAGATTCGTGAGGCATACCTTCCTCACCTAACCAAGATGTTCGAGCTTGCAGGTTGGAGCTCATCAGATGCAGCCTCTGCCGCCAAGACCGTTTATGGTCTTGAGGAGCAGATTGCGAAGGTTCACTGGAACAGAGTCGACTCTCGCGATGCAGAGAAGACCTACAACCTAAAGACGCTCGACGAGCTCAAGGCTTTGAGCGGAAACATTCTCTGGTCGGAATACCTTTCCGGTGCATCACTAAAGCCAACGCTGCTTGATTCCAATGTCGTGATGATGCCTTCGTTCTTCGAGGGGCTATCTGCGCTTTTGACCGAGAACAACTTCGAGGCATTTAAGCTCATGATGGCTATGGATCTGATTCGCTCCTACGCCCCATACCTATCCAGCGCATTTGTCGATGAGCGCTTTTCCTTCTACGGTCAGAAGCTGACCGGCCAGCCAATGAACAAGCCCCGCTGGAAGCGTGCGGTTGCTCTAATCGAGGGTGGTCTAGGTGAGGCAGTGGGGCAGCTGTATGTGCAGAAGCACTTCCCCGCTCAGTCCAAGACCCAGATGGATGAGTTGGTTGGATACCTAATCAAGGCCTATGAGCAAAGCATCAAGGACCTCGACTGGATGAGCGAGGAGACCAAGGTTAAGGCGCTTGAGAAACTGTCCAAGTTCAACCCAAAGATTGGTTATCCATCGAAGTGGAAGGACTATTCGTCAATCCAGATCTCTCGCGATGACCTGGTGACCAACGTTGCCAATGTCTCTAGTTGGGAGTTTGACTACCACGCCAACAAGATCGGTTCCAAGATCGATCGTGAAGAGTGGCACATGACTCCACAGACGGTTAACGCCTACTACAACCCGGGGCTGAACGAGATCGTGTTCCCAGCTGCAATCTTGCAGCCACCTTTCTTCTCACCAGAGGCTGACATGGCCATGAACTTCGGCGGCATCGGTGCCGTTATCGGTCACGAAATCGGTCACGGCTTTGATGACCAGGGTTCAAAGTATGACGGCGATGGTCGTCTTGTTTCATGGTGGACCGAGGCTGACAGAAAAGCTTTTGAGGCGAGAACTCGCTCCCTGATTGAGCAGTACAACGAGCTCTCTCCAGCACAGCTTGATGACAAGCACAAGGTCAACGGTGAGCTCACCATCGGTGAGAACATTGGTGACCTCGGTGGACTGGGTATTGCCTGGAAGGCATACTTGCTCTGGCTTGGTGATCGCGAGCCTGAGGTAATCGATGGCTATACAGCCAAGCAGCGGTTCCTGATGGCATGGGCTCAGTGCTGGAGAACCTTGAGTCGTGACGAGATCATGATTCAAAGACTTGCAACCGACCCACACTCACCAGCCGAGTTCAGGTGCAACCAAGTGGTAAAGAATCTTGACATCTTCTACGACGCCTTTGGTGTGGAGGAGGGAAGCGAGATGTACCTCAAGCCTGAAGACCGAGTTGTGATCTGGTGAAACTCTGGTTCCGAATCCTGTATGTCTTTTTGACCTACAGGCGCAGGTCAAAGCTACGAATTGACGAAGTTTCAAGAATCAGCTTCAGAGTCTGGCCGTCAGATCTAGACATCTATCGGCACATGAACAACGGGGTGTTTCTAACCCTGATGGATCTTGGTCGTTACGATCAGGGACTTCGCACTGGCTTTTGGCAGAAGTGGCGCAAGCTCGGCTGGTATCCAATTGTGGTTAACTCCACAATTACCTATCGCAAATCGCTCGAGCCATGGCAGAAGTTTGACCTTGAAACCAAGGTCATTGGCTGGGACGACATCGCCTATTACATCGAGCAGCGCTTTGTTAGAGACGGTGAGATCTACGCCAGGGCAATCATGCGTGGCCGATTCCTCAAGCGCAGCTGGGGAATTCTTACCCCCGAGGAAGTGATGGCTGGATCTGGCGGCTGGCCAGGTAAAGAGCCGAAGTTACCAGAGTGGATATTGCGTTGGGCAAATGATGTTCAGTTACCCAAAGGTAAGGAACCTGCCCCAAGCACTTGGGACTAGTTGCTAGCTCCAGGCCAACGGCAAGCCGCGATTGCATCCTCAATTGGGTTCAGCAACAAATCCTGAGTTTCAGGGTGCTTTTCCATGTACTTAACGGTGTAGCTGCATACCGGTACAACTTTGCCCATTTTGTCGGTTCGAATTGCCGCCAGTGATTCCCGGAGCAAAATCGCTGCCAAATTCTTACCCTGGTGCTCCGGGTTTACCTCTGTGTGGACCAGGTGGATCTCGTTGGGTCGAAGACTGTAGTCCATCAGGCCAACCCGCTCATCACCCAAGTGAATTTCGAATCGGTGGGATGCTGGGTTGTGTGTGACCTTGGGTTCCATGCTGTTAACCTTCTCGAGTGTCAGTAAATCGTGTGCTCCAGGGAGACAACCTCCCACTACTTAAATCTATGCCTTCGGAGAGCATTCAGCTGATTTACATCGACCCTCCCTTTAACACGGGACGAGAGCAAAAGCGCGCTACATCAATCTCCAGGATTAGCGAATCAGGTCGACTTGGGTTCAAGGGCACTCGATACGAGCAGATTGTAGAAAAGGTTCTCTCCTACGATGACGAGTTCAGTGACTACTGGAAGTTTCTCGAGCCAAGACTGGAAGAGGCTTGGCGACTTTTGACCGATAGCGGGACCCTGTACCTTCACCTTGATTACCGAGAATCCCACTACGCAAAAGTTTTGCTGGATGCTTTGTTCGGGAGGGAGTGCTTTCTAAACGAAATCATTTGGGCTTATGACTACGGTGCGAGAAGCAAGTCTCGTTGGCCCGCAAAGCACGACACCATCTTGGTCTATGTGAAGAATCCAAAGACGTACTACTTCGACTCGACATCGGTTGATCGCGAGCCGTACATGGCACCGGGTTTAGTCACCAAGGAAAAAGCCGAACTTGGAAAGCTTCCAACAGATGTTTGGTGGCACACCATCGTCTCCCCAACCGGCAAAGAGAAAACCGGATACCCGACTCAAAAGCCTGAGGGCATCTTGCGTCGCATCATCTCAGCCAGTTCAAAACCCGGTGACACCGTGATGGACTTTTTTGCTGGCTCTGGGACGACGGCTGCAGTCGCTCACAAACTAGAGCGTAACTTTGTAGTGATAGATCAAAACCCCGAGTCGATAAAGACCATTGTCAAGCGACTGGGTGGCCTCGGCGCTCAGTTCGATCTGTCTTAGTAAGTAGCAATAGAACAAATGCCGTTAGCAGAATATAAATGGCGGCACTTGCCATTACCATTCCATAGTTCTCACCACCAGGTCGACCAGCGAGTTGGAACATCACCAGGGGCAGGGTTTCGTTTGATCCAAAGGCTAAGAAACTAGCGGCCCCAAACTCACCGAGCGATGTCAGCACAGCAAAGCCAGCGGCCGTCGCAAAACTCCTTCTAAGCTGCGGGAGCTCGATAAACCATGCGGTTTTGAAACTTCCCGCTCCATCCAAGCTGGCAGCATCCAGTTGTTCAGCGTCGATCCCAGTGCGCGCAGGTTGAAGAATCTGATATGCAATGGGTAGCGCAAACAGAACCTGGATAAGCGGCAGCAAAATCCAAGAGCTTGTAAGTTCACGGGGAAGGTAGCCTGCCAGCGCGAGCGTTGCCAGTCCAATCACAACCGGGGAGAGTCCCGCCGGTAGCAGTGGACTTAGCCGTGAAGGCTTTTTGGCTAGCACCCAAGCCAGTGGCATAGCGATTACCAAAACCACCAGTGCATTTCTGATGCTGTTGCTCGCTGCCTCCAAAACGGAGATGTTGAGCATCGAGCGGGTGCCGCGCGAAGCTAAGTTCTCCAGATTGGCAAGAATCCCATCCCCCCAGTTAGCTCGTGAAAGGACATTGATTAGCAGCCAGCCTGTGAGGAAAACAAAAAGCAGACTGGTGATCGAAGCAACTTTGCCAGCGGGTATCGAGCTGCGTGAGATCTCCGTCAACGAACCTGGAATCGTGACAAATTTCTTGGCTGCAAGAAACAGACCTACAGTTAGCAAGGTTTGGAGCAGTGCCAGGAAACCGGCTCGCTGTAGATCGAGATCCCGCAGAGCTGAAACTGCTATTTCTGTTTCAAGAGTGTCAACGGTCCCGGCTGAGAGCGTCAGAATCAAGCCGTAGGAAGTTGAACTATAGAGTGCGACGAGAAGACTCGCGCTTGCCATAGAGGGCAGCAGTTGTGGAAGTTGAATGTGCCTCCTGAGCTGCCAGCGGTCCGCCCCATCCAAAGTCGCAGCGTCCACCTGATCCTGTTCCAAAGTCTTGGACGCCACCACTCTTGCTATGAAACCAGCATTCATGAATGCGTGAGCAAACAGAACGAGAAGCATTCCGATAGAGGCATTTATCTCAAAACCGATTGTCCAGTTTGAGACAGCTATGCCAACAAGAAACGGTGGAAGCAGGAATGGGATGGTTACAACTACGGACACTATTCGGGCGAGTCCGCCTGGCAGTCGTGAGATCCAGAACCCAAGTGGCAACCCAAGAAAAGCGCTCAAAGCAGAGCTCACCACCGCAACTAGCGCGGTGGTGAGCAACAGCTCGAGGCTAGTTGTCAAAGACGTCTGACCAGTCCTTCAACCACTGTTCGCGATTGGCTGCATAGTCAAGGTTCTCGCCGATCACCGAGTGAGCCGGTGCACCAGCGGTTTGGAACTCAACCGGTAGTTCAACATCCAGGGTCGGATACACAAACATGTTCCAAGCCAGACCAGATTGGAATGACTTGGATTTCATGAACTCAACGATGGCTTTTCCGCCCTCTGGGTTCTTCGCCTTATTTAGAACACCGGCGTACTCGGTCTGTCGGAAGCACTCGTCTCTTAGTGCCTTTGAGTTCTCAACACCGTTCACCAACTCAGCCGCTGGTGATGATGCATAGCTAAGAACAATTGGATACTTTCCGCCATAACGTGTGAAGTCTGTGAAGTAAGCATCGGTCCAAGACGCCGCAATCTTCAGGCCGTTGTCACGCAGTGATCGCCAGTAGGCAAAGACCTCTGCGCTGTTCTGGAAGCCTGCGTAGGTCGTGATCAGGAAGGCCATTCCAGGCGAGGACAAAATTGGGTTAGAGATGACTGTCAGGTTTTTGTACTCGGGATTTCCAAGATCTCGCCAAGAAGATGGCGGGGTCACCTTGGTTGACTCAAACCACTCGACGTCGTAATTGAAGCAAACGTCTCCGTAGTTGATGGGTTGTAGTTCTTCCGCGATGTCGTTCTCTTCTGCAACGGATAAGAATGTGTTGTCAATGCCGTAAACCGCATCGGCAAATGGGGCGTCTTTGGTGAGCGAAAGCTGGTTGGTAAGCGTTCCTGTATCACCCACCTTTACCACCTCGAGTTTGTAACCGGTGCTCTCCTCGAACTCCGCCTTTAGTTCATCGGTGATAACGAATGAGTCGTGAGTGGCGAGACGAACTGTCGTGGTATCTACTGGTTCTGTGCTGCAGCCGGTGAGTACAAGTGCCGCAGCTATAAGTGTCGCTATTTTTTTCATTACGTGCCTTTCTTCTCAGTTAGGCACGGGATCGAGGAGTCTCCCTGCGCTGGCATTATCCAGATCAGGTTTGACGGTCGAAGACTTTCAGTCTTCCTCTCAGCCCGGTATACCGAACTCCCGTGTCAACACTCAGTATAAGTAGATAGAGCGCTTAGTGATTCCCGGCAGCAGCCGCTTCTGCGGAAGCACTCTTTTCCCTGAGCGGCACTTCCTTGATAAACCAGCTAATTACGAATGCCACAAGCACCACAGCAGCCGCTAAGAAAAACACGTCTAGTGAAGCATCCACAAATCCGATTCTGAATGGAGCAGTTAGTCGATCATCCGCTCCGATTAGGAATGAGGAGTCTTCCGAAACAGCATCAGCGCCCGTCTGATCTTGCAACAGCTGCAGAATGGCAGCATTGTTTGGATCCGAAAGGACAGCTTTATCGGTTAGCGCGGATGCAAAACCGTCTTGCACTGCGGGCTGCTCGAAGGCTGCCAGTACCTTGTCTTTTAGCTGACCAAACAGGATCGAAAGAAAGACCGCTACACCCAAGGTTCCACCAATTTGTCTAAAGAAAGTGGTGCTGGAGGTCGCTGCACCAATGTCTTTAGCCTCGACCGAGTTCTGTGAGGCAACCATGGTGGTCTGCATGAGCTGCCCTAGACCAAGTCCAATCATGACCATTCCAATTGACATTACCCAAATCGGAGTATCTGCCTTCAGGAAGAAGAACATGTAGGTGTAGCCAAGGAAGAGGGTTGCCGTTCCGGTGTTGAAGAAGATTCGATACTTTCCGTACTTAGACGTCACTCGACCAGCGGTGATGGTTGCCGTCATCATTCCTGCGACCATCGGAAGCATCAGCAGTCCAGCCTCAGTTGGAGTTGCACCATATGCGACCTGGAGCACCAGTGGCAATACAAGCATTCCGCCAAACATTCCGATGCCAATGATGAATCCAAGAACCTGAGTCCTCGCAAAGGTCTTGCTTTTGAACATTGAGAATGGGATTAGCGCAGCATCACCCATGCGCTTTTCAACGAACAAGAACGCGATGATTCCGACCACTCCGAGGGTGGCGAGAGCAATTGTTGGAGTGGATGTCCATCCCCAAACCCTGCCCTGCTCGGCGACCAAGAGGATTGGAACAACACCCAAAACAATTGTTACTGCACCCCACCAGTCAATTCTTTGAGGGCGTGGTGTGTGAGGGACGTGTAGGAACTTGAAAACCATGAACAGCGATACCGCGCCGATTGGGATGTTGATGAGAAATACCCAACGCCAGCCGTCAATAAACAAAAGCTGATCCATGCCGGCAAATGCTCCGCCAATGATTGGACCAAGAAGTGACGAAGTTCCAAATACGGCAAGGAACATGCCTTGATATCTGGCGCGCTCCCGAGGTGGCACTATGTCAGCAACGATTGTCAGTGCCAAAGCAAACAAACCACCTGCACCCAGTCCCTGCAAGGCTCGGTAGGCAGCCAGCTCCATCATGTTGTTTGCCAGGCCTGTAGTAACTGAGCCGAGTACAAAAATCGAAATCGAAATCAGAAACAGCGGGCGACGGCCAAAAATGTCGCCCAGCTTGCCATATATAGGTGTGCTGACAGTTGAAGTAATCAGGTAGGCCGTCGTAGCCCAGGCCTGCATTGAAAGCCCACCCAAGTCATCAGCAATGGTTCGCATGGCTGAGCCAACAACAGATTGATCTAACGCGGCCAGGAACATGCCAGACATTAGACCGGCGAGAACTATGAGAATTTCGCGGTGAGACATCTCACCTTCGCGTTGATTTGCGGCTTCCCGCTTTTGTGTCGATGTCAATCGAACTCCAAGTTTTAGGGTTATTAGGTGCCTCAGTCTACGCCCGTCTATCGAAGACCAGCCTTCGTGTTTGGTCCACCTTTAGTGATGGCCTGCGCTGGCGTTCTGCTGCTAATCCAAGCTGCCTTCGGAGCCGGACAATTGGGTGTCGTCCAGTCACGCCTCGGCGAACTTACTGAATCTAAAGCCCCGACATTTTCCATACGGTCCTCCGACTGGATTCGAGCCAAGCTAAGTGATCCAAATTCAGTGTTCATAGTGGTGAATAAGCAGAGGCAGATAGCGCCAAAGACCTTCGCACCAAACGATTTGGTTCAGGTTGAAACCTCAAAAACTTTGGACAACTCTCGAAAGCTTGCGCTATCGGTGGCAGCAGCCAAGGCACTGGAGGAGATGGCTGCTGGTTTGAGCGCAGCAGGCGAGGGCAAGCTTTTCCTCAACTCTGCCTACCGTTCCTACGATGTTCAGGCTGACCTATTTGTTAGCAAGGTAAAGCAGTACGGAAAAGCCGAAGCCCTGTTGAGAAGTGCGAGGGCAGGCTATTCGGAGCATCAAACCGGACTTGCTGCCGATGTCTCGGTGCCGGAGCAGGGGTGCGCGATTCTCGCATGTTTTGGAAACACCTCGGCAGGCAAATGGATTCAAAAAAACTCATGGCGCTATGGGTTCATAGTTCGATATCTAGAGACAACCACCGCAATCACCGGGTACTCCTATGAACCTTGGCACCTCAGATATGTTGGCCTTGAGGTGGCAAGACTATATAACGAAAGCGGAATACAAACTCTTGAGGAGTTTTGGGGATTGCCAGCTGCCCCCGATTACTCTCCAGCTACTACCGAGTCGACAAGCAACTGAGCCTCAGCGAGAACCTGCTCCAGGTGCTCATCACCCTTGAAAGACTCACCGTAGATCTTGTAGACATTCTCAGTTCCAGATGGCCGAGCCGCAAACCAAGCAGATTGTGTCGAAACCTTTATTCCGCCCAATGCGCCACCGCTTGGGGCCTTAGCCTCGACAGATGAGATCTCTTCGCCAGCAAGTGACTTAGCGCTCACGTCTGCCGGTGTGAGCTTGGAAAGTTTTGATTTCTGTTTGAGGTTGGCTGGCGCATCGACTCTCTTGTAACTGGGAGCTCCAAAGCGCTGAGTCAACTTCGCATAGTGCTCTGAGGGAGATAACCCGGTGCGGGCTTGAATCTCTGAAGCGAGCAGGCAAAGAATCAGGCCGTCCTTGTCGGTGGACCATGAGGTTCCATTCTTTCTAAGGAATGAGCCTCCAGCTGATTCCTCCCCGCCGAAGCCAAGTGACCCATCCGATAATCCTGGAACGAACCACTTGAATCCGACCGGCACCTCAAGCAGGTTTCGTCCCAAGTCAGCCACAACTTTGTTGATCATCGATGAGGAGACCATTGTTTTTCCAACGGCAGCTGACGCTGACCAGTCGGGGCGATTGCGGAATAGGTAGTCGATTGCCACTGCCAGGAAATGGTTGGGGTTCATCAGCCCTAAGTCTCTGGTGACAATTCCATGACGGTCGGCGTCAGCATCGTTGCCGGTTGAAATATCAAACAGGTTTTTGGACTCAATCAAAGAAGCCATCGAATACTGCGATGAGCAATCCATTCGAATCTTGCCGTCCCAGTCCAGGGTCATAAATTCAAACTGGTAGTCAACATCAGGATTCACAACCCTAAGGTTCAGTCCGTACTGCTCGCCGATCTCTCCCCAGTAATGAACCGATGCGCCGCCCATCGGATCGGCCCCTATCGAAACCCCGCTGCGTGATATCGCATCCATGTCGAGCACATCACCGAGTTGTGAAATGTAGTGAGAGCGATAGTCAAACTTTTGCGGATTCGGCTTTGATCTGTTAACCCCGACAAGGCCAGCGGCAATCAGTTCATTGGCGCGCTTTGCGATTACTGATGTGGCATCGGAGTCTGCAGGCCCACCGTGGGGAGGGTTGTACTTGATGCCGCCGTCGGCAGGAGGGTTGTGGCTGGGTGTGATGATGATGCCGTCTGCTTGAGCCCCAGATTTTCTGTTGTGATCGATGATCGCTACCGATACCGCCGGGGTGGGTGTGTAGCCGTCATGAGAATCAACAAGTGCAATCACATCATTGCCCGCTAACACTTCGAGGACGCTTTGTTGGGCTGGTTCACTCAGCGCGTGGGTATCCCTGCCGACATAGATTGGACCGGCAATTCCTTGGCTCTTGCGATAGTCGACAATCGCCTGCGTGATTGCCAGAATGTGAAGCTCATTGAATGATGTCGAGTTCGAGCTACCGCGATGGCCAGAGGTTCCGAAGGCAACCATCTGCTCAGGTATCGATACATCTGGTTTCTCAGAGAAGTAGTTATCAATAAGTTTGGCAACGTCTATCAAGTCACTCGGTTGTGCTGACTGCCCTGCGCGCTCATGCATCTACTACCCCCTAAAAGGTCTGAAAAGGAAAAAAGCGTAGGCAGCCGAAAAGCCAAACCCAACAGCCGCATACAAAACTGTGAACCAGGAGATGGGTGCCGGAATTAGGAGCGTCAGGACACCCAGTAAAAATGCACTCACAAGCATGACTCGCCCAGACCATAGAACAGCTTGGTCGGTGCCCAGTCGAGCGTTTACCAACATGTTTCCGGTTAGTGCAATCAGAGTGATTGCGATCATTCTCAGGGACCAGGTCAGATCTTGATCTGGGTCGAGTGACAAGAGCTCAGCGAAGAACTCTGGAGCAACCAGCAACCAAAGCGCGCTTAGACCGAAGGTCGAGCCCCCAGCAAAGAGCACTCTTCTGAGGTTGGCGATGTCCCCGCGATTAGACATAACAGCATGCTATTGCTTTTACTCGGCTAGTGCCTCCCCTAATCTTTATCTATGTCTAAGGCAATTCGGATCGCGTATCTAGGACCAGCCGGCACTTTCACTGAGATGGCCGCTCGTCAAGTAGCAAGTCCTTCGAGCGCGGAATTTATCCCCACCTCCTCTGTGACCGATGCCATGGACATGGTTTTGGCCGGAACTGCCGACCGCGCTGTTGTCCCGATCGAGAACTCAATCGAGGGTGGAGTATCGGCTACTTCTGATGCGTTGGCTGTAACGCCTGGTGTGCAGATCTTCGGCGAGTATCTGGTTCCTGTTCGATTTGATTTGATGGCACTCCCAGGCAAGAAACTCTCCGAAGTCAGCTCGGTTTTGACGCATCCAGTCGCTTATGCGCAGTGCAGGAATTGGCTCTCAAAAAATACTTCAACCCACCAACACATTCCTGCCTCATCGACGGCAGCAGCTGCTAAGTCGCTAGCCAATGGTTTCGAGGCTGACGCCGTTATCGCTGCGGAATCGGCAGCTAGTCTCTACGGTCTAGAAATCCTGGCTTCTGACATAGGCGAAAACAAGAGTGCACAGACCAGATTCGTCGAACTTGGATTGTCCGGTAAACCTGCTGCAAAGACTGGTTCAGACAAAACCAGCGTGATTGTCGAACTTCCTGACGATCGACCCGGTGGCTTGCTAGAGATGCTCGAGCAGTTTGCCGCCAGGGGTGTAAACCTGAGCCGAATCGAATCGCGTCCGGTTGGAGATCGCTTTGGCCGATACAGATTCAATATCGACGCTCAGGGTCACATCGATGATGAGGCCATAGCTGAAGCACTGATGGGGCTTCACAGATTCAGCCCAAGTGTTATTTTCTTGGGTTCCTATCCGAGGGCAGACAAGAGCGAATCCAAGCACGAGGGTAATAATGCAAACTCTGCCTACCGGGATGCCAAGGCCTGGATCGATTCCCTTAGGAACGCCTGAACGGAATCACGGCCCTGACGGCTACACCTTCATTCTCGTTCGTAATGCTCCAAGACTCTGTCAGCTCAGTGAGCAACTCTGTCCCCAGCCCGACGGTTGATTCCGTAACCGGGTCCCCATTGTTTATGGCGAGGACTTTCACTCGCTGATCCTCGATTTCAATCTGGATATTGATTTTTGTCGCAGCACCATGGCGAAAGGCATTGCCAACGATTTCCTTAACGATTTCGACCGTGCAGATTCTCGAGGTTTCGTCCACTGCCTCGAGTAGGTCAGGTTCATATTGGATTCGTATTTCGCAGACTCCATCCCAGGTCGCTATGAGGTCTTCAAACTCCGCACTTGTCGATTGGCGGGTAACTAGCCCTGATTCAAGAGCAGTTCGAGCTCGCTCAATGTCACCTTTGACAAGCTTCAATACTGAATCCTTGTCTTTGCCTGCTTGGTTCAGTCGGGTATGAGCTACAGTCAATGCGCCCTGCACAGTGCCGTGGACGATGAATGACCAGTTTCGTTTTGCTATCCAGATGGATTGCTCAATCAGAGAGATCTCTCGACTGAGCTGATCGTTGAGCTCTTCGAGTCGCGCGATCGACCTCTCTTGGCTAGCTGCAAACCCAGCCCTAATTCCAAGCCCAAGTACCACGAGCACAATCAGTCCAGCACCTGATTGCCGAAGTCCCACTGCACCCGGGTACAACTCGGCAACGCTGAAGAGATAGAGCCAAGTGGGGATCAGCGACAACCCAGTCATGAGCAAAGAGAGCAACATTCCCGGCCAGAAAGCGGGCTCAAACTTTTCGGGTATGGCTCTGCGGATCAAGCTTCCAATCGGCAGCATGGTCACGCTGTAGAGCAGCAAAGTAATTGCGAACTCTGCACCAGCCAGGGCATTTGCCGTCGCAATCAGATTTAGATTCGCAAACAGAAATATAAGGGCCGGGCGATAAGCCCTCCGAAGCGGAATCCTTTTCGGCCAGGGTTGTGCCAATGTTCTGCCCGGATCAGCCTCAACTCGGGAGAGCACCTCCAGGCGATTCCAAATGTCCTTGCTCAGTGGCCTGACTTCAAGCTCGACCAGTTGACGAACACGGTCTGCACTACATGCAAGATTTGTTTTGACCAGGAGTTTTTCAATCTCAGCGAGCTTGCTAAGGAGTGCCGTTTGTGCTCTTTCGCGAAGAGCCTTTTCTGCTTCTGCAGCAGCTGTTTGTGCCTGCTGCCTTCTTAGGACCAATTCTTTTCGAATCCGATCAATGCTATTCGTGTCCTCCTGATACTGCGCGCGTGCAGTCTGCAGGTAAGCGAGAACTAGCGAAACTAGAAAGCCGAGCGTGAAATCACCTGGCAGGCGACGGAGGTCTATCTGATTCGAGATTTCAAGAAGCTCAACCAGACCAATCTCAAGTGCGAGTCCGCGAATTAGTTGCGATCCACCGATCAGCACCACAAGCATTCCGGTTGCACCAAAGGCGTTGGGATGCAATCGCTTGAGAATCCAGTACCCGCCAAAAAAGCTGACCAGGAAGCAAACTTCGGCGATCAAGATTGCTGGAACAAGTTCAGAAAAGCGCACACCCAACCGAGACTCTTCGTATGCGACACCAGTCATCAGGTGAATGGCTGGGAACCAACCAAAGAACTTCCAATCGAGGATGTTTACCTTGGAGAGCTGTAACCAGTTGGCCCTGAAAGCGTTAAAGAATCCAGCTACTTGATCCTTTAGTTGCTTCAATTTGGTAGTCCGGAGGCCTTTATAAACTCGAGTGCTGCTTTGACTCTACGCTCTGAACCACCCTGCTCATCAATACCTAGAGCCCTATATGCGCGCACCAACAAAAGTCGGACCGCTCGAACCGTCGTGCCTCTTAGCTGGGCGATCTCTTCGTTGGACTTACCGGCTGCCAGCAGGCGAATTGTTTCCAGTTGAGAGTTACTCAATTTTTTGAGGTTATGACCAGTTGTGAGGTCATCGCGAAGGTGCCTAGCTCGCCCTCGGGCGGTCTCCTCGATTGCCCGGAGTAAAACCTCTGGATCTGTGATGCGATCTTTGTGCAGATATGCACTGCCCGCCGGAAGGTGCTTGGCTGATTTTCCAGCCAATCTGGGCTCTGAAACATTGGTTAGGAAAGCTATCGATACGGCAGGGGACTGGAACTTGATGGCACTAGCAACATCGATACCATCAGGACCCGAACCAAGGTCTACATCCATAAGCACAAGATCTGGGTCGAAGACTTTAGCCAACTTGGTAGCCTCGGAGCCCTTCTGAGCGACTTCAACCTCGTGGCCAGCGGCCTCCAGAGTCTGAAGAAGCAGCGCCGACACGAGCGGCTCGTCGTCAACGACCAGAATTTTCAATCTGAAATCCACGTCTAAAGCATGCCACCGTGACCACATAGATACGGCTATCCGTGTTCCCTTTGGGGAACATGTGCTTCTTGGGTGTTTCGCTTGGCTATGCGGGCTCGAGGTTAGGAAAGGTAGGCTTTAGCACGTGATTGACCTAAATCTGTTGCGGGAAAACCCAGAGGCCATCAGGGCCTCCCAGCGTGCACGTGGAGCCGACGTCGGACTAGTCGATAGAGCACTCGAGCTGGAGTCTCAGCGCCGTCAATCTTTGAATGATTTCGAGAAGCTCCGTGCCGAGCAGAATGCTCACGGCAAGCTGGTTGCAACCGCACCAAAAGAGCAGAAGGCCGACCTTGTCGCTCAGGCCCAGGAGTTGGCTGCCAAGGTGAAGGCTGCGGATGCCGAGGCCAACAAAGCGCAGGAAGAACTGAACTCTGTCCTGTTCAAGATCGAGAACGTTGTAATTGAAGATGTTCCCTCAGGCGGCGAAGAAAACTTTGTAGTCATCAAAGAGGTTGGGCTAAAGCGCGACTTCTCCTTCACTCCCAAGGAGCACTCTGACTTAGGTGAGCAGCTGGACATCATCGACATTGCTCGCGGCGCCAAGATCTCAGGTTCTCGTTTTTATTTCTTGAAGGGCTTGGGAGCGAGGCTCGAACTTGCCCTCATGCAGCTCGCCCTGGACCAGGCAACCGAAGCCGGTTTCACCGCCCTTATTACCCCAACTCTGGTAAGACCAGAGGTCATGCAGGGAACTGGGTTTTTGGGTGAGCACGCATCCGAGGTTTACTACCTACCCGCAGATGAGCTTTTCCTAACCGGTACCAGCGAGGTCGCACTAGCCGGTTATCACAGTGACGAAATTCTTGATGATTTATCAAACCCGATTCGATATGCCGGTTGGTCAACCTGCTACCGACGTGAGGCTGGATCACACGGTAAGGACACCAAGGGCATCTTGCGTGTGCACCAGTTCAACAAGCTTGAAATGTTTAGCTACTGCAAACCAGAGGACGCTGAGCAGGAGCACAAAAACCTGCTGGCTTGGCAGGAGCAGATGCTTCAGAAGTGTGAGCTTCCCTATCGAGTAATTGATGTCGCAGCTGGCGACCTCGGCTCATCGGCGGCTAGAAAGTATGACATTGAAGCCTGGGTTCCATCGCAGCAGACCTACCGTGAGCTGACCTCTACTTCCAACTGCACTACCTTCCAGGCGCGCAGGCTAAACACCCGATACAGGGACGAGTCGGGTAAACCAAAGACCGCAGCCACTTTGAATGGAACTCTGGCAACCACGAGGTGGATCGTTGCCATTCTGGAGAACCACCAGCAGGAGGATGGCTCAGTGGTAATCCCCGCTGCTCTTCGACCATACCTCGGTGGCGTCGAGCGAATCACAGCCAAGGCCTAGTCGTAATGGGCTCACCCTGGTTAGTTGGCATCGACATCGATGGCACGCTCGTCCACGATGATGGATCACTTTCTCCAAGGGTGAAGCAAGAGGTTCAACGTGTTCGTGACCTTGGTCACAAGGTTGTGATTGCAACCGGGCGCGCCGCGGCTAACGCCTATCCGGTAATCAAAGAGCTCGGTCTCACCGAGGGTTATGCGGTTTGCTCCAACGGAGCTGTGACGATTGAGCTCGGCGGCGCTCGCGGCTATCACGTAGTTGAAGTGAAAACCTTTGACCCCTCCGAAATTCTCGGCCTCTTGATAAAAAAACTTCCCAATGCTCACTTTGCGGTTGAGGATGTGGACGGCAGCTACCGATTCAACAAGCCATTCCCCACCTATTCACTGGGCGATCAAAACTATGAGGCAGATCTCGATACCCTCTCGCACCACCCGGTCTCCAGAGTTGTAGTTCTTTCACCCGATCACGATGTCGAGGAGTTTCTGGGCATCATCGAGGAGATTGGGCTGCAGTCTGTCTCCTACGCCATCGGCTACACCGCTTGGTTGGACATAGCTCCCAAGGGAATCGATAAAGGCCACGGTCTGGAGCGACTCCGTGTGCAGCTCGGAATACCGGGTGATCAGGTCGTCGTGATGGGTGATGGTCGCAATGACCTTGAGATGTTCCGCTGGGCCAAGGACTTAGGCGGTTATGCGTTCGCCATGGGTCAGGCTCCGGACGAGGTCAAAGCCGAAGCAACCGCGGTTACCGCGTCGGTTGATGATGATGGGGTTGCCGAGGTATTGAGCTCGATTGAGGGGCTGCAGTTTCTCGATTAGCCCACTAAACTTCCATGCGGAGGTCTGTCCGAGCGGCCGATGGAGCTGGTCTTGAAAACCAGTGGACAGCAATGTCTCGTGGGTTCGAATCCCACGGCCTCCGCCATTGTGATGTGTCAGGACATCCTGGACATCCGAACCCCCGGCTGGGAGTTTTTCGAAGCTCTCTTCAGTCGGGGTTTTTCATTTTTGGCCAGTAAGCCCGCGTGGGTTCGATCTTGTTTTCTCCAAGGA